>JAABUS010009436.1_pt1 | contig 10307 bp, 14 predicted proteins | sample 5560161 | NCBI WGS metagenome assembly JAABUS01 (sample SAMN10711885, study PRJNA513376) | rock metagenome | isolation source: Antarctica rocks | place: Antarctica: Victoria Land, Trio Nunatak nord | collected 2016-01-04
CCGCTGACCGCACCGGATCAGCATGGAATAATCGCATCTACGAGATGCCCTTCGTGGTGGACGGAATCGAACCCTAGAGAAGTCCGATTCTCCTGCCACGTAAGGGCATCCTCGCTCCACGGCACGCTGATCAACGACCTCATCGCGGTGCATCCGGGCTTAGCCGTCGACCTGCACAAGACCGGGCAGAAGAGCCCGTCCTACCTGGCCAATCTGTTTGTCTCGTGCCGGGCTTGATGGAGACCATCAAGCCACGGAGGTAGAGCATGGCGGCACCACGGAAGTACCCCGAGGAGCTGCGGGAGCGGGCGATCAGGCTGGCGATCGATGCTCGGAAGGAACCGGCGTCGCGGCCGGGTGCGTGCACCCGGATCGGCGAGCAGTTGGGCATCAGCCCGGAGACGCCACGGGGTTGGGTCAGTCAGGCGGAGATCGACGCCGGCGCTCGTCCTGGTGTGACGACCGGCGAGGCGGCCTGCGTGGTCGAGCTGGAACGGGAAAATCGTGAGCTTCGACGAGCCAACGCGATTCTGCGGAGCGCGTCGGCTTCCTTCGCGTGGGAGCTCGACCGCCCCTCACGCTGATCGTGGACTATATCGAGCAACACCGATCGATGTTCGGGGTCGAGCCGATCTACACGACGCTGTCCAGCGCCGAGGTGCCGATCGCTCCGAGCACGTTCTACGCCGCCCGGACGCGGTCGCCGTCGGCACGCGCAGTCCGCGACGCTGATCTCAAGCCGGTGATCGCGCGGGTGCACGCGGACAACTACGGCGTCTACGGGATCCGGAAGATGCACGCTCAACTGGCGCGGGAGGAGGTCCTGGACGGTCGCCCGCAGCTGCTGGTAGCAGGACCAGGCCAGCTCGGCCTCGCCGTGCGGCTCCCCGACGCTGAGGCCGGCGCGCAGCCCGGTGTGCTGGCGCTCGCTCAGGTGCTCCAGCCCGTGCCGCAGCAACCCGCGGATCTTGTAGAGCGGGTCGTCGCGGTGGCCGCGCCGGCCGAGTTGTTGCTGTTGGACGCGGCGGCGGACTTCGTCGAGGACCTGGGTGCCGAGGTGAGGTCGGCCCGAGGCGCGGTGTCGGTATTGCGACCGGTCCGTTTCCCCGGGCCGCCTCCCGAACCGGACGTGCGGCTTTCACCGCATCCGGCTCTCCACGAGGTCGTGCCGATGGTCAGGCGGGTGGGCTGGGCCCACGGTGTCGCGATGTTGCCCCGGTAGCGTAGCGGGTGACCGCGACCGCGGCGGGGTTGAACAGTTCGACCCCTGCGTGGTGTGGCCACCACCCCTGGGTGGAGTAGTGGCGACGCAGGGCCTTCCAGTTCGTCTTGCGGTGCTTCTCGCGGAGCCAGCCGACGACCCGTGTCCACGTGTAGTGGCGCAGGTAGCCGAAGGCCCGTTTGGACACCCCGTGCTGGAATTACCGGGTCCAGCCCCGTAGCAGCGGGTTGAGCTGCCTGAGCAGGTCGCTGACTCCGGCACCACGGCCAGTCCGCGGGTGGTCCGGCAGTAGCAGCGGGTTGAGCTGCCTGAGCAGGTCGCTGAGGGGCTGGTTCGTGCCTTGCTGGGTGATCGTCTTGCCCTTCCGGCGGACCGACGCCACCGGCTTGCGGGCGCCGGGCGGTTAGCCAGGCCCTCGCGTTCCAGGCCCCGCACTGTCCGCAGGGCCCGGCGGGCGTGCGAGCGCCGGACCGGGGCGGCTACTCGGGCCGGGGTCCAGGTCCACCCTGGGCAGTCTCGGCGCGGGTGGAGCTGTTGCGGCTCAGGGACGCGGCCGCGGCGGGGGTGCGGCTGCCGCCGTCTCCCTGACGTGGACGCGCCGTCGATCAGGGGCTGGCCTGCGTCCTTCTCGTCACGCGGCGGTCGAAGTGATCGTCGCGACCAGTGCGGCCGCAGCCGGGCGCAGGCGGTCCTTGGGCAGCACCAACCCGATGTCGAAGATGGGTGCGGGTACGGGGTGCAGACACGCCAGCCCGTCCAGTGGGGGTGCGGACGAGGGGGCTATGAAGGCCAGCCCCAGTCCGGCACGGACGAGACCGACGACGGTGGCGACGTCGCCGACCTCGATGTCGACCATGCGAGGTACGCGGTGCTCGGCGAACAGACGGTCCACGCTCGCGCGGCTGCCCCAGCCGGCCGGCACGTCGATGAACACCTCGTCCGCGAGGTCTGGGATTAGTACCCGGGGGCTGCGGGTGAGCGGGTGCTCCGGCGGACAGACGAGGGTCATGAGTTCGGAGGTGAGTGGTTTGACGTGGACGCGTCCGGCCAGCTCGGGCGGCACCGCGGCAACCGCTAGGTCGAGCTCGTCGTCGATGACCGCGCGGACGAGTCCCGCCGAACCGGCAGGGTGGGTTTGAGGGCGCAGCCGCACCAACGGCCGCTCACGGCGGAACAGCGCCAACGCCTCGGCCAAGGCTGGCGACGTCAAGGCGTGCATGAGGCCAATGCGGACTGTGCCGCGCGTCCCGCCGGCCACCTCAGCTACCTCATCGCGCGCGCCCTGGACTGCGTCGGCGAGCGAGCGCGCGTGGCCTAGAAGCACGACGCCCGCATCCGTCAACGCCACACGACGGGTGGTCCGGTCGAACAGTCGGACCCCGAGGTCGCGCTCCAGAGCTGCGACGGCGGCGGAGAGGGCGGACTGCACGACGTGGACCCGCCCAGCGGCGCGGGTGAAGGAGCCCTCCTCCGCGACGGCCACGAAGTACTCGAGTTGGCGTAGGTCCACAAGACAACTTACCTCGTGGACAGATGGATGCTATCTCGGGCAATCGTTTGACTGCTTCGGTCAGCCGCTGCACGCTGGCTGCGACGGCTCTCACCTGAGCGCCGGCGGAGGAGGAAGCCGTGAACACGACGGGTGGGCTCAACCTCGTACGGACCGGGCGACCTGGTTCGTACCCGGTGGTGCTGCTGCACTCGGCCGGGCTGGAACTGACTTACTGGGAGCACCAGATAGCCGCGCTGCGACCCGATCACGACGTCGTCGCGATCGACCTGCCCGGGCACGGCCGCAGCAAGGCGACCCCCACCGCCATCACCCTGGAGCACATGACCCACGCCGTAACCTCGGCCATCGCGGGCCTGGACGTGGGCCCAGTCGGCCTGGTCGGCCTGTCCGTCGGAGGACTCATCGCCCAGACGGTCGCCCTCGAGAACCCGGCAGCGGTGAGTTCGCTGGTCCTTATCGACACTGCCGCTCGTTTCACATCGACGGGACAGGACGCAATGCGCCTGCGCGCCGAGACCGCCCGCAGGGAGGGCATGAGCGCCGTGCTCGACGGGCTGTTCGAGCACTGGTTCCTCCCGGAGACCCGCCGACAGCGGCCCGAGCTGATCGACCGCGCCACCAAGACCCTGCTCGGCGCGGACCAGAACGTTCACGCGGCCCTGTGGGAGATGATCGCCGACTTCGACGTGCTCGGGCGGCTGCCCGAGGTCACTGCCCCCACCCTCGTGCTGGTCGGCGAGCACGACTCCAACTCACCGGTCTCGGCCGCCAGGACACTGCGCGATGCCATCGCTGGTGCCGAGCTGCACGTCGTGGCCGACGCTGCCCACCTGGCGCCGTTGGAGCGACCCGACGACGTCACGTCGCACATCGCGGCCTTCCTGGGCCAGAAGACGACGTCGCGGACCGGCCAGTGATGGGTCCTGTGCCACTGGTCGAGCTCGAACACATGCAGGACTGGCAGCGCGCCCAGTACGACCGGTTCCCCTCCAACCTCACCCGCGCGCTACTGCTGCTCGACCAGCGCCTGGCTGGTCAGCTGCCCGCCACGGCCAACGCGCTGCGGGCAGCCGACCTGGACCCCGCTTGGCGCGAAGCGATCATCCTGCGCGTCGCCTCGCTGCAGAACAGCGCCTACGAGCGGTTCCACCACCTCGGGCAGGCGCAGCGCCACGGGTGGACCAGCGAGCAGATCACGGCGATCGAACGCGGAGCGGGCGACAAGGTCCTGCCCGAGGAGCTGCGTATGGTTCTCGACCTCGTCGACAAGCTCACCGCCTCGCCTGCTGTCCCTGACTCGGTGACGGCCGCGGCGCGCACGGTCCTGACCGATCGCCAGTTGGCGACCGTAGTCGTGCTCGTCGGCCACTACATGACTGTCGCCCGCATCGTCGCGACTCTCGATGTTGACGTCGACGATGCGCCCGACAGCTGGGTCAACGAACACTGACTAACCCCAATACCGTTCAGTTAAGCTTACAACGGTGTTGTTTGGTGGCATGCCTCGTGTTGGTTGGGTGAAGCCGGAGACGGATCGTCGGTTGTCGGATTTGGTGTCGGTGGGGGTGCTGACCCGGGTGTTTCCGCCGGATCTGGTCGATGAGGTGATCGCGCAGACCGGTCGCACTGAGCAGCGACATCGCAGTCTGCCGGCTCGGGTGATGGCGTACTTCTCGATCGGGATGGCGCTGTACTCCGAGGGGTCGTATGAGGATGTCGTCGCGCAGTTGACCGACGGGCTGTCGTGGGCCTCGGGCTGGGCTGAGACCTACGCGCCGCCGAGCAAGTCCGCGATCTTCCAGGCCCGGGCCCGGCTCGGTTCGCAGCCGTTGGCCGCGCTGTTCGAGCGGGTCGCCCGTCCGATCGGTGTCGAGGCGAGGCCAGGGGTGTGGCTGGCCGGGCGCCGACTGGTCGCCATCGACGGCACGTGCCTGGACGTCGCCGACACGGTCGCCAACGCCGAGCACTTTGGCCGGCCGGGGGTGAACAAGGGCGAGCAGGCGGCCTTCCCTCAGGCCAGGGTGGTGGCGTTGGCCGAGTGCGGCACGCATGCGATGTTCGCCGCCGAGATCGGGGCCTACTCCCAGTCCGAGGCCACGTTGACCACGCCGCTGCTGGACCGGCTGGCGCCGGGGATGTTGCTGGCCGCTGACCGCGGGTTCTTCTCCTACGCCCTGTGGCGCAAAGCGATCGCCACCGGAGCTGACCTGTTGTGGCGGGTGCGCACCGACACCGCCGGCCCGAAACCGGTCCACCTGTACGACCTGCCCGACGGGTCGTGGCTGGCCCACCTGCGCCAGACTCACTCGGCCGCGGCGCGACGCGCTGAGCCGATGCCGGTGCGGGTCATCGACTACACGATCGACGACGGACGCGACAACCCTGAGACCTACCGGCTGTTCACCACCCTGACCGACCCCGACGAGGTCACCGCGACCGACCTCGCCGCGGCCTACACCCAGCGGTGGGAGATCGAACTGGCCTTCGACGAGCTCAAGACCCACCAGCGCCGAGCACGCACCGTGCTCCGCTCCAAGTCCCCCGACCTGGTCCTGCAAGAGATCTGGGGCCACCTGTGCTGCCACTACGCCATCCGCACCCTGATGCACCACGCAGCACTGCACGCCGGACACGACCCAGACCGCGTCAGCTTCCTCGCCGCACTACGGATCACCCGCCAGTCCATCGCCCACCAGGGCGACTTTCCCCCCTCACGACCCTGACACCTGCCACCGCAGCCGGCTGAGCTTCCTGCGCCGACTCACCCACCGGCTCAACCCCGCCCGCCGAGCACGCGCCACCCCCCGCGTCGTCAAACGCAAGTACGTCAAATGGCACGTCAAACGCGCCCACCACGACCAATGGCCAAACCCCGAACATCAACCCATCTACACCACGCAGCGCTAACTGAACAGTATTGTGACTAACCCCCGATCCACCGCCTTGCTGTTGCTCGGCTGCGGTGTGCCGGACACGCAAATGCCCTTCTACCTGGGACGACGACATGTGGCAGCCGTTCAGAAGGTCAGGGCCGACCGGGTCGAGGACGAGATCCCGCTGGACCCGTTCACTGCCGGAGTGTTCTGCGGCGTGATGATGACCCAGGTCGATGTGCTCCTGGAGCGGGGGCATCCCTATTCCGAGATCGCGAACGAGTCCGTCATCGAGGCGGTCGACTCGCTCAACCCCTACATGCATGCCCGTGGGGTCGCCTACATGGTCGACAACTGCTCCACCGCCCGCCCGGGCGCGCGCAAGTGGGCGCCTCGCTTTGACTACCTCCTCACCCAACAGGCCTACCCGGCCGTCGACAGCGAGCAGGAGATGGTGGACACCGCCCCGTTCGAGGCGTTCGAGGGGCACGTCATCCATCAGGTGCTCAAAACCTGCGCCGAATGGGGGCCCTCGGTGGACATCTTCGTCCAGTGAGTCCCCGGGGCCGCGGAATAGTCCGATGAAGTCCTTCGTCGCGATCGGGGCGAACGACCCCGATGTGGCGGCGAATCGACGATGCCGGCCACTTCGTGCAGGAAGCCCGGAGAGACCGTCGCACGCGCAGCATGACGTGCTTTCGGTGACCTCTGATGTCACCGAGTCCGAGACGACCGGCAACTCGCAACGGCCACCCTCAACTCATGGCACGAGTAGCTACGATGTGCCGACCGACCACACCCGCCCAGGAGGAAGACATGAGCACGAACCCTCGCTACGACCTGTCCGCGGTGCTCGCAAAACTCTTCTACGGCGACGAGTCCGACGAAAAACTCGACCAGACGCTGGACCGACTGGTATCGACGAACTTCACCCAACGCATCAACGGCCAAGTCTACAACCGTGAGGCGTACGGCCCCCACGTTCGCGAGATGCGCCAGATGGTCACCGGGAACGGCGAACTCCGAGTCATCGAAGAAGTGCGCCAAGGACCGGCCATCGCCGGCCGTTACATTTTCGGCTTCGACACTGCAGGCGGACGGGTCGAGTTCGAGTCCCATGTGTTCGCAGATCGATGACGAGGAGAAGGTCGTTCGCCTGGTAGAGGTCGCTCGCCAGATCTCACCCCAAGACAGCGCCGAGATAGTGACGCCTATCCAGACGGCTGGGTAGAGCAATTGTCAATACCTGTGGATTGGTCTTGGTCAGGCTGCGGTTTCGAGGGGCGGCGCGACGGGTTGTTGATCTTCTGATCGTTCGACGAGTTTGCCGTTGACGAAGACCGTGCCGGCGCGGACGAGCGCAACGAGATGGGGTGCGTTGACTGCGCGCCAGCGGTCTTGGGCTGCGATGATCAGCTTGTAGGCCATCGCCAGGCCGGCAGCTTTCGACCCGGGCCCGCGGGTGATCTTGGTGCGGTGCCGGACGGTGGCGAACGTCGACTCGATCGGGTTGGTCGTGCGCAGATGGACCCAGTGCTCGGCCGGGTAGTCATAGAAAGCGAGCAGCTGCTCGAGGTCGTCGGTGATCTTCGCGGTCGCCTTGGCGAACTTGGCGCCGAACAGCTCCACGAAGACCTTGACCGCGGCCTTGGCGTGGGTCTTGTCCTCAGCGCCCCAGATCTCGGCGAGCGCTTTCCTCGCGGCCGGGTGCGCGGATTTGGGCATCGCGGCCAGCACGTTGCCGGCCTTGTGGAACCAGCACCGCTGCTCACGGGTCTCGGGGACACGTCCCGCAGACCACCCCAAAAGCCGAGCGCCCCGTCGCCGACGGCCAGCACCGGAGCCCGCATCCCGCGTCGCTTGGCGTCGCGCAGCAGATCAGCCCACGATTCGACCGATTCCCGATAGCCGTCGGTGAGCGTGATCAGCTCTTTCGACCCGTCCGTGCGGACCCCGATCAGCACCAGCAGGCACAGCTTGTGCTCCTCCAGACGGATGTTGACGTGAATGCCGTCAGCCCACACATAGACGTAGTCCACGCCCGACAGATCCCGCTTCGCGAACAGGCGTTGCTCGTCTTGCCACTGCTCACACAGCCGGGTGATCGTGGAGGCCGACAACCCAGCGCCGGTGCCGAGGAACTGCTCCAACGCGGGCACGAAATCGCCACCCGAGAGCCCATGCAAGTAGAGCAGCGGCAGCACCTCGCTGATCTTCGGGCTGCGGCGGCACCACGCAGGCAGGATCGCCGAGGCGAACCGCTTGCGCTCACTGGTTTCATCGACGCGCATGTCGTTGACCCGCGGCGCGCGGACCTCGATCGCTCCCGCCGCGGTGCTTACGGTGCGCGGATCGTGATGACCGTTGCGCACCACCAACCGGTGCCCGGCCTCATCGAGCTCATCGGTCAGGGCGTCGACGTAGGCGTCGGCCTCGGCCTTCAACGCCGCCGCCAACATCCGCCGGGCACCCTCCCGCGCGATCTCATCCAACAACGAACCCGCCGGCACCTCACCCGGCGACACCTGCCCCGAACCGCCTGTCTCCACTACCTTGAGCACGGACGTACCTTCCCGACCAGCGTTGCAGCGCCGGCCTTGCTCGATCACCACATGGCTACCGGGAAGGTACGTCCCACCCGGCCTCAACCACAGGTTTCAAGCATTGCTCGCTGGGTAATCCAGCTCGCCGAGTTTGAATGGCCGGTTGGCCGCGACCGAGGCGGTTTGGGCCGCGACCATCCCTGACCAGTTGGCCGAGCCCATCTTGGTCGCCTGAGCTGCCGACGTGGTGGGTCGTTTGTCGGGGCTGCTGATCAGCCGGTCGGAGCGGCAGAGTTTGGTGGTGCGGGTGCCTTTGTAGCGGCGGGCGTGCGCCGCCCATTGTGCGTACTGGCGGGTGTTCGCTGCGCCGGTGACTTCGACACCGCACTGAATCCTGCCAGGTCCAATAGAACAGAACAAGCGTGCTGCACGCTCGTGGCCCTTCACCGACTGGATGTCTCAACACCAGCCAGTCTCGAGCGGCTAGCGGCTAGGAGGGCAACGACCTCAACGCGATACCCTCACCTGCAACCGCGAGCCGTCACCGGGACGGGTGGCCTAGTGAAAGCCACAACCCGGGTCAGGCGCGTCTTCAGAGAACGGGCTTCCCGCGGGATCGATGTAGAGCACGTCGAGCACGAGCGGGGTCGTGCCGAGGTTACGGCCGATGTGCACGTTGCGGGATCCGGCAGGCTCAACGATCGGGTCACCGGCGTGATAGACCCCGTCGACCGAGCAGTCCGCCTCGTTGTGGGTGAGGGTGCCGCGTTTCACCACGCCGATGAGTGTTCCGTCGTGCCAATGCCATCCGGTGGTACCGCCGGGCGCGATCATGATCTCGCGGAGAACGAAGTCCTTACCGCCCGCGGTGTACTTGGAAATGATCGTAGCGCTCACTCCGCTGGGCGGAGTCGCCTCAGCGGTCGTTGTCGAAACCGCCACCAGGGCGGTCATGCCGACAGCCGCCAGAGCCAGACCACGAGACTTGTGCATATCGATCTCCTTCGTAACGCCCTTCCGGGCAGCCGCTCGACGTACAGAAGGTTACAGTCGCGCTCATCTGTCAGTCTCAGCCGGGCCGCTTTGCGGCCAGGTCATGACGGTCCTTCCACGCGGGCCAGCGGGTGGCCGCCAGCGACGTGTTCGACGTCGGCCACGGAGACCTGCAGCGGGTAGTTCTTGAGCGGGATGCCGGAGCCTGGTAGAGGTGTCTCGGCCCGTGCTTCGTTCCCACAGGGGTTCGTCTTGCACGGCCTGTTCGACGTGCCGTTCGCCGAGATCGCTCCGATCCTCGGGCGCACGCCGGTAGGGCGAAGAAGCTGGCCGGCCCGGCCGCCTGCGTGTTCGCGGCGCCCCGTGGCGGTCCTCGACGCCCTGCAGATGGCCCGCTGGAACCGGCAACCCGAGCCCGGACGATCATGCACTCAGACCGCGGATCGCAAGGCGGATTCAACTGGTCGACGCAACGCCTTGATCAGGAGGTGGTGGCGCGGTGGCCTACGGCACTCAGCAGCAGAAGGTTCGTGCGTATCGGGGGCAGATCCCGTCGCCGGGACGCCCGACGGTGGCATGGCGTCAGGGCCGGGTCCGGTTCTGGGCTGTGATCGCCCGCGGTGTGAAGACCGAGGATGCGTGCGTCGAGGCGCGCGTATCGGGGGCCGGTCGGGTTCCGGTGGTTCCGCCACGCTGGCGGCGTGAACCCTCGTCTGCCTTCCACCGGGTCGGGTCGATACCTGTCCTTCGTCGAAGGTGAGGACATCGCGATTTTGCATGCCCAAAAGCTCAGCGCCCGTGAAATTGGCCGTCGGCTGGGCCGCGACCCATCGACAATCTCCCGCGAGTTGCGTCGTAACGCTTGCACCCGGACGTATCAGTTGGACTACCGAACAACCCGCCGGCAACGTACGCGTCGGCGATACCGTCTTCGCCGAAACCTACTGGGACGGCAGCGCCGCCCACTTCCTCATCGAGGACAACGGAGTCACCGTCATCAGCTAAACCCGGATGCACCGTCGTAGCGGGGGCTCGGGCGTGCCGTGGAGCGAGGATGCCCTTACGTGGCAGGAGAATCGGACTTCTCTAGGGTTCGATTCCGTCCACCACGAAGGGCATCTCGTAGATGCGATTATTCCATGCTGATCCGGTGCGGTCAGCGG
>JAABUS010009439.1_pt1 | contig 10306 bp, 8 predicted proteins | sample 5560161 | NCBI WGS metagenome assembly JAABUS01 (sample SAMN10711885, study PRJNA513376) | rock metagenome | isolation source: Antarctica rocks | place: Antarctica: Victoria Land, Trio Nunatak nord | collected 2016-01-04
ACTGCCTTTCCAAGTGAAATCTTGCTCTGTAACTTCTTCTGCTGTGGCTGTGCTGCTGGCCATTGCCGTGGGTGAGGCTGCATATCTTGACTTGGCTGGCGGAAGCCGCTCAAGGCCCATGCTTGGCTGGCGCAGGCTGGGGAACTGGGCAGCACGGGGGACAGGACGATCTTTTGATCGACTCGACACAACGCAACGCTGGGAGCAAGACAGCATGACCGTCGCACTTGCAATGACGTATCGACGTTGCAATTGCCTGCTTGGAATGTGCGCAAGCCCGTGTGCGCCCGGTCAACGGGGTTCTGGCTAACAACACTTTGCTTGCTCACTGGACTGTGAGTCTTTTGTCAACGGAGTGACAAGACAAAACGCACACATTCAATTCTTCGACACAACGAAGTGAGCGAGGACAGCTGACGAACGCGCTCGGCGGACAACCTGGATGATCGACAATAATAGAATGGGTTGACTTGACCTATCGACTGCAGAGGAAGAGGGTTGCGAAGCTAGCAATGCTGTAGCTAGCCAGGTGCTTGGACTGATGCGCGTCTAGCTGCAGTTGTCATGACCTTGTAGATTCACTGCACAACAGTAGTCCCCCGGCCGACAACCGCAACCGCATTGACTGCCCCCGGTTGACGCTTTTGAGACAAGTCAAAACCTGATCAACGCCGCTTGCACCTGAACGAGGCTGCGATATTACGGTGTAGTTGTGCTGTTGCATGGGCAAGCGCAAGGGCACATCAGCTGCCAAGAAACGAGATAAACGAGAACAACGGCAAAAGGTGATGCCGCCTGTCCACCTTGTTGCCGGACTGCAGCACCGAGTCTCTTGCTTGATGAATGTGACTTGCAGCCGATGCTGACGTGCTGCAGGACATTCGAGCTGGCCATGTCGAGGTCAACCTCAAAAAGGAGTGTTGCAACTCTGAAATGGTGTGTGACAGCTGTCAGAACAAGCAGAAGAACAGAGCCTTCTGCTATTTCTGCAGTGCAGTGCAGCGCCTGCCTCAATGCGCTGAATGCGGACGCACCAAATGCATGATGGCTGATTGCACAGTCCCCCATGTAGGCAAAAGTGCCACAGGTACAGCTTGCACACAGCAGCTACATAGCGATAGAACACAAAATCATTTTTTGGTTGGATGAAGACTTTTTCACACTACGATCTGCTGATACAGGTATGAGCTTGGTGGGAGCTGTTTGTGATTTCTGCGAGGCCTGGATATGCCACTCCAAGAAGTGTTTGCAAACGTGAGTGCACATACCTCTGTTTGAACACAGCCTTGGTGTACTGCAAGGACATATTGCTTCTCCCTGGGCAACTCTCACTGTGCAAATCTCCCATCTGCCATTGCACCATTGCATATTTGCACACCATGCTGCAACAGGCTGAGCATACCAGCCCTCTCATGTCATTTCTAACAGCCCTGGCATGTTGCATAAAGGTTATCAGAGCTGTCAGACATGCCTCATGCCTGCTAATAGTGGATCATGCTTCATACAACGTCAGCACATGGCCATGACAGAGTGTCTGCATCTATGTCGTGCCGGTGACTGGCACCCAAACTGGACAACAGGGAAGGGCTGCTGTTGTTGCAGCATGCTACGCTTCCATCTGCTGACACCTGAGGCAGAGCTGCTGAAAGTCCCAAGGCATCAAGCTGGAACTGTACTGCAATCTTCCCTACACCATGCTTGATCATGCCTTGTGTTTATGCTGCGGTCTTCCCTACACCAAGCTTGCTCATACCTTATATTCCTGAGTGGTGTGCAGGCATGCATGCCGATGCCCTATTGCAGATGCTATGTGTGTAGAGTGTGAGCGCGGCGTCTGGCAGCATGGTGGCCGTATGTTCAAGGTATTTGTCTACATTATGTTTCAAGGTATTTGTGTACTTTCTGATACAAGAGCAGGTGTCTGCTTTCCTCACAATGTGTGCTGAGTTGCAAGCTGAGCTACATGCACAGCCCTCAACTGTCTGTGTCTTGTGTACTTCATATGCGGCAGCATGAGTCAGCAACACAGTCACCTTGCCTGCCTGTGTAAAGAGGGACTGCATTGCAGCAGCTGGCCATCTCTGCACTTGTGCACAGGCAGTAATGTACAGAAACATCGATCGGTGTTGGTGTTTTGTACAAGCTGTGTCATGCTTTGGTGCAGTGTGCATCTTGTGACAACTGGATCTGTGAGGATGACCAGTTTGAGCACCAAGCTAGCTGTCAAGTGCTAGAGTCTGAGAGCAATCACTGCATCAGCTGGTATGCTGCTTGTCTGACACTCAGCGCTGGCTGCTGTGTTCCTAAAGCTATTCTGTCTTAACTACTGCTGAACAGCATGGATGATGAAAAGTTTGACGACACAAACAGGAAGCTGACGGTGCAATTTGGTCATGCAAGCGGGCTATGCATAGTTTGAGTTTTGCAAGCTGACTGCTACTAGCGTTGTACATCTGCTGAGCACAGAGGCATGCAGACCAGGCCTTGGCAAGAAACTTTGTCCTTAACTCTCTCCTGCACTGAAACCACTTGGCAGACCATCTCAATGTGGCAGTTTCATGCAGCAATCGACTTGGAGTCTGGTCATGTCTACGATGCAAGATAGCTTTCTGCGACACACATGTGAAGGGCAAGGTGAACCAGGTTCTGGCTAAGAACCAAGCCTACAAATGCAAGGTATGCTTTGCCCGTATGTGGCTACAGTGCATCTTCTTGTGCAGCCAAGAATCTGCAGGAACGTTTGTGGCTAAAGTATCTGCAGCGCTGTACAAAGCATTGCTGCCCTGTTCATGCATCTAGTCATGGAGTGGCTGGTACATACCCTCATGATGTCTAACAAAGGCTTGTATCTCTGATATCTTTTACGAGTTGCCAAACACACCAAACAGACCTTTACCTGGATACAACAGCAGGCTGCGCCCCTGAAGCCAATTTTGCTGAGCCAAATTTGGCATGTATGCTTGCAGAAATGTGGATATGAGCTGCAAGAATCCAAGATGCTGTCGCTGTCAACACGGCAGCATGACTATGGGCGTCAGTCCCGAGATGATGCTCAGGGGTACTACTCAGCGTTCAGGGGAGCAGGGCATGAGGGTGACACATCAGAGGCTGAAGCTGCTGGTTCTGCATATGGAGTGGGAGCGCAATCTGGTCTTGGCATGTTTGACAGAATGAACCTAGGCGATGACATCTCTGAAGGGGATGAAGACGAAGAGGACTCGGAGGATGAGTCCAGCGACGAGGAGTGAATGAATGAGCATCTGATCTGATTCTTTTTACCATGATTGGTGCGTTTGTTTATTGACCTCAGATTGCCCTTTGGAGTGCGATTTTATGGGTATTGGCAAAATGTGACGGCAATTTCGTTTATTCTGTGTTTGGTGCAGCAAGCAAAAGTGTCCTGCTTGGTTGTGTCTGTTTTGGCTTTGTCTCTGACATGGTACAGCGAAGCTGGATTGACTTGTTGGTTTCTTTCAGTCATGCTCATCTGATCAGCTACCTCGGTGATTCTGTGTGTGTTTGTTTAACTTGTCCAGTCAGCATTATTCCAAAGTTTGTTGTTGACCTGTCTATGATCCAGTGCAGCTAGGTGACACTACATATGGTTGTGTCCACATGCGAAAACTCTGCACATTTCTGCCTGGTAACCAGTCACAGGGTGACCAAATTGTTAGCCAGCTGAGTTCAACAACAGGAAGGCTCTTGCACCATTTGTTGTAGCATGTCACAGGTATAATAATTAAACGCCCCAAGAACACCAACGTGTAGTTATTTCCGGTGGTTTACCTTTGCTACCCAACAAATTCTAAAATAACGCTTTGAAACAAAATCCCTGCAGAAGATTACTAAGACCTCCAAAATTTCTCAACAAAACACACAGATTGCTGTAAACATCACAGAATCGACCCCAATTTCTGCTAGATCAACAGAAAAGAGACTTCAATCCAAATCCTAAAAAGCCAAAGAATATACACCATAGTATTTACACACTATACTACACCACACTACACATGCTTCCATGTTGTGCCAATTTGCTGCCAGTTGAATGCAATTGGAGCCTGCAGAAGATGGTCTGGAACACCAAAGCCCTCACACATCAGAAGCGCAAGCTTGCCTGCATCGGCTGACAGCTGGCTGCAAAGCTTGTTGATCTGCAACCGGACTGCAGCAGCGTGACCACCTGCATCACAATAGGACAACCAATTTCAGCATCATTGCTGGTCACACTTCCCAAAGTTGCCAATGAACATTCAACAGTCTGTGCAGCCCATGTCAAACTCTGCAGCCAAGATTGGACGAGACATACAGCACACACCAAAGACCACATAAGAGGAGCCGTCTGCACAACTAAACGCCTGAGCAATAGCTTTGAAAACCCAATGATGGTTGTTATCAACCAGACTGCAGAGCAGTAGGTCTGTCATGCTTATCCAGTGGGCTGACTTGATGTAGAGTGTGAATAAGCATTTTGACCCCCCTCAATGTACATAGCATAGCAGCAACAGCTGGCACATAGCCTTCAAGGTCAAGATGCACATTGACAGCCATCTCAGACCCAACAGAAGGAATGGAAGTGTAAGTCAATGAGCGGAATACAACGAGTCTTCAAACACCTTGCAGTACTCCAGCAGCCAAGTAGTGCGCTATGCTCCTCTCCAGTCTAGTGAGGCCATACAAGCTGGCCAGCAGGTGCAGGGCAGGCTTCAAGCTGGGGGTTGCTGCCTGCGCCTCTGCCAAGAGTGTCTTGTAGGCATGGCTCTCTATGTGGGCCCAGCCAAGAGCTACCACCAGGTCCAGGTCTGCTTCAAATGCCTCATTTGCTGCTGTCATTGCTCTGCCTGCAAACCACCAGGCACCGCTCAAGTTCATGCTGAGGAACTGTTCATCTCAGGCTCAATGATCTCTGGCTGCATGACTGAGGCATTCTTTCACTCTGGCTTGTTTAATACTGAGTGTTTCTGGCCCTGAATGACCGCTGATTGAACGATCTTTGGCTCAAATACTGAGCCTGGGTCTGAATCTTTCGAGAGCTTCTGCCAGAGATGCCATATGTATATATGGCTCTCCTGGTTCGCCTACTCCAGGTCTGCCTCCAATGTCTGCATTGCTGCTTCAATCAGTGCTCCACACAATCCTGCCATCTGCTGACAACTGAGAAGGGCATCAATGTGCACCTCGACCTTGCTGCTACATGCCAGGCGTCACTGCTATGTATCGTGTGATGTATTGTGCATGCATCAGTCTGTCAGAAGCAACAGACATAAGGTTGATGTAGCTGTGTGTGTGTCTGGCTTGTTTGCAGTGATGCTGCTGCAGTAAGCCTTGGCAAACGCAGCTCTTGGAAACAGCAAATTGAACTGCTTTAACAACATTAAGAATATCACATAGATATATAAAGAAGAATGTGTTTGAATTTGGGAATTTGGGATTGGTATAGATCTCCCCACTGCCTTGTCTGCTTACCTCCAGACACCAATTCAGCAATGATCTGACGAGTCAACCTTGGCCTTGACTCAGATCCTCATTGCCTGGTGTAATGGCAGATCATGGAAGGACAAAACGTGAACTGATTGAACGCATCAGAACATGAGTTAATTGATTGCATCAAAACATGAAGTGAGTGAATGCATCAAAACATGAGTTGCTTGAACTCATCAAGACATGAGTTGATTGAATGCATCAAACACGAGTTGACTGGCTGCATCAAAGTATGAATTGTATGAATGCATCAAACCATGACTTGATTGATTGCATCAAAACATGCATTGATGAATATAGTTGAATGCATCAACATGTTAATATGAACAAGTACCTGAGGGCCCAGCACCCTTCATGGCCCTGGCCATGGCCCCCCCCAGCTGGGCAGTCAGGCTGTCCTCCCTGAACTGCAGCAGCTCTGTGAGGGCCCCTGGAGCTGCAACCTGCCCTGGGGCTATACTGACAGCCTGAGGCTTCTTGGGACGCTTCATGGCTGTGTCCAAGAGAGACTTGCTGACCTGTAAGCACAGAGACAGCGCAATTGTGGGTGACATTCTGGGGTCTGGAACGGTCAGAACTTCTCAGATCCTATGTCCATCAGCATTAAAGTTGCTGCTGACTCAGAAGCAACTTTGATGCTGATGAACATAGGATCTGACACTTCTAGCTTCCAGCTTGATGCAAACACACAGACCCATCCCAGTACTCGAGCGTTGTCAAGACTTGCTGCCACAGCTGGCATTGACTGAGCAAGCCTCGGGCAGAATGCCTAACCTTTTCACAATGCCTGCGGTCATATCAAAGGAGAAAATCATCTTTGATATCTGCATTCAAGCTGTGGGTCAAAATCACAAAGAAACCGATCCACATACTCTGCTTGCTCTGCAGACAATGTGAAGCTGACTGATTGTACCACTGCAATGATGAGAGCTGATGCCCCCTCACGGGGTAGGGCCTTAGCCTGAGCAGGATTCATAACTCTATGCTGGCAACCATCGGGGTATGCCTTGTACAACAGGCCTATCAGGACTAAATTAACTTAGTGTATCAATGCAATGCCCTCTGTCCTCTAAGCTTCAGCTGTCCGCGCTGTATGTCTACTAGCATGTGGCAATGATACCAAGATCGTGTACATTCACTTGAGGCAATAACAGCTGCATCACGACAATGTTGCTTTCCCAAAACATGGCATCTGCATCTGCTAGCCTTGGTGTTATGAGTTTGAGTGTCTGATTCACTGACTTCCAAGCTGAGGCTTCTGAGTGCAGACATACTTAAGAGGCTGAACTGCTGCAGTGGAAAGAAAACAAAACAAAGACGGCACCTGTCGGCAGCAGTTTGAAAACAAGCCAAGTATTACACTGGGCTGCCCAGGGAACTGCAGCAGTGCAAATACAGTGCTCTGGGCTGCCTGCCGCCTTAGGAGGCTCCCGTCATGATCGCTGAGAAGCGTAAACTTTTCTTTCTTGCTGCACACACAGTGTGAGACAAACCTGCTGCATCATGACAGTATTGTCGCCCTCAAAGGTGACGTCAACATCCATGTCTGTCTTCATGGGTCCGATCTTGTTGGCAGCCAGAAAGCCCTGACCCCCACAGCACTCACGGCACTGCTGCAGGATGTCCACTCTGCTCCAGGTGGCAGCCGCCTTCAGCCCACTGGACAGCACATGGATGGCCTTCCCATCCTGAGGATCTCCCTTTGCTGCTAGCTCCTACAAAGGGGGAAAATCCTGTTTAGTGAGAAAATGTGAAAGGCAACAGCGATTCCCGTTGCTGCTAGCTCCTACAAAGGGCAAAAGCCCTTGTTCAGTGGGAAAATAATTGAAATGCAAGGTGTTCACTCTGCTCCAGGTGGCTGCTGCCTTCAGCCCACTGGACAGCACATGGATGGCCTTACCATCCTGAGGATCTCCTTTTGCTGCCAGCTCCTACAAAGGGGAAAAATCCTGTTCAGTGGGAAAGTATGTGAAAGGCAACAGCAATCCTCTTTGCTGCTAGGTCCTACAAAGGGGGAAAAGCCCTTGTTCAGTGGGTAAGTATGTGAAATGCAACAGCAGTTCCCTTTGCTGCTAGCTCCTACAAAGCAGGATCAACCTTTTCAGTGAGATGAGCTTGAGACGTTGGAAGTGCAAAAGCAGTGCCCTTTGCTGCCAGCTTGTACAAAGAGAACACAACCGTTTTATTGAACATGACATGAAATGCGGCAGTGGTGTCATCATGGAGGATATTTTGGATGTCACTGCCTCACATGCTCGCATTGATGATGTGACACTCATTCTGATGCACAGAGGAGGGAACAGCTTTGCTGCGTGTTACTTGGGGGTTCAATCACTGCAGCTGGTGGTTGTATGGGCGTCCACCTGAAAATGAGCGCGCGTAAAGGTGTGTAGATGCAAAAGCAGACACACATGAAGTGTTGATCTAGAAGTAATGAAGCAATGGTAGCGTCTGAGTGGCATGGTGATACGTGTGTCACCATAAAGCCAAGATAAAGACATGCATGGAAACTAGGTTGACACATCATCTGTGTCTGGTTTCGCATCTGGTGGCTCATTCCTGTCGGTTTGACTGTAGTGGTGGTGGCCTTTGATTAGCAAGGTGACATGAATCTCACTGACTTGTCCTGCACGTACCTAGCTCATCACAAGCTGGGAAGCATTTTTACTATTATTCCTAGTACAGTAAAAGCTCCTTACAACGACGCCCTTTACACAGACAATCGCGTTACAACGACCAATCATTTGAAAACGGTTGGTTTGCACTGCAAATTCCCTCCCTACAACAGCAACGACGCCCGATACAACGACCAGCCAAATTAGCCAAATGTTGCTGTATAGTGATGGCCAATGGCAGCATAACACGCTTGTAGGCTGTTTCTGCTGCGGTTAGGTGCCTTCTCCTGCGACACATCAGTCACATAAGAGCACATGCATGTCTTGCAGCCCCTATCGACGCTACGATGTCTCGGAAAGGTGTGTAGCTGTGTGATTTTGACCTCAAAAACATCTGTCAACTAGCTGTTGAGCATTAAAAATTGTCACAGGACAAGCTGAAAGGCCTGATTGTGTTCTTGGCTGACAAATCTCAATTTTCAACTCAAGATGAAATGCTATTGCAAACACTGACAACCAAAGTATCAGAACTGATAGTCTCCAGGATCAACCAAAGCCGTCTACACAAAATTACAGCGCTCTTTTCTTCAAACTAAGGCCAGGTGATGTGCTTGATTTGTGGACAAACCAGCTGTGCAAGTGAATGCCTTGTATTGTCAGCAGTCCAAAATTGGTGTCAGAATCAAATTTGACTGAACTTCTGGCCATCTTTCTATACAGTGACATTTGACAGTCATATGTCGCTATATTGCTTTAACAACAATTCGCTACAACGACCATTTTGATGCGGACCAGTGTGGTCGTTGTAAGGAGCTTTTACTGCTTTTACTATAATTACTATTATTATTGAAAAGGCGAGAATCAGGACTGCAAGTCAGGGATGTCTGTATGATCAGGACAAGCTCATGCACAAGTCTTGTGGCAACCAGTCCCTGACATAGCTGACAGGAAGGACATTGTTGCAATGGGCCACAGCTATGGACACCATGGTGTGCAAAAGACCAGCTACATTGTTCAGGTTCAGTGCTGGTGATGGGGTCTACAAGACCAAGTCAAGGAACATGTCAAGTCTTGTTTCTCAACTTGATCTTTCAGACCCCATCACCAGCACTGAACCTGACAATGTTGCTGGTCTTTCCCACACCGTATCTGAGACCTGTAAGCTAAGTTTGGCTAAATTCAATGAGCCAATAAAGATGAGGCCTATTTCTGTGCAGGCAATTTAGCACAAAGTGGGCATTGACATTAGGGCTGTGCTAATTATGTCAGTGCGACTGTAAGCCTTCCGCCAGTCACGGCAATGCCAGACTTCTAGATGGCATCCTGTGCTGCTTGCTTTTGAGCCCATCCGTCACGCATGTACGGCCTACCACGCACTGCGCATGAACTTAAAGAGCTTGCCAACTATCAAGGCAGGTTGCGACCAAGTAACCTATCTAACAAAGCTCTAAATCCCCACTAATACTTAATAACACAACACGCAGTTAGTTTCCGCCAATATCAGTATTATTGTTAATGGTTTTCTTTATAAATATCATTATGATTGTTATCATTACTGTTATCGTTATTATCATTATTACTGTTATTGTTCTTGTTGTTGTTGTTATTATTATTATTATTATTACCATCATTATTATTACTAATATTACTATTACTAGTATGAATCTCACCCTGAGGCGCATCATGGAGACCTGCATGGCATAGGTGGTGGCCAGGCCAGGCAGCAGGCGCCGCTGCTGGGTGATGTACTCCATTATCATCTTCTCCCCAAACTGCGGCCTCTTGCAGCTGTACCTGATGGCAATGGCGGTGCCCACCTTACATGCGTCAACAGCACCCTGAGCAATCAGCAACCGACCTGCGACAGACCAGCCTTTTGAAGACGTGACATGAGGTGTGCGTGATGACATGGATGAGGCAATGTCTGCTGCTGTGAAAGACTGCACTGCTTGTCTGAAGTCTGATGTGCGATGCATGGCTGTGCGTGACGGCTGTGGCTGTGAATGAAAGTCTGTGAGCATCCAGCAACTTTCCTGAGTGTAGTCGACTGAAGCATGCATCAGGAAGACTGAGAAAGATCACAAGTTTTGGCACAAACCATTGCATGCATGCACAGATGAGTGAGTGAGTGAGTGAGTGAGTGAGTGAGTGAGTGAGTGAGTGAGTGAGTGAGTGAGTGGGTGGGTGGGTGGGTGGGTGGGTGAGTGAGTAAG
>JAABUS010009440.1_pt1 | contig 10305 bp, 8 predicted proteins | sample 5560161 | NCBI WGS metagenome assembly JAABUS01 (sample SAMN10711885, study PRJNA513376) | rock metagenome | isolation source: Antarctica rocks | place: Antarctica: Victoria Land, Trio Nunatak nord | collected 2016-01-04
TGCGCGTCGTAGAAGACGACCGCCTGACCGGGCGCAACGGAGCGCGGCGGCTCTGCGAAGTCGACCCTTACGGTGTCCGGGCCGGTCGGAATCAGGGTCGCCGGGTGCTCCTGGCCGCGATAGCGCAAGACGGCGATGATCGGCTGTGGCCCGCCCGGCACGCTGCCGCCGACATAGTTCACCGCGCTAGCCAGTAGGGAAACGAAGCCTAACTGCCCCACCGTGCCGACGACGAGCCGATTGGCAACGGTGTCCAGTTCCATCACGAACATCGGCTCCTGGGTGGTGAGGCCCAGCCCGCGCCGTTGCCCGACGGTGTAGTGGATCAGCCCGCGATGCTCGCCGAGGATGCGCCCAGCAGGGTCCACGATCGGCCCGGCCTTCGCCGCGCCCGGTCGCCGCGAGAGGACGAACGCGGCGTAGTCGCCGGTCGGGACGAAGCAAATATCCTGACTCTCGGCCTTCCGCGCGACCGGCAAATCGTACTGCCGCGCCAGCGCCCGCACCTCCGGCTTGGAGAGCGCACCGACCGGGAACAGCACCCGCCCCAACTGCTCCTGCGTCAGCGTGTAGAGAACGTATGACTGATCCTTGCGCTCGTCGTGCGCGCGGCGGAGGCGATAGCGGCCATCGGTGCCCTGCTCGGTACGCGCGTAGTGGCCGGTCGCCAGCGCCACCGCGCCGAGCGCCTTCGCCCGCCCGAGCAGGAAGTTGAACTTCGGCTTGCGGTTGCATTCCAGGCAGGGGTTCGGCGTGCGTCCGGCGAGGTAAGCGTCCACGAACGGCTCGATCACCGCGCCGACGAACTCGCGCTCCATATTCAGCGGGTAGAACGGGACGCCGAGCCGCTGACAGACCGCCCGTGCGTCCTCCATGTCGTCGATCGAGCAGCACTGACTATGCCCCTCTTCCGGGGTGAAGAGCCGCATGTTGATCCCGATCGTCCGGTAGCCCGCCTCTTTCATCAGCAGCGCCGTGACGCCGCTGTCCACGCCGCCGCTCATCGCCACGACCGCGAGCCGTCCGCGACCGGGCGGCAGTTGCGCCCGGTCCAGCGCCTCGCCGAGGTCGATCCGCACATCTTCGTCGAGCGGCACCGGCGCATTGAGCGCGCAGGCTTCCACCTCCTCGCTCGGGCGTGGCGCGGGGGTGGCGGGAAGGACAGGCAAGGTGCGGGTCTTTGTCGCGGTCATCGCAGGGTTCGCCTCATCGTATTAGGGGAGCGGCACAACGGACAACGGACACAAACACGGTTAATTGTGCCACGTCGGAGGGGAGTGTGCCATCTGCGCGTGCGTCGCCCTATGGCAGCGGCCCCACGCCAGAGTCAGTCGTGAAGGTTTGTAGACAGGTCGGCGCGGAGAGAGCGGATGCAATACGCCCCTACATCACTGACCACATCGACATTCCGCAATGCCACGCGCCATCCCAAACATCAGGAACAGGACCACCCCGCCAGCACCCGCCCACCGATCAGGATGTAGGGGCGTATTGCCTACTCCCTCCTGCCGCGTCGTCAGCCCATATAGGCCCGCGGACAAACCCGATACGCAATAAATACCCCTCTCCTCGGATGGAGAGAGGGGTCGCCGCCGCAGCGGCAGGGGTGAGGGACGGCCCTCACCCAACCGCCCGCGTCACAAAGCTGAACGGGATGTCGATCTCGGTCAGCCGGGCGGGGTCGGGGGAGTTGCGGGTTAGTTCCTGGGCGTTGATCCGCTCGAACTCGTCCACGAGGTCGCGCAGGGTGCGGAGTTGCGCGGGCGAGGGGTCTTCATCGAAGACGGCCATCGTGACGGTCTGCCGCGCGTGGACAAAGTAGAGAACCTGCCCTTCCGCCAGTTGCGTCTTGTGGACCTGCGCCCCGAAAACCTCCTCCGAGAGGCTGTTGAATGCCGACAGAATCCCCGTCACCAGCGCTTCATCGAGGTGGAAATGACCGTAAGTGAAGAGCGGGATCCCGCTGCGCGCGGAGAGGGCCAGCGTCTGGAGCGGCACCTGGGCATAGACATCGGTCGGCAGATCGCGCCATGAGCGACCATCGGGCTCGGCGACGGCGAGACGCCTCGCGCCGTGGATCGCGATCTCGGTCGCCAGTTCACGCAGGCGGCTATCGAGTTGTTTGGTCGATTCGGCCCAGCGGCGCTCGCTGACCTCGCCGAGTTCGAGGAGTTTGTTGAGGTGAGAGCGACGGGCGTTGGCCTTGTCGAACTCTTCTTGCAACTCCGTCAACGAGCGCCCGCGCTGCCGCTCCGAAGCGGCGACCGAATCGGCGGCGCGCACACGGGCCAGACGGTCATCGCGCAGCTTCACGACGGCCTCTTTATACTCACGCTCGACCTCCGTCGCCTTGGCGACGCTGTGATCCTGGCGACGCCGCCCGGTCAGGGTCCGCCGATCGTCGCCGCCGTAATTCGGCCAGTCCGCATGGAGGAAGGCGCTCAGGTCGGCGGTCAGCCCCGAGCAGGCCAGGACCATCCCCAGGAATTGCAGCCCCCAGGTGAAGATCAACGCGCAGAGGATCCAGAGTCCGCTCGTCCCCACCAGGGCATCGGGGCTCGGCGAGCCGATCAGGACCAGCAAGCTCAGGTCGCGGGCGAAGAGGAGCAGCGTCTCGGTCGTGCGCCCGTTAATCGGGTCGGTGAGGGCGATCGCCAGCACCGGCGCGATCGTCATCACGCGCAGGAGGTGGATCATCACCCCGCGCCGCGCATGGCGCACCACAAAGGGGTTATCCGGTTGCGCCAGCGGCACCAGTGCCCCGGTGAGCCCCAGATACCCCAAGGCTGCGAGCAGCCGTCCCAAGATGCCATCCTTTCCGCTGCCGACAACGCGAACGCCCGACCACTCTGCGGTCCTGGCGACACAGTCCAGCATAGTGGCGCGGGGCGCGCGGGACAATCGGTTATCGGTACCGGAAGCGTTGAGACATATGGCTACCGCCCTCAGCCTTCGGACGTAGCCGGAGGGCATAGGCCGGGATCGCCGCTCAGGGGGCGGCGACCCAGACCCGCTCGAAAACGCCCCGCGCCAGATCGGCAGCGCGGATACCGAAGAAGAGCCGACCCTCACGCCCGAAACGCGCCCCGGCTGGCAATGCATCGACCTGCAACAGCAGCCGATTCGCGACCAACTCCCCCTCTTGAACAGCGGAGGTCAGCGTGTCGAACGGCGGAACTCGGTGAAGACAGCGGCACGCACCGCCCGGTAGCCGCGCTCCAAGGTAAACGGCTGCGGGCCGTCTGGGTGGCCGAGCATCTGGTGGATCGTGTCGTTCGCCCGCGCCTCATAGCGCAGCTCGGCATAGGCATCCCATTCGTTGGGGGTCAGCGCCAGCACGCCCGACGCGATGCCATGCTCGCCGATGAAGCAGGTTTCGATCTGGGGCAGAGTCGGTTCCGCCGCGAACGTCAGCGTTTGAGCGGGATAGGCGGCGGGCAACAGCAGCCCGGTCGGCGATGAGGCCAGCGCGAACCGCGCCGGATCGAGATCGTGATAGAGGACGCGCCAGTTCGCCGGACTGTCGTAGTCGTAGACGCCGTAGGACCGCCCGGAACGGTTGTCGTGGATCGTCGCGGCTGTGCCCGTGTCGGAATAGAAAGCTACAGGATCGTAGAAGAACGCTAGCAAGCCGGTCGGCGGAAGCAAACCTGCTGCATCGTGCGGGGCGGCATCGGCCAGCCAGAGTTGCGCGATGAACGGCAGGGCGATGATCCCCTCGGGCGGGAGGGTCGGCGGATCCGGGTGTGCCGCGCGGAACGCCGCACGCGGCGGCACGCGCAGTCGCGCGGTCGGCCAATCGACGCCCTCAGGCTACGCGGGCAGGCCACCGAATCTGCTTGCGTATGGCACGCTGATGTCGGCATCGACCGGGGCGGCGGTCAGGCGGATCGACGGGCGCACCAGCGCCGCGAGCCTCTCCGCGACGCGGGCCAACTCGGGCTCGGCGAGGATCGCCGCCACGTCCATCCGCACCTCACTACAGCTTCACCAGCCCGAGCGAAACCAGCAGGATCGACGTGACCCCGAAGAGGAAGATGATCAGGATCAGGATGCCGAACCCGATCGCGACAGCCAGGAACGGATTGGCCGGATGGACCTCGTTCCCGGCATAGGCGTAAGCATCGGTATCCTGATCGATCTCGCGACGCAGGAAGAAGAAAACGATCACGTTGAGGATGAAATAGACGATCCGCGAAATATCGCCGGGCAAGAAGAGGAGGAGGATCACGAAGGCGTAGGTCGAGAAGACGGTCGCGTAGAGGTACCTACGCGCCTTCAGTAGCATCCCCATCCGCTGCCAGTTGATGATCGCCAGGGTCATCCCCGCCGGGAAGGCGAAGATGATCGCGACCACGCCGACCAGTATCGCGCTCCATAAGCGTGCGGAAGTGCGTAGCGTCGTCTCGGCTGTTTTGCGCGCTGGTACGCTCATAGGACCTCAGTGGTGCGAGTGGGCCAGTGGGCCAGTGGTTTCGATCGCGCTATAGGTATGAGGCATTCTACCCGACCGGCAATGGCGCTGCACCACCGGAGGTGGCTGGCGGCTGAAGCCTGTGACCTGGCACAGGGCAGACCGGGATTTCAATCCCGGTCCTCCGCATTACCGGATCGCCCTCACCCCCGTCCACCCGCCCACTCGCACCACTCGCACCACTCGCACCCCGTCACACATACCGCGTATGCAGCGCATCCAGGTCCACGCGCATCGAGCGATCGGCGGCGGCGGCGATGTTCGCGTCCACCTCTTCGGGCGAGCGCATCCCGGCGATGGCGACGCTGAGGAGGGGGTTGGAGAGGACGAACGCCAGGGTCGCGCGGTGCCAATCGACCGCCTCCTGCACCTGTGGCGCGATCATCCCTAGCCAGCGCTGGAAAGTGCCGCTGGTCATCGGGCGCATCGCCACCACGCCCATATCCCGCGCGGCAGCGTCGTAGATGATCCCGGCGTGGCGGCTCGGATCGTACGGGTGTTGAAAGATCACGTTGTAGCAGATTTGCAACACATCGAACGCCCCGGTCGCCAGCAGATCGCTGGCGAAGCCGTTCGGCCCCTCGGCGGTGAAGCCGATAAACCGCACCAACCCCTCGTCACGCGCCGCCTGCATCCCCGCCAACGCGCCGCCGGGGCGCAGGATCGTGTCCACTCGATCCTGCGTGTACCAGTCGCCGTGATATTGCAGCAGATCGATCGTCTCGGTGCCGAGCAGCGTCAGGCTCCGCTCGACGCTGCGCCGCACCGCGTCGGCGTCGTCACCCATCACCTTCGTGGCGACGATCACCTTCTCCCGCTGACCGCGCAGCCCTAGTCCGAGCAATTCCTCGCCGCGACCGCCGCCGTAGCTGGGCGCGGTATCGAAGTAGTTGATCCCTTGTTCGATCGCGCGTTGCACCGTCCGCACGATCCGCTCGACCGCGTCATCGCTCTCCGGCTCCCACGCGCCGAGGTAGTTACGCAGCCCAGCAGGCGCGCCACCGAACCCGATCTCAGAGACCTGTAAATCGGTGCGACCGAGGCGTCGGTAGTCCATCTGATGTACCTTTCGCTATTTGTCAGCCAGCGGATTCAACGTTCGTAGCGGGTGGTTGCTGCCGGTAATAAGTGTGAGTCGTCCTATCGGCGTGGGATGCCGGTGGGTTGAAGACCCGGCTGAAGGCGACGGCGGTCGGGCACCTTACGCACACAACCGGCATCCCACGCCGATCGGGCACCTCACATTCGCCACCAACATCAACCGCCCCACCTCGCCGCCTTCGCCCCCAACACCACCCGCACGCAACCGCCCGCCCTATTCCACCGCCCACACCAACCCACCCGCACCCTCACGCAATCGCGCGAACGCCGGGAACGGCATGTGCGTCGTCATCAGCAGCGCATCTTCCGGTACCGCCGCCGCGATCAGCGCCTCCCGCGAAGCGATTAACGCCGCCGCATCGCGACCGCGACAGGCCCAATCGATGTGCGGCACCTCGCAGGGGTGATGGAAGAGATCGCCGAGGAAATAGAATGTCGCGCCTTTGGACACCACGCGGATGTTGCAGTGGCCCGGCGACTCCCCCGGCGAAGCGATCATCGTGACGCCGGGGACGATCTCGCGCTCGTTGTCCACCAGTTCCAGATGCCCCGCCGCCTCGACCGGGCCGAGGTGCCGCGCCAGGAGCGAGGTTGGCTGCTCGCGTGCCGGGTTGCCCTCCCAGTCGCCGCGCCCGAGGAAGTAGGTGGCGTTCGGATAGCGCGGTACATACACCCCGTCGCGCTCGACCGATCCCCCCGCGACATGATCGCCGTGCGCGTGTGTGATCAGCACATGGGTGATCTCCTCCGGCGTCACCCCGAGCGCGGCCAGCGCGGCAATCACACCGGGCGACCGCTGATGCCGTGGCGCACGCCACTGCGACTGCGGCGAAGGATCATCGAAGCCGAGGTCGATCAAGATCGAAGCCGCCCCGAGGCGCAGATGCGCGACGTTGTAGCCCAACTCGATCTCATCCTGCTCATCGGCGTCGATCTCGCGCCGCCACTCGTCGCGCGGCACCAGCAACTCTTGCATGATCGACGAGCGCCCCGACCCATCGGAGATCGCCGTAACCGTGGCATCCCCCACGGCGCGCGACTCGACAAAACTGCCCGTATCCATCTCGGCCATCAGGCCCCCTCTCGTCATCGTGCATAACGCCTGCCCACAACCGGAGACGCCGCCGCACCTTAGTGATGCGGCAGCGTCAGTATCCGGGGTGTAGGAATGCGATGCAACAGGCGGGCGGTGGAGAAAGAAAAGGAGGGGTATTCGATAATGCAGAGGGGCGGGCGGTTGAAATCGCGCCTGGGGGCCTCCGGGCCACGAAACCGTCCTGCGGCGGTTAGGTTCGTTAACGCCACTGTGCCTAATGATCAGGCGTTGCCTTTCATCAATCCTAACCCGCGAAGGCGGGTTTCGTGGCGACCGCAGTCGCCCCCAGGCGCGGTTTCAACCGCCCGCCACACTCAACCAATTTGCCCACACTTCGTACTTCGTAGTTCGTACTTCGTACCTCCCTCAGCCCTTCTCCCGCTCCCCGGTCTTCGCCAACACCTCATCGACCACCTCGTCGGTCGTCAACCCCTCGGCCTCGCCCTCGAAGTTGAGGACGATCCGGTGGCGCAGGGCGGGCGCGGCGAGGGCGCGGACATCCTCGAACGCGACATTGAGGCGACCTTCGAGCAGCGCACGGATTTTAGCGGCCAGGACGATCGACTGCGCGCCACGCGGGCTCGCGCCGTAGCGGACATATTTGCGAACGGCGGCGGGGGCGGTGGCGCTGTCGGGGTGGGTCGCCAGCAGCACACGCACCACGTAGTCGCGCACATGGGATGCGATCGGCACCTCACGCGCCAGCGCCGCCATCCGCACCACCTGGGCACCGCTCGCTACCTTGCCCACCTTCGGCAGGGAGGTCGTGGTGGTGCGTGCCAGGATCTCGCCGAGTTCCGCCGCCGTCGGGAAACGCACGATCAGCTTGAAGAGGAAGCGGTCGAGTTGCGCTTCCGGCAGCGGATAGGTCCCTTCCATCTCCAGCGGGTTTTGTGTCGCCAGGACGAAGAACGGTGCCGTCAGCCGGTAGGTGCTGTTCGCGACCGTCACCGAGGCCTCCTGCATCGCTTCCAGCAATGCCGACTGCGTCTTCGGCGTGGCGCGGTTGATCTCGTCGGCGAGGACCATGTTGGAGAAGATCGGCCCCGGCTGGAAGCGGAACTCGCGCTGCCCGCGCTCCCCTTCCGCCAGGATGTTGGTGCCGGTGATGTCGGCGGGCATCAGGTCGGGGGTGAACTGGATGCGGCTGAATTGCAGGTCCAACGCCTCGGCGATCGTGCGGATCAGCATCGTCTTCCCGAGACCGGGCACCCCTTCCAACAGCGCATGGCCCCCGGCGATCAGGCAGATCAGAACCTCGCGCAGCGTATCCTGCTGCCCGACCATCAGCTTGCCGACCTCGTCCTCGACCGCCGCCGCCAACCGCCGGAACTCGTCCACCGGCATCGTCCCATCGGCCAACTCCGGTGCTGCCCCTCTACTCATCGGTCGTTACCCGCCCTTCGTCAAATCCACGCGGTGCGCGATTATTCACTCGCTTACGGTCCTGCTGTATACCTACGTCATCGTTACGACGAGAGTAACGGTAGCATAGCGCATACCTTGCCATCAGTAACGAAAACGTCTCAGCAAGACGATCGGTAACGTGAAGCCGCAGCGCGTGGATGGAGGGAACACAACGCGCCGGGGCGCTCAGACAACCTGAAAGTTCGCCATCATCGCCATATCCTCGTGCTCAAGGTTGTGGCAATGGAAGATGTACTTTCCACGGTAGCTGTCGAATTTCAGGATCAGCTCGACCTGCTCGCTGCTCGGCACGTAGACGGTGTCCTTCCAGCCGGCATCATAGGGGCCGGGATTGCCGCTCGCGCCGCCGATACCGAGGGTACTCCGACCACGCCCGAGTACCTGGAATGGTGCCAGATGGATATGAAAAGGGTGATCCTGCTCGCTGGTGATCCGCCAGATCTCAGTCGCCCCGAGTTGCGGCTGAGCATCGATCCGCTGCGGATCGAACGGCTTGCCGTTGATCGCCCACATCCCACTCCCACCGTCCTGCGCGAAGCGGAACTCGCGGGTGACGGTGGCGGCAGAGCGCTGCAATGGCGCGAACTCGACGAGCCGAGGCGGCACGGCGCTATCATCCTTGGCCGCACGAACGACGTTGAAACGCATGACCTGGCGACCAGCGCCTTCATCGACATAGGTGTTCACCAGGGTCACCTGCGTGCCGACCGGGTAGGCCGAGAAATCGATGACGATGTCGAACCGCATCGCCTGGCCGATCTCGAGGCGCTTCTGCTTGATCGGCTGCCCGAGCAACCCCGCGTCGCTGCCAATCTGGATGAACGCCGTCCCTTCACGAGGCGCGGGATCGAGTTCCAGACGGTAGCGGCGCGCATTCGCGGCGTTCACAATCCGGAAGCGGTAGCGCGTGTTGGTCACCTCCAGGAACGGCCAGGCAGCGCCATTGACGAGGTTGACGTCGCCCAGCACCCCCGCCGCGAAATCGGCGGTCACGCCCGGCTTGTCGTGCAACGTCGGGTCGAGGCTGGGGTAGGCGAACGAGCCGTCGGCGGCGAAGGAACGATCGCAGATCATCAGCGGGATAGCCCGCTCGCCCTGCGGCAGCGGCAACGCCTCCTCGACAGCGTCGTGGACGAGGTGGAATCCGGCCAACCCTTTGTAGACCTGCGGGCCGGTGAAGTCCATCCGGTGATCGTGGTACCACAGTGTCGCGGCCTGCTGATCGAGCGGATAAATATAATCCCGTGTCCCCTGGCTGATATTCCCCATCATCGCGGCGTGATCCCCATGCCCGCCCGACCAGCCGCTGACCGGCAGCACCAGATCCGTCGGGTAGCCATCGTGCTCAGGCGCGGTCTTGGCCCCGTGCAGATGGACCACGGTAGGGACAGATAGCTCGTTGCGGTGGCGCACGATCGCTTGCCGTCCCCGGCGCGTCTCGATCGTCGGGCCGGGGAAGATACCGTTGTACCCCCAAATCTCGGTGGCGAGGCCGGGCAGGATCGACGCCCGACCCACGCGCTGCGTGATCTCGTAATAATCGGTCGTGCCATCGCTGCGCACCGGTTGCAGGACCGGGGGGATCGGCAGTGGGACGGTGAACGGCGCGGGCAGCGGTGCGGTGCTGCGGCGCAGCGCCCCCGTACTACCGTCGGGAGCACTTTGGCCGTTGTCGCTCGGCAAACTGCTACTCTTGCCGCTGCTCGACGCGGTACCACTATTGCCACCGCCGCAGGCGGTGATCAGGGGCAACGCCAGGGCCGCACCGCCAACCAGTCGCAGCATTTCCCTGCGCGTAAACTTCATCTCGCAATCCTCCCTCGCACCAACGGCAGCATCTGCCGTATCCACGCCTCGCCGCCTGATCCGTACACATCACCCGCGTTGACACGACCCCTGATCCAGCGGAACACTCTTACTCCGGGTGGTTGCTGGTCGCCGAGCCGACCTCATAGAATTCTCGTTGACCAACGTCACCTCGACGAGATCGCCTTGCCGCACCCGCAGTTCGGGGCCGGGAACCTGACCATCGAACGTCCAGGCGTCCACGACCGCGTCGGAGCTGAGCGTCACCCGCGCCGTGCGGGCGGTCAGGGTCGTCACACTCCGCGCACCCTGGCCGTGATCGTGCCCACCGGGCGGGACTCCCGCCGCCCCAATCGTCGGTCTCGTGGCCGGTCATGCTGTATCGGTCCGGCAGCCGACT
>JAABUS010009441.1_pt1 | contig 10304 bp, 8 predicted proteins | sample 5560161 | NCBI WGS metagenome assembly JAABUS01 (sample SAMN10711885, study PRJNA513376) | rock metagenome | isolation source: Antarctica rocks | place: Antarctica: Victoria Land, Trio Nunatak nord | collected 2016-01-04
GAGGTTGAGCTTCATCCGCGGGTCCTTGGCGTACTCGGAGTACATGTAGTCGCGCTCCTCGTCGGTGACCATCTCGAGGGTCAGCTCGTCGTGGTTGCGCAGGAACAGGCCCCACTGGCAGTTGGCCGGGATGTCCGGCGTCCGGTCCAGGATCTCGTAGATCGGCGTGGCCTCCTCGCGCCGCACCGCCATGAACATGCGCGGCATGACCGGGAAGTGGAAGCACATGTGGCACTCGTCGCCCTCGCCGAAGTACTCCACGACGTCCTCGGGCCACTGGTTGGCCTCCGCGAGCAGCACCTTGTCGGGGTACTCGGCGTCGACGGTCGCTCGCAGCTTCTTCAGGAACTCGTGGGTCTGCGGCAGGTTCTCCCCGTTGGTGCCGTCGCGGACGTAGAGGTAGGGCACCGCGTCGAGGCGGAAGCCGTCCAGGCCGAGGTCGAGCCAGAAGCGCAGAGCGTCGAGCATCGCCTCGTGCACCTCCTCGTTCTCGTAGTTGAGGTCGGGCTGGTGAGCGAAGAAGCGATGCCAGAAGTACTGGCCGCGCACGGCGTCCCAGCTCCAGTTCGAGGGCTCGGTGTCGGTGAAGATGATCCGCGCGTCCGGATAGCGATCGTCGGTGTCCGACCAGACGTAGTAGTCGGCCTTCGGGTTGTCCTTGCCCTGCCGCGACTCCTGAAACCACGCGTGGTCGGAGGACGTGTGGTTCATGACGAGGTCGGCGATGACGCGCATGCCGCGCTCGTGGGCGGCGTCGATGAACGCCCTGGCGTCCTCGATCGTCCCGTAGTCGGCGTGGACCTTGTAGAAGTCGGAGATGTCGTAGCCGCCGTCGCGCAGCGGGCTCTCGTACATCGGCAGCAGCCAGATGCAGTCCACGCCCAACCACTGGAGGTAGTCGAGCTTCTCGGCGAGGCCGCGGAAGTCACCGGAGCCGTCCCCGTTGCCGTCGTAGAAGCCGCGCAGGTGGATCTCGTAGAAGACCGCCGTCTTGAACCAGAGCGGCTCGGACTCGAACCAGTGGTTCTGCGGCGCATGCTGGACGGTGGGGCTCTGCTCCGGATTCACGGCGCCTCCGCATCTTTATGCGTCGCGCCTATGCTTCTGTGCATGCGTACCACCATCTCGATCGACGACGAGCTGTTTCGGACGTTCAAGGCCAGGGCGGCGGAGCGCGGAACCACGTTGTCCGCGGAGATCGAGGAGGCGCTGCGCGTCGATCTCTCTCGTCGCACGGCGGCTCCCGTGCAGTCGTTCGAGCTGATCACGAACACGACCAGCGCACGGCCGGGCGTCGACCTCGAATCAAACGCGGCGCTCGACGATCTGGGCATTTGATCCTCTTCGACGTCAACGTGCTCGTCAACGCGCACGTGACCGGCCAGACCCACCGCGCGGTCGCCGCCGAGCTCCTGGAACGCACGCTCGCCGGTCCGGCTCCGTTCGCGTTGTCCGAGCTCGTGCTCAGCGCGTTCGTGCGCATCACGACCCACCCGCGTGCCTTGGTCTCTCCGACGCGGCTGCCAGACGCACTGGCGTTCTGCCGCGCACTGCGCGAGCATCCCGGCGCGCACCTCGTCGCGCCCGGCGCGCGGCACTGGAGCATCTTCGAGCGGCTGTGCATGGCCGTCGAGGCCAAGGGGTCGCTGATTCCCGACGCCTACCTCGCCGCGCTCGCGATCGAGCACGGCTGCGAGTGGATCAGCTTCGATCGCGACTTCGCACGCTTCCCGGGCCTGCGCTGGCGCAGCCCGCTCGGCTGAGGAGGTCACAGAACCTCCAGGACGTGGGCGCCACCCGGACTCAGGCGGACGTAGTTGCGGCCGACGTACCACGTGAAGCGCTCGCCGGTGAGGCCGTCGCGGACCTCGTAGGCGGGCGGCAGCCCGGACTCGTAGGGCACGTCGGCGATCCCCTCCTGCACCAAGACGGGGTCGAGGTTGACGACGGTGATGACCGTGTCGGCGCCGTGGCGCTTGACGTAGGCGATGAGCTGATCGTTCTCCGTGCCCAGGAAGCGCACGTTGGCCAGGTGCTGCAGGGCGGGGTGCGCACGGCGCATCATGTTGAGCTTGTGCACGACGGGCAGCAGCGGACCGTCGAGGCGGCGCGCCTTGGCCTCGTACTTCTCCGAGTCGAGGTACTCCTCCGAGCCGGGCTTGACCGGCACGTGCTCGAAGCGCTCGTAGCCCGAGTAGATCCCGTAGCTCGGCGAGAGGGTGGCGGCGAGGACGAGGCGCGCGTGGAAGGCCGGCGGCCCGCCGTGCTGGAGCTGCTCGGTCAGGATGTCCGGCGTGTTGGCGAAGAAGTTGGGGCGATAGTAGTCCTGCATGCCCGAGGTGGTGAGCTCCACCATGTACTCGATGAGCTCGTGCCGGGAGTACTTCCAGGTGAAGTAGGTGTAGCTCTGGCTGAAGCCGACCTTGGCCAGGGCGCGCATCACCGCGGCCTTGGTGAACGCCTCGGCGAGGAAGACGACGTCGGGCTCCTCCGCCCGGATCTCCGCGATGAGCCACTCCCAGAACGCGAACGGCTTGGTGTGCGGGTTGTCGACGCGGAAGACGCGGACGCCCTTGCGCACCCAGTGCTGCACGATCTCCAAAAGCGCCTGCCAGAGGCCGCGCCAGTCCTCGGTGTCCCAGTTGACGTTGTAGATGTCCTGGTACTTCTTCGGCGGGTTCTCGGCGTACTTCAGCGTGCCGTCGGGCCGCTGGGAGAACCACTCGGGATGCTCGGTCAGCCACGGGTGATCGGCCGAGCACTGGATCGCGAAGTCCAGCGCGAGGTCCATGTCGTGCTCCCGGCAGGTCTTGACCAGCGCGTCGAAGTCCGCCTCCGTGCCGAGCTCGGGGTGGATCGCGTCGTGGCCGCCCTCGGGCGAACCGATCGCCCACGGCGAGCCCGGATCGCCCGGCGTGGCGCTCACCGCGTTGTTGCGGCCCTTGCGGTTCTTTACGCCGATGGGGTGGATCGGCGGCAGGTAGAGGACGTCGAAGCCGAGTGCCGCGAGCTGCGGGACGACGGCCGCGGTGCCCTCGAGGCCGCCCCACGAGCGGGGGAAGAGCTCGTACCACGCGCCGTAGCGCGCGCGGACGCGGTCGACCTCGATCTCGAGCACCTCGGAGCGGGTGCCGAGCGACCGGTCGGGCCAGCGCGCAGCGGCCTGGGCGACGTCGACGGAGATCGCCTCGTCGAGCGTCCACTCGGCGAGGACCGCGTTCAGGCGGTCCTCGTCCTCGCCCTTCGCGCGCGCGGCGACGGCCTCGACGATCGCCTTCCCCTCGAGCAGCTCACTGGTCAGGTCCTCCTGGTTGGCGTCGAGCTTGCGCGTGATCTCCGTGCGCCACGAGCCGAACGCGTCGGCCCACGCCTCGAAGGCGAAGCTCCAGCGGCCCTGGCGGTCGACGAGGAAGGAGCCCTCGAAGCCGTTGCCGCCGACGTCGGCGTCGTAGGGCGCGAGCGCCGCCTCGCTCCACGTCTTGTCGGCCGGTCCGTGGTAGCGCACGACCGCACGCAGCACCTCGTGGCCGTCGCGAAAGACGTCCGCTGAGACGGGCACCTCGTCGCCGACGCACGCCTTGGCGGGATAGCGGCCGCAGTCGACGCTGGGCTGCGGGCGCTCGATGAGGATGCGGGCAGGGGGCTGACGGCCTTCGGGGACAGGCATCGCCCTCAATCCATACCAGCTTGCCCGCGTCGCTCACCGTCACGTGAACCCCACACGCTCCGGACTGGTCTCGCGGTTCAGCTCGGCGGCGCGGGCGTCGTGGCGGCGAGGACGGCGTCGTGGTCGTCGACGGCGCGGGTGGACGCTGCGGGTCGCCTGGTAAGCAGCTGCGAAAGGATCGGTGTCCAGCGCGCCCACGAGGGCCTCGGCGAGCTCGGCGCGCTCCCAGGCGCCGGCGTCGTCCGGCACCGCCGCGCTCGCGTCGGCGAGCGCCTGTGCGAGCGCGCGCAGGCCGCGTGCCTCAGCGATCGTAGGATGCTCACCGGCGCCCACCGCCGCCCAGACCGCGCGGAAGCGCTCGTCGGGCACGTCGATGCGCTGGACGCCCAAAGCGAGCACTCGGCGCTTGATCTCACCGAGCGTCTCGTCGGAAGCGGCGAAAAGCGGGTCGCCCAGATCGTCGGGCAGGAACGTCCCCGGCTCGGCTTCGTAACCCGCGGATTCGGGATGTGATCCCGGACGAACAGCGCGACGGACGACCCCCAGAGCGGCATCGAAACGCAGCCGCTGGTTCCAGGAAGGCGACCACGTTGCCAAACTCCGGACGATGCCCAGCACGCCCGACGCGGCTTCCTGCCCCCAGCGCTGTGGGCCTGGAACACCTTCCAAGACGGCTTCGAGGGCGGTTCGAAGCGCCGGATCGTCTTCGAGCGCGGCGCCGGCCTCGTAGGCCGCATCCTCGGCGGCCGTCGCGGGATCGCCGTCCAGCGCCGCCTCGACGGCACCGGCGACGCGCGCGCGCTGAAACGCCCGGTGGTACTCCTCGGCGGCGCCGCGGTCCCGCTCGTCCCAGGCCAGCTCGTCGAGCTCTTCGACGAACCGGCCGACCGCTGCGCGCTCGGGCCTGTCGCCGGCCCGGCCGGTATCGAGCGCCGCGAGGGCTGCGGTCAGCCGTGGGTCGTCGAGCTCGTGGCCTGCGAGGGCGGCATGCGCGGCGGCTGCGGCGTAGGCCCGCTGTCGCGTCGCGTCTGCCGTGCGCACGCGCGCGGCGAGATCCCGATAGTCGTCGACATGGTCCATGGCGGCAGTCTCTCAACCAGTCGACGGAGGCTTGACCGGCGTGGCGAATGTTCCTCCAGCCCGGCGGATCGCATCGGCGCACTCGCGGCAGATCGGGCGGAGTCCCAGCTATGAGCTTCAGTCGGCCCTTCGCGTCCTTCCCGACCCCGACGGCCAGCGTCACGCTGCGCTCGCGGGGTCACCTTGGGCAGCGCATGGGCCAGCTCGTTGACCAGGTTCGCGCTCGTCTTCTGCGTCGCAAGTAAGACCTCGACGCGAATGCCGAAGCGCTTGGCGAACTTCGCCGCCCGCTCGAACGCCGCGGACGTGAGGCCGAAGAGCCTTCGAATCGCGGAGACGGGAATGCGCGGACCGGCCTGCGAGAATCGGCACTACGTAGCCGTTGATCTCGACGACCGTCGGCCCGCCCTCGAGCGCGTCGAGGAAGCCGTTGACCGCGTCACCGAGGAAGCCGTACTTCAGCCCTGCGATGCGCGCCGTGGGACTGTTCGTCCGGAAGGGGCTGATAGTCCGGAAGGCGCGCTCGGAGACTGCTCGCCCGCGGACGGACGCCGCAGTTCTGCCGGAGCCCGCCGCGGTCCGCCGCTCGGGTGCCGGGCCCGCTGCGCGCGGACGCTCAGGCGCTCCAAACGGCGTCTGCTCCGGGGCCGGGCCAGCCGCACGCTCGCCGCCGTCTCTGGCGCATCCGCCGTCACCGCCGTGAGCGTCGCGATCTGCCGTTCGCCACCGCAGGTGATCCTGCTCCCCAGGCCCGGCGCTGTCGTCACGAGCGTGACGGCGACCAACCCGACCAGCAGTACGATGCCGAGCCACTCGATGACCACCTGCCCCTGCTCCGAATGACGTCGCGGCACGCCACGACAGTGGCCAGTGAACAGCCCGAAGTCAGTGGTCTGTGGGCTCATCTTTGCGACTGGGCCGGCCCTGGCCCCTCCGTCGGGTGAACAGGGATAGCGTTGCGGGCAGAAGAGGAGCTCGTGCCCGCTTCCCGCGCCTCCGGCGTCCAGCTCCATCTCACCTCCCTGCCCGACGGCCGCCTCGGCTCGTCGGCCCACGCCTTCGTGGACTGGCTGGCCGAGGCGGGGCAGACCTACTGGCAGGTGCTACCGCTCGGCCCGCCCGACGAGCACCGCTCCCCGTACAAGGCGGCGAGCGCGTTCGCGGCGTGGAACGGGCTGCTGGCCGAGCCCGACGCTGCGGTCGCGCCCGAGGAGGGCGCCGCGTTCCGCGAGCGGCACGCCTACTGGATCGGGGGATGGGAGCGCTACGCGGGGCCCGGGGCGGTGGAGGATCAGGTGCGCTTCGATCGCGAGTGGGCCGCCTTGCGGAACCACGCCGAGCGTTGCGGCGTGCGGCTCGTGGGCGACGTACCGATCTACGTCGCGCCCGGCGGTGCCGACCACGAGACGTGGCCGGAGCTCTTCCTCGCCGACGGTCAGTCCGGCGCGCCGCCCGACGCCCTGGCCGCCGACGGGCAGCTCTGGGGCAATCCGCTGTACGACTGGCCCGCGCTCCAGCGCCGCGGGTACCGCTGGTGGACCGAGCGCCTGCGTCGCACGTTCGACCTGTTCGACGTCACGCGCATCGACCACTTCCGCGCGTTCGTCGCTTACTGGGCGGTGACCAGCGACGCGGCGACCGCCGTTGAAGGCCGCTGGCGCCGCGGCCCGGGCCGCGCGGTCTTCGCTGCCGCCGCGCGCGAGCTCGGCGAGCTCCGCGTCATCGCGGAGGACCTCGGGCTCATCACGGAGCCCGTCACCCGCCTGCGCCGGCAGCTGGGCTTCCCCGGGATGCTCGTCTCCCTGTTCGGCTTCGATCCCCACGACCCGGATGGCCCGCACCGGCCGGAGAACCACACGGACGACCGCTGGATCTACGTCTCCACCCACGACACGGACACCGCGGCGGGATGGTACGCGGACGCGTCGGACGAGCAGCGTGGGGCGCTCACCGCGGCGCTGACCGCGGCGGGGATCGAGGAGGAAGAGCCGCACTGGGCGCTCATCCGCCTCGCTTTCTCCTCGCCATGTCCCGTGGCGATGCTTGCCGCCCAGGACGTGCTCGGCCTCGGCTCGGCCGCGCGGATGAACGTGCCGGGGACGAAGGGCGGTTCGTGGCGCTGGAGGATCGAGCCGGAACAGCTCACCGCAGAGCACGCGCAGCGCCTGCGGGCGGCGACGGCCCACGCGGGCCGGCTGCCGTGAACGTGGCGGCGGTGTTCCCTAATGCCTCCATGTCAGGGATTCGGGAACACGCCGCGCGGTTCACGCCAGCGGATCGACCCACCGAATGGCCGCGAGCGGTCTGAGCCCACGCTCGCCGCTCCCCTCCGTGTCCGCGAGAATCCGCCGCAGATGAGCGAGCGCTGCGGACTCGTCGCCCTCGGCGACTCGATCACCTACGGCGAGGGCGGGATCGTCCTCGGCGTCGACGGGCGCTCGTGGGCGCTGTGGCTCGCCCAGACGCTCGACGTGCCGTACACGAACTACGCGGTCTGCGGCGCGCGCGTGCCCGACGTCCTCGCCGACCAGCTGCCCCGCGTACGGCGGCGCTACGACATCGGGGTCCTCTACGTCGGCGCCAACGACGTCCGCGACCCGGGCTTCGACCCGGCCGGCTACGACCGCGACGTGCGCCGCGCCGCCGAGGAGCTCACGCCGCACTGCACGCGGCTGCTGCTCCTCACGATCCCGCTCGATCTCGGTCGCCCACCCGCCGGGGCGAGGGTCGGCGCGGCGAACGGCTCGATCCGCGCGGCCGCCGCCGCGGTCGGCGCGACGGTGGTGGAGCTCGACGACCTCGCGGGCTGGCGGCACGTGCTGCCCGACGCGGTCCACCCGACGGCCCTCGGTCAGCTTGAGATCGCCGACCGCGCCGCCCGCGCGCTCGGTGCCGCGGTTCTGCCGAGCGTGCGCACCCCGCCGAGGACGGCACGTCACGCCGTCGCCGGCTCCAGACTGGGCTGGAGCCGTCAGTGGCTGCGCGAGGCGTGGCGCCGCGAGCGGGAGCGGCGCACCGCGTGAGGCGCCGCTTGCCTCAGGGTGTCGAGCGCTCCGCGGGCGCGCGCGTCGGTCGCCGGGTGGTGCTCGCCGCCGAGCGCGGCGGGCGCATCGTGCTCGGCCGGTCCGCCGTCGTCGGCGACCGCTGCGAGCTGCGTGCGGCCCCGGGCGCCGTCATCGTGGTGGAGGGTGCGCTCGACGAGGGCTGCCGCTTGGTCGCGCAGGCCTCGATCACCGTCGAGGCGGGCGCGCGGCTCGGTCCGGAGTGCGTTCTCCTCGACGCCGACCCCGCCTTCGGCGACCCCGAGCGCCCGGTGCGCGAGCAGGGGCTCCGCGTGTCGCCCGTCCGGATCGCCGCGGGCGCGCGGCTGGGTCCACATGTCGCGGTGCTCCGCGGCGTGACGGTCGGCGCCGGGGCCACGGTGCTCGCGCACTCCGTCTGCACCAGAGACGTGCCGGCCCGCGCGGAGGCCGCAGGCGTTCCGGCGCACCGCCCGGGTGCCACATGAGGGTTCTCGCGAGACGGTGTGCGTGACGCACACAGCGCGGGAAGCCTTCATCCTAGGCTCCAGGGGTGCTCTCCTCGACCATCGAGCGCCGTGTGCTCACCGCGCCGACCCAGCTCGCGCAGGCGGCCGCCCGCTACGCCGCAGACTCCGAGCAGGCGTGGATGCTGCGCCAGCCCCGCGCGCTGCGACGCTCGTTCGCCGAGGAGGCCTTCGGCCGCGGGGAGACGGCGGAGCAGATCTGGATGCTGCGGCAGGCCGATGACGTACGCGAGGACTACGTGCGAGAGGTGCTCGGCGGGTAGGCGGCGACCGGCTCCGGCGGCGTGGCGGTGCACCGCGACGCCGGCCGCGACCAGCGCGACGCCGGCGACCTCCACGGGGCGCGGGGCCTGCGTGAGGACGACGATCCCGAGCAGACGACGACCTCGATCATGCAGTCCTCGCCGCGCGCTGGCGCTGCTTCAGGGGCATTGAGCCCGCTTGCACGGGACCTGCGGATCCGGCCGCCATCCCAGCGACCGACCCCGGCCCGCCCGAGCTTCGCCGTCCCGGGCGCTCAGCTCCGGGTGAGCTTCTTGTAGGTGATGCGGTGCGGGCGCTCGGTGTCGACGCCGAGCTGGGTCCGGCGGTACTCCTCGTAGGCCTCGAAGTTCCCCTCGAACCAGGTCGCCTGCGAGGCGCCCTCGAAGGCGAGGACGTGCGTCGCGATGCGGTCCAGGAACCAGCGATCGTGCGAGATGACCACCGCGCACCCGGGGAACTCGAGCAGGGCGTTCTCGAGCGCGCGGAGCGTCTCGACGTCCAGGTCGTTGGTCGGCTCGTCGAGCAGCAGCACGTTGCCGCCCGTGCGCAGGAGCTTGGCGAGGTGCACGCGGTTGCGCTCCCCGCCGGACAGCTTGCCGACCTTCTTCTGCTGGTCGGCCTTCTTGAAGTTGAAGCCCGAGACGTACTGGCGTGAGTTGATCTCCCGCTTGCCCACCTTGATGAGGTCCAGCCCGTCGGAGATCTCCTCCCAGACGGTCTTGTCCGGATCGAGGGAGTCACGGGACTGGTCGACGTAGGCGAGCTTGACGGTGTCGCCGAGCGTCAAGGTGCCCTCGTCGGGCGTCTCCTGCCCCGCGATCATCTTGAACAGCGTCGTCTTGCCCGCGCCGTTGGGGCCGACGATGCCGACGATGCCCGCGGGCGGAAGGTCGAACGAGAGGTCCTCGAAGAGCAGCCGGTCCCCGAAGCCCTTGCTGAGGCCCTTGGCCTCGATGACCGTGTCGCCCAGGCGCGGGCCCGGCGGGATCTGGATCGTCACCTCGTCGAGGCGGACGTTGTCGGCTTCGCTGACCAGCTCGTCGTAGCGCGCCAGCCGCGCCTTGGACTTGGTCCGCCTTCCCTTGGGATTGGTGCGCACCCACTCGAGCTCGGCCGAGATCTGACGCTGGCGCGACTTGTCCTGGCGGTCCTCCTGCTTGAGGCGCTTCTCCTTGGCCTCAAGCCAGTGGGAGTAGTTGCCCTCGTAGGGGATGCCCTTGCCGCGATCGAGCTCGAGGATCCAGCCCGCGACGTTGTCGAGGAAGTAGCGGTCGTGGGTCACGGCAACGACCGCTCCCTTGTAGTCGGCGAGGTAGCGCTCCAGCCAGGCGACCGAGTCGGCGTCGAGGTGGTTCGTGGGCTCGTCGAGGAGCAGCAGGTCGGGGGCCCGGAGCAGCAGGCGGCAGAGCGCGACGCGGCGCTTCTCACCGCCGGACAGGTTCGCGACGTCGGCGTCGGCGGGCGGAAGGCGCAGCGCGTCCATCGCGTACTCGAGCTGGGTGTCGAGGTTCCACGCGTCGGCGGCGTCGATCTTCGTCTGGAGCCTCGCGAACTCGTCGGCGGTCGCGTCGGAGTAGTTCGCGGCGAGCTCGTTGAAGCGCTCCAGCAGGTCCTTGGTCTCGCGCACGCCGTCCTCGACGTTGCCGAGGACGTCCTTGGCCTCATCGAGGCCGGGCTCCTGCTGGAGCATCCCGACGGTCGCGCTCGGACCGAGCTGCGCGTCGCCGCGGTAGTCCTCGTCGAGGC
>JAABUS010009443.1_pt1 | contig 10302 bp, 10 predicted proteins | sample 5560161 | NCBI WGS metagenome assembly JAABUS01 (sample SAMN10711885, study PRJNA513376) | rock metagenome | isolation source: Antarctica rocks | place: Antarctica: Victoria Land, Trio Nunatak nord | collected 2016-01-04
AACAACGAGATCCTCAAGAACATCACCGTGGGGGATGTCAACATCCTCAACAATGTAGTGACAGTCGGCGACATCACCCTGAATAACGTCCAGGTGGCTGCGCTCAACAACATTTTGAGCTCGAACACCGTCACTCTTGACGATGTGGTCGGCATTGCGGTACTGGGTGGTAGTGATCTGCTCGTCTTCCTGCGGTAGCGCCGCTAACTACGGTGTCAATTGGTGGGTTGGTAGATGCGACTTGCTATGTTGAGCCAAGTCCAGGCGAGCGAGGGAGGGGTTAAGCCCCTCCCTCGCTTTCATTTGCCCTGTGTCAGTCATTGCCGCTTCGACCTTCCTGCACATAACTGTGCTATACTCAAAGCGTAATCCAATTGACCACGCGGCCCGTGTGGTGACGCACGGGCCGTTACGCGCGTGTCATTGGCCCCTCGATCCCCTCTACTGTTGACGCTCGCTCTTCCCGGCACGAGGGATCGAGAGGGCCCTATCAAGGCAGGACATTACCGATGACGATTACCCAGGACGCCCCGACACTGGCCGGGCTGCGCACCGATATCCGCAATGTGGCGATTATCGCCCACGTCGATCACGGCAAGACGACCCTCGTGGACGGATTGCTGAAGCAGGCGCACGTCTTCCGCGATCCCGACGCCGCCGGTACCCTGATCATGGACTCCAACGATTTGGAGCGCGAGCGCGGGATCACCATCCTTTCGAAGAACACCGCGATTGGCTACGAGGGGATCAAGATCAACATCATCGACACCCCCGGCCACGCCGACTTCGGCGGCGAGGTCGAGCGGGTGCTGAATATGGCCGATGGCTGCCTCCTGCTGGTCGATGCGGTCGAAGGGCCGATGCCGCAGACGCGCTTCGTCCTCACCAAGGCGCTGGCGCTCGGTCTGCGCCCGATCGTGGTCATCAACAAGATCGATCGCCCGAGCGCCCGACCCGCCGAGGTCGTCTCGATGACGCAAGACCTTTTCCTCGATCTGGCGACCGATGAATCGCAATTGGAATTCCCGGTGATCTACGCGATCGCCAAGCAGGGCGTCGCGGGGTACAGCCCGGACACGATGGCGGAAGATTTCAGCCCGCTCTTCGCCACGATCCTGGAGCACGTCCCCGCGCCGCACGCCGATTTCGATGCGCCGTTGCGCCTGCTGATCACGACCCTCGATTACGACGCCCATCGCGGGCGGATCGCGATCGGGCGGATCACGCAGGGGCGGATCACCTCCGGCCAGCAGGTCGCGCTGGTGCGCCCCGACGGCTCGACCCTGTCGAGCAAGCTGACCTGGTTGGCGACCTATGACGGCCTCGGTCGTCGCGAAGTCGCCAGCAGCATGGCCGGTGACATCGTCGCCCTCGCGGGGGTCGCGCAGGGGACGATCGGCGATACCGTCGCCGATCCGGCAAATCCAGGCTCGCTACCGTCGATCGCGGTCGAAGATCCGACCCTGCAACTGACCTTCGGCGTCAACACCAGCCCGTTCGCCGGTCGCGACGGCACGCCGCTGACCTCGCGCCAATTGAAGGGCCGCCTCGATCGTGAGATCGAGACGAACGTCAGCCTGCGCGTCCACGACACCGATTCGGCCGACACCTTCCAGGTGGCCGGTCGCGGTGAACTGCACCTCTCGATCCTGGTCGAGACGATGCGCCGCGAGAACGCGGAGTTCCAGGTTTCCCGCCCCGAGGTCATCACCAAGGAGATCGAAGGGACGCGCAGCGAGCCGTTCGAGACGGTGACGATCGACGTGCCGGAAGATTCGATCGGCGCGGTGACGGAGTTGCTCGGCCCACGCCGCGCCTCGATGACCAACCTCGTCCACGACGACAACGGGCGCGCCCGTTTGGAGTTCGAGGTGCCGACACGCGGCTTGATCGGTTTCCGTAACCTCTTCCTCACCGCCACGCGCGGCGAAGGGATCATGAACAGCCTCCTGATCGGTTACCGCCCCTGGGCCGGGCCGATCGGCACGAACCGCAACGGCGCGCTGGTCGCGCACGAGACGGGGATGGCCCTCAGTTACGGCCTCGCCGCCGCGCAGGAGCGCGGGATGACGTTCATCGAGCCGGGCGAGGATGTCTATGAGGGGATGATCGTCGGCCTTAACGCGAAGGATGTCGACCTGACCGTCAATGTCTGCAAGGGGAAGAAGCTGACCAATATGCGCGCTTCTACCAGCGACATCGACGTGCGGCTGACCCCGCCGCTGAAGATGAGCCTCGAACAGGCGCTCGACTTCCTGGCCGACGACGAATTGTTGGAAGTCACCCCGAAGCATATCCGCCTGCGTAAGCGCCTCCTGCAAGAGAACGATCGGGCCCGCGCCAAGAAGCAGAGCGGCCCGAGGCGGTAACTTCCACGACCTGATCCCAACGCTATGACGCAGCGCCCCCGGCGATCATCGATCGCCGGGGGCGCGGTCCGTCACCCCTCATACCGCTGCCGTAACTCCTCCCAGTGCGGTGCGGGGCCAGGCAGCGGGGATGGATCGGGGCAGTGCAGGGCGTCGAGGAGCAGGGCGAGGGCGCGGCGGCGAAGTTGCATCGTGCGCTCGTGGTCGCCGACGCGGATCGCCTGGAGTTGCTCGAAGATCAGGGCGAGGTCGGCGACGGTGAGGTCGGCGCGGATGATCCCGGCGGCCTGCGCCCGGTCGAGGAGTTGCTGGGTCGTGGTGTAGCCCCGGATACCGGCTTGCTGCATCTCCTCGGTGGACGTGAAGCTGCCGGCGAACCGGAGGGTTAGCGAGCCAGTACCGGCGTCCAGTGCCGCTGCCATGAAGCGCGTGAATGCCGCCCATCGGTCGCCATCGTCGGCCAGGGCCACTTCCGCCGCCGCGAGGTAACGGGCCAGCCCATCGAGCGCCAGATGCTGCAACAGCGCCTCTTTGCTGGCGTAACGGCGATATAACGCCCCGATACCGACCCCCGCCCGCGCGGCGACTGCGGCGATCGGGGCACCCGGATCATCGGTGAAGACCGCTCGCGCCGCGTCGAGGATCGTCAGGTTGTTGCGCGCCGCTTCGGCGCGTCGCCCGTTGAGTGGGGGAGAAGCCGCCCGCTCCATATCCACACTCCCTTCCTGCTTTTCCTGTGGAATAAATAATTCCGTTCTGATATACTCTGCCACGCCGGAAGTATGGATGCACTCCAATCTTCACTGGAAAGGAGTTCTGCTATGATAGACGATATCGCGATTCAGCCATTCACAATCGATGTTCCGCAAGCTGATCTGGACGACCTGCGCGAACGCCTCGCGCGCGTCCGTTGGCCCGATGAATTGCCAGGAGTTGGCTGATCATACGGTGTGCCGCGCGACTATCTACGCGAGTTGGCCGATTACTGGTGTCAGGAGTATGACTGGCGCGCTGACGAGGCGCTGATCAATGCGCTCCCGCAGTTCAAGGCTGAGATCGACGGGCAACCGAGCCATTTCCTGCACGCTCGCTCGCCCGAGCCCGACGCCCTGCCGTTGCTGCTCACACATGGCTGGCCCGGTTCGATCGTCGAATTTCTCGACATCATCGGCCCGCTGACCGATCCGCGCGCCCACGGTGGCGATCCCGCCGATGCCTTCCACATTCTCGCGCCCTCGACCCCCGGTTTCGGCTTCTCGATGCCGGTGGGGTAGGGGGATGATGTGGGGCTTCGCCTTATTGAGTGGGGAGTGCTGGTGACTGAATCGCCCAGAGGGCACCCCGCCTTGCGGGCCTGCGGGCCACGAAGCTATCCTGCGGCGGCTAGGCTTGTTGCGAGGCATTGCCTTACTGTCAGGTATATTGCAGAGAGTGAACCAAGCCCACGCAGGTGGGCTTCGTGGCAACGGCGGTCGCCTTCAGCCGGGGCTTCAGCCCATCGGCCATCCCACGCCTGCCCAACGCATGCTCCTATTCCGCAAAACGCCCCGCCCACGGCTGCGCCTGCTCTAGCTGTGCGGCCAGCGAGAGTAGCAACCCCTCGCCGGTCGGGGGGCCGACGAGTTGCACGCCGAGTGGCAACCCATCGGTGCCGTGGGCGAGGGGCAGTGAAATCGCCGGCTGTCCGGTTATATTCCAGACGGCGGTGAACGGGGTGAAGAGCGCGGCCTTGTCGAATTCGGCCATCGGGTCGGCGGCGCAGGTGTCGATGCCGCCGATCAGCGGCGGGCGCTCGGCGAGGCTCGGCGTCAGCAACACGTCGTAGCGCTCCCAGAAGGTGACGAGGCGGCGTGCGTATGCCTGTGCCTGCGCCAGCGCCCCCGCGTAGACGGTCGCGGGCAACTCCTGCGCCTGGCGATAGAAGGCCCAGGTTAACGGCTCCAGTTCGTCCTCGCGCGGCTCACGACCAGCGAGTCCCTTGCCCCAGGAGACAAACGAGGCGATCCCGACCGCCCAGAGGATCGAGAAGAGCGGGATGACGCGCTCGTCTTGCCAGTCGGGCGGCGTCGCCTCCTCGACCTGATGCCCCAGGCTTGTCAGGAGTGCCGCCGCCTCGTGCGTCGCCGCCGCGCAGGCCGGATCGACCGGGGAGCCGAGTGGCGAGGTGGTGGTCAGCGCGATCCGCAGCCGTCCCGGTTCGCGGGTGGCGAGGGTGGCGAATGGTGCCGCTGGCGGCGGTGCCCAGGTTGCATCGCCCACTTCATAGCCCGCCAGCACGTCGAGGAGTGCCGCGCTATCGGCGACGGTGCGCGTCACCACGCCCTGCGTCGAGAGGAAATTGTCGCCGAGTGCTGGCCCCGCCGAGATCCGCCCGCGCGACGGTTTCAGGCCCACCAGCCCGCAACAGGCGGCGGGGATGCGGATCGAGCCGCCGCCATCGCTGGCGTGCGCGACCGGCACGAGCCCCGCCGCGACCGCCGCCGCCGCGCCCCCCGACGAGCCACCCGGCGTGTGCGCCAGATTCCAGGGATTGCGCGTCGGTCCGTGGCGGCGCGGCTCCGTCACCGGCACGATCCCGAACTCCGGCGAGGCGCTCTTCCCGACGATCACGAAGCCCGCTGCGCGCAGTCGCCGCACCGCGTAGCTGTCGAAGTCAGGGCGATAATCAGCGAAGAAGCGCGAGCCGTTCCCCAGCGGCAGCCCCGCGACCGCCGCCAGATCTTTGATCGCGATCGGCACCCCGGCGAACGGTCGGGCGTCATCGCGCCCGATCTGGTCCGCCGTTGCCAGCGCACCTTCGCGATCCACAAACGTAAAGGCGTTGAGATCGCTCCGCGCCGCGATCCGATCGAGTGCCGCCACTACCAACTCGCGTGATGATACCTCGCCCGCGCGCACCAGTGCGGCGAGTTCGCTTGCCGGACGGCGCAGGAGGGGGGCCATGTCGTCGATCATCTGCGCTTCCTTTACGGCGACGATGGCCGTATCTTGCTAGCCCCGCTGCGACCGCTCATCGACCGCGAAAGAGAAGATATCCGGGCGGGCGTAGTGGCCGACCGGGTCGAAGTCGAAGCGCGCCCCGGCGAGGGCGTCGGGGTTGAGGTCGGCGTACAGTATCCCTTCGCTGCCGTAGAGGGGGCCGGCGAGATAGTCGCCGAGCGGTGAGAGGATCGCGCTGCCGCCCCGGCTCATCTCCTCGGGGGCCAGCTCCAGGTCGCTGAGGGCTTCGGGGCCGAGATCGCGCGGGTACATACTCTTGGTGACGTACTGATTTGCGGCGAGGACGAAGCAACGCCCTTCGAGCGCGATGTGCTGGATCGTCGACTGCCAGACCTCGCGCGCATCGGCGGTCGGCGCGATGTAGATCTCGACCCCCTTGGTGTAGAGGGCGGTGCGCGCCAGCGGCATATAATTCTCCCAGCAGATCAGCCCGCCGATCCGCCCGATCGCCGTCTCGAAGACCGGCAGGGTGCTGCCATCACCCTCGCCCCAGACCAGGCGCTCGGCGGCGGTCGGCTTCAGCTTGCGATGCTTGCCGAGCAACGCGCCGTCCGGCCCGAAGTAGAGGACTGTACAATAGAGGGTGCCGCCAATCGCCTCGCGCTCGATCACCCCGATCGCCAGCCAGATCCCGGCCTCGCGCGCCGCCGCGCCGAGTCGGTCTGTGGCGGCGCTCGGCACCTCGACCGCGTTGCGGTGATAGCGCGCGAAGAGGCGGCGGCCCTCGTCGCTGCGGCTGCCGACGATCACGCCGAAGCTGAGCCCCCGCGGGTAGGCCGGGACGAACGCCTCGGGGAAGAGGACGAACCGCGCCCCACCCGCCGCCGCCTCACCGATCAGCCCGATCGCCTTGTCGATCGTCGCCTCGCGGTCGAAGAGGATCGGCGCGGCCTGGACCACCGCCACGCGCACCGGACTGGCCTGAGCAACCATCGTTTTACCCCTTATCACGCCGCAGCGGCGATTAAGTGAACGAGAGATCCGCGCCGTAACCAACCAGCCCGAGGGTCCGCGCCACCCCTTGCGACGCCACATTGTCCCACGAGGTGCTGTAGAGGGGGAGCCGCCCGGTCGCACGAATCGCGGTGGCCCAGGCGGCGACCGCCGAGGCGGCGTAGCCGCGCCCGCGATAGTCCGGCAGCGTATCGGTCCCGGCCTCCGCCGCGTCCGTCGACAGGCGCGAACTGCAACAGACCGCCACTGCGTCGCCACCGTCCAGCACGGCGATACAGGGCTGGCAGTTGGCGAAGTCGCGCGCCCAGCCGGGGAAGTGCTTTGCCATCGCTGCGCCATCGGTCGACTGTGTCGTCCCGACCGGGCGCGGTGCGGCGATCCCCTCCGGGCACCACCAGGCCGGGCCGGACCAGACGCTGGTGATCGGCGCGTGGGCGTTCAAGAGCCCCCGCAACTGCTCGTTGCAGTGGAGCGGTACGCTTAACTCTGCGCTCGGCGGTTCGGCGGCCAGGAGTGCGTCGATCCCATTTACCAGCGACGCCGGGAGATCGTGGCGGCAGTGCCACAATATGCCCTCGGTCGTTCGCCCGATGAAAAGGCGCGGCGCGGTCGGTGCGCCCGATTCGTTGACCGCGAGGAGCCGCCCCGCCGCGTCCAGTTGGAAGAGGGCGGCTGCTTGGATCGCCATGATCGCCAGTTCGTTTGCCATTGTTCTCCGTTGACGCTCCCCTATGTGGCCGGGAGGATCGACTCGTTACCGTGGTGAGTGGCGTCGGTCAGGCGTGGGGCGCCGGTTGCAACCGGCGCTAGGTGGCTGCGGACGATTGCTGGCGTTTGGCGCGTTACGGCGTGGCGGGGCGCTGTAAACGTGGGTCGCCGGATGCATCCGGCGCGAGGTGGCCTGCGGGCCACGCATCCCCTGACCCGGCGGGGGACCATGACCTACTGAAGTAAGTTAGGTTTGGCACTGGCGCGGTGCCTGATATACGAGCAAACGCCCATAGCAATCCTAGTCCACTTCAGTGGACTTCGTGGCCCGCAGGCCACCTAGCCGGGGATTTCAATCCCCGGTCCCCTACGCCCGCAGGCCACTTAGCGCCGGATTCATCCGGCGACCCACGCCTGCAGCGCCCCCCTCGCTGGCTACCCGGCGACCCACGCCCGCAACGCCACACCTCAACTTTGCGCCGCGCTATCGACGCTCGCTTTCCAGCCCGCCGCGCGGGCAGAGTTGAGGACCTGATACGAGCCGAGGACGTTCAGGAAAATACAGTGCGCGCGTAGCTCCTCGATCGACGATTCGTAGCGTGCGTCGGTTGGGTCGCCCTCGACATCGGCGTAGAAATAGTAGTCCCAGGGGCGCTCGCGGGCCGGGCGCGACTCGATCTTGGTCAGATTGAGGCCGTTGGTCGCGATCGGGCCGAGCGCCTTGTAGAGCGACCCCGGCGTATTCGGCACCGAGAAGACGAGCGAGCGTTTCACGACCCCCGGCGCGACCGGTGGCAGGGCAAACCGCTCCGGCTCGACCGGCGAGCCGATCGGCGCGAGGACGAGGAACTTGGTGAAGTTGTACGGGTTGTCCTCGATCTTCTCGGCCAGGACGCGCAGGCCGTAGAGTTCGGCGGCGTGCAGCCCGGCAATCGCCGCCTGACCGCGCAGCCCTTCTTCGTGGACCCGCCGTGCGCTCCCCGCCGTGTCGCCGCCGATCACCCCCTTGATCCCGTGCCTGGTCAGGAAGCCGTGCGTCTGTGCCAGCGCCTGCGGGTGCGATAGGGCGACGGTGATCGCGGAGAGTTCGTCGCCTGGCAGGGCGAGGAGGTAGTGGTGGACCCAGAGGTCGAATTCACCCCGGATCGTGACCGCCTCGTGGTGCGCCAGGAGGAGATCGTAGGTGTCGTTGATCGAGCCGGCCTGCGAATTCTCGACCGCCACCACGCCGAACTCGACCGTCCCCGCCGCGACCGCCTCGAAGATCGCGGCGAAGGTGGCGCAGGGCACCGTCTCGCTGGGGCCGAAGATCGCCAGCGCCGCCTCTTCGGTATTCGCGCCGGGATTGCCATAGTGCGCCACGCGCGGTCGGGTCATCCTCGCCCCCTTTGCTGCGACTCGCGTCGCCCACCGTTGTGAGGGTACGGTACCACGACCCGCGCGTATGGTCTAGCGAGGGCGCAGCTTTTGGGCTTGTGCGTGGAGATACAGGCGCTCGATGGCGCGGAGCGGATCAGGATCGGTACGTGGGGAGCGGCGGGTGTGCGCCGCTGGATAGAGCCCCGCGACAGCGCGCAGGAGAAGTCGGCGCATGGCGACTTGCGGTCGGGGCAGGGGTGATGGGATCAAACGGAGGTTATGGAAAAGTGATTGATGGCCTGCTGCCAGTTCAGGCTTGAAATTCCGGCCAGTACCGCACGACTGCGCTCAGTCCTCACAAGTCGACAGTACCGTACAAGGTCAACGGACAGGTTTGGCAGGACGAATTGCCGCGATTGCTCGTCTCGATGTAGGGGTGCCGCGCCGCTGTCGCCGCGACAGGGTGGTACGGTCGGATACCATCGCCGTACCAGCTATCTGCTTCCTGGCTTGGCCGAGATATCGTGTCTATTCCCATGAGACCTCGCCCGAGCCGGGCAACCTGTGACCCGCGACCGCCTACGTAAGCAACGCCACTAGCCGCCCCAGGCGGCTGCCACGCACGCCAGCCGCCGCAGCGCGCGGGTGGAGGATCGCGTCGAAACCTATCCAGCGTCCGGCGGCGGTGAGGGCCAGGGCTAGGTTGAGCAGCGCCAGCATGACGTACGTCCAGTACCACTCATGCGGGACGGACGAAAGGCCGAGCCAGAGGTTCACCCCCTGCACGAAACCGAGGAACCCACCAAGCCTGGTCAGCACCCCGAAGACCAGCAAGATCATTGTCAGCGCCTCACCGAGCCAGATCAGCCAACCGAGCGTGCCGAGATTCGGCGCGACCACGCCGGTAAGGAAATCTTTGTAGAAGGCATACTGTGGATAAGCGATCTCCTTGCCCACCCAGTCGCAAAGGCCACCATTGCCATCCCCGACACCCTTGCCGGGGTCGCACCCGAAGCTCGGGGGCAATTTCCAGAGCGTCTGCGTGAACCAGAGGTAGCCGATCGCGATGCGTACCAGGCCGAGGAGCGGCCCCGTCAGGCGGGTGGTAGCCATATCCATATCGTCGCGTGAATCGATCTCGCTGCGTGCTGTCATCGCGTCTCTCCTTGCCTACCGACGCTTTATTCAGTATTATCGCCCTGTGCTTGAGGCGAGGATACCACGCAATTCTTACGACGGTATTACGGCGTGGTCGAGATTCGCCGAATAGCGACGCCGAGCGGCGGCAAAAGCGCGGCAATGATGCCCGTCGGGCACGCTCTCTTCTTGTCGCCCGTTCCGTCTGTCACAGTTGCGTTCTGATCCCACTATCGGTGTAATACTCTCGTAAGAATCACTTGCTAGCACGGGACAGAGGAGTGTTAAGGCGACACGGGTGGGGTCTCGTGCACAGCGGACGACGCATGGTGTGCTGCGAGTAAGGAGCGACCGATGGCTGTGGCGATCACCCCCGAACAAATGCCGCATGAGCAAGCGACGGTGCCGCCTCCCGTGTTCCCCTGGAAGCTCTGGATCTACACCAATTACGATTGCAATCTGCGCTGCACCTATTGTGTGGCGAAGTCCAGCCCCAATGCGCCGCGTCGCGCGATTGGGCTGGCGAACTCGCGGCGGTTGGTCGAAGAGGCGACCGCGCTCGGCTTCGAGCATATCTTCTTCACCGGCGGCGAGCCGTTCATCCTGCCCGATATCTACGCGATGCTGGCGCATTCCTCGGCCCATCTGCCGACGACCATCCTGACGAACGCGATGCTCTTGCGGGGAGCGCGCCTGGCGAAGCTGGTCGCCATCGCCAACGACAACCTGATCGTCCAGGTCAGCCTCGATGGCGGGCGCGCGGAGGATCACGACG
>JAABUS010009446.1_pt1 | contig 10299 bp, 13 predicted proteins | sample 5560161 | NCBI WGS metagenome assembly JAABUS01 (sample SAMN10711885, study PRJNA513376) | rock metagenome | isolation source: Antarctica rocks | place: Antarctica: Victoria Land, Trio Nunatak nord | collected 2016-01-04
GCCGGCATCCGCTCGCTCCCCACTCAATGTCGAGGAGAGATTTGCCAGCACCGCCTCAGCCGAAACCCCCAAGCTCGATCACACGCAATTCAGGTCCGACAGCAGCCCGAAAATGGCCAAAGCCAAGCTCAACCTACCCCAACTCGACACGTGGGTAGACTAGCGGACGGTCGTGGTGCGGGTTTCCGATACCGAGAGCGGATGATTGCCGCCTCCAAGGCAGACCGCCCGGAACCTGGCGCACGCCTTCGCCAGCGGAAGCGCGGATCGGCCGCTTGACACCCGGCTGCGGTCAGGTATTTAACAGACAGGCTAATTGCGAGATTTGTTAAATGACAGCGACAGACCCACTCACGATCACTCTTTCGGCCCTCGCGGACCCGACGCGTCGGGCAATCCTCGCGCGCCTCGCGGACGGGGAGGCAACCGTTAACCAAATCGCGGAGCCATTCGCGATCAGCCTTCCGGCCGTGTCGCGGCATCTCAAGGTGCTGGAGGGCGCGGGCCTGATTTCACGCGGACGCGACGCGCAATGGCGGCCGTGCAGACTGGAGGCAAGTGCGCTGAAGCCGGTTGATGATTGGCTCGCGCGGTATCGGCGCTTCTGGACCGAGAGCTTCGACCGGATGGACGAGTACCTTGCAGAGCTCGCAGCGAAGGATCATCGCAATGAATGAGAGATTTGGCAAAGCAGGGGTCGCCGACAACGAACTTCTCATCACGCGTACGTTCGCGGCCTCTGCCTCCGTGCTGTTTGCGCTCTGGTCAGAGGCCAAGCATCTCAAGCGATGGATGGGACCGAACGATTTCGAGTGCCCGCATGCCGAGGTCGACTTTTGTGTTGGTGGCGCCTACCGCATTCTGATCCGCTCGGCGGCACACGGCGACAATTGGTTCGGCGGTGTCTACCGGGCGATCGAACCTTCACGGCGCCTCGTCTTTACCTTCGCCTGGGACAATGACGGTCCCTCTGCCGGCATCGAGACGTTGGTCACGATCACTTTCGCCGAGAAGGACGGCAAAACCGTCCAGACCTTTCACCAAGCGCCATTCATCAACGCCGAGCGCCGCGACAGCCATGTGGGCGGCTGGACTGAGGCCTTCGACAGGCAAGCCGCCTACGCCGCACAGATCGGGAAGGAGCAGACAGCATGATCACGGTCTCCGCGTTTAGGTGGGTTCCGGACTTCGCTCAGGGCTACGTCAAGGATATCCGGGTACGCTGGGCGCTGGAGGAAGCGGGCTTGCCGTATCGTGTGCGCCTGCTCGCGCAAGGCGACCAGGACGGGCCGGAGTATCGCGCGATGCAGCCCTTCGGGCAGGTGCCCGTGTTTGAGGAAGACGGACTCGTGCTCTTCGAGTCAGGCGCGATCGTCCTGCATGTCGGCGAACGCAGCGAAGCGCTATTGCCAAAGGAGCCATGCGCTCGGGCGCGTGCGGCGCAATGGGTCATCGCAGCGCTGAATTCCATCGAACCGTTCGTGGCCCAGTTCACGGCGCTGAGCGTATTTCACAGCGGCGAGGAGTGGGCGAAGCTGAGGCGCCCGAGCATTGAACAATTCGTCCGCCGCCGCGTCGGCGCGCTCTCTGCATCACTCGGAGACAAGCCTTATATCGATGGGGACCAGTTCACGGCGGGCGACCTTCTGATGTCAACCGTTCTGCGCGAACTCGAACGTACCGATATTCTCAGGGGTGATGCGCGGCTCTCGGCCTATGTGGATCGTTGCCAAGCGCGGCCTGCATTCCAGCGAGCGCTCGACGCGCAAATCGGCGACTTCAAGGCGGCCGCGTGAAAGGAAGCCGTCTTTACCGCACTTCGCTCGGCGCCGGTCAACCTATACAACATGAAGGAGCAACGTAGTAATGAGCACGAACGACACATATCTCGCTGTTTTTCTGGGCAGCAAAACCAGCCCTCAAATGACGGCATGGAATGCCCTTCCCGACGCGGAGCGCCGCAAGAAGGAGAGAGAGGGTATGACGGCATGGAAGGGATGGGTCGACAAACACCAGGGTGCGATCGTCGGCATGGGTGGACCGCTCGGCAAGACCAAGAAAATCTCTCCAACCGGCATCGAGAACATCAGTAACGCAATGGGTGCCTACACGGTCGTTCGTGCAGAATCGCACGAAGCTGCCGCGAAGCTGTTCGAAAGTCATCCGCATTTTACAATATTTCCTGGCGAGTCAATCGAAGTAATGCCGGTGATGCCGATCCCTGGTGAGTAAGTCGAGGTGTCCAGAAGCTTGTAAAGCACAGGGGCCGACCCGGACGGAGATAGTCGAGCGATTCAACAGCCGCGTGGATGGATGGACGAACTGCCTGGAGCGATTCGCGTCATAGCTGACGCTTGTCTCGGGTCCAGCGGCGTAACGCGGGATCGAAGGTCCAAAGCCGACGGTCGCACCGCCTAGGATTGCGCGAAGACTTCTTACGATTGGGGGCAGCAATGAATTCCTACTATAGGTGGGTTATCGTCGCGGCCGGCGCGTTCATCGGCTGCATCGCGATCGGGGCGATCTTCTCTCTGCCGGTGTTCCTGCAGCCGATGTCGCTGGCGACAGGATGGTCGCGCACGGAAATTTCCAGCGCGATGACGATCGACTTTGTGGCGATGGGCTGCGCCGCCTTCGGCTGGGGCGTGCTGACGGACCGCTATGGACCCAGACCGGTGTTGTTTTCCGGCGGAACCTTGCTCGGGCTTGGCCTCGTGCTGGCGAGCCGCGCGTCCAGCGTGCTGGAGTTCCAGCTCCTGTACGGCGGCATGGTCGGCGTGGGCGGCGGGGCGATCTTCGCCCCGCTGATGGCGACTGTGACAGGGTGGTTCGACCGGCATCGCAGCCTCGCCGTGTCGCTCGTCTCCGCCGGAATGGGGGCGGCACCGATGATCGTGGCCCCTCTCGCGGCCAGACTCATGTCCGTCTATGACTGGCGCACTTCGCAACTCCTGATCGGGGCCGCCGTCTGGGGTCTGCTGCTGCCGGCTGCCCTGCTCATCCGCCGATCTCCCGCGCTCGAGCGAGGCGGCGCGGCCGGCCGGATCGCCGGGCCGCCGGTCAGCGCCCGCTCGGCATTGCGCTCGCCGCAGTTCATCGTGCTCGCGCTCACCTACTTTTTTTGCTGCGCGACCCATTCAGGTCCGCTGTTCCACACGGTGAGCTACGCCATGTCATGTGGTCTGCCCGCGATGGTGGCGGTGTCGATCTACAGCGTCGAAGGTTTGGCGGGGATGGTCGGGCGGATCGTATTCGGCCTCGCGGGCGACAGGTTCGGCGCCAAGCCGGTGCTCGTCACAGGCCTTCTCGTTCAGGCGCTGGGAGCCGGGTGCTATTTCTTTGCGCGTCAGCAAATCGAATTCTATGCGGTCGCAAGCGTCTTCGGTCTCGCCTACGCCGGCGTGATGCCGCTTTACGCCGTGCTCGCGCGCGAGAATTTCCCGCTGCCGATCATGGGAACCGTCATCGGAGCGGCCAGCATGGCGTCAAGCCTAGGTATGTCGGTCGGGCCGCTGGCCGGCGGATTGATATTCGATGCGTACGCCAGTTACGGGTGGCTCTATATCGGTTCGTTCGGGATGGGTCTCGGGGCTGTGGCGATGATGCTGACGTTTCGACCAGCCAATCACAATCAGCGGGCGAACCTTTCGATCGCTCATACATAATCCGCAATCGAGAACAGGAACGTCCCCGCGGACGAACATCCGCTCGGGAGAACTGGTGCATCAATCTCTGGCCAGCAAACTCGACTTGATTTTAGGGCCTGACTCTGAACTTTCGTTTCCGCTACTCGAACCCCCTAGAAGGCGGAGAACACCTTCTGACAGAAGGACGAGAACGGGTGTGGCGTTGTTGCATCGGTCGGTAGGGTGGACGCAATAACCCCACCCCGGTTTGTGGTCAGGCGATGCGGACGGAGTTCGGGCGTCCAAGCTCCAGCATGCGGTTGAGGACATGGACAGCGACCTCCACCTCGGCCGCCCGGCGCTCGTCCGTGTGTGAGCGCAGCCCGTCACCAATCACCTGCTTGAAGCGCGCCATGCCCGTCTCGGCTCGGGCGCGCTTGGTGTAGCCTGATGCCTTTTGCCAGGCCATGCGGCCGTGCTCTGCGATCTGCTGGAGATGGTGGTCGCGCTGTGTCGGTGCGGTCCTGGCCGTCTCGCTCGGCACCGCATTCGCGCGCGGCGGCACGATGATAGCCGATTGCGGATGACGTGCAACGACGCTGGCGGTGACACCGTCCTGATCGTAGGCGCCGTCGCCCGTGAACGAGGCGATGGGATCGGGAATTTGGTCCAGCAAAGGGCCGACTTGGGAACCATCGTCCACGTCCTTGCTGGTCAGCAGGGAGGCGACGATCTGCCCGGTGCCGGCATCCAGGCCAAGGTGCAGCTTCCGCCAGGACCGGCGCACCTTGGTGCCGTGCTTCTCGTGCAACCATTCGCCTGCGCCACATAGCTTGAGGCCCGTGCTGTCCACCACCAGGTGCAAAGGTTCGGCACCGGCCCTGGCTCCTGGCCGCGGCACCTCCAGCGTCTCGGCCCGGCGGCTCAGGGTGGAGTGGTCCGGCACGGCGAGATCGAGCCCGAGCAGGCGTATGACGGAGCCGATCAGCCCCTCCGTTTGGCGCAGAGCTAGCCGGAACACCGCACGCAAGGTCAGGGCCGTCAGGATTGCCAGGGCCGAGTAGGTCCGCTGGCCGCCCCGGGTCGTCCGTGGTTCGGCCGTCCACGCCGCGATCGCCTCGTCGGCAACCCAAACCGTCAAGCTCCCGCGCTGGCGCAGGCTTGCGTCATAGTCGTGCCAGTTCGTGACCTTGAACTTCTGCTTGGGAATGTGGTGGCGACGGTCGGCGTTCAGCTTGAAGGGCAAGATGGCATCCAGGGTCAGACAAGGACGAACCTGCTACACCGGCCAAGTCTCAGGCGCCACCAAGCCGATTCGTGCAACAACGCCGCTCGGCTACCATTGCCTGAGTGTCAGCGCGGCCACCCTGCAGCCCTGTTCCTGATGGCGCGCCGCGACGGGACGGTGCTCCTGGGCGGATCAAGGCCAGGAAACAACGTGGCAGGGAACTGCAGCTGGCTGGGACGGCTGGTCAAGCGAACCGAATGACGGCTGACGTATCATGTTCACGCCCTGTCCGCTAAGCGTGAATCCAGCCGCCGTCCTTTAGCGTGACCCCGGACCACATGCGCGAGCCCGGCAAGGGCGAGGGTGGCGAACCAGAGCACCATGACGGGGCCGAACAGTTTGCCGATCCCGCCGCTGCCATGGCGCTGGATGGCGAACAGCGCGACCAGCACGGCTGCGGCGATCGGCACGACATACGGCGCGACGCGGGGCGCCGCGACCTCCATCCCCTCGACCGCGCTGAGCACCGAGATGGCCGAGGTGATCATGGCATCCCCGAAGAACAGCGACGCGCCCGCCAGCCCGACGACGAGCAGCGCGCCCTGCAGCCGCCCGGCCACGGGCAGCGCAAGGGACAGCAGCGCCATGGTGCCGCCCTCGCCGTGATTGTCGGCCCGCATGACGAACACGACGTATTTGAGGGCAACCACCAGAACCACGGCCCAGAACACCAGGGACAGCACGCCGAACACGGTGGCCTGCGCCGAGGCGCCCCCGGCGGCTTTCAGAGACTCGCGGAAGGCATAGATCGGGCTGGTGCCGATGTCCCCGAACACGACGCCGAGCGCGCCCAGCATCAGGATGTTGCGGGTGGGCGCATGGGCAGCGGCAGGGGTGGAGACGGCGGCGGCCGTGGTCATGGGGCAAGAACCTTCGCAAGCGGGGTGTCAGCCTGCCGCAAACACGGCAGGCTTTCGGTGTTATTGCCGGGTTCGGCAGGAGTTCGCGGTATCATGTAGCAGCTGCCACCACGCCTTTGGTCCGAGGAGTGGGATCGTCCGGCTACCATCCTGAACCTTGATGTTCCGGAATGGAGAGTTGCAATGGCCGAGCTGCACGTCATGGACGCTTGCGCGAGAAACGGTCCGAGTTGAACGGGATTGTGAGCTGTCTGGAGCAGCAGCTGGCGCAGCATCGTGGCAGCCTAGAGCGTGACCGTCTCTGATTGAGTCGGCGTTCTTGCCCGGCTCGGGCGCGATCTGATTCAAGGTGCTGGCTCGATCTGGAGGCAGCGGCGATGGTGCGGCCCTACTCGATGGACTTGCGTGAACGCGTTGTCGCAGCCATCGACGCGGGACAGTCCGGGCGAGCGGTAGCAAAGCTGTTTGGTCTTGGCCCCGCCACCGCGGTCCGCTGGGCGGATCGTCATCGCACGCTGCCGAGTTCGCCGCGCGAGGCGATGGTCGGGACAACGCGGAGGACGCGCAGCGCCTGCACGGCCAAGCCGCCATCGCCAACGCGCGGCTTGCTTACCAGATCTACGAGGCTGCGCCCGCGTTCCCGCGCTGGAAGGCGCTGGCGGCCAAGGGCGCCCGGATGCAGCGCCTGCTCTGGGCTTCCACCGGCGTCAAGGACAAGGCGTTCGAAGACACGCGCTACGTCACCGAGCGGGTCGCGCCCGACACGGTCAACGCCATGCCGGAAGCGACGCTGCAAGCCGTTGCCGACCACGGCAGGGTGCAGGGCGACCCGATCCGGGGCAGTCACGACGACGCCCATGCCGTCCTTGCCGACCTGGTCCGGCTCGGCGTGGGCATGCCGACGTCGCCATCCGGCTTGAAGAGCAGGGCATCGCCTCCTTCCCTGCCAGGGTCAAAGGCGGCCGAGCACGTAGCCGACGCCGGCGGCGATCAGGAGCGACACCAGGGGATGCTGCACCACGAAGCCGCCCGTGGCGCCGCCAAGCCCCGGAGCGGTCGTGCGTCTGGATGCCCGGGCAAAGGCCCGGCTCTTCCGCAGCCGGCGCGAGGGGTGCTTCGGCGCGGCCACGGCCGGCACGGGCGCCTCGCTGGCCACATCGACGTAGGTGTCCCGCATCTTGCGGCCGAGCTTGTTGAGCTGGGTCTCGTCCATATCGCGTCCTTCGTCGGCAAAACCCGCCGGCATTGGAGGGCTACAAGAGAATGCAGTTAACACGGGCCGCATGGACGCTTCCAGGGCTAGAGAGCGTCAAGCCACCACCGAGTTGTTGAGCGCGGGCCGGCGGAACCAGGCAGCGAGCGGACGCTTATGGGAGCTCCCCGACCATCGCCGTCGATGGCTTACGTCGCAGGCAACTCGCCCTGCTTCCCGTTCCAGGAAAACCCGCCCTATGCCGAAAGCCGTGATCTTCGACGTCGATGGCACCCTGATCGATTCCGTGGACCTGCATGCCAAGGCTTGGCAGGACGCGTTTGGCGAGTACGGCCGTGACGTCCCGTTCGACGACATCCGCGGCCAGATCGGCAAGGGCGGGGACCAGTTGCTGCCGGTGTTCCTCAGCGAGGACGACATCGAGGCGTTCGGGGAGGAGCTGGAGGAGCGCCGGGGTGCGATCCTGAAGGAACGCTACCTGCCGAAGGTGCAGGCGTTCCCTGGCGTGCGTGCCTTGTTCGAGCGCCTGCGGGCCGAGGGGCTGGACATCGCGCTCGCCTCGTCGGCCAAGGAGGACGAGCTCGAAACCTACAAGGAGGCGGCCGACATCGGGGACCTGATCGACGAGCAGACCTCGTCCGACAATGCCGAGAGCAGCAAACCGCATCCCGACATCTTCCTCGCGGCCCTGAAACGGCTGGGCAACCCCAATCCCCCGGACGTCATCGTCGTCGGCGACACGCCCTACGACGCCGAGGCCGCGGGCAAGGCAGGCCTGCGCACGATCGGCATGCTGTGCGGCGGCTTTCCGGAGGACAATCTGCGGCAGGCCGGCTGCATCGCCATATACCGGGACCCGGCCGACCTGCTCGCCCGCTACGACGGTTCGCCGTTGTCCGAACCGCCCGCGTCGTGAACAGGCCTTTCGCGTGGCTGGCGGCCTTGCTGTGCACCGGCTGCGCCTGGGCGATGGCCACGCCGCCGCAGGTCGAGGTGGCAAGGGTCGAGTTGCGCGGCATTGGCCTGTTCGACCGACACCTGGCGTGACCTTGTGTGTCACCAATCCCAACACCTCGGAGCTGGCATTCCGGCGCATCCAGGTCGCGGTGGATGCGGCAGGCAGCCCGTTGGCGGAGGGACGCAGCGAGGCCGTGGTGTGCCTGCCGCCGCAGTCGTCGATCCTGGTGCCGTTCACCATCGTGAGCACGGTGCGGAACCTTGGCCCCCAGCTTCTTGGCGTCTTCAGCACCGGAGCGGTCGAGCATCGGACGCACGGGTCCGTCGCGATGGACACCCTGGGCCCCACCGTGCCGTTCAGCCGCAGCGGACGGTTGGATTGCTGACAGCAGGGCGGGAACTGCTGGCCGATGCCGCCGCGCCGGCGGGTCTTCGCTGCATGCCAACCCTGTGATCCCCGTGCGCCCACGTCACGGGACGGCGCGCCAGGATGGCAGGCAACCCTGCAGTTCGGCGCTGCGATGGCCCTGGTCAGCGGCGCCCTGGTGCCGTTCCAGTGGAACAGCCGGCAAGGCAAGGAGTTCGCCAAGGAACACGCCCCGGACGAGCAGAAGCAGGCGGCCGGCGAGCTGTTCCACGGCAACCGCGAGGAACGCACCATCGGGCACGACCCCAACCCGTCCAGCACGGCGTAGGCTGGACGCCACCCGCAGCCAGGCCCGGCCTGCTGCGCTTTTTGGAGACTGGACAATGACGAGCGGCAGCAAGGACGACGCGGATACGGCTCCCTCCGACGTGGCGCCTCCCACCTCGGACAGCGCGCATACCGACCACGGCGCGCCAACAGACGAGGCGCACCAGGATGCGGGCGACGGCTCGCTGACCGGCTCGATACCCGCTGGCCTGACAGCCGACGAGCTCATGAAGCGGGCGAACAGCAACAAGCCCAGTGACGGTGGGACAGGCTGACGCAGGCCAGACGGGCGAGTGGCATCCTCCTTGGCCTGCGAGGCAGGAAGGTTGCCGGCGGATGTGCCGTGCGTCGGGTGCACGCTGGGCCAGCCCTGGACCGGCAAACAACCGGCGCAGCACGATGGGACGCACGCCTTCGAAGCGTCCTGCAACTGTTCCAGCAAGGACATCGACAATGAGCACCGCTGAAGTTCCGCCCGATGCGCGTCCCGCCGTGGCCCCTGTGCCGACGCCGAAGGACCCCGAGCTGCGCCGGCTAGCAAACTGCGTTCGCTTCCTTGCCGTCGATGCGGTGGAGCAGGCGAAGTCCGGCCATCCCGGCATGCCGATGGGCATGGCGGACATCGCGACCGTGCTCTACCGCGACTTCATGAGGTTCGACGCCGCCGATCCGCACTGGATCGACCGCGACCGCTTCCTGCTGTCCAACGGCCATGGCTCGATGCTGCTCTACGCCCTCCTTTACCTGACAGGGGTGGAGGACATGACGCTCGACGAGCTCAAGCGCTTCCGCCAGGTCGGCAGCAAGACGCCGGGGCATCCGGAGTACAAGCATTCCGACGGGATCGAGACCTCGACCGGCCCGCTTGGCCAAGGCATCGGCAACGCGGTCGGCTTGGCGCTGGGCGAAAGCATCCTGTCGGCGGAGTTCGGGCCGGATCTGGTGGATCACCACACCTACGTGTTCGCCGGCGACGGCTGCCTGATGGAGGGCATCAGCCACGAGGCGATCTCGTTGGCCGGGCATCTCAAGCTCGGCAAGCTGATCCTGTTCTTCGACAACAACGCCGTTTCCATCGACGGCGCGACTTCGCTTTCCGTGTCCGACGACCAGTCTGCGCGCTTCCGCGCCTGCGGCTGGCACGTGCAGGAGATCGACGGCCACGACACCGCCCAGATCCATGATGCGATCGTGGCGGCCCGGGCGGCGTCCGACCGTCCCTCGATGATCGCCTGCCGCACGGTGATCGGCCTGGGGATGCCGACCCGGGCCGGCACATCCAAGGCGCACAGCGACGCGCCGGGCGAGGAAGAGATCAAGGGCGCCCGGGAACGTCTCGACTGGCCCTCCCCGCCTTTCGAGATCCCGCCCGAGCTGCTCCAGGCCTGGCGGGGGATCGGTGCCCGGGGACAGGCCGACCACACCGCCTGGGCGGATCGCCTTGCTGCGGCCCCCGAAGAGAAGCGCCAGGACCTGGAGCGCCGCATGCGGGGCGAGCTGCCCCCAGGCTGGCGCGAGGCGCTGCATGCTGCCAAGGCCGGCTTCGCCGGCGGCAAGCCGCTTGCGACCCGGGCAGCGAGCGGGCAGATGCTGGATCGGCTGGCCCAGGCGATCCCGGAGATGCTTGGCGGCTCGGCCGACCTGACGCCGTCCAACAACAC
>JAABUS010009447.1_pt1 | contig 10298 bp, 8 predicted proteins | sample 5560161 | NCBI WGS metagenome assembly JAABUS01 (sample SAMN10711885, study PRJNA513376) | rock metagenome | isolation source: Antarctica rocks | place: Antarctica: Victoria Land, Trio Nunatak nord | collected 2016-01-04
TGAGCGGCGTCTGGAGCGGGCCGATCGAGACGGCCTTGCCGTCGATGAGTCCCTGGAGCTTGGCGAAGGCGATATTCGAGCCCCAGAAGGAGACCGAGCCGACGATCGCCGCGAAGACCGAGAAGATCGCGACGTACGTCGCGGTGTCCACCGTGAAGCCGTCCGAGCGGCGGAACTCCACCCAGGCGATCAGGGCGACCGCGCCACCGCCGACGCCGTTGAACAGCGCCACCATCTGCGGCATCTGGGTCATCTTCACCTGACGCGCCGCCGGCACCCCGATCACCGTGCCGATGATCACGCCGATCAGGATGATCAGCGCGTTGTTCAGGTCGTCGACCAGCAGCGTCGCCACGACCGCGACCGCCATGCCGACGGCGGCGATGCGGTTGCCGCGCACGGCGGTCTTGGGGCCGGTCAGGCCGCTGAGGCCGTAGATGAACAGCCCAAAGGACAGGATGTACAGGACGTTGCGGAACTCCGGTTCGGTCACGACGCTGCCGATCGCCATCAGGACTTCCCCTCCTCGGGGTTCGCCGCGGGCTCGGGCTTCGCCTCTTCGGGGGGCGCCTCGGCCTTGGGCTTCTCCTCGGCCTTGGGCTTCTCCTCGGCCTTGGGCTTCTCCTCGGCCTTGGGCTTCTCCTCGGCCTTGGGCTTCTCCTCGGCCTTGGGCTTCTCCTCGGGAGGCGCGGGGGGCTCGGGCTTCTGCTTGAACATGTCGAGCATCCGGTCGGTGACGAGGAACCCGCCGACGACGTTGATCGTCCCGAAGGCAACCGCGATCAGCAGGAGGGCGTCGTTGAGGAGGCCCTCGGCCTCTCCCTCGACGAGCAGGATGATCCCGCCGAGGATCACGATCCCGTGGATGGCGTTCGTGCCCGACATCAGCGGCGTGTGCAGCGTGTTGGGCACCTTGGAGATCACGGCGTAGCCGACGAAGCCGGCGAGCACGAGGATCGAGAGGTTCGTGATCAGCATTCCGCTTCAGGACTCCTGGGTCTCTTTGGCGCGCTCGTGGACGATCTCACCGTCGCGGGTCACGCACGCACCCGCGATCACCTCGTCCTCGAAGTCCAGCTCGAGCTCGCCCTCCTCGCCGACCATGAGCTCGATCAGCGCCGAGACGTTGCGGGCATAGAGCTGGCTGGAGTGCTCGGGCATCTCGGCCGGCAGGTTCAGCGGGGAGAGGATCGTCACGTCGTGGACGACCGTCGTCTCGCCCGGGGTCGTCAGCTCGCAGTTGCCGCCCGTTTCCCCGGCGAGGTCGACGATGACCGAGCCGGGCTTCATGCCCTCCACCGCGGCGGCGGTCACCAGCTGCGGCGCGGGGCGCCCCGGCACCAGGGCGGTGGTGATGACGACGTCGAAGCCCTTGGTCGCCTCGGTGAGCGCCTCCTGCTGCTGCTCGCGCTCCTCGTCGGTCAGCTCGCGGGCGTAGCCGCCCTCGCCGGAGGCGTCGATGCCGAGGTCCAGCCACTTCGCGCCCAGCGACTCGACCTGCTCGGCCGTCTCGGGACGGACGTCGTAGCCCGTGGCCTGGGCACCGAGGCGGCGAGCGGTCGCCAGCGCCTGGAGGCCGGCGACGCCGATGCCGAGCACCAGGACCTTCGCCGGCGGGATCGTGCCCGCGGCGGTCATGAGCATCGGGAAGAAGCGCGTGGAGCGCTCGGCGGCCGCCAGGACCGCCTTGTAGCCCATGACGTTCGACTGCGAGGAGAGCGCGTCCATCGCCTGCGCGCGCGAGATGCGCGGAATGGCCTCCATCGCGAAGGCGGTCGTGCCCTTGTCGCGCAGCGCGGGGATCGTCTCGCCCTTGGTCAGCGGCGCCAGGAAGCCGACGAGGATCGAGTCCTTGCCCAGTCGCGCGACCTCCTCGCTGCTCGGCGCGGCGACCTTGACGACCACGTCCGCGCTCCACGGGTCCCCGATCTCCGCCTCCGCGGCCTCGTACAGGCCGTCCGGGATCAAGGCCAGCTCCCCGGCCCCGGACTCGACGACCACGTCGACGCCCTTGGCCTTGAGCTTCTTGACGACCTCCGGGACGAGCGCGACGCGACGCTCGTCCGGGACGGTCTCCTTCGGGACTCCGAGGCGCATGAAGGGGCTTGAAGCTATTGCATCCACGCGGGGAGGTGCCTGGACGTGCCGGCGCGGAAGGACGCAGCGTTCAGCCTCCCGTGGTCCCGGTCGCTCCGGTCGGTCGCGGGACGAGGGGCACGTCGACGGCCTGCCCGTCGACGATCCCGAGCGCGAAGCTCCCCCCGAGGTCGCCCTCCCGCAGCGCCTCGGCGGCGGCCAGCACGCCCTTCTCGTCGGTGCCCGTGACGATCCACACCGGACGCCCGCCCTCGAAGCGCGTCGCCGCGACGAGCCCGGAGCCGGGCCCGAGCGTCCGAGCGACGCGGCCCTGCGAGTCGAGCACGTCGATCGTCCTTCCGTCGCGCGCCGGCCGCGCGTAGACGCCGCTGGCCCTCGGCCCGTTCTCGAGGTTGCGCACGGTCTCGTCGTTGCGGATCGCGGAGTACAGGCCCGCGATCACCCGATTGGTCTGTCTGCTCAGCGAGGTCTGGAGCCCGCCCTTGCCCGCGACGACGCCCACCTCGGCGAGCCGTCTGCCGACGGTGTCGCAGGGCGGCGAGCGCGGCTCGGTGCACTCCAGGCGCGTCGGCAGGCGACTTCCGTCGTAGCCGTGGAGGAACGGCTCGGGGAACGATCCGACCACCGCGGGAATCCTCCGCGTCACGCTCCAGTCGTGGCGGTCCCACCAGATGCGATCGCTCGGGCGGACCTTCACCGCGGTCGCGGCCGGCTCGGCCCGGACGCCGTTGACGTAGTAGGACCAGCCGTAGGGGCGGCCGGCCTCGCGCCCGACCGCGCGGCCGTCGATCGCCTGGACGAGCTCGCCGCCGGAGCGCGTCTCGACGGTCGCGTTGCGCTGCAGCAGGCGCATGACGGTGTCCGACGCGCTGCTCTGCGGCGCGTCGAGCTCCTCGACCGGCACCGTCCCGAAGTCCTCGGTGACCAGGAGCCGCAGCGACGTCTGCGGCGCGCCCGCGCCGACGCTGCAGCTCGCCAGTGCGACCGCCACGAGGGCGACCGGAAAGGCGATCCCCACCGGGCGCCACCCGGCGGCACAGGCACCGCGCTCTCTCCTCGTGACCATGACGCGCACAGTGGCAGCCCCACGCGCGAACACCACCAGGCCCGCATGTAGAGTTCCGGTGACCATGACCGTGAACCTCACCCGGATCTACACGAAGCTCGGCGACGCGGGCGACACGCACCTCGGCGACATGTCGCGGGTGCCCAAGACGCACCCCCGCGTGGAGGCCTACGGCGACGTCGACGAGCTCAACGCGCTCCTCGGGGTGACCCTCACCGTCGACGGCCTCCCCGAGGCCTACGCGGACTGGCTGCACCAGGTCCAGAACGACCTCTTCGACGTCGGCGCGGACCTCTCGGTGCCGCACGAGGGCGACCGCTCCCGCCTGCGCGTGAAGCCCGAGCAGGTCACCTGGCTCGAGGAGCGCTGCGACGAGGTCAACGCCACCCTCACGCCGCTGAAGAGCTTCGTCCTGCCGGGTGGCACGCCGGCAGCCGCGCAGCTGCACGTCGCCCGCGCGGTCTGCCGGCGCGCGGAGCGCCGCGCGCTGCTCGTCGAGGACGGGAACCCGGAGGTGCTGCGCTACCTCAACCGGCTCTCCGACCTGCTCTTCATCCTCTCCCGCGGCGCGAACGGCAGCGAGGAGCCGCTCTGGCAGCCGGGGAAGTTCCAGTAGGGCGTCAGGCCGAGCGGACCCCGCGGGCGAGGCCGAGCACGAGGGCGACGGCGAGCGCGGCGATGCCCGCGGCACCGGCCACGAACGTCGAGTGGTCTGCGGCGTAGCGCTCCACCTGGTAAGGGCGGGCCGCCCACGCCGCCAGCACGACCGTCACAGCGCCGGCGCCGAGCGCGAGCGGGACGAGCGCGTCCGCCGGGCGCGAGGGAGCCTCCCGGGCCAGGCCGGAGGGGCGTTGCCGCTCGAGCCAGTTGAGGCCCGAGACCGCGAGGAGCGTCCACGTCGTCGCGACGAGGAAGCCGCCGAGCACGTCGGACGGAAAGTGCCAGCCGAGCGCGAGGATCGCGTACGAGACGCTGACTGCGAAGAGCGCGCCCACGGCCGCGGCGGTCGGGCGCGCGCGGGCGGGCACGGCGAGGATCGCGCAGAGCGCGAGCGTCATCGCGGCGGTCGCGTGGCCGCTCGGCCACGACGCGGCGGCGATCTGACCCGAGCCGAGCCACTCGTCGTGGCGTGGCGCGGCCAGCAGCGGCTTGAGCGCCTGGGTCGTCCAGCCCGTCACCACGAGGAGCACGACGATCGCCGCGGCAACGCGGGGCCGGCGACGCACGAGCGCGACGCCGGCGAAGAGGAGGCCGATCAGCGCGTACGGCACAGGGTCGGCCAGATGCGCGATCTGGGCGATCAGCGGCGTCAGGTCAGGACGATTGAGCTCGGTGAAGCCCATGAGCGTCGCGGAGTCGCGCACGCGGGCGAGGGGGACGAGGTAGGCCAGCACGCCCGTGAGCGCCAGGCCGACCAGAGCGACCAGCGCGGCGAGGAGCGGGGTGCGGGGCGTGCGCAGCATTGCGGTCCTTCGAGGCTAGCCACCCGCCTGAACGGCTCCTCAACGCGGCGTGGGCGGATCGAGCCCGAGCTTCCGGCGCCGGCGTACGGCCGCGGATCGCCGGCTACCCGGGGTCCATCGCCGCGAGCGCTCGCGCGAAGCGCGTCCACGGTGCGAGCTCCGCGACGGCGCGGGCGTCGGCGATCGTGTCGACGTCGAGCAGTCCCGGCAGGTCGACGATCCCGAGTCCGAGCTCGGCGAGGCGCGCGCGCTGGCGAGGGCCGGTGTCGTCCGCGCTCATCGGGACGCCCGTGAAGACGCGCGCGTCCGGCTCGCGCAGGCCGATGCCCCAGTAGCCGCCGTCGTCGGCGGGAGCGAACACGCTCGGTGCAGTGCGAAGCGCCTCCAGGCCCGCGACGAGGTGATCCTTCGTGAGCTGCGGGGTGTCCATGCCGACGAGGAACGCGGCCTCCCCGACATCCTCGAAGGCCGCGGCGAGGCGCTCCTCCAGACCGTTGCCGCGCTGCGGGACAACCTCGAAGCCCGGAGGAAGCCACGGTCCCGGCTCGCCCTCGAGCACCAGGACCCGGCGGCGCGCCGGGGTCGCGAGCACCGCGGCCAGCGTGTCCTGGAGCGCGGCCCGCGCGAGCTCGGCGGCCTGCTCGGGGGTGCACGGCGGACACAGCCGCGTCTTGGAGGTCCCGGCGACGGGGGCCTTCGCGATGACGAGCAGGACGTCGGCGCTCACGCCGCTCCGTCCGCTGACGCCGCGGCCGCGGGCGGCTCGCGCGCGACGCGGGCGTCGACCTCCGCGAGGACGCGGAGCATGTCGCGCACGGCTCTCGCGGTGCCGCCGACGGTGCCGGTCACCTTCGACCTCCCGCCGTCTCGCAGCCCGTAGGAGACCGGCATCTCCTCCACGCGCCAGCCCGCGGCGGCGGCCCGGAGGACCATCTCGAGCGGCCAGCCGAAGCGGCGGTCGGCGATGCCGAGCGCGAGGAGCTCCTCGCGGCGCGCGGCGCGCATCGGGCCGAGGTCGGTCGTGCGGATGCCCGAGCGGCGGCGCAGCTCGAGGCTCAGCACGCGGTTGGCCAGCCGCGCGTGTGGCGGGAAGGCGCCGCGCCGGGTCGGGCGACGCGCGCCGAGCACGAGGTCGGCGTGCCCGTGAGCGACCCTGTCGGAGAGCGCGGTGAGCTGGGCCGGGTTCAGCGAGCCGTCGCCGTCCATGAAGCAGACCACGTCCGCCGTGGCCGCCTGGAGACCCGCGAAGCAGGCGGCGCCGAAGCCCTTCCGCGGCTCGACGACGACGTGGGCGCCGAGCCTCCGGGCGACGTCGCCGGAGCCGTCGCAGGAGCCGTTGTCGACGACGATCGGCGAGAAGCCCGCCGGGATGCGCCCGAGCACCCCGGGCAGCGCCTGGGCCTCGTCGAGGACGGGGATCACGACCTCGCGCACCCGCGGCACCCTAGTGTCCCGCCTCGGATGCGCGTCCTCGTCACCGGCGGCGCCGGCTTCATCGGCTCGCACGTCGCCGACCGGCTGCTGACCGAGGGGCACGAGGTCCGGATCCTCGACAACCTCCATCCCGCCGCGCACGCCGGGCCGCCGGAGTTCCTCCCCGCCGGAGCTGACTGGGTGGAAGGCGACGTGCGAGAGAGCGCGGTCGTGGACGCGGCGCTTGACGGCGTCGACGCGGTCTGCCACCAGGCCGCGATGGTCGGCCTCGGGACGGACATCGGCGACATCGCCGACTACACGAGCCACAACGACCTCGGCACGGCGGTGCTGCTGCGCCAGCTCGCCGCGCGGAGCTTCTCCGGCCGGCTCGTGCTCGCGTCGAGCATGGTCGTCTACGGCGAGGGCCGCTACGCCTGCGCCGAGCACGGGGTCGTGCGGCCCGGGCCGCGCCGGGTCTCAGACCTCGACGCCGGCGCCTTCGAGCCGCCCTGCCCGGTCTGCGGCCGGGCGCTCGCGCCCGAGGCGATCACCGAGGACGCACCCGCCGACCCGCGCAACGTCTACGCCGCGACCAAGCTCCACCAGGAGCACCTCGCCCTCTCCTTCTCGCGCGAGACCGAGGTCCCGGTCACGTCGCTCCGCTACCACAACGTCTACGGACCGCGGATGCCGCGCGACACCCCCTACGCGGGCGTCGCGTCGATCTTCGCGAGCGCCATGGCGGGCGGCCGCGCGCCGCGCGTCTTCGAGGACGGCGCGCAGACCCGGGACTTCGTCCACGTCCGCGACGTGGCGCGCGCGAACGTCTTCGCGCTCACCGCGCCCGACGCGGTTCCGGGCGCGTTCAACGTCTGCTCGGGCGTGCCGCGGACCGTCGGCGAGATGGCCCGCGCGCTCCACGCCGCCTACGCCGCAGGCACGCCCGCGCCCGTGGTCACCGGCGAGTACCGCCTCGGCGACGTGCGCCACGTCTTCGCGTCAGCCGACCGGGCGCGCGAGGTCCTCGGCTTCGCCGCCGCGGAGGACTTCTCAGACGGCATGGCCGAGTTCGCGCGCGCGCCACTGCGAGCGGCGGCGGGCTGAACCGCGTTCCAGGCGCACCGATCGAGTCGGCGACGACGGTCGGCCCAGTGGTCGCGCGGGGGTCAGCGACCGATGACGCCGACCACTACGCGCCGGTTGCGCCGCCGCCCGCTGTCGCTCGTGTTCGATGCGACGGCTCCCTCTCGCCGTAGCCGCGCACGGAGATCCGGTCAGCGCGCTGCCCGGGGATGTCCAGCCCGGGGACCACGAACCCGGGGACGACCTGGCCGGCCAGCTTCTGATCAGGGACGCCGCACGGGCTCGGTGCGCACCGCGGGGATCTCGACGGCGGGAATCTCCTGCCCGGGGCGCCCATTGCAGGGACTGTCCTGGCCCGGGGGATCCACGATCGGCTGCTGGTCCTCGCCGACGGACGGCTCTGCGCCGGCGGTGCTGGTCGTCGCCGCCGGCGCCGTCTTCGAGGCGGGCGGCGGCCCGCCCTTGGTCTTGTCGTCCTTCTCGATGCCCCCGTCGGTCGACCCGCAACCGGCCAGCGCCGTGGTCAGCAGCGCGGCGGCGAGAACGTCCTGCGCTCGTCTGGGCGATCGTCATGGCACGGACCATACGGAGGCGCTGTCGTCAGCCCGTCACGTCGGTGTGCCGATCCCGCTACACGCCATCGCCGTCCCGCGACGGATCCAGCGCGGGAGGTCGAATGCCCACCAGCGCGCCCTGTCCGAGACGGCTGCGGATCTGCGCCTCACCGCCGTGCCAAGCGACGATCGTCCGCACGAGCGGGAGCCCCAGTCCGGTGCCCGACACCCCGTGCGCCGCCTGGCCCCACGGACAGCTGCCTCGACCTCCAGCAGGAGCGCCGACAAGTCGACCGGCGCGGCGGCGAGCACCGACGCACCCACCACACCGGCGGGAGAACTCGTCTCGCTGTGTCCGCGAGGGCCTCGTTCAGGCGCCGACGTAGGCCGCGAGGTGCTCGCCGGTGAGGGTGGAGCGGGCGGCGACGAGGTCGGCGGGTGTGCCCTCGAAGACGATCCGGCCGCCTTCGTGGCCGGCGCCGGGGCCGAGGTCGATGATCCAGTCGGCGTGCGCCATGACCGCCTGGTGGTGCTCGACGACGACGACCGACTTGCCGGAGTCGACGAGCCGGTCGAGCAGGCCGAGCAGCTGCTCGACGTCGGCGAGGTGGAGGCCGGCGGTCGGTTCGTCGAGGACGTAGACGTCGCCCTTCTCGCCCATGCGGGTGGCCAGCTTGATCCGCTGCCGCTCGCCGCCGGACAACGTGGTGAGCGGCTGACCGAGGGTGAGGTAGCTCAAGCCCACGTCGGCGAGCCGTTCGAGGATCTTGTGCGCGGCCGGGAGCTTGGTCCCACCGTCGCCGAAGAGCTCCTCGGCCGCGGCCACCGACATCGCGAGCACCTCGCTGATGTCCTTGCCGCCGAGCTCGTACTCCAGCACCTCGGCCTGGAACCGCTTCCCTTCGCACACCTCGCAGGTCGTGGCGACGCCGGCCATCATCGCCAGGTCGCTGTAGATCACGCCAGCTCCGTTGCAGTTGAGGCAGGCACCCTCGGAGTTGGCGCTGAACAGCGCCGGCTTCACGCCGTTCTCCTTCGCGAACGCCTTGCGGATCGGGTCGAGCAGTCCCGTGTACGTCGCCGGGTTGCTCCGTCGCGAGCCGCGGATCGCCCCTTGGTCGACCGACACCACGCCGTCCCGGCCGGACACCGAGCCGCGGATCAGCGAGCTCTTGCCCGAGCCCGCCACCCCGGTGACGACGACGAGCGCGCCGAGCGGGATGTCGACGTCTACGTCCTGCAGGTTGTGGGTGTCGGCGCCGCGGATCGCAATCGCTCCTCCGGGCGTCCGCACCGTCTCCTTGACGGCGGCCCGATCGTCGAGGTGGCGGCCGGTGATGGTCTCGCTCTCCCGCAGCGCCTCGACGGTTCCCTCGAACACCACCTCGCCGCCCTCGCTGCCGGCATTCGGGCCGAGGTCGACGACGTGGTCGGCGACGGCGATCGCCTCCGGCTTGTGCTCTACGACGAGCACGGTGTTGCCCTTGTCGCGCAGCCGCAGCAGCAGCTCGTTCATCCGCTGGATGTCGTGCGGGTGCAAACCGATCGTCGGCTCGTCGAAGACGTAGGTGACGTCGGTGAGCGACGACCCGAGGTGGCGGATCATCTTGGTGCGCTGCGCCTCGCCGCCGGAGAGCGTGCCCGACGGACGGTCGAGGCTGAGGTAGCCCAGCCCGATCTCCACGAACGAGTCGAGGGTCTCCCTGAGCGCTTCGAGCAGCGGCGCCACCGACGGCTCCTCGAGTTCGTGGACGCACTCGGCGAGGTCGCTGATCTGCATGGCGCACGCGTCGGCGATGTTGTGTCCTTTGATCTTCGAGGACCGGGCCTCCTTGCTGAGCCGGGTGCCGTCGCACTCGGGGCAGGTCGCGAAGGTGACCGCTCGTTCCACGAAGGCGCGGACATGCGGCTGCAGCGCGCCCGAGTCCTTGGACAGCATCGACTTCTGGAGCTTCGGGATGAGGCCCTCGTAGGTCAGGTTGACGCCGTCGACCTTGATCTTGGTCGGCTCCTTGTGGAGGAGGTCGTCGAGCTGTTTCCTGGTGAACTTGCGGATCGGCTTGTCCGGGTCGAAGAAGCCGCAGCCGGTGAAGATCCGCCCGTACCAGCCCTCCATGCTGTAGCCGGGGATCGTGAGGGCGCCCTCGTTGAGCGACAAGCTGTCGTCGTACAGCTCGGCAAGGTCGATGTCGTTGACCGAGCCCCGGCCCTCGCAGCGCGGGCACATGCCGCCGAGGATGCTGAAGGTTCGCTTCTCCTTCGTCGTGCGGCCGCCGCGCTCGAGGGTGACCGCGCCAGCGCCACTGATCGAGGCGACGTTGAAGGAGAACGCCTGCGGCGAGCCGATGTGCGGCTTGCCGAGCCGGCTGAAGAGGATGCGCAGCATCGCGTTGGCGTCGGTGGCGGTGCCGACCGTGGAGCGGGCGTCGGCACCCATCGGCTCCTGGTCGACGATGATCGCGGTCGTCAGCCCTTCGAGCACGTCGACCTCGGGCCGCGCCAGCGTCGGCATGAAGCCCTGCACGAAGGCGCTGTAGGTCTCGTTGATCAGCCGCTGCGACTCCGCGGCGATCGTGCCGAACACCAGCGAGCTCTTGCCCGAGCCGGAGACGCCGGTGA
>JAABUS010009448.1_pt1 | contig 10298 bp, 8 predicted proteins | sample 5560161 | NCBI WGS metagenome assembly JAABUS01 (sample SAMN10711885, study PRJNA513376) | rock metagenome | isolation source: Antarctica rocks | place: Antarctica: Victoria Land, Trio Nunatak nord | collected 2016-01-04
CCGCGCTACGTGCGCTTCGTGGACGAGTTCCCGATGACCGTCACCGGCAAGATGCAGAAGTTCCTAATGCGGGAAGCAATGGAGCGTGAGTTGGGCCTGCATGCGCCCGACACCGCCTAAGCGGCGCGGTTCGAGACGGCTTGACCCGGCAGCCCCGCCCGCGCTACGCCCCAGCCGCGGTCCCGTTCGTCTAGAGGCCTAGGACACGGCCCTTTCAAGGCTGTAACACGGGTTCGAATCCCGTACGGGGCACCATTGCCGATGCCAACCCTCACAGCGCTGCGTTCCACGGCGCTGCAAGCGCGAGACGCCGGCAAGCACAGCCATGCCGTAGAGGCCTGGCGCGCGGCGCTGCGGCAGCAGCCGGATGACTGGGCCTTAGCGCTTGAACTCAAGCGTGACCTCAAGGCAATGCAGCAATACCCGGACGCCGACCCGCAATTCCGCCGGGCGGCCCGGCACCTGCCCGATGCGGAGTGGCTCGCGCACTACACGGTCCTATACGCCTACCACATGGACGACTTGGACGCGTTGGACCAGCGGGCAAGCGCCATGCTGCGGCATCGGCCGGATCACGCGGCGCTGCATGCGTTGCGCGCCGACGTGGCACGACAACGCTGCGACTGGCCCGCGGCAGCCGAGGGCTTCGCCATCGCCCAGCGGCTCGACCCCGCCCAGGCCGAGTATGCAGCCAAACGCCGCGCAGTGTTGGCGTACCAGCGCGTGGGCGATTGGCTCCAGCGGCAACCGCCGCATGGGGACTCCTACGAGATCGCGGTCGTGAACCTCGACCGCAACACGGAGCGCCTCGCCTGGACCGAGCGGTTGTTCGGCTGCGGTCTCGTGCCGCTGCACCGCGTCCCCGGCATCGAAGGCAGCCGCTTGCCGACCACTGCAGTGCATCGCCTGCTGGGCGACCCGGCGGGGCGCGGCACGCTCGGCTGTTTCCTGAGCCACGCCGCCGCCTGGGACAGCCTGGCGGCAAGAGACCTCCGCCATCTGCTGGTCATCGAGGACGACGTGATCCCGCTGGCTGACCTGCCGGCCCGGCTCGGCCCATTGGGGTTGCCGCCGGGCTACGACATCTGCTTCGTGAACGACCGCCTAGAGCCGCAGTTGGACGCGGATGCAGCCACACAGCCCAGCTTGCATCGCCTGGCGGACGTCCTGCGCGGCTTCCCGCCGGAGGACAATGCGCCGGGCGGCGACGGCTATCTCCTCAGCGCGCAAGGAGCGGCAAAGCTGCTGCGTTGGGTCGCGCAGGACGGCTTTGCCGGCGACCTCGACTGGCGGCTGCTGGCTTACGGCATGGACCCGGCCTCCATCGCCGCCCTGCCCCACCACGCGTTTTGCCGGCAGATGCTCGACCGGCTGTGCAGCAATGTTCCCCGTACCGACCGTCTGGATGCCTACGTGCTGCACCCGGCGCTCATCCGCACCGTGGGCGTCAGCAGCGACCGGGAGGATGAGAACCGCGAGCGCCCGGCCTGAGCCCGTTGCCGCAAGCCATGGGATCAGCCCTGCCCGCTTGACCTCCGCAAGCACCCAGGGCTTGCTCTTTTCAAGGCAGGAGGGACGGGCGTGACGGAACGGGTCGAATGCGTGGTGGTCGGCGCCGGCGTGGTGGGCCTGGCTGTCGCCCGCGCCTTGGCGCTATCGGGCCGCGAGGTCTGGGTGCTGGAGGCCGCGGAAGGCATCGGCACCGGCACCTCGTCACGCAACTCGGAGGTCGTGCACGCCGGCATCTACTATCCTGCCGGCAGCCTCAAGGCGCGCTTCTGCGTGCAGGGCAAGCACATGCTCTACGACTACTGCGCCGAACGCGGCATCCCGCACAGCCGCCTGGGCAAGCTGATCGTCGCCGCCGAGCCGACGGAGGTCCCGATGCTCGACACTATCCGCACCAAGGCCGCGCAAAACGGCGTCGATGACCTCCAATGGCTGGATGCATCGGAGGCAACCCGGCTGGAGCCTGCGCTGCGCGCCTCGGCCGCCCTGCTGTCGCCCAGCACCGGCATCGTGGACAGCCACGCCCTGATGCTCGGATACCAGGGCGACACCGAGAACGCCGGCGGCGCCGTCGTCTTCCATGCTCCCGTACTGTCAGGCGCGGCATTACCCAGCGGTGGCTTCTCGCTGCGGATCGGCGGCGCGGAGCCGATGGAGCTGGCCTGCGAGGTCCTGGTGAACGCCGTCGGCCTGTATGCGCCTGACATCGCCCGGCGCATCGACGGCATCCCGCCCGAAACCATCCCGCACGCCTACTTCTGCAAGGGCAGCTACTACTCGCTGGCCGTCCGCGCCCCGTTCCGGCGCCTGATCTATCCGGTGCCGGAGGCGGCGGGCCTCGGCGTGCACCTGACGCTGGACCTGGGCGGCCAGGCGCGGTTCGGCCCGGATGTGCAGTGGGTCGAGCGCGAGGAGTACGACGTCGATATCCGCCGGGCCGATGGGTTCTACGCGGCGATCCGCCGCTACTGGCCCGGCTTGCCCGACGGCGCGCTGACGCCGGGCTATGCGGGGATACGGCCCAAGATCAGCGGACCCGATGCGCCTGCCGCCGACTTCGTCCTGTCCGGCCCGGCACAGCACGGGCTGGGCGGCCTGGTCAACCTGTTCGGCATCGAAAGCCCCGGCCTCACCTCCGCCCTGGCGATTGCCGAGCATGTCGAAGGTGTGGTCAACCAGCGCAACACACCGTAACGTCTTGTCCGAGGATAGCGGGAGGAACACGATGCGGAGAGTGCTTGTCGGCCTGCTGGCCGTGACGGCGTGGGCGACACCGGCGCGCGCCGACCTCGTGCTCTCGTCCAACGACGCGCATACCATCCTGGACAACGGCGTCCAGGTCGCGCCGTCCGAAGCGGCCGCCGATACGCTGAGCGTGATCGACCTGGCGGCGTCGCCGCCCAGCATCCGCGCCACCTTCGACGTACCCGGCAGCGTCGTCGGGCCGCCCATGGCGGTGGCGGTCGCCAAGGATGAGAGCTTCGCCATCGTGACGTCTGCCACCAAGGCCGACTCCGCCGGGCCGGCCGGCATCAGCCGGGACGACCGGGTCTCGGTCATCGACCTGACGGCAACGCCGCCGGAGGTCGTGCAGAGCCTGCACGCGGAGTCAGGCACCACCACGGTCCGCATCGCGCCGGACGGCACCCTGGCGCTGGTTGCGAACCGGTTTGCCGGCACGCTGTCGGTGTTCACGATTGACGGCCGCCGCCTGACGCCCGCCGGGACGGTGATGATCGGCCCGAAGTCGATGCCGAGCGGGATCGCGTTCACCGCCGACGGCAAGACGGCGCTGGTCACGCGCAATGGCGACCACATGGTGCAGACGCTGGACATCGAGGGCGCGAAGGTCACGCTCGGCGCCCGGCAGATCACCGCCGGGGTGGCGCCCTACACGATCGACGTGACGGCCGACGGCACAATGGCGGCGGTCGGCAACATGGGCCGCGGCGACGGCGACCTCGATACTGTCAGCCTGATCGACCTGACAGCCCAACCGTTCCGCACCGTGCAGACGATCTCGGTCGGCTGCTCGCCAGAAGGTTTGAAATGGTCGCCCGACGGCAAGGTCCTGGCGGTGGGCACCCAGGAGGGCACGACCAAGCCGGCCGGCAGCCCGTTCCGCAGCGACCGGGGCCGTCTGGCCATGTATGCGCTGGCCGACAAGCAGTTGAAGCCCGTGGCCGAGGCGCCGGTCGGCCATTGGTCGCAAGGCATCGCGTTCTCCCGCGACGGCCGGACCGTCCTGGTGCAGAACATGGTGGAACGCACCATCCAGGTGTTCCGCTGGGACGGCACCAAGCTCTGGCCCGGCACGTCGCTCGATGTCGGCGCCGGGCCTGCGGCCATCGCAACGGCGTGGCCATGACCGGGATTACCCAGCTTGGTTGAAGTATTGGCGTGGGAAGGCGTCTAGTCGCGTGGCCAGCGGCCAACTTCCAAAACAGATCTTCCTTTGAGCGGCAGCATCCACCCGGCCCAGTGCGGCATGACCGTGCCGGAACCGCCGCCCTTGTTCCTGTTTCCAGGAATGGGAGGGTATGACCCAGAGCTCGTCGAGGTCGGGTATGCCTGCGGGGACGCGGTGACAACGGTGCAGGTCGCCTATCCGGCCTGGCGAGTCCTGCATGACATGCGCGACTTTGATTTCGAGACGCTGGTCAACGACGTGGTCGGGCAGATCATGAGGCACCGCCCGGCCTGCGCAATCCTGCTGGCCGGGTATTCGTTTGGCAGCATCGTCGCGTTTGCCGCCGCAGCGCGGCTGCGGGACATAGGCTATTCCGTCCGTTTCTTGGGCCTGCTCGACAGCGAGGCCCATCCGGGGCTTGACACTGCGCCGGGCGCATTGCGCGCGCCGAAGACCCGTTGGCAGCAACTCGCCGGCTTCACGGCGTCGATGCCGCGGGGCGACGCCCAAAGCAAGCTTGCCTACGTGACCGCCCGGCATCTCAAGAGTCCGCGCTGGAGGCCGCTGCTTCGCATTTATGCGCGCATTCCGCGGCGCTGGCTGAAGGGAACGTTCAGGATCTACCTCGAACGCGACCTGCTGTCGGAACACATGGAGCCGCTGCTGCTCCAATGGGTGGCGCGCCGCGGCGCCGTGCGGCCGCTGCCTGTTCCGGCTTACCTGTTCCGGACAGACCAGCACAGCGGGAACGCCCCGCACCACCTCGGATGGGATGACTACTGCCCGGACCTGACAGTGGTCTCGATCCCCGGCTCGCATCTCGGCATGCTCGGGTCGTCAAACCGGCCCATCTTATGCACAGCGTTCCGGAACGCTGTGGTCCAGGCTCTCGGACGCGCCGTGCCGCAGTGACGCCAGGCTGGCCGTGCTAAGCCGCCGCCGCGTCGGCGATGAAGAAACTGGCGGTGACGCTGCCGTTCCACTCCTCCGCCCGCAGATGCCCGGCCAGGTGCAGCGGCGCCCCGCGGGTCAGCAGCCCCTCCGCCAGCGCGCCCCCCCTTGCCCGGAACAGCAGCGCTTTCAGGCGCGGGCCGCCGCCTTCCCCCTGCACAAAGGCGCGAATGGTTGCGCCCTCTCGCCCGATCCGGTCGGCGCGGACCACCTGGGCGCGCGGGAGCACGAAGATTGGCTCTTCGTTGCCGTTGCCATAGGGCGACAGCCGGGCAAGCTGCTGCGCCAGATCGACGGTCGCGCCGGACACCGCCAGCGTGCCCTCCACCGGAAGGTCGGCGACGCGGGGCAGCGCCGCCGCGTGCGCCAGGCGCTCGTTCAGGAAGGCATGGAACGCCGGCACGTCGCGTTCGTGCAGCGCGAACCCCGCCGCCATCGCGTGCCCGCCGCCGGTTACAAGCAGCCCGGCATGCCGCGCCGCCATGATGGCAGCCCCCAAGTCCACGCCGGGCACCGACCGCCCGCTGCCCCGCACCAGCCCGTCCGTGAGCGCGCCGACGCAGGCCGGGCGGTTGTGGCGCTCCTTGATCCGCCCGGCGACGATGCCCACCACCCCGGGGTGCCAGCCCGCCCCGTGCACCAGCATCGCGGCAAACCCGGCATCGGACTGCGCCGCCGCCTGCCCGAGCGCCGCCTCCAGCATCCCGGCCTCCACCGCCTGGCGCTCGCGGTTGGTGGCGTCGAGCGTTCCAGCCAAGGCCCGCGCCTCCACGGGATCACCGCACAACAGCAGGCGCAGCCCGAGGTCCGCCTGGCTGATGCGGCCGGCCGCGTTGATGCGGGGGCCGAGCGCGAAGCCGCAGGTGAATGCGGTCGGCACGTTGTGGGCGGCCGCCGCCTCCAGCAGCGCCGCGATCCCCGGGCGTGCGCGCCGGGCCATGACCCGCAGCCCCTGCGTCACCAGCGCGCGGTTCAGCCCGCGCAGCGGCATCACGTCGCACACCGTCGCCAGCGCCACGAGGTCCAGCAGGTCGCGCAGATCCGGCTCGGCCCGCCCGGCGAAGAACCCGGCGCGGCGCAGCGCCCGCAGGGTCGCGATGGCCGCCAAAAAGGCGAGTGCCGCGGCGCACAGCCCATGCAGCCCCGACAGGTCGTCCAAACGGTTCGGGTTGACCGTCGCCAGCACCGGCGGCGGCGGACCGTCGCTCGCGTGGTGGTCCAGCACCACCACATCCGCCCGGTCCTGGACGGCGGCCAGCGCCACGGCCGCCGCGGTGCCGCAGTCCACGCAGACGATCAGCGTGGCCCCCTGCTGCACCAGGTTGAGCAGCGCCGGACCGTTCGGGCCGTATCCCTCGAGTAGCCGGTCCGGCACGTGGGTCAGCACCCGGCAGCCCAGGGTCCGCAGCACGATGGCCATGATCGCGGCGCTGCATGCGCCGTCCACGTCGTAGTCGCCGAACACGCCGACCGTCTCGGATGCCATGACAGCGTGGGCCAGCCGGTCGGCCGCGCGGTCCATGTCGGCGAGCCGCGACGGGTCCGGCAGCAAGGCGCGCAACGTCGGGTCGAGGAAGTGGGCCGCGCTGTCGAGATCGACGTCCCGCGCGGCCAGCAGGCGGCCGACAATCTCCGGCAAGCCCAGTCTCTGAGCGATGCCCAAGCCGACCCGGTCCTCACCTTTGCGCCACAGCCAACGCCGCCCTGTGAGGCTGGCACCGACCCCCAAGGCGGCCTCAGTCATGCGATCTCAGTCATTCCGGCGCGCTACTCCGGCTGCCAGGTCTTGGTGGCGAAGTTGTGGTGCGCCTCAATGTAGCGGAGCGTGCCAGACTTGCTGCGCATCACGATGGAATGGGTGTAGGCGCCGTGGCCGAACCGCCGAACGCCGCGCAGCATGGCGCCGCCGGTGACGCCGGTGGCGGCGAACATCACGTCGCCCTTGGCCATCTCGTCCACCGCGTACTTATGCCGCGGGTCGGTCACACCCATCTTTCGAGCACGCTCGATCTGCGCATCATCCTCGTACATCAGCCGCCCCTGCATCTGCCCGCCGATGCAGCGCAGCGCCGCCGCGGCCAGCACGCCCTCCGGTGCGCCGCCGACGCCCATGTAGATATCGACGCCGCCATCCGGCAGCCCCGCCGCGATCACCCCGGCCACGTCGCCGTCGCCCAGCAGCATGATGCGCGCCCCGGCCTCCCGGCAATGCGCCAGCATCTCGGCATGGCGCTCCCGCTCCAGCATGCAGACCACGATGTCGCCGACTTGGCACTTCTTGGCGCGGGCCAGGTTGCGCAGGTTTTCGGCCACCGACGCGTCCAGGTCCACGACCCCCTCCGGCAGCCCGGCGCCGACCGCGATCTTGTCCATGTAGATGTCGGGCGCATGCAGGAAGTTGCCGTGCTCCGCCAGCGCCACGACAGCGAGCGCGTTGGGGCCGCCCTTGGCCGTGATGTTGGTGCCCTCCAGCGGGTCCACCGCGATGTCCATGGCCGGGCCGCCGGACCCGACGCGCTCCCCGATGTAGAGCATCGGCGCCTCGTCCATCTCGCCCTCGCCGATCACCACCGTACCCTCGATGGCCACGCTGTCGAAGGCACGGCGCATACCCTCCACGGCGGCGCCGTCCGCCTCGTTTTTCTTGCCGCGGCCCATCCAGCGGGACGCGGCGAGGGCGGCTGCCTCCGTCACCCGCACCAGGTCCAACGCTAAGTTGCGGTCGAGGCTGATCTCAGGGTGATTGTCGGCCATGGACGTTCCTTATGCAGGCTCGATGCGGATGAGGGCGGGCGGTTCCAGCACGGTGTCGAAGGCGGCGATCTGGTCCAGCGCCCGGTGCATCGCCGCCTCGTTCGTCTCGTGCGTCACCAGCACCACGGGGACCGCCTCCCCCGGCGCCCGGCCGCGCTGCAGCATGCTTTCCAGGCTGACGCCGGCATCGCGGAGGGCGGCGGTCACGTCGGCGATCACGCCGGGCCGGTCCACGACCATGAGCCGCAGGTAGTAGGCCCCGACATGGGCGGACATCGGTACGGCGGGCAGGTCGGCCAGCATCGCGGCATCGGCGCCCCAGACCGGCGTGGCCCGGCCGCGCGCCAAGTCGATCAGGTCCGCCACCACGGCGCTCGCGGTCGGCCCGGCGCCGGCGCCCCGGCCTTCCAGCATCACGCGCCCGACAAAATCGCCCTCCGCCACCACCGCGTTGAGCACGCCGTCCACGCGGGCAATCGGCGCCGCCTGCGGCACCATGCAGGGATGCACCCGGCTCTCGATTCCCGCCTCGGTCCGCCGGGCGATGCCCAGCAGCTTGATGCGGTAGCCAAGCTCGGTCGCGAAAGCGATGTCGAGGGCGGAGACGGCGCGGATGCCCTCAATATGCACCGCCGCGAAATCGACCGGACGGTTGAACGCCAGCGCCGCCAGAATCGCCAGCTTGTGCGCGGCATCGATGCCGTCCACGTCAAAGCTCGGGTCGCTTTCGGCGTAGCCCAGGCGCTGCGCCTCCGCCAGCACGTCGGCGAACTCCCGCCCGCGCTCCCGCATGGCCGAAAGGATGTAGTTGCAGGTGCCGTTCAGGATGCCGGCGATGCGGCTGATGCGGTTGCCGGCCAGGCCCTCGCGCAGCGCCTTGATCGCCGGGATACCGCCGGCCACCGCCGCCTCGAACGCGAGCGCCGCACCGGCCTCCCCCGCCTGCTGCGCCAGCGCCGCGCCGTGCACCGCCAGCAGCGCCTTGTTCGCCGTCACCACGGGCTTGCCGGCCGCCAGCGCCGCCTGTACCAGCTCGCGCGCCGGCCCTTCCGCGCCGCCGATCAGCTCCACCACCACGTCGAGCGCCGGGTCGAAGGCGAGGGCGACGGGGTCGTCGTACCAGCGCAGGCCGGCGGTCGGCACGTCGCGCTCCCGCGTGCGGTCGCGGGCGGAGACGGCGGTCACGGCGATCGGACGCCCGGCCCGCGCCGAAACCAGCTCCGCGTTGTCCCGCAGCAGGCGCAGCAGGCCCGTGCCGACCGTGCCCAGCCCGGCGACGCCGATCGACAGCGGACGGGTCATACCGCCGCCGCCTCCGTAGAGACGACCGTTGCGGCCCCCGGGCCGACGCTCTCCGCGCGGTTGCTGTCGCCTCCCAGGAAGCCGCGGATGTTGCGCACCGCCTGGCGGAGGCGCTGCGTGTTCTCGACCAAAGCGATCCGCACGTGGGTGTCGCCGTACTCGCCGAAGCCGATGCCGGGTGCCACGGCGACCTTGGCGCGGGCCAGCAGCAGCTTGCTGAACTCGACGCTGCCGAGATGCGCATAGCGGGGCGGGATGGGTGCCCAGGCGAACATCGAGCCTTCGGGACTCGGCGTGTCCCACCCGGCCTGCGTCAGGCCGCGCACCAGCACGTCGCGCCGCTCGCGGTACAGGGCGCGCATCTCCGCCACGCACTCCTGCGGGCCGTTCAGTGCCGCGGTCGCCGCGACCTGGATGGGGGTGAAGGCGCCGTAGTCCAGGTAGGACTTCATCCGCGCCAGCGCCGCGATAAGCCGGGCGTTGCCGGCGGCGAAGCCCATGCGCCAGCCCGGCATGGAGTAGGTCTTGGACAGGCTGGTGAACTCGACCGCGATCTCCTTGGCGCCCGGCACCTGCAGCAGGGAGGGCGGCGGCGTGCCGCCAAAGTAGATTTCGGCGTAGGCGAGGTCCGACAGGATGAAGATGTCGTGCTTGCGGCACAGCGCCACGACCTCGCGGTAAAAGTCGAGGTCGGCGCAGTAGGCCGTGGGATTGCTGGGAAAGTTGACGATCAGCGCGGTGGGCTTCGGCACGCTGTGGCGCACGGCGCGGTCCAATGCCTCCAACATGCTGCTGTCCGGCGTGGCCGGGACGCTGCGCACGCTGGCGCCGGCGATGATGAAGCCAAATTGGTGGATCGGGTAGGACGGGTTGGGCACCAGGATGGTGTCGCCCGGGCTGGTGATCGCGGCGGCAAGGTTGGCCAGGCCCTCCTTGGAGCCGAGCGTCGCCACCACCTCCGTCTCCGGGTCGAGCGCCACATCGAACCGGCGGGCGTAGTAGCCGGCCAGCGCCCGGCGCAGCCCGGGGATGCCCTTGCTCGCGCTGTAGCGATGGGTGCGCGGGTCCTGCACGGCCTCCACCAACTTGGCGACGATGTGCGGGGGCGTGCCGGTGTCGGGATTGCCCATGCCGAGATCGATGATGTCCTCTCCATGGGCGCGGGCGGAGGCCTTGGCCTGGTTCACCTCGGCAAACACGTAGGGCGGCATCCGGCGGATGCGGTGGAATTCTTGCGTCATGATGCTTGGGTCACTTTGGGCGGGTCATCACTGCTGGAGTCCGCTCATTGTAGCAGATGCGCCTCGCCGCCGCGACCCAAAGCGGCGGCGTCGATGCGCAGCGACCCGGCCGGCACGCCCGCCGAGACGAG
>JAABUS010009449.1_pt1 | contig 10297 bp, 11 predicted proteins | sample 5560161 | NCBI WGS metagenome assembly JAABUS01 (sample SAMN10711885, study PRJNA513376) | rock metagenome | isolation source: Antarctica rocks | place: Antarctica: Victoria Land, Trio Nunatak nord | collected 2016-01-04
CCGCAAGGAAGGAATCCGGCGCGATCCCGGCCCGGCGCATCGCGGCCAGCAGCGCCCCCCCGAACGGACCCTGACGGCGGAGCGCGTCCAGCGTGTAGGGCGAGCCGGGCCGGTCCTCGACGCCGGTATAGACCAGCTCCTGCTCAAACGTGGCAAGCAGGGTCAGGCCGAACTCCGCTTCCAACGCCAGGAGGGCGCGGCGGAGGACGCCACGCGGGCAGCAGTCCCAGGGCACGCCGCCCGTGCCGTGGAAATCGCCGAGCAGCAAATGGATGCCCGGCCCGCCAGGCACGGGGATGGGCGTCTCCGTCCTTGGGTCCGGCACCAGCATCAGGTCGCCCGCGGTGCCGAACGGCGTGTCGTGAATCGGGCCGAAGACGGAGAGCAGGAGGTTGCTGGGGGTGATGCCGACGCCGTGCCCCATGCGCTTCGGCAGCTCGGCCAACGGGATCGACTTGCCGCGCAGCAGGCCCGCGAGGTCGGCGGTGCCGATGAAGGCGAGCGGCTCCGGCGTCACGGCGTGATCCCATACAGGCGGGACGCGGTGCCGTAGAACAGGGCGTGCTGCTCTGCCGGGTCGTACTCGGCGGCGACCTCGCGGAAGCGGGTGCAGAGGTCGGCATAGCCCATGCTGCGCCCGGCCACGGGGTAGTCGCTGCCGAACATGCAGCGCCCGGGGCCGAACGCGTCGATGCAGGTCCGCAGCGTGTCGCGGTCGGCCTCGAACGTGCGCGCCGTCGCGTAGGCGGCGTAGTTCGACAGCTTGATCGCGATGTTCGGCTGCCGTCCCATGGCGCGCAGCCCGGCCCGCCAGCGCGCCAGTCCCTCCGCGTCCCGGTCGTTGGGCGTGCCGCAATGGTTGACGATGAACTGCTGGCCCGGCACGTCTTGCGCCAGGGCGGCCACCTCCTCCGCCTGGTGCGGGTTCATCAGCAGGTCGAGCGCCCAGCCGTGCCGGGCAAGCTGGGCAAGGCCATGGCGCCATGCCGGTTCGTTTACCAGTCCTTGGCGGGTCCAGCGCTTGTCCGGGTCCGGGTGCCAGCGGATCGTTTCCCGCACGGCGGCCACCCGCGGCGACGCCGCGTGCCCGTCCAGCAGCGCCGCGACGTTCGGGGCGGCGAGGGGGGCCGCGACGACGTAGCGCGCCGCGACGCCGGGCGGGCGGGGCAGGGCGTCGAGCCAGGCGGTTTCCTCCACCGGGCTGCGCGCCGGGTCCCACACGGCCTCGACGTGCACGGAGACGGCCACGCCCTGGCCCGAGATATCGGCCGCGTAGTCAGGCGGCAGGTAGTCGCGGCGCAGGAAGCCGATGTCGCCCAGCGCGCCGATGGCCGCCTCGGGTTCCGTCAGCCAGGGGTAACGTCCGCCGGACAGGTCCCAAAAATGGTGGTGCGCGTCGATGATGGGGCCGTCGTAGAGGGGGCGTCGCGCGCTCATCGCGGCATCGTGGCACCGCCGGACGGATCGGCCAACGGGAAAGTGCCCGCGGCAAGACCTTTCTTGAGGAAGGCTGTCGAGACCGACTGCGCCGCGTATTGGACGGCACCTCCGGCCATCTCGATCGAAAGACGGAGCAGGGGCTGTACAAGGCCGGGTTGCTGACCGGCATCACGGACAAAAAGCGGGGTGGACCGCAGAAACCCGCCAGAAGAACCCGCCAGTCCGTCCTACCTTCAATTCCGCCAGTCAAAATCTTTTGTGACAATGAGAAACCGGTTGCCGCTTCGACGTTGGCCCTTGCAGAAAATGGCCAAAATATGGCGTGACATTGTCAGGGCTAGATCAGTAACGAGACGGCATAGTAACAATATAACCTGAGGGCGTTTGAGGCGAGTCACCGAGGTTGTTGCCATTTTATTGGCGTTGCCATGGAGATCGAGGATGCCGAGCAAGACTAGGCCCACCCGCAGTTGGCTGTTCACACCAGGCACCCGTCCCGACCGTTTCGCCAAAGCGGCGGAGACCGGCGCCGATGTGCTCATCATCGACCTGGAGGACGCGGTGTCGCCGGGCGACAAACCGAAGGCGCGGGCGACGGCCATCGAGTACCTATCCAGCGCGTCCCCGGACGCGACGTCGAGGGCGCTCCGCATCAACGGCCTCGATACTCAGGCCGGCATCGCCGATCTCGACGCCTTGCTGACCTCCGATGCCGTCCCGGATTTCCTGGTGTTGCCGAAGACGGAAAGCCCAGGCACCTGCACATCCTGGACCGCCTGCTTACCGCGGCAGGGCGGGCGACGCGGCTGGTCGGGTTGATCGAGAGCGCCCGGGGCTTGGCTGCCGTTGAGCCGACCGCGGCCGCAACGCCCCGGCTGTTCGGGCTGATGCTCGGCGCCGCCGATATGGCCGCCGACCTCGGCACCGCGACGGCCTGGGCGCCGCTCGCGGCGGCGCGCAGCCGCCTGGTGCTCGCCTGCGCCCTGGCCGGGGTGACGCCGGTGGATTCGCCGTTCTTCGACGTGCACGGCCTGTCTCGGGAAGCGGCGGACGCGGCGGCGTTCGGCTTCCCGGCCAAGGCGGCGATCCATCCCGGCCAGGTCGCCCCCATCAACCAGGCGCTGACCCCGACCGACAAGGCGGTCGACCACGCCCGCGCCGTCCTCGCCGCCAACACCAAGGGCGTCGGCGTCGTGGACGGCCAGATGATCGACGAGGCCGTGGCGCGCAAAGCCCGGCGCACGCTGGCGGCCGTCGGCCAGTGACCCGCCTGCGGGCTGACGCCAGCAGGCGCAGCGGCTCCGAACACCGCAAGTAAAACCGAAAGGATTTCGCCGCATGGACCCCCTGCTGCCTGCCTATAAATCCGTGGGCGAACGCCGCTATCGCGAAACGTCCGGCCTGTATTGGGAGGACTTCGCGCCGGGCGACGTGTTCGAGCACCGCCCCGGCCGCACCGTGCTGGACGTGGACAACACCTATTTCACCTTGCTGACGCTGAACGTGCAGCAGGTGCATTTCGACGCCGCCTACGCGGCGAAAACGGAATGGAAGAAGATGCTGGTGGACAGCACCTTCACCCTGGCGCTGCTGACCGGCATGAGCGTCCGCACCGTCAGCGCCAAGGTCGTCGCCAACCTGGGCTGGGACAAGGTGCGCGCGACCCACCCCGTGTTTGCCGGCGATACGCTGTATGCCGAGAGCACGATCCTAAGCAAGCGGGAGTCCAAGAGCCGTCCGACCCAGGGCATCGTCACCGTGTCCACGCGCGGGCTCAACCAGGACGGCAAGGAGGTGATGAGCTTCGAGCGCACCATGCTTGTCCACCGCCGCGGCCATTCCCCGGAAGACGCCGCCAACTACTGATGTCCTGCAACGGCATAGGAGCACCAAGCATGGACCCCGCTTCGATCTATGCGTCCAAGCTGACCACGGCCCGCGAGGCCGTCGCGGCCATCCCCTCGGGGTCCCGGCTGTCCATGGGTAGGGCGGTGGCGGCGCCGCCGGCGCTGCTCGACGCGGTGGCGGCCCGGGCGGAGGCGGGCGGCGTCGAGGGCTTACGCCTCTACTACTTCGAGTCCATGGCCGCCGCTGGCAAGTCCGTGCTGCGCTACGAGCTGAACGACTGCATCCAGCCATATTGCATGTTCGTCACCGCCGTGGAGCGGGCGCTGATCAAGCGGGGCCTGGAGGACGGCGGGCGCAAGGTCGTCAACTACGTCCCCAACAACTTCCACCAGGCCGTGCGGCTGCTGACGGAGGAGATCGGGATCGACAGCTTCGTCACCACCGTCTCCCCCATGGACCGCCACGGCTACTTCTCCTTCGGCACCGGCAACGACTACTCCACCAAGGTCGCCCGCGCGGCGAAGCGCCTGATCGTCGAGGTGAACGAGAACATGCCGCGCGTGGCCGGTAGCGGCGCCGCGCTGCACGTCTCGGAGGTCAGCGCCATCGTCGAGAACCACGTGCCGCTGCCCGAGCTTCCGGTCGGCAAGGCGACGCCGGAAGACGAGGAAATCGCGAAAGCCATCGCCGCCATGGTGCCGGACGGCGCTTGCCTGCAGATGGGCGTGGGCGCGTTGCCGAACCTGGTGTGCGCGCAACTGGCAGGCCGCAGCGACCTCGGCATCCATTCGGAGGTGCTCTGCCCCGGCATGGTGGACCTGGTGCGCGGGGGCCAAGTCACCAACCGGCGCAAGGCGACCGACACCGGCCTGTCGATCTTCACCTTCGCGATGGGCCAGAAGGCGATGTACGACTTCCTCGACGGCAACCCCGGCGTCGAAAGCCGTCCGGTGGATTACGTCAACGACCCCCGCGTCATCGCGCAGAACAAGGACGTGGTGTCGATCAACACGACGCTGCAGGTCGATCTCACCGGCGCCTGCAACTCGGAGCACATGCTGGGCCACCAGTACAGCGCGTCCGGCGGGCAGCTCGACTTCGTGCGCGGCGCCTACGCGTCGCCGGGCGGCAAGTCCATCATCGCGACCCGCTCCACGGCGGCGAAGGGCAAGGTCTCCAAGATCGTGGCGCGGCTCGACGGCCCGCTCACCGTGCCGCGGATCGACGTGCACATCGTGCTGACCGAGTTCGGTTCGGTGGACCTCAAGGGCCTATCCTCCACGGAGCGCGCCACGGCAATGATCGGCCTGGCGCACCCCGAGTTCTGGGATGGCCTCATGGCGTCCGCCAAGGAGATGCACCTTGTCTGAACCGGACGGATGCGGCGGCTCCCCTCACAGAAAGGCGCATTGATATGGCAAAGACCGTAGCGGACCAGATGGTCGAGACCCTGGCCGCGGCCGGCGTGCGCCGGATCTACGGCATCGTCGGCGACAGCCTCAACGGCTTCACCGACGCGCTGCGCCGCCACGGCGGCATCCAATGGCTGCACACCCGGCACGAGGAGGTCGCCGCCTTCGCCGCGGGCGCCGACGCGCACGTGACGGGTGGGCTTGCCGTGTGCGCCGGGTCCTGCGGGCCGGGCAACCTGCATCTGATCAACGGGCTGTTCGACTGCCACCGCTCCCGCGTGCCCGTGGTGGCCATCGCGGCGCACATCCCGTCGCCGGAAATCGGTTCGGGCTACTTCCAGGAAACCCACCCGGAGCAGCTGTTCCTGGAATGCAGCAGCTACTGCGAGCTGGTGTCCAGCCCGGCGCAGATGCCGCGGGTGCTGGAGATCGCGGTCCGCCGGGCCGTGGCGGAGCGATGCGTCTGCGTCGTCGTCATCCCCGGCGACGTGGCGATGCTCCCGGCCGCCGACGCGCCCGCGCCCCAACCGGCGGGGCTGCTGCTGCCCGCCCCGGCCGTTGTCCCGCCGTCCCAAGCGATCACGAAGCTCGCCGACCTGCTCAACGGCGCGGAGCGCGTCACCCTGCTGTGCGGCGGCGGCTGCGAGGGGGCGCATGGCGAGCTGCTGCAACTGGCCGAAGCGCTCAAGGCGCCGGTCGTGCACGCGATCCGCGGCAAGGAGCATGTCGAGTGGGACAACCCCTACGACGTGGGCATGACCGGGCTGATCGGCTTCTCCTCCGGCTACTACGCCATCGGCAGTTGCGACGCGCTGCTGATGCTCGGCACGGACTTCCCCTACAAGCAGTTCTACCCGAAGGGCGCGCGCATCGCTCAGGTGGACCTGCGGCCGGAGGCGATCGGCCGGCGCACCCCGGTCGAGCTTGGCCTGATCGGCGACGTCCGCTCGACGCTGCAAGCCGTGCTGCCGCAGTTGACGGGGCAGCGGAGCGACAAGCACCTCAAGGCCTCCGTCGCCCACTACCAAGACGCCCGCCGCGGCCTCGACGACCTGGCCCATGGCAAGCCCGGCGGCACGCTCCACCCCCAGCACATCGCCCGCGCCATCAGCGAACTGGCGTCGGACGATGCCATTTTCACCTGCGACGTGGGCCTGCCCACGGTATGGGCGGCGCGCTATTTGCGGATGAACGGGCGGCGCCGGCTGGTCGGCTCCTTCTGGCACGGCTCCATGGCCAACGCGATGCCGCAGGCCCTGGGCGCGCAGGCCGCCTGCCCGGGGCGGCAGGTCGTGTCGCTGTCGGGGGACGGCGGCTTCACCATGCTGATGGGCGATCTGCTGTCCGCCAAGCAGCTCAACCTCCCGATCAAGGTCGTGGTGTTCAACAACGGCGCGCTCGGCTTCATCGAGCTGGAGCAGAAGTCGTCGGGCTTCATCGATACCGGCACGGAACTGGACAACCCGGACTTCGCCGCGATGGCGAACGCCGCCGGCATCCACGGCGTGCGGATCGAGGACCCGGCCGACGTGGAAAGCAAGCTCGCCGAGGCCCTGGCCCACCCCGGCCCGGTGCTGATCGACGCCGTGGTCAACCGGATGGAACTGGCGATGCCGCCCAAGGTGACAACCGAGATGGCCCGCGGCTTCACGCTTTACATGCTGAAAGCGGTGATGAGCGGGCGCGGCGACGAGGTCGTGGAACTCGCCCGTTCCAACCTCCTGCGTTAGCGGCGCCGGACGCATCATGACACAGAGTGCAAGCGGCAGCCTGATGGGGCTGGCTGCCCCGTTGCTGCGGGGGTTCGAGGCCGCCGCCGAGGCGTTCCGGGTCCAGACCGGCCCCGTCACCCCGTTCGCCACGCTCAACTCCGTGGCGCTCGACCTCAAGACCATGCGCCTGCGCGACTACTCCACGGACGGCGGCGACGTGCCGGTCATCGTGCACGCGCCGTTCGCCGGGCATGATTCGGTGATCGCCGACTTCCTCGCGCGGCAGAGCCTCATGGGCTGCCTCAAGCGGCACGCGGGCGGGCGGCTGTTCCTGACGGACTGGAAATCCGCTTCCGCCGAGACGCGGGACTTCGGCATCGACGAGTACCTGGCCGAGCTGCTGGTGGCCGTGGAGCACGTGGGCGGACGCGCGCATTTGGTCGGGCTGTGCCAGGGCGGCTGGGCCTGCGCCATGCTCGCCGCGCGGTTCCCGGACAAGGTGGCGTCGCTCGTGCTGGCCGGGGCGCCGCTCGACCTGTCGGCGGGCGACGGGGCGATCAGGAAGGCCGTGCAGACCCTGCCGCATGCCGTCTTCGAGCAGCTCGTGGCGTTCGGCGGCGGCAGCCTGCGTGGGGCCACCATGCTGCAAGGCTTCAAGAACATGCACCCGTTCGAGCAGTACGTCGAACGCTACATCCATCTGTATGAGCACGTGGACGAGCCGGACTTCCGCGAGCGGATCGAGCGCTTCGCCGGCTGGTTCGAGCATCCCATCGACCTGCCGGGCCGCTGGTATCTCCAGGTCGTCCGCGAGCTGTTCCACGACAACCGCTTCTTCGACGGCTCCTTCGTCGGCTTGGGCCGGACGATTTCGGTCGCCGACATCCGCTGCCCAGCTTTTCTGCTAGCCGGCAAGGACGACGACATCACGCCGCCAATCCAGGTCCACAACGCCGCCGCCCGTCTGTCCACGCCGCCCGGCGGCATCGAAAGCCGGACGGTGCCGGGCGGCCATGTCGGCCTGTTCATGTCGCACCGCACGGTGGGCGACACCTGACCCGGCATCGCGGAGTGGATACGCGGGAACGACGGCCAGTAACGCTCGGGCGGCGACGCCCAAAACCCCTGTCACATGAAGACAGCGACGATGCCAACGAGCGCAATCGGCTCCCGCATCTTCCGCGACATCTTCGGCAGCGCCGCGATGCGGGAGGTATGGTCGGACGAGTTCCGCACGCAGAAATACCTTGATTGGGAATCCGCCCTCGCCCGGGCGCAGGCGTCGCTCGGCATCATCCCGAAGGAGGCGGCGGCGGAGATCACCCGTGTCTGCCGCGTCGAGAACATCGACTTCGCGCGCTACGCGGAGGAAACGCTCAGGATCGGCTACCCCGTGCTCGGCCTAGTGCATCAGATCGCCCACCTGTGCGAGGGCGACGCGGGCAAGTACTGCCATTGAGGCGCCACCACCCAGGACATCACCGACAGCGGGACGATCCTGCAGATCCGCGCCTCCTTCGACTTGATCGCCCACGACTTCGACCGCGCCATCGCCGCGGCGGCGAAGCTCGCGCGGGAGCACCGCAGCACGCCCATGGCCGGGCGCTCCAATTTGCAGTAGGCGGTGCCGATGACCTTCGGCTTCAAGATGGCCCGGCTGCTGGCGACGCTGCTCCGCCACAAGCAGCGCCTGGCCGAGATCCGCCCGCGCATCGAGGTGTTCGAGTTCGGCGCCGCCGTCGGCACGCTGGCCTCGCTGGGCGACAAGGGCCTCGACGTGCAGGTGGCGCTCGCCCGCGAACTCGGCCTCGCCCAGCCCGACATCGCCTGGCACACCGAGCGCGACCGCATCGCCGAGGCCGGCTGCTTCCTCGGCCTGCTCACCGGCACGCTCGCCAAGTTCGCCACCGACCTCAAGCTGATGATGCAGACGGAGGTGGGGGAGGCGAGCGAGCCGTTCGTCGCCAACCGCGGCTCCTCCTCCACCATGCCGCAGAAGCGCAACCCGATCTCCTGCTGCTACATCCACGCCTGCGCCGCCTCCGTGCGGCAGGGCGTGGCCGCGCTGCTCGACGCCATGGTGGAGGACCATGAGCGCGCGACCGGCCCGTGGGAGATCGAGTGGATCGCCCTGCCGGACGTGTTCACGCTCGCCGGGGGCGCGCTGTCCCAGGCGTGCTTCGTGCTGGAGGGCATGGAGGTGCACGCCGACCGGATGCGCGCCAACCTCGACATGACGCGCGGCCTGATCGTGTCGGAGGCGGTGATGATGGGCCTCGCCCCCAAGCTCGGGCGCGACAAGGCGCACGACGTGCTTTATGCGATCTGCCACGACCCGGCGACGGGCGACAAGAGCCTGACCGATCTGCTGCTGGCGCGCGACGACGTGACGGCGGAGCTTTCAGAGGACGAAATCCGCAAGCTGACCGACCCGGCGAACTACCTCGGCCTGTCGGAAGCCATGGTGGACCGCGTGCTGCAGCGGGCCGGGTGACGCGGCAGGGGGCCGCCCGCCACACTCGGCGTGATCCTGGGCGCGCTGCTCTTGGTCATCGTCACCCTGGCGCTCGGCATGTTGGCCGGGTGGCGGCGGGACGAGGACACGGCGGCGGCCGAGTCATTAAACCGCATGGTCCTGGTCTATGCGCTGCCGCTTGCCCTGTTCGCCGGCACCATCACCGTGCCCCGGGGGGAACTGGTCAGCGAATGGCCGCTGCTTGTCGCCTTGCTGGCGGGCATGGGCAGGCTTCCCTGCTTGCGTCGGTGCTGGCGGCGCTCTGCCGGGCGTTCACCCAGCCCGTCGTGCTGGCGCCCCTGCTCGCCATCGCCTTTGTCCTGACCGATATCATCCATCTGCCCGGCGTCGTGACCGGCAGCTTCAAGCTGCTCGGCAGCACCGTCGGTGGCCTGTCGCTGTTCGCGGGCGGCATCATCCTGCAATCCCAATCGCTGCAGTTCTCGCTGCCGGCCGCAATCTCCACGGCCGCCCGCCTGCTCGTCATCCCAGGACTTGCCTTTGCTGCGCTCACCGCCATCGGGCAGGCCGGGGACCTCCGCAAGATGACGGTACTCGCGTTAGGCCTCGCCGCGGCGCCGATGCAGGTCATCCTGTCCAGCCGTTACAAGACGGATGAAAGGGAGAACGCATCCGTCCTGCTTTACAGCAACGTCCTGAGCATCCCCTCGCTCGCTTTCCTGATCTGGCTGACCCAGTAACTCCAACAGCAGGGACGCCCATGCATCCAAAATACTACGCGCCGATCCTGGCGGCCGTGGCTTGCCTGCCGGGCCACGCGCAGGCCGCTGATGTCATCGTCATGATCTCCGGCGGCTTCAAGTCCACTTACGAGGCTCTGTCGCCCGCCTTCGAGAAGCAGACGGGCAGCCGCCTCGTCACCGTGGCCGGCCCGTCCGAAGGGGCGACCCACGACACGATCCCGCACCGCCTGGCCCGCGGCGAGCCGGACGACGTGCTGGTGATGGTCGGCTCGGCCTTCGACACGCTGGTGAAGCAGGGCGAGACCGTGCCCGGCAGCGAGGCCCACATCGCGCTCTCCCCCATCGGCATGGCGGTGCGCGCCGGGTCGGCCGTGCCGGACATCTCGACGGTGGCGAAGCTGCGCCAAACGCTGCTCGACGCGAAATCCGTCGCGTATTCGGATAGCGCAAGCGGGGTCTATATCCAAGGCACCTTGTTCAAAAAGCTCGGCATCGAGCAGCAGATGCAGGGCAAGGCGCACAAGATCCAGGCGACTCCCGTGGGCGAGATCGTGGCCCAAGAAAAGGCCGAGATGGGGTTCCAGGAAGTCGCCGAGCTGCTGCCAGTGCAGGGCATCACCTTCGCGGGCCGCTTGCCGGACGACGTGCAACTGCTCACGCCTTACG
>JAABUS010009450.1_pt1 | contig 10295 bp, 11 predicted proteins | sample 5560161 | NCBI WGS metagenome assembly JAABUS01 (sample SAMN10711885, study PRJNA513376) | rock metagenome | isolation source: Antarctica rocks | place: Antarctica: Victoria Land, Trio Nunatak nord | collected 2016-01-04
TGGCTTCAAAAGCCACCTGTTCTATTAACCGTTTAACAAGGTCACTTACGTTTATTTTGTTTAACTGCTCCTGCAGTACATCCGCTTCCTGCCCGGTGATCTCTAAGGAAGTTTCAATAGTTTTAGGATAATGAGTGAGAATTTGGCTTTCTATACGGTCTTTCAGCGGCGTAACAATACTGCCGCGATTAGTATAATCTTCAGGGTTTGCTGTAAACACAAACAATATATCAAGAGGCATTCTTAATTTGAATCCACGAATCTGTATGTCGCCTTCCTGTAAGATATTGAAAAGAGAAACCTGAATTCTCGCCTGCAGGTCAGGCAATTCATTAATAACAAATATCCCGCGATTGCTGCGCGGAATTATTCCGTAATGTATCACCATTTCATCTGCAAAGCTTAGCTTTAAATTTGCTGCCTTTATCGGATCAATATCTCCTATAAGATCAGCAACACTAACGTCAGGAGTAGCCAGTTTTTCGCCGTAGCGATCACTTCTATGCACCCAATGTATTGGTGTATTTTCTCCCTGGTGTGCTATAAGGTCTTTTGCAAATTTGCTTAATGGCTTAAAAGGGTCATCATTTATTTCGCTTCCTGCTACTGTAGGGATATACTCATCTAATAAATCAACCATTTGTCGCGCCATTCTTGTTTTTGCCTGGCCGCGCAGACCCAAAAATAAAATATTATGACGACTCAGCAAAGCTCTTTCAGTATCAGGAATCACGGTTTCTTCATACCCCACAATACCGGGAAAAGTATTTTCTTTAGCTCTTATTTTTCCAATCAGGTTTTCACGGATTTCTTCTTTAATCGTTCTGCTTTTATAACAACTCTTTTTTAATTCACCTAACGTTTTAATTTTTGTAATATCCATTTATATTTTTTTGGTAATCAACTTTTGTTTTTCATAGCATCATTGTTGCGTCGCACGCTTGCACTTTTATAATTATGGCAGCTGAAGCATTTGTTACAAATCCGAATAGTGGTCTTTACAGGAAATAATATTAATAGCTTTTTCAGTTACTTCATATACAAGACGATGTTCTTCATTTATTCTTCTGCTCTAAAAACCTTTTAAGTGATGCTTCAACTGTTCCGGTTTTCCAATGCCTTCAAAAGAGTGTCGCAAAATATCTTCTATTAAGTCAGAAATCCTATCTTGCAATCTACGATTCTCATTTCTCCACGAATTATTCTCTTTAAAGGCAGTTTTAGTAAAATTAATGGTTCTCATTTTCTCAGATCTTCCAATGACACACCAACTATGTTACCGTTTTCCAACTCTTTTATAGATTGTTTAAATTTATCCCTGTTTTGTTTAGAGGAAAGAAGATAAAAAGTATCATCATCATTCTCTTCAATAGTTATTAAAAGTTGCTTTTTCCCAAAGGTATTTTTTAACTTTTGCAAAAATTCATCATTCAATTCCTCGGTAGAAATATGATAGGTTGTTGTCATGCTAATGTCATTAATAATACTCAAACTATATGATAAAAAAACTCTGTTATTTCCTTACAAGCCCTTAAAAAGTCTTTGCATTCATGGTTCTATATTTCTTTCTAATCTATAAAATCAAATTAATGGTGGTTCTATTATTTCTTCACAATCCCTAAAAATCTTTCTAATCGTGGTTCTCAATAAACCGTCTTTCTCTTTCCGCTTTCAAAATCTTTGAATATAAAAGCGCCGAGTTTATCCAGAGAAGCAAAGAAGGCTTTTCCATTATTTGTTTCTGTAAACTCTGTAACAAACTTTTGCAAATAAGGGTCGCTTGCAATCATAAATGTGGTAATAGTTATTTTTAGCTTTTTGCATTGGGCAGCCAGGTTAATGCAACGGTTAACAACTTTTCTGTCTAATCCAAAACTGTTTTTATAGTAACGTTTTCCAATCTTCAAACAAGTTGGTTTACCATCGGTTATCATAAAAATCTGTTTGTTTGGATTTTTTCTTCGTCTTAAAATATCCATGGCAAGTTCGAGTCCGGCCACCGTATTGGTATGGTAAGGACCTACCTGCAGGTAAGGAAGATCTTTTATTTCTATAGGCCAGGCATCATTTCCAAAAACGACTATATCTAAAGTGTCTTTAGGATACTTTGTGGTTATTAATTCACTAAGCGCCATCGCCACTTTTTTCGCCGGTGTGATTCTGTCTTCACCATAGAGGATCATACTATGACTGATATCTATCATGAGTACAGTAGAGGTCTGTGTCTTATAATCTGTCTCCCTGATCTTCAGATCATCCTCCTGCATACGGAAACTTTCTATACCATGATTTATCTGGGCATTGCGGATGCTTTCGGTAAAATCAATTTGCTCCATAGTATCTCCAAACTGAAACGGCCTCATTTCAGGATTAATCTCATCGCCTCCGCCCGGCTTAAATGTATCATGGTTGCCTTGCCTTGACTTTTTAAGCTTACCAAAAATTTCTTCGAGGCTGCTTCTGCGGATACCCTGTTCGGTTTTAGCTGTTATAGATATGGTACCGTTAACAGGGTTTTCATCTATGTAGCCTTTTTCTTTCAGTTCGTCTAAAAAATCACCCATTCCATATTCATCATTGGTCAAACCATACTGGTTATCAAGCTGGTTTAGCCACTGCAAGGCTTCACTTACATCTCCATTGGTATAAGTTAGCAATTGTAAAAATAAATTGAGCAATTGCTCAAATTTCGTTTTCCCATCTGCATTAGGGTCAAACTTTGTAAATCGGTGTCCTAACATAGATACAATTTCGGTAAAAAAAGTGATATTATTTATTACAACATATAAGCCAATTAAAAGTTTAACAGAACTCAGAACCACGATTAAGGTGATTATGAAGGATTGTGAGGAAATAGAATAGAACCAGGATTAAACTAATCAATGATTATGAGGAAATAAAGTTCCAGTTGGAAGATTTGACAAATAGTTATTTCTAATGACAGGCCATGCTAATTTTTCAAAATCTCGCATTTTTGCTTAATAATTATAAAAATGTACAAGAGTGCGACGCAAGAGAAGTGAAATAGCAGTAATGCAGCCGGGTTCATAAAAAATACACAAACTCTAAAGCAACCAATTTTATCTATTTAATCAAGCAAATCGAAAATTCTATTTAATAAATTTTAATCTTATTTCATCGGAATCCTTTCAATCCAATTAATCGTGGTTCTATCCTGTTTCTGTTCTATTTCGAACTATTCGTATCTGTACTTGTAGCATCAGCTTTTGCCTTGGGAAGAACCGGATTTACTATGTTTTTATTTTCTTCGGTCCGAGGCATTGCAGGTTTACCCAAATACATTTGTTCAATGCTCACGACCGCTTGTAAATAATCTTCCGATGTTTTTTTGTCATAAGCCATTGATTCTGCTTTATTGCCATCAAGGGAATTGTAAAATTTTATTTGCTGCTGCAGGTCTTTCCTTACAGAATTTAAAACTTTAGCAGCAAGCGTTTTATCATCTGAACGGTAACAGGCTTCTAAAAAAGAAATACTATTGCGATTGTGCATATTACCACGACTTATCATTCCATAAGGAAAATTTTCCTGCAGCATCATTTTATCAACTTTCCCTAAAACATTCCGTGCTTCTTCTTTTCTTCCTTTGGCAGACAAATCAAAAGCAAGTTCAGCGTAAGCAGTCCGGATGGTATTCAGATGACGGCGGTTTTCTTCGTCAAAGTAAACACCCGGAATATTTGCATTACCAAAGCCAAACTTATTTATGAGTTTATCTTTCATCCAGTCAGTGTTGATTTGCTTACCCATCACCGGTACCAAACGATAGCTTAGCCCGTCTTTACGTAAATATTGTGCAAAGCCCAGTTCATCAAAAGCTGCGGTAAAGTAAACAGGACGCTTCCATTTTGCGGCTGCAATTACGTTTAAAACAGCCAGGTCATTCTTCATCAGTGTTGTTTTTGGTATATCAAACCTCATTTCTTTAACAACACTGTCTGTAATATTTACCGTACCATTTTGTTTAACCAAATTTACATCTACAGGCACAGATACTTTTTTTACAGGAAAAGAATTGATCATTTCACTTCCACCTGAAGAAATCATTTTAGCGGGATCATCACTGCCAACATAGTTCTTCATCATGTCGTACAGGTCAAAATATTGATTGGCAGGCAAACCTGATTTGTCGTTATATCTTATGTAGTCTCTTTTGCGTCCCTGTACCTGGTCTGCTGTCCAGATCACATCAATAGGGTCGCTTTGATTTACTTTATAACGCAGCTCGTTGATATACCAGTCAATGCCTAATAAACTGTAGTTAATAACCCTGATATCAGGTCTTATACCTTCAACTTCCTGCGCATACCATAATGGATAGGTATCATTGTCACCAAAAGAGAAAAGTATGGCATTGGGAGCACAACTTTCAAGATAATCTTTAGCGAGGTCTCTCGCTAACACTTTTTTACTGCGGTCATGATCGTCCCACTCCTGGGCTGCCATAATAACGGGTACGGCAAGCAGGCAGACCGCTGTAGCAAGGTTAGTTGCTATACTTCTGCTTAATTTTTTTAACAGCCATTCTCTTACCTGTAATACACCAAAACCAATCCAGATGGCAAAAGCATAAAACGAACCTACATAGGCATAGTCCCTTTCGCGGGGCTGGTTACCTGCCTGGTTCAGATATAAAACAATGGCCATACCCGTAAAGAAAAATAACAGGAAAACAATAAATGTATCTTTTTTGTCGGCTTTGTTTTGATATATGATTCCAAGAATACCAAGAATTAAAGGCAACAGGAATAATTTATTATGAGCCTTATTGTTTTTACTGCTGTCCGGCATCAAGCTTTGATCGCCATAAAGAGTATTGTCTATAAAGGGGATACCTGTTATCCAGTTTCCGTCTCTGACGTTTCCGGTAAAAACTCCCTGCACATCATTTTGCTTACCTGCAAAGTTCCACATAAAGTAACGAAAGTACATCCAGTAGGTCTGGTAAGCGACAAAAAATTTAATATTGTCGGCAAAGTCAGGGTCTCTTTCATAGGTACCGTCCTGCATTTTACCGATACCTAAAAACTGTGAGTAATAATCAGCATGATTTTGGTCGTTGCTTGCATCCCATACACGCGGAAACAGCATCATTTGACCCGGATCGTAGACATAATGCCCATCTTTGCCATTTTCAATATAATGACCGTTCGCCTTTATGTATTTAGTAGAAGTTTCTTTATAATCAACTGGCCGAGCAGTAAATTTCTGGCCATAAATCAAAGGGAAATCTCCATATTGCTCACGCCCCAGGTAACCTACTAAACTCATAGGATTATCTACATTATACATATCTACCGCCGGATCTGCATTACTGCGTATCATAGTAGTGATGTATGTACTGTAACCTATAAGCATAAAAGCAACTGACCATAGGCCTAAACGCAGAAAACCCCAGTTGTTTTTTCTGGCAACCTTCAAACCATACCAGACAGCAAAAGCAAGTAACAGGAAAAAAATAATGAAGCCACTAAAGAAAGGAAGTCCAACGTTATTGACTGTAAATATGTCGAACATACCCGCCCCGTCTATTGTGTATTGAATTACTGCCTTCTGCACAATTCCGGTAACAAGACAACCAATCAGGAAAGCCCATATAACTCCCTTTCTCGTGGTTTTGTAACGCTTATAATAATAAACCATTACAACGGCCGGTATAGTCAGCAGGTTTAAAAGGTGCACACCAATGGAAAGACCCATCATAAAGAAGATAAAAATGATCCAACGATCGGCGTTTATTCCGGTCTGCTCCTCGTGGTCAACTGCATGTTCCCATTTTAAAATAGCCCAAAATACAATGGCAGTGAAAAAAGAACTTAAAGCGTATACTTCTCCTTCGACCGCCGAGTACCAGAACGAGTCGCTGAATGTATATGCAAGAGCGCCTACTGCCCCGGCTCCCATTATTGCAAAAATTTCATTCTCGTTTAAAACCTCCCCTGTTTTTTGTAATGCTTTACGGGCAAAGTGAGTGATGGTCCAAAAAAGGAAAAGAATAGTAAAACCGCTTGCAAGGGCGCTCATTATATTTACAGCCTTTGCCGCAGTCATAGGATTATCTCCAAAAAGTATAATAAAAAACCTTCCTATTAAAACGAATAAAGGAGCACCTGGCGGGTGAGGTATCTGCAATTTGAAAGCGCTGCTTACAAACTCACCGCAATCCCACAAGCTTCCCCCCGCCTCAGCAGTGAGAATATAAGTAGCAGAGGCAATAATACACACAACCCACCCAACAATATTGTTGATTTTGTTGAAATTCATCTTGTTTTTAATTTTTAATAAAAAGATGAAAAACGGCTTTTCTTTTTCGCAATGAAGTAATCCGTAAATCCATCCGGGTTTTGTTTTTTTTAAAGACTGGCAAACCTAACTGAAAAAGTGGAAAATTGAAAATTGAAAATTTTAGCTGTTTTCTTTTTAACCTTCATTTGGCAAAAGTTTCAAAGGGAGTTTAAACCATATTTTGCAGTAGCTCTATCCAGTAAGACCTAATGGCAGTTTTGTATTTTTATACAAAGCTAAATAAACTCTCATACCATTGCCTTCGTTTAAGCGGTCCGGACATTTTTAGGACTTTGTTTTCAAGCCATGATCCTACTGCAAAGCAGTTGAACCTTTAATGTCGAAAGTTTAGCCTGGGCCTGCTTTTGGTGGGTTAACTGACGAAATAAACTCATTAAATTATAAGCGATCATTACAAACCTCATTTCCGTTTCGGCCGCGCAAAAGCCATCCATGCAAAGCCCTTGTACTCCAAAATCTTCTTTTAGTTCTTTTATCCTGTTTTCTGCATCTCCCGGTCGTTTGTATTGTTCCCAAATTTCAATTGCAGGTAATGCCTGGCTGGTTACAAAAGCATGATAACGGATTTTATACACCTTGTCTTTATCAATATCTTCCATTGCAAACAATGTCCTCAATTTTTTGCCTGTTGTCTTTGGCCTTATTTCTTCACTTTGTTTCATATAATAATACGTCTTGGCTTAGTCCATCCCCCTTGCTTAAATTCTATTTCACTTATCCATAAAACATTTCCAATGGCTCGCCATCTTGTAACAGCATAAATAGTGCTTTGCAGGTTTGTATATAGCTTCCATGATATTACATACGCTATACTTTTGTCTTCTATAAATTTTAAAATTGCTTCATTCAGTTTTCAAAAAGGTTAGTCTGCTGAATTATCAGGCGTATATGCTACCAGAAACCGCTATGAAGGACAGGCTCTTTCACTGCCTATAGGACAGGTTTCTGTTGGCATATCAAAACAATTATTAAATAACAAGGCGAGACTTAAACTAAACGTAAGAGATATTTTCTATACCCAAATTATTAAAAAAATCCAGAATTTCAGAATGTCCAGTCAACAATTGAAAGAGCCAGGGATACACGAGTAGTTAATATCGCCTTTGTGTACAGGTTGGGCGCTAAGTCAAAATCTAAGACGAGCCAGGCAACAGATGAACAAAAAAGAATACAGGTAAATTAAACAATTTTTCCAGATTGGTAAAAGGTTCAACTGAGATAGGGGCGTAGGAGACATAAAAGTTCATATATATGTTGACATCGATACTTAGCGATAAAGCTGTTCAAGAGTTATCCGACGTTGAAAAAGAAACATATTGTGGAGATCATTTTTGGGTGAGAGGGTAATTTGTCAATACTATTGGAGTGAATGAAGAGTTATGTAAAATATCAGGAAGAAGAGGAACGTAAAGAGGACGAGATCAAAATGACTTCAAGCAGCCCGAACTATTTTCGCCCTTTGGGCCTCACTCTCAAGCTACCGCCTCTGGCGGCGGTAATTGACTCTTTTATTACAAGAGATAATTTTACATGGATAAGAAAGGTATATTTATCCGGGAATAAGTCTGTAAGTTGTATTAAACAAATAAGATATAACGGATTAATATTTATAAAGGATAGTTACATAAAATGATTAAAATAGTAAGAACTAATTCAGAAAACGAGGACTTCGGCAGCCTTGTTAAGCTCCTGGATAATGATTTGGCAAAACGTGATGGTAACGAACATTCATTCTACGCCCAATACAATAAGATTGATATGATTAAACATACCATTATAGCATATAAAGAGGGGTTGCCTGTGGGGTGTGGTGCGATGAAACAACTTTCTTCCGATGCTATGGAAGTGAAGCGTATGTTTACAGTGCCTGCAAGAAGGGGAACGGGCATTGCTACTAAAATTTTGAGTGAACTGGAAGTTTGGGCAACAGAATTGTCATACGAAAAGTGTGTGTTGGAGACAGGAAAAAGACAGCAAGAAGCAATTGCACTTTATACAAAGAACGGGTACAAACGTATTCCGAACTATGGACAGTACACCGGAGTCGAAAACAGTTTATGTTTTGAAAAAATTTTAAATAAATCTCAGTCCATTTGAAACAATATTTTTTATTATTAATTTTAGCAATGGCATTTAATACCAAGGCATAGGCGGCGCAGTAGGTATAGGTTTAGCTGGCGCGGGTATTTTATTTGGGATCGTATATATGACTATCCCCGACAGTACCCCTTGCACTAATACAATATACCCTACATGGTCACTTTGATGCATTCTCTTAAATATTTGTATTCATTTGCCTGCCCATTGCCTGTTTTTAATTTCGAAACAGGTTTAAGAAAAATGGTTAAAATAAATGGCCAACATATTACCTGGTGTCAGGTATAGGCATGCTGGTTACTTTTATTATTTCCGGAGTGGGCTTTAAACAAGTTACTGGCCTGGTGAAAAGTGCCGTAATAATTCAAAAAATAAGTATTATTATAGGATTTATCTGGATAGCACAATATTGCTGCACATTCTAAAAGTTTCTAACATTCCTGTAAAAGAAGATGATTTATATAACACAATTAATTTACATTAAGGAAGGTCAGGAAAACATATTTGACAAGTTTGAAGATATTGCCATTCCTATCATAGCACAATATGGGGGAAGATTATTATTACGAATCAGGCCCGAAAAAGATGCATATATTGAAAATAAGATTGACGTTCCCTATGAAATTCATCTGGTAGAATTTGTTAATGAGGAGTGCTTCACGGGTTTTATGCAGGATGAGAAAAGGAAAAGATTTTTGCACTTAAAGGAACAATCTATTAAAACCACACTATTGATTAAAGGAGAAAAACTATAACACAATGATTGGTATGAGATTTATCCCAAAACCACAACCAGGTGAATACCCTGCATACGCGGAAATGTACATGAAACTTTTGCCTGATGATGGTAAAGTTTTGCAACACTTGCATACTAATTTTTATGCCATAAAAGATTTTATTTATGCCTTGCCGGGAGAGCGATTGCTCTTCAGGTATGCTCCCGGAAAATGGAGTATTAAAGAAACATTGGTTCACATTGTCGACGATGAACGGATATTTTCATACCGGGGCATTGCGTTTCGCTTGTAATGAACAGCAAAACCTGATAGGCTTTGACCAGGACGCTTATACTTCGTATTCGGATGCTGATAACAGGAACCCGGATAATATCTTCGAAGAGTATGAGGCAGTGCACCTGGCAACTATTGCCTTATTCAATGGATTGCCTGAGGCAGGGTTTTTAAGAATGGGAAAGGGAACCGTACATTTAACAATGCTACTGTAAGGGCATTGGCTTATCATATTGCAGGCCATGAATTACATCATTTTAACCTGATCAAAAACTTCTATCTATAATAATAATGAAAGATCACAATTATACAACCATTATTACCTGGACAGGCAATAATGGTACAGGTACGACTTCCTTAAAATCATATGAGCGCGACCTTACGATGGTGGTAGGTGGCAAACCAGAGATACCTGGCACATCTGAAGTTTCTATAGAAGCAAATAAAACCCGTTATAATCCGGAGGAGTTGCTGCAGTGCGCAGTCTCGTCTTGTCATATGCTTTCGTTCTTATACTTATGTGCTAAAAACGGACTTATTGTAACGGCTTACGTTGATCGGGCAACCGGCACCATGAGTGAGACACCTGAAGGAGGCGGTCGTTTTACGGAGATTACTTTAAAACCTGAGATCACTATAGCTGGTATTATTGATAAAGTAAAATTGGCTAAACTTCATCATGAGGCGAATAAGATTTGTTATATAGCTAACTCTTGTAATTTTCCTGTTTACCATCAACCTGTATATGTCCTGGCAACTGCCTGAAATTCGCTCTGTTTAGCAGATAGTAATAAATCCCTTTAATGTACTGTAATTATGAAATCATTTTACCTTCAGATATTAGAATACAATTATCATTTC
>JAABUS010009451.1_pt1 | contig 10294 bp, 9 predicted proteins | sample 5560161 | NCBI WGS metagenome assembly JAABUS01 (sample SAMN10711885, study PRJNA513376) | rock metagenome | isolation source: Antarctica rocks | place: Antarctica: Victoria Land, Trio Nunatak nord | collected 2016-01-04
GGTGTACGACGGCTTCGCGGCCACCGTCCGCGCCCGCGATCTCGCGCGGCTGCCCTCCCTCGGCGTCCGCGCGGAGCCCGTGCGACGGTTCTACCCGACGGCCGCGGTCATGGGCCCCGCGACCGGCCCCGCCGGGAGCGGGGGAGACGGCGTCGTGCTCCTGGGCACCCCGGCCGACCCCCTCGGCGGGCTGCTGCCCCGGGCGCGGGTCGATCCCGTCGCCCGCGCCCACGCGGCGCCCGGCCTGCCCGCGCCCGAGGTCTACGCGACGTCCGACTCGCTCCTGGCCGGGCTCGAGCGCGCCGTGGCCCGCCACGCCCGCGTCGCCCTCGTGACCGTCTCGGCGCCCTACGCGGGCTTCGCCGACGCGCCGGAGGCCCGCGCGGCGCGCGTCGCCGCGCGCCTGGGCACGCTCGTCGTCGCGCCCGCGGGCAACGAGGACGGGCCGGTCGGCTCCCCGGGAGGCGCCCCGGACGCGCTCACCGCCGGCGCGGCGCCCACGCCCTCGCCGCTGCCCGCGCTCTCCACCCCCCTCGGCCCCGCGGCGCTGCTGGGCGGGACGCTGCCCCACCGGCCCCTGCACCTCGTCCCCGCCCGGGGCGGTGAGCGCCGCTTCTACGACCGGGCCGGCCGCTCGCTCGTCCGCGGGAAGCTGACCGTCGTCCGGCGCGACCGCGACCCCGCCGCCCAGGCGGCGCTCGCCGCCGCCGCGGGCGCCGCGGGCGTGGTCCTCGCCGATCCCGCGGGGCGCCCGTTCCCGTCGGTCGCCCCGGCGCGCGCGCCGATCCCCGTGCTCGCGATGGGCGGGCCCGCGGCGACGGCCGCCCTCAGCGCCCGCCCGGGCGCCTTCCCGATCGCCGCCGAGGGGACGAGCGGCGGCGCCACCCAGACGGCGAGCGGCTGCGCGACGCCCCGCCCCACCCCACCCCGCTCCCCCTTCTCCGCCGCGACCGCCTACGGCGCCGCGAAGCCTGACGTGCTGGCCGCCCCCGTCGCCACGGCGCCCGCCGGCACCCTCGCCGGCACGGGGGTCGCCGCCGCCCGGGTCGCCGACCGGGCCGCCCGCGCCCTCACCTTCCGGAGGGCGACCCCCGCCTCCGTCCGCCGCGCCCTCTCCACCGGCGCCGGCCGCCGCGCCTGCCCGGCCCCCGCCCGGGTCGGCGCCCTGCGCCTGCGCCGCACCAGCCGGGGCAAGGCCGTGGACGGCGTCCGCCTCGTGCTCGGGCGGGTCCGCCCCGGCTTCCCCGGCCGGCGCCCCGTCCGCGTCGAGCCCGTCGGCCGGCTCGAGCTCACCCTGCTCGACGCGCGCGGCGCCGTCGCCCGGGTGCTCACCCCGCCCGGCGGGGCCCGCGATCTCCTGCCGGGCGAGTACTCCTACACGCTGCCGCCCAGCGCCCTGTCCGAGCTCGCGCCCGGCGCCTACGCCTTCCGCGCCCGCGCGACCCCACCCGCCGGCGGCCGGGCCACCGTCCGCACGTCCCCCCGCTTCACGCGATGAGGACGGTCACGCTGCTGGGCCGTCCCGGCTGCCACCTGTGCGACGACGCCCGCGCCGGGCTCGAGCTGCTCCGTCGTGAGCATCCCTTCGCGCTGGAGGAGTGCGACATCGAGTCCGACCCGGAGCTCCTCCGGGCCCACCTCGAGCGGATTCCCGTGATCCTGGTCGACTCGGAGGAGGTATCACACCTCTTCCTGGACCCTCAAGCGCTCCTCCGAGCCCTGGATAGAGTGCCCTGACGTGAGCTCGCTGCTCCACGACGAGGCCGTCACGGAGCCGGGCCCGGGAGACCGTCTCTCCCTCGGCGTCGCCGCGCGCCTGTCGCGCTACCTGCAGGTCCTCACCCAGGCCAAGAAGATGGGCAAGGAGACGATCTCCTCCCAGGAGCTCTCGGACTACACCCACGTCAACTCGACGCAGATCCGCCGCGACCTCTCCGGCTTCGGGAAGTTCGGCAAGCGCGGCGTGGGCTACAACGTCGACTCGCTCGTCTCCCAGATCCGCAAGATCCTGCGGACGAGCGGGCAGCACAACATCGCGCTGTTCGGGGCGGGCAACCTCGGTCGCGCGATCGCCTCCTCGGACATCTTCGCCGACCACGGCTTCCGGATCGTCGCCATCTTCGACGCCGATCCCGCCAAGGTCGGCACGGACGTCGGCGGGCATCCCGTCCGCGCCAGCTCCGAGGTCCCGCGCGTGGTGGACGAGGAGGACGTCGTCGTCGCCGTGCTCGCGGTGCCCACCGCGGCCGCGCAGCCCCTCGCCGACCGCCTCGTGGAGGCCGGGGTGAAGATCATCTTCAACTACTCGGACGCCCTGCTCCACGTGCCGCCGGAGGTCACCGTGCACACGTCCTCCCCCGCGGTCGATCTCCTCTACGCGCTCTACTTCTACCTGACGTGACGCTCGACACCACCGCTGCCCACGCGGCGTTCGAGGCCTCGCAGGACTTCACGGTGGGGATCGAGGAGGAGTTCCAGATCCTCGACGCCGCCACGCTCGACCTCGCGCCCCGCTACGACGAGCTCCTCGCCGCCGCCGAGGACGACCCGGTGCTCGTCGAGGCGGTCGCTCCCGACCTCATCCAATCCGAGATCGAGATCCGCTCGGGACGGGGCGAGGACTACGCGGACGCCGTCGACCGCCAGCGCGACGCCCGGCGGCGCCTGTTCGCGCTCGCCCACGACCGCGGCCTGGAGCTCGGCGCCACCGGCACGCATCCCTGGGCGGACTACCGCGAGCAGCCCTTCATCGACAACGACCACTACCGGCGCGTGGCCGAGGAGCTCCGGTGGGTCGCCCGGCGCAACAACACCTTCTCGCTCCACGTGCACGTCGGGGTCCACGGCGCCGCCCGCGCCGTGCGTACGTGCGATCGCCTCCGGCCCGTGCTGCCCCTCCTGCTGGCGATCTCGGCCGACTCGCCCTACCTCGACGCCCGCGACTCGGGCCTGCACTCCGCCCGCACCCAGTCCTTCACGAAGTCCTTCCCGCGCTGCGGCGTCCCCGACGCCTACGGCTCCTGGGAGGCCTTCGCGGACTACATCGAGCTGCTCGACCGCACCCGCTCCATCGAGGAGTACACGCAGATCTGGTGGTCGGTCCGGCCCCACTTCGACTTCGGGACCGTCGAGGTCCGGATCTGCGACGCGCAGGCCACCGCCCCCGAGTCAGACGCCCTGGCCGCGCTCGTCGTCGCCTGCGTGGCCCAGGCCGCCCGCGACGAGGAGGAGGGGACGCCGTTCGCCGACCTCCCCGGGCGCTTCATCGAGGAGAACATGTGGCGGGCGATCCGCTTCGGGCTCGACGGCGAGCTGCTCGACCTCGAACGCGGGGAGACCTACCCGGCGCCCGAGGCCGCCGAGCGCCTGCTCGCCTGGACGGCGCCGATGCGCTCGGAGCTCGGGCTCGACCCCGCGTTCGGAGAGCTCAACGGCGCCCAGCGCCAGCGCCGGGCGATCGCCGCCGGTACCCCCATGCGCGACGTGTTCGCCGGCGTCGTGGCCGAGACCCGAGAGACCTACGCTGCCCAGGAGGTGATGGACCGATGAGCTCACGGGAGCCCACCGAGGAGGAAGTCCGCGCCGCGATGGAGGAGGAGATGAAGCACGTCCGTGTCGAGGACGTGCTGCTCCAGTCCGTCGTGTCCCTCGTGAACCTGGGCGCCCGCCGCGCGGGCGTCGCCCCCGAGCTCGTCGAGGAGGCCGATCCCGAGCAGGTGCGCGTGGCGGTCGAGGCCGTCCGGGCGCTCCTGCCGCTGCTCGAGGAGATCGCGCCCGACCAGGCCCCGGCGATCCGCGACGCGCTCTCGCAGCTCCAGCTCGCCTATGCGCGGGGGCGCGGAGGCGCCCCGGCGCCGGGTGGGCCCGCGGCGCCGCCGCGAGCGCCGGCCGAGCCCGAGGCGCCGCCTGCGGCCCCGAGCTCGGGCCGGCTCTGGATCCCCGGGCAGTAGCTCAGCGCGCAGCGAACACGGCGATTCCCGAGGCTGCGGGCTGCTCGAGCGCGCACTCGGGCCGCTCTCTTGGGCCCGCTCGCCGGGCTCGCGGACGCGCTCGAGCCCGAGGTGCGCTGCGAGCTGGTCGGCGTTCAGGGCGCAGAGCACCGCGCTATTGATCGAGCAGGCCGGCGCGGCACGGCCGCGAAGAGTTACGAATGGGGGACCGCGGCCCCTACTACTCGCTGCGGCTCCCCGGACGGGCGGTCACGAGGAGGTAACACCTGCGGTGGCCCGCGATCGTGTAGGGTTGCTCTGGCCGCTTGCCTTTCATGCGGTTCAGCGTGGGCGGACCTTCGCGGATCTTCTCGCATCAGATGAGGAGGCCGGCCCCAGTGCTTGCCCAGACGCTCAGTCGGCTGCGGTCTTCGCCACGCGGAACCGGAGGCAACAGGTTTCGGGCCTGGGCGTGTCGCGTAGGGCTGCTGGCGCTCGGTTGCTCGCTGGCGTTGGCGCTGGCCGCGGGTGACGCGTTTGCGGGGCAGCTGCCGGTTTCCCTGGGGGGGGCGAGCAGCTACGCGGCGCTGGCGGGTTCGACGGTCACGAGCACGGGGCTCACGACGCTGAACGGTGATCTCGGGGTGTGGCCGGGGACTTCGCTGACCGGGTTTCCGCCCGGCATGGTGAGCGGGACGGTGCACGCGGGCGATCCGTTCGCGATGTCCGCGCAGGGTGACCTGACAGCCGCGTACAACGATGCCGCCGGGCGCCAGCCGCCGCAGGCGCTGCCCGCGGACGTCGGCGGTGAGACGCTCGCGCCGGGCGTGTACAAGACCGGAGCCACGCCCGCGCTCGGGGTGACCGGCACGCTCACGCTCGACGGTCGGGGCGACCCCAACGCCGTGTTCGTGATCCAGGTCGGCTCGGCGCTGACCACCGCGGTCGACAGCCATGTGAACCTGATCGGCGGTGCCAAGCCGGGCAACGTGTTCTGGCAGATCGGGAGCTCGGCGACGCTCGGAACGTCCTCGACGTTTGCCGGCACGATCCTCGCCCTGACGTCGATCTCGATCAACTCCGGGGTCACGCTGAACGGGCGCGCGCTGGCGCGCAACGGCGCCGTCACCCTGATCAGCGACACGATCAACGCCCCCACGGCAAGCCCCCCGCCGCCGCCTCCTCCGCCGCCTCCGCCCGCGGCTGGTGTCGTGCGCGCCATGAACTGGAGTGGGGATCCTTCAGCGGGCGGCCAGCTGATCGCGACGGAGTGGTTGCAGTTGGGATTGAAGCCCGGGGCTGAGACCATGCGCAGGAAGACGTCGGACGGCATCCTCACCACCCGCACAGACGTGCCGTGCGGGAAGGGCGTCCTGGCCTCGGGTCGGTGCCCGACGGTCCGTGAGATGACGCTTCCGTCGAAGGACGGGTCGATCCGGGCGACCTATTCTCAGACTCGCGGCGCCTACCTCGGCGATCCGAACGTGCAGCAGCCATCGGATCTGCAGGATGCGATCCTGCTTGGCCCGCGGGGCGCCACGCCAGCAGCGACGGGCCCGCTCGGCAGCGTGCTCAAGTCCTGGCAGACACCCCCACCGGGGCACGGTTCCACGTATGAACGCTACGACGTATCGGTGGCCGGCACCAAGGACCGGGAATGGGTTGATAAGGCGACCCGGTTGCCGCTGAAGGTCACCGTCGGTGCGGGTCGCGATGCGCAAACGACCTACTGGACCTACGCTCCCCAGGCAATCGACCCGGCCACGCTGCCGCGTGATTTCTTCGTGCTGCCGGTCCCTGCTGATCTGGCCCAGAACGAGCAGGTGGATTACTATGGGGCGGGCCGGCTGCCGGGATCCGTGACCGACAGCGGCACCCGCGCGCGCTTCACGCCGTTCTCGCTCGGGTCTGCAGCGACAGTCGGCGGACGGGCCGTGTGCCTGGCAAGCGCGAATCTCTTCAAGTACTTCGAGAGCGGACGGGGCTTCGCTGACTCGCAGGACTCGCGGATCACGCGCGTCGACACCGACTACGTCCTCACCTCGAGCGGCACGAGCTGCAATCCGGGCCGGGGGGACGCGAGCCAAGCCGACCTCCAGATCTCAACCTTCGCGCGCGGCAGCGCGATCGCAGCGGCCAACCGCCGGGCGTTTGCGGGCGCGCGAACGATTCGGACGCGGGTCATGGGTCTCGGAGCCCGCGTCTACATCATGCTCGGTGGCGAGAAGGACACGCTCGCGCTCGCGGACATCGGCGCCAGCACCGTGCTGATCCGCAGCAGCCTCCCGACTCGCGGCGGATCCCGTACGATCACCACGCAGATCCTCTCGATCCTGTCCGCTCTGCACAGATCGTCGCTCAATCCCACCGCGGCTTTCAGGGTCGCGTTGGGTGCAGCCCCCGCGGTCGCGGCCGGCCGTCGAGCCGTCGAGGACATCACGCATGCGGACTGGCTGTTCACCGGTTCGACGTACAACCAGTCCTCCGGGCCGCCCGACCGCAAAAAGCGAGAGGATCCGGTCAGCGTGATCTGGAAGGGCGGCGGGCCAGCGACGATCAACAACGTCAGAACGTATACGCAGACCTACTGGAAAGAAAGTGCGATTCCGCACGGCTACCCGGGCGGCAAAGAGATGAAGGTGCGCGACAGCAACCTGCCTCCTTCTCGGTTCTGCCGCAGTCCCAGCCACGTCTGGTTCCGCTACACGGGAAAGCTCCCGGATTTAGGCAAATTCGAGGAGTCAGACACTCACGGCTACATGAGCACGAACGGTATCTGCGGCAACCAGTACCACATCCGCATGTACAGCAGCAGTGCGCTACACAAGCTGACGGGCGCGCATCTACGGGAGTTCGTGCTCGCCCCCATCCACCACGACCACGTTGAGCCCAGGTGCGTTGGTCCGGTCGTACTCGGAGTATGCGTCAGCGGGATTTATTATCCCAAGCACGGAAGGCCCGACCTGTCGTTCGACAAGGCCCGATACGCCTACGCGCGCGTCATGAGTTACAAAGTATGCACCGTGATCCACTGGAAGATAAACCCAGAATCCGAAGGCGTGAACTACCAGAGACTCGGAAAATACAGCGGGTGGGTCAGCCGGATCACTTTCCGCAAGACCGCGTGGAAGACATGCAAAGGCGTGTAACGTCCTGCTCCACTTCCCGGCCCGTCCGTTGCGCGCGCCAAGCAGTGATGGTCGTCATCCTCGCGATCGGTTTGGGAGCTTGTGGCTCGGGCGTGCTCGGCGTGGGAGCTTCCGGCGCCGCAAGCGGCGAACGCGTGACAATCAACGACGCTCACCCCGGATACAGGGGGATCTACCTCGGAACGCCAATGTCCGAGGTCCTCCGGCGCTTCGGCAAGCCTCCCCCGAACAAGAGCCCCTACACAGGGCCGGTGGGCGAGGACCCCGATGAGCTCGGGCTCCCAGCGATTGGCCCAGACCCGCCACGCCGGCCGCCTATTCGCGGTAATCTGCCCCGGAACGACATCCACGATCTGCGGTACCGGAGTGTCGTCTTCTCGGTAAGTACGACACCCGCTGGGACGTACTACTTCGCCGTGAGCGCCCCCGGCGCCAGGACCAGTCGCGGCGTCGGGATTGGCGACTCGCTGTCGAAAGCCCGCGGTGCTTACCGCGGCGCGCTCCATTGCGACATCGCGAACCAGGGCAGCGAGTACCCGTCGTTCCCTTATTGCGGCGCGCGCCTCGCACCGCATGTCTACCTCTACTTCGGCCAGGACCCGATCCGGAGCATCGCGTTCGCGAGCACCTGGCTCCCCCCTGGCGGGTAGCCGCCTAAGTGCGCTTGTGGGGTATCCATGTAACCGGAGTAGAGTGGGCGAATCGCCAGTCCCCAAGCCAAAAGGCACTACCCGCGTTCGCCGGGCGAGTTCCAGGCTTGGTTTCGGGCAGACGCTGACTGCCTCGACTACCTGGAGTGGCTGCGTTGGCCGGACGGGTTTCTCTGTCCGGGGTGCGCTCATGCTGGCGGCTGGCGGCTTGCCGACGGCCGGTTCGAGTGCGCCGCCTGCGCCTCTCGCACCTCGCCCACGGCGGGCACGATCTTCGACCGCACGCGGACGCCGCTGACGGTCTGGTTCACCGCCTGCTGGCTGTTCGCTTCCCAGAAGGACGGGATCTCGGCGCTGTCGCTGAAGCGGCAGCTTGAGATCGGCTCCTACCAGACCGCGTGGGCGATGCTGCACCGGCTGCGCGCGGTGCTCGTGCGCCCCGGACGGGAGCGCCTTGCCGGCGAGGTCGAGGTCGATGAGAGCTACTTCGGCGGCGAGGAGCCGGGGCTGCGAGGCGGGCGCGCGAGGGGCAAGAAGGTGCTGGTCGGCGTGGCGGTCGAGCGGACCGAGCCCAAGGGCTTCGGCCGCTGCCGTATGGCGCCGCTCGCCGACGCCTCCGGAGACTCGCTGCGCGCGTTCCTGCTCGACAACGTCGAGCAGGGTGCGAGGGTGATCACCGACGGCAGGCAGGCGTACCGGCCGGCGACCGACGGGCTCTACATCCACGAGCCGCTCCCGGGCGCCTCGGGGGCGCAGGCGTCGAAGCTGCTCCCCGGCGTCCACAGGGTCGCCTCGCTCGCCAAGCGCTGGCTGCTGGGCACCCACCAGGGCTCGGTCGACGACGCCCACCTGGCCGGCTACCTCAACGAGTTCGTGTTCCGCTTCAACCGGCGCGGCTCGCGCAGCCGCGGGCTCGTCTTCTACCGCGTGCTCGCGCTCGCCGCCGCCCACGACCCCGTGCGCTACCGCGACCTCATCGCCAACCCCCGTCCGAGCGTCAGCCCGCGTCAACCTCCAGGCACCCGCGGTCGCCCGCCGAGCATGGCGCCCGCCGCCCGTGGAGAGCAGTGCCCGTCAGCTCCGCTTAGATGGATACCCCACAGTGCGCTTAGACGAACGATCCGTCCGGCCGGGGATCTACTAATGCGCAGATGGACTGCGGCCAGCGCCCGGAAACGGCTTCGACTAACACGACGGGCGCGCGCCGGGGGACGCCGCGCGCGGCACACTCGGCCGGTACCTTGAGGATCTCGCCGGGCAGCCGTTGGCGGTGCGCACGCGCCACGCGTACGCCGCGCACGTGTCGGTGTACGTCGCGTGCTCGCGGAGCGCCCCGGAGAGCGACGGCGCGTTGCGCGAGCCCCGCGCGCGGGACTTCGCGGGCCGCGACTTCAAGCGTTATCTGAAGCTCGAGCGGGGTTGGGCGCCGAGCTCGGTGAACCTCGCGCTCGCCGCGATCGATCACTTCAACCGCTTCCTCGGTCTCGGCCCAGCGATGGTGACCCGCGAGCGGCTCGCGCGGAGCGCGCCGCGAACCCTGGACGAGCAGCAGCAACGCGACCTGCTGCGCGCCGCCAGTCGGCCACGGCCCGTGATCGCGCGCTCGTCGCTGCTGCTGCATACCAGGCTGCGACTGTCCGAGCTTGTCGCGCTGGACGTCGGAGACGTCCGCACATCCGCACGCAGGGGCGTCGTGATCGGCGGTCTGGCAAGGGCGACATGTTCAGGGAGGTCGCGCTGAACGCGACCGCCCGCGATGTCGTCGACGCCTGGCGCGAGGCCCGCACGAAGATCGCCGCGGACGGTGAGACGGCGCTGTGGGTCGGCCGCGGCGGCCACAGGCTCACCGCCCGCGCGGTCGATCTCGTCGTCCGCAAGGTGGCGGCGGACGCGGGGCTTGAGCTGTCGGTGCATGTGTTGCGCCACGTGCATCACCAAGCTTGTGCGCGGCGGCAGTGATGCGTGCTGGTCGCCGAGATCGCTGGGCACCGCCAGCTTGAGACCACCCGCCTACAGCATGCCGTCCCAGGCCGACCGTCAACAGGCAATGGACAGATTGGAGATCGAGGGCTGATGGCCCGCAGCATCCTGACCGACGCTGAACGTCTTGCGTGGGAGCGCTTCCCCTCCGATCCTGATCCCGACGCGATCGGCATCTACTTCACGCTCGCCGACGGCGAGATCGACATCCTGCGCCGGCTGCCGACACCCGCGGCGCGGCTGAGCACCGCCGTCGCCGTCGCCGCGATCCGCTGGCTGGGATTCGTCCCCACCGAACTCGACGATGCGCCCAGTAGCTCACCGCGGGGCGAACACGGCGACCCTCGTCGGCACGCGATCGGGGAACGTCCACACGGTCCGGGCCACCGCGTCGCGGTGGTCGGGGAGGACCGTCCCGGGGCCGAGCCGCGCGAAGACCGCCACGGCGGGGTAGACGAGAAAGACCCGCCGGCCGCGGCGGATCGCGGCCCACGCTTTCGCCGGGCCGGCGGAGGTCGCGTAGGGGTGAGGGCGCGCGAAGTAGATCGCCAGCGCGCGGCCGAGGGGGGAGCGGGCGGCCTCGGGG
>JAABUS010009452.1_pt1 | contig 10294 bp, 12 predicted proteins | sample 5560161 | NCBI WGS metagenome assembly JAABUS01 (sample SAMN10711885, study PRJNA513376) | rock metagenome | isolation source: Antarctica rocks | place: Antarctica: Victoria Land, Trio Nunatak nord | collected 2016-01-04
ACTACAGGCCGAGGACGCTTCGCGCCCATGCGGTCTCCTCGTCGGTCGCCGGACCGAGCTCGGCGCGGATGTCGCCAAGGACGTCTGCCAGCGTTTCGCGGCGAGCGCGCTCGTTCATCGCCGAGGCAACCCATGCGCTCACCGAGGCGGCGCGCCCTGCTGCCACCGCTTCCTCGGCTGAGCGGACCGCAGCCTGATCGACGGTGACCGTCACTCGGGATCGCATACGAGTAAGCATATCGCAGCAAAACGTATGCTGCGGGCCACGGTAGGCCGCGGAGCCCTCGTGACTCAGGCGGCCAGTGTCATTCGATCGTCGTTCTACGTCAGCCGCGATGCACACGAAGCCCGGGCGCCAGCTCCGCGAGCACCGCGAAGTCGTCGTCCTGGGTCCAGACCGCGAGGTCGTGCGCCAGCGCCGTGGCCGCGATGATCGCGTCCATGGCACCGGCACGACGCTTGGCAGCCGCGGCCGCGGCCAGGATCTCCGCCAGCGTGTCCGCCACGGCCTCGTCATAGGCCAGCGGGACGAAACGGCGGGCGCGAGCGAGCGTCGCCTCCCTGAGACCGCGCAGGGGTTCTGAGGCCGCGCGACGGACACCGACGCCGAGCTCCGTGAGCGTGGCCACCGACACGCGGGCGTCGCCGGCGGGTGGTTCGCCGAGCGGGCGCTGTTGCTCGGCTGCTACGAACACGCTCGTGTCCGCGAGATAGCCGCTCAACGGAGCATGTCGTCGGTCGTGAGCCCGACGTCGAAGTCCTCCGCTGGCGACTCCACCTCCTGTGCTCGCGCGAGCTCCGAGAGCTCCGAGAGCTCGGTGAGCAACCGCTCGCTCGACCGCCGCTCGCTGCGGTGGCGACGCGGAACGATGTCGGCGACCGGCCGGCCGTGAACCGTCAACACCACCGCCTGCCCGCTCTCGATCGCCGCGACTACGCGCCCGGTGTGGTTGCGCAGCTCGCGTACGGAGACGTCCATGGCGTGGCACAGCGTAGCACGGTACTTGCGCCGCAGCCTCCCCAGTGTGAACGAACCTCGACATCGGTGAGCGGTAGCGGCGCTGCATCGAGGTCGAACCGCGGCTGGGCCATGCACGGATACGCGGCCATCAGGTCGGCCTGCGCCCAGCCCGTCCCGCGGTGCGACTGGAGGTCGAGCAGATCGGCGCAGCGCGGTGCGTGCACAACTACGGGCACGGTGGATCGGGCGTGACGCTGTCCTGGGGCTCAGCGCACACCGCCGCCGCGCTGCTGCTCGACGAATAGGCGAACGTCCACGAGGTGGAGCGCATGACGGTGGCGACAGGCGTGGCCATTTACGTCCGGACTGCGGGGGCCACGGCGCATCCAACGCGCACCGCGGCGCGTCCGAGGTCTTGGTCCCAGGTGACAAGGGTGGTGTCCGCACCGGAGGCGAGCGCGCTCGCGAGATGAACGGCGTCATAGCCGCGCAGCTCGAGGTCTTCGGCGAGCTCTCCAGCGTGCCGTGCGAGGGCTGTGTGGACCCCGATCACCAAGAGCTCGCCGTGTGTGGCCTCGAAGTCCTCGAGAGCCCTGCTGTGGGCGCTCGAGCTCAGCCGCCCGGCGCGTCGGGCGGCGGCGAGCGCAGCGCGGCCTTCGGGATAGGAGAGGATGCTCGCGACTGCCCGGTGCCGGGTTGCCCACAGCTCGGCAGCGAGCTCAGAGCCGTCTTCGATCACCACGAGCTTCACGAGCGCCGAGGTGTCGAAGTAGAGCGTCAGCGGCGCTGCGCGGCTACGAGGTCGGAGACCGAGCCTCGCGGCTTGGCGCGCGGCCGTCTCGCGTCTCGTGACTTGCCGGGCCGCGTGACCAGACCTCGGCGGACGAGTTCGTCCAGAGGGTCGTCGGCATCGATGGAGGAGAGCCGGGCGACTGGCCTGCCTCGCCGGGTGACGATGACCTCGGTGCCTTTTTCGACCCGATCCAGGTGCTCGCTGAGCTGGTCATGAAGCTCTCGGACCCCGATCTCGTAGTCTCCGCCATGTAGCGTCATCGGTGCGATCGTAGCAGCTACATCTCGCCCATCTGCGGACCAAGTCTAGGTCAGCCCTCATCCGTCGTACACGCACCCAAAGATCACGACCATCACTGCGAGCAGGACCATTACGGGAACCCAGCCGCTGAGAACGAAAGCGATCGCGAGCGTCAACAGGACGGTCACCGGTGCCAGGACAACAATCCGTTTGGGGACGCGTCCCGAACCAGAAGTGACGCTCAGAGCGTACCCGGTGGCTGCGCGACGAGGCAATCCCCACTTCGCCCTCGGCGATCCACTCGCCGCCCGCGGACAAGCTCGGTCGCGGTGGTGGGCGGAGTCGTTTCGGGGCCGACCGTCGGGCGAGGGTCGTTCATCTTCCCGCCCGCTCGGCGGTCAGGATGGAGTAGCCCAGATCGAGCTCGTCCAGCTCGAGCAATCGCGCATGCCGGGCGTGCCAGGCGCCGCTGTCGAGATCGTCGCGCAGCCGCCGTAGGGCGTCGTCTGTCTCGGACTGGGGCAGCAGGACGAAGACCGACGCGAGCGATCACGAGATCGAGATCCTCGTGTGCGCGAGTCTGGCGGCCGAGCAGCGCATCGATCCCCCATCCGCCGTCGAGCCAGACAGAAATCGTGTCTTCATCGAGGCGAGCGATCACCGCCAGGACGTCGTCGGCCTCCATCGCCGAACCGGCTACTCGCGTCGACGGCCGAGCCGACGCATACGACGGTCACCGTCGCGCCGAACACTGCGACGATCGCCACATCATCGATCAAGCGGCGAGGCACCTCACTTGGCCGACCGCTGGCGAAAGCTTGGGCGACTGGTTGGTGGGACGTCCAAGGGCACACTGAGCAGCAGGCAACCGCTCATCCCGCAATCGCTCGACTGTGCACCAGCGGTTGCGCGAAGAGAGCCGGCAGAGCCGTTCCGGCGGTCGTCGCCGTGAGATAGCCCACCAGGCACAGGCCCAACTCTGCGAGCGGAAACGATCCATCGACAAGCGCGCCGCCAGCTACGCCGGCCCATGCTGCGAGCGATGTGAGCGCGGCCAGCATGGCGCCAGCGAGCAGGCGCCCCAGCGTGAACCTTCGCCCACCAACGGCCGCGGTGACGACGTGACGGTCCGCGCTTGCCTGCGTGTTGAAGAACATCAGGGCCCACCACGCCTGGGCGACGACCAACGATGAGTTCGGCGAGCACACGGTCGCTGGCCGTCTTCGCGGCACGAAGGCGCACGTAGTCGCGCTCTCGGCGCTGGATCTCGACGTCGTTGGCGCCTCGAAGCTCGACCACCATTCCCGGAGACACGTCGAGATCCAGGTGCCGCAGCACCCACGGCCCGCGTCGGCGATAGCGTTTGCCGACCGATCGCAAGGCCACGTAGGCGGCCGTACCTGTAGGCCTCTCGCTTCTTCGCGAGGGCCGTCAACGGCGAAAGCCGCCCTCCGAGTTGATCACCTGTCCGGTGATCCAGCGCGCGTCGTCGCAGAGCAGCCACGCGACGAGTCGCGCCGCGTCCTCGGGGGTGCCCCAGCGCCCGGCGGGGAAGCGCTCGAGCGTGGAGGCGATCGCTTCGCAATCGAGGTAGCCCGTGTCGGTGGGGCCGGGGTTCACGCAGTTGACCGTGATGCCGCGCCCCCGACAGGTGGGCGGCGAGGCTCGGGGTGAGCTGGTGCAGCGCTCCCTTGGAAGCCACGTAGGGCAGCTCGCCCGGCATCGGACCGAGGTGCTGTCCGGAGGTGAAGAGCACGACGTGCCCGCCTTCGCGCCCGTCGTGCTGGGCGGCAAAGGCCCTCACGAGCAACAACGTCGCACGCGTGTTGACCGCGAGGGTGAGGTCGAGCTCGGCCGCGGTCAGATCCTCGAGCGAAACCTCCGAGGAGCGGGCGTGGTCGGCCACGAGCGCGTCGACGTGCCCGTAGGCGTCCACCGCGGATTCCAGGACCCGGTCCGGCGCGGCCGGGTCGGCGAAGTCGGCGGCCAGGTGCGCGACGCGAGCACCAGCTGCCCGAAGCTCCCCGCTGAGCGCCTCGACACCACCCGGATCGCCGCCCCAGGGCTGCTCGTCGTCGTGCGCCGACCACGAGCAAAGGAAGAGATCGGCGCCGCGCGCCGCGAGCAGCCGTGCGATGCCGGCGCCGATCGCGGCGCGACGACTGACCCCGGTCACGAGCACCACCCGGCCGGTCAGCGATTCCTCGGTCATGCCCGAAGGAAATCGAAGATCCAGGCGTGACCCGGTGCCGCCTCGCTGGCACCATGTGGTCGTGGCCGCCGGCGAGTGGACGAACAACGATCACGTCAAGCGCTACCTCGCGCATGCCGACACGTTTCCCCATCGGGCCGAGGGCGAGAGCGTCCTGCTCGACCATGTGCCGCTCGCTGCGCGCCGAATCCTCGACCTCGGCACCGGCGACGGGCGCCTGCTCGCCCTGTTGCGCGTCGACCGGCCCGGGAGCGTCGGAGTCGGGGTCGACGTGTCAGAGCCGATGCTCGAGCGCGCCCGCGAGCGCTTTGCCGGCGAGCCGGTCGAGGTACTCGGTCACGACCTCGCCGAGCCGCTTCCGGAACCGGGCGGCTTCGACGCCGTCGTCTCCTGCTTCGCGATCCATCACCTCGAAGACGACCGGAAGCGGTCGCTGTACGCGGAGGTCTTCGCCGGCGTGGAGCCCGGCCAGAGGTGGTCAGCGTTCGAGTTCTTCCTCCAGGGCTCGGCGGATCTGGTCGTCGTCGATGCCGAGCCGGCGAGCGTGCTCGACAAATTGGCGTGCGACGGTGGCGAGGTGATCGGTGGTCGCCCGCGGTCCTGTGGAATGTGCGACGTCGTCGGCGACGATCACGCCGCGGCGCGCTCGGGAGCGCACCAGCCCGGCGGCCTGCAGCTCGGCGTAGGCGCGCTGCACGGTGCCTGGCGCGAGAGCCAGGTCGCCGGCTAGCTGACGCACGGGCGGAAGCCGCGTACCCGCGGGCAGCTCGCCGACAGCGATCAGCCGCGCGATGCCCGCCCGGAGCTGCTCGAACGGCGGGACGGGCGAGGTGGTGTCGACCGCTACGTTCACTCCAACACGCGCGGCACGACCGAACGGCCGCCGCTGAGCAGCGCGGCGACCCAGCCGCCCGCGGAGGCCATGGCCAGCAGTCCTCCCGACCAGAGCATGCCGAGCGCGAGTGCGTCCCCCCCGCCGGTCGGGCAGGCGCTCTGGACGCCCTGGACCGCCGAGCCCATCGCCACCAGCAGCGCCGCCAGGGTGGGCAGCGCCAACAACACGGCCGCGGTCACAGCGGTGCGCGCCGCGAGGATGCGCCGAGCACTGTCGGCCGCCTGGCGTCCGGTCCCCGGCGGGCGCCGTACGACACAGCGGATCGCCAACTCGGCCAGGATCCAGCCCAAGGCCAGGCCGACGAGCGCCGGCACGGCGTAGGGGGCGCCCGGCCAACCGGTGGCGACGGTGCCGTCCACGCAGCTCTGCTTGTAGCTGCGGGCGTCCCCGTCGGAGGCCAGCACGATCGCCAGGGCGGCCAGCGCGCCCGTCGCGACGAAGGTGCCGCGCATGGCTGCCACTGCGTGGCGCGACACGACCCCGCCGACGGTGCGGGGCCCAAGACCGGCGACCCGCAGTGGCCCGGCGGGAAGGCGTTCGCGTCCCCGCTCGGCCACGATCAGCCCCACGAGCCAGCAGGAACCGGCCAAGGGCGCCATGGCGAGGATGAGCTCGTGGTGCGGGCCGACAAACCACGCCACGACCGCCAGCGTTGCGCCCCCCAGCAGCCCTGCGAGCTGGGGTCCGAGGCCATGGCGATCGCGCACCGCGCGCCCACCGGCCACCCAGCGCGCGACGCCGACGGCCACGATCAGGACGCAGCCGAGCACGGCACCGGCCAAGATCAAGATTCCTGACATGATCGCCTTTCTGTATCGGACATCTGATACAGAACGTATCGGGCCATCCCTTGCTGTGTCAACTCAGCGACACAAGGACCACGGAGGGCCTATCGGCGCGACCAGGGCGTCAAGAGCCTCCGCGCCAGAGCCCGCGCGCGGCGAGCTCGTCGTGCCCCCCGTCGGACGCCCGGGAGTCCTTCACCGTGGCCGGCGGCGCGGGCCGCGCGAACAGGTAGCCCTGCGCGGAGTCACAACCCAGCCTGCTCGCTTCGGCCGCCTGCTCCTCGGTCTCGATCCCCTCGGCCACGACCCTGAGGCCCAGGGAGTGGCCCATGCCGATGATCGCGCCGACGATCGCCGAGGATGGGGACCCTTCGGCCAGCCCGGCGATGAAGGAGCGGTCGATCTTCAGGACATCGACCGGGAAGCGGTGCAGATAGCTCAGCGACGAATAGCCGGTGCCGAAGTCGTCGAGCATCACCCCGACCCCGAGCCGGCGCAGCTCGGCCAGCGTCCGGGCCGGCACCTCGGCGTCTTCGATCAGGGCGCTCTCGGTGATCTCGAGGGCGATGTCGCGGGACTCGAGACCGGCTTTTTTGACGGCTGACCTGACGACCTCGGGCAGACGCTCGTCGGCCAGCTGACGCGCCGCCAGGTTCACGTTCACCGGGAGCAGGTCCTGAGATGTCGGGTCCGCACGCCATCTGGCGGCCTGGCGACACGCCTCCTCGATCACCCACGCCCCGAGACGCAGGATCAGGCCGCTCTCCTCGGCGATCGGGATGAAGTCGGCGGGCGACCTCAGCCCCTGTTCGGGGTCCTCCCATCGCACGAGTGCCTCCACCCCCTCTGTCTGGCGCCCGTCCAGCGACACGATCGGCTGATAATGCAGGCGCAACTCGTCGTTCTCCAGGGCCCTGCCGAGCGCTCGCTCCGTGCGCAACCGGTGCATCACGCGGTCGCGCATCGGCTCGTTGAAGAGCTCGTGGCGGGCGCCTCCCAGGTCCTTGGCCCGGTACATCGCCGCATCGGCGTCCCGGAGCGTGGACTCCGGGTCGCTCGCTCCGGAATCGCACACCGCTATGCCGATGCTCGCCGTGAGCAGGTGCTCCTGCCCGGACGCCACCCGGAAGGGGCTCACCACCAGACGCTGGAGCCGTTCGGCCAGATCGAGCGCCTCGCCCTCGTGCGAGAGGTCCTCGCACAAGACGACGAACTCGTCCCCGCCCAGGCGGGCGATCGTGTCACCGCCGCGGATGCCGCCGTGGAGGCGCCGAGCGACCTCCACCAGCACCTCGTCGCCCACCTGGTGGCCTGCGCTGTCGTTCACGTCCTTGAAGCGATCGAGGTCGATGAACAGCACAGCCGTTAGAAGGGATCCGCGCCGCGCGCGGGCCAGCGCGAGCTTGAGGCGGTCGATCAGCAGCACCCGGTTCGGCAGGCCGGACAGCGCGTCGTGGAGTGCGTGATGGGTGAGTTCTTCCTGGGCGCTGGCCCGCTCGAACACGCGTCCCACCTGCCGGCCGATGTGTCCCGCCACCGCAAGCAGACCGTGGTCGACCTCTATCGGCCGGTCGCTGAAGATCTCGATGACTCCGACCGTCTGGTCGCCCTGCCGCACCGGGAATGCGAAGGCGCGCCTGACCCCTTCCTCGGCCGCCGCCGCCATCCGCGGGAAGCTCTTCTCCCCGGCCACGTCCTCCACCCAGACTGGCGCCCCCGAGGCGAGGACCCTGCCGGGGAGGCCCACGCCGGACGCGAAGGTGGTCGCCTCGCTGGCGGCACGGAAGGCCTCGAAGCAATGGCCGGCGGCTACGTACCAGCGGCCGGTGGAGACGAGCCGGTCCTCGCCGGGCTTCAGCAGCAGCGCGTGTCCCACGGGCCAGCGCAGGTGGGTGCAGATCCGCTCCATCGCCACCTGGAGCGCATCCTCCCGGGTGACGGCCTCGTTGGCGGCCACGGCCACCGCCTCGAGCAACTGCAGCTCGCGCTGGCGGTCATACAGCGCCGACGTTGTGCTTTCGGCGATCTGCTCGGCCTCCCTGCGAGCCCGGCGCTCGCGCTCCAGACGCCGCCGCAGGCGCTCGATCTCGGGGTCTGTGCGGGTCACGGCAGCGTACCCTCCGCTCAAGCGCCACCGCTGAAGGAGATCTCGAGCAGACAGCGCTCGTCGCCCCGCTTCATGCATGTCGGCTGGCGGATGCTCGCCGCCTCGCCGTAGTGCTCAGCGGCGCCCTCTATGAGCCCCTCGTCGAACGAGCATATACGCCGCTGCGAGCGGTAGCCCATGCGCAGCGGACCCTCTCGGTCCTGGAGCTGCTCGAAGTCGAACTCCGGCACGTCCGCCCCCGGGTACAGCTTGCGCACCTCCGGATGGATGATGTCGTCGAGGGTGAGCACGAACGTCCGAGCGGAGCTGTGTGACACGAAGAACCGCGGGTAGCTGTCGGCGAACAGCGGTAGGGAATTGCGCCCGAACCAGCGGACGAGGTCGTCGGGCGGGACATCGAGCGACTCCGACGCCGCGCCTACGAGCCTGAACAGGTCGGCGTCGTCGTAGCTGCCCAGCGAGGTGTAGGCACCGTCTAGGCCGGCCTCGTCCAGCAGATCGTCCCAGGTGTCCTCGCCGTAGTCGCGGCTTACCAGCTGCTCGAGCAGATTGAACACAATGCCCTTCAAGCCCTCATCTCCTCGCCTGTCGTCTTTGTTGAGTCCCTTCGACGCGGCGCGCCCTTCCCTTGAACCTGGTGCAGCCGAACCGCCTCGGTGAGGGCAAGCGGGCAACCCGGAAAGGGTCACAGCACCCGCCGGTCGGCGCGCCATACTCGGCCGTCCATGGAGGACCCGTCCCCAGCCGGCGACTCGGCGAGCCCGCACATCCTTCTGATCAGCCGAAACGGGCTGACCGACGTCACCCAGCGTGCCCTGCATGCCGCCGGGGCACGGGTGACCTACCTTCGCGACCCCAACGACCGGGACATACGCAGGGCGCTCGACCAGGAGGTCGACGCGGTGGTCGTGATCGGGGAAGACCACATCTCCCTGCGGCTCGCGCTCGTCGTGGAGGGCATACGCCCCGGAGTCCGTCTGATCGTCACGGTGTACGACCGCGACGTAGCCGCCCAGCTCGAGCGGGTGGCCGGAAACGTCCGCGTGATGTCGATGCCCGACATCGTCGCCCCGACCCTCGCGGGACCCTGCTTCGACGACCGCCTGCTCTCGGTGAGCCGCACGCCGGAGGGCTTCTGCGGCGTGCGAGCCGGTGAGGAGGGGCCGCACCTCGTCCCGATCGAGCCGTACTCCCGCAGCCCGGTTCAGCGGCTCCTGGTCAACCTCGGATCGCTTCTTCACCCCTTCGAGTCGAGCGCACGGACCCTGATGGCCGGGCTGCTCGGCTTCCTGCTCATCCTGGTGCTCGACACGGTGGCTACCGTGATCGTGCTCGACGAATCGCTCGTCGAGGGGTTCTACGCGGCGACCAAGACGATCGTGACCGTGGGCCCGAACTCGCTCGTCGAGGAGGGTCCGGGCTGGTTCAAGGTCTTCTCCGCCGCGGTGATGCTCGCGGCGCTGGCGTTCACGGCGATCTTCACCGCCGGGGTCGTGAACCGGCTGCTGGCACCCCGCCACGTGGCCATGGCGGGGCCGCGCTCGTTGCCGCGCAAGGATCACGTGGTGGTGGTCGGCCTTGGGCAGGTGGGCCTGCGCCTCTGCCTGTCGCTGCGCGAGCTCGGGGTGCCGGTGGTGGCGATCGAGAGCGACCCCCGCGGGTGACTACGTCGCGCGCGCCAAGCAGTACCGGGTGCCGGTCGTGGTCGGCCAGGGCGGCAGCCGCTTCCTGCTCAGGCGGCTGTCGCTGGAGCGGGCCCGCGCGCTGGCGGCCGTCACCTCCGACGAGATAGCGAACATCGCGATCGTCGTCGGTGCGCTCGGCGTGCGCGAGGATCTCCGCACGCTCCTGCGCGCCGGGCGCGGCGACGTGGTCAACGAGACGCGCTCACTGTTCAGCATCGGGGTCGTGCGCGATGTGCGCCGCGTCGGCGGCACCATGCTGGCGGCCGCCGCGCTCGGCGAGGAGGGAAGCGAGGCGTTCCTGCACGAGCAGATCGTGTACCTGATCGCGCCGGACGGGCGAATCGAGCCCTTCGCGGGCGATGTGAGCACCGCGCGGGGGATCGACGCGACCTCCGGGGAGGGCGCCGCGAGCTCCGGGGACGGCCGGGGCGCCGGCTCGCCCGACGACGGATAGCCGGGGCTGCTCCCGATCGAGGCGCAGATCGGGGGGACCATTCAGCCGAGCAGCTCGACTTCGACATCGAGCCTGCGGTACGTATCCAGCGCTCGACGGTCTCTGGTGCCGAGCGTGCACCCGTGCTGGAGGGCGGCGGCGCCCACGAGCGCGTCATAGACC
>JAABUS010009453.1_pt1 | contig 10294 bp, 12 predicted proteins | sample 5560161 | NCBI WGS metagenome assembly JAABUS01 (sample SAMN10711885, study PRJNA513376) | rock metagenome | isolation source: Antarctica rocks | place: Antarctica: Victoria Land, Trio Nunatak nord | collected 2016-01-04
AACTCCGTCCGCGTGATCGCAACCGATGCCATGCTGCCCACCCCGAATCGACCCTGGAGCGTATGGACTCACATCCACAGCAACTTGGGAATCCCTGGAGTCAAAGTCAGAGCCGGTTGGTATCAGCTCAGATTCCTTGACGGTTCAAAGTCAAACAAACTGCCGCCTTTCGCACAGTTTCGCGGTTATTGGGCCTGATCGGTGCAGTGCATGTTCGTCATCAGCCCTGTCGATGCCGCTTCTGATTGCTCAGTTGTCCACAGGCTCAACTCATTAAGGAAGCTCTACGAAGTAGGATTAAGGATATTACGGACGCTATAAACACTGGAAAACAAAAGGTATTTTTATAGTTTTAGGGCGTGATCGCCCGATAGTTTGGGGCGTGAAAGCCCGGGCTACCCAGGGTGCGATAGCCCGATGGTTTCCACAGCCGTCCAACCAGTTCTCCACAGCCCGCAACCACCGCTGCCAGGGTGCGATAGCCCGTGTCCGAACCACGCGAGCGCAACAATCTTACTATAAGCCACCAGGAAGCGGCCCCGACATGCCGAACAGGGCGTGATAGCCCGATATTGGCGCTTCAACGCACCGCATTAAGCTTACGAATCAAAGCCTGACGCTGAACGGCCACGCCCCGATAGATCGATTATCGGGCTATCACGCCCCAGCAACCTTGGCCGCCCTCTTCGGCATCGGCCTGCTACTTTCGCCCCGCTTCGCCGCAATCTTTACGCGCGGCAGGCGCTTCGGGGAGTGCCCTGGATGCCCGACCGGCAGTATCGCACGGGCCGAGAAGTGTAGCGCCTCCTCGTCCCCTTCTGTGCGGTACAACTCAAGCCAGTAACCCGGGAGCCTCTGGCGCTCCACGACCTTGCGCACGTCCTTGGCGAAGTCGGCCAGCCGCCGCGTCGAGCCAGACTTGTGGTGAAGCTGGGACATAGTGAAACCCCACCCCCCGCCCTGGTACCCGCCATGCTTGCGTACGACTCGATAAAGCCATCGCTCGATGCCGCCGGTGAGCGCGAAGTATTCCCGGTCGATCGAGAGGACGAGTTTGTCGTCGCACACCCCTTGATATAGCCAATCTGCGATTGTGAACTCGATGCCGAGAGATTTGCCGTACTCGTCGCTGGGTGCCGACCATTCCTCAATCCAGCCGAAACCCTGGGGCCGCGTGCCCTTCTGCCGGATTGTAGTTTCGATCACGGTGCCTTTAAGGCGTCGCAGGGCCTCCACGACGCGCGCGTATTCGGAGCCGCCGGTCGGCCGCCCAATCCATCGCAGTAGCTCGTAGAGGCTGACGCGGAACTTCCGAGACGTGGGCACGCCGCGCGCCATTGCCTCACGCACCTGGCTGGCCGCCCAGATCAAGATGTCAGCGTCCCAAATGGTGGCCATACCAGTATCGGCGTTAGCCGTAACGCGGACGCGAACCTCCGTCGTGCCGTTGCGGACGCGGTAGTCGATTGGCTCGATGCGTTTACCTTTGGAGAGGCTGAAGAACGGCCGCTCCATCATCTCCTGCTGATCATGCGTCGGCAGATCGCCGGGCAGCGCCGCGAACAAATCGAGTTGGTTGACAGCCTGCAGCGCCGCCTCGCGCTTCGGCGCTGCGTCAGGTTCCTTCGGCATCGAGCGCTTCGCTGACTTTGAAGGCAATCCAGGCGCTGCGGCTGATGCCACGCCGCTTGGCGGCGGTATCCACGCGGCGTAACAGCCCCGCGTCGAAGCGGAGCATGATCGGGGTCTTGCGCGCCCCGTCTATGGGCAAGTCACCGGGCGGAGCGACGCCACCACTGGCAGCCGCTTGGATGAATACTTCCGCCGCCTTGTCCCGGTCTGCTGTGGGCGCGGCCAGGCGGTTGTTGCTCGGCTTACGAGCGATAGCCATATGAATGCGCCTCTATGTCGTAACGCTATACAAATACTGCCGATACGATAGCGTCAAGCTCCTGCACGGCTTTTTGGTCGCGGGGTGTCTGCTCCAAGACGGACCGGCCGGCGGAGGCAGCGTTCGGGAAAGCCTTGCGGCGCCCCACGGATGTCGTGAGGTACTCGATCCCATTCGTCTCTCCAAGGTGCTGGGCCGCGGCATCGTTGTCGCTGCCTTGGGCGTCGGCGGCGTTCAGGATGGCGACTGCCCGGAGCCGGTCGTTGATCTCCCGGGCTTCCCTCACCAACGCCGCGATGTTGTCGATGGCCCAGAGATCGAAGCTGCGCGGCTGAACCGGGATGAGAAGGGTGTCGGCCACGGTCAGGGCGGCACGCAGGCTCCCCGTGTCACGCCCACCCACGTCTATGACGACGTCAGCGTACTTGGGGGCGAGCTGCCGGGTCTGTGTCCGAATGGCCGCGCCATGCAGTGAGACAGCGGTGTAGCCGGGCTGGCCAAGCTGTTCGGTACGCAACTCGGTAAAGCTGATCGCGGTACCCTGCTCGTCGCCATCCACGAGCAAAACGTCCTGGCCAGCCAGGGCGCGGGCGATGGTCAGATTGACGGCGAGAGTCGTCTTGCCGACCCCTCCCTTAGTGTTGCCCACGACGAGGATCATGCTTCCACTCCGATTGCGCAGCAATACTATCCCATAGGCTTTTCGCAAGCAAAGCGATATACAATCGAAAGCATTAATTTGCGCGGACCGAACAGCGCAGTCACTGCGATTCCAACAGCTCGCTTGATACCTTCACCAGCCGCATGCTCGCCTACCTCACGGCCTCAGCCGCGTTATCGCGCACCTTCATCACCCTCGCTACAACCTGCAATGCGTGCTCCTCCGGCATTAGCTACAGAGCCGGATGCACCTCGCCCAGGGCAGCGAAATGAGAGAACGGCAAGGCCGTTTTAGCGGCCTTTGTCAGGACGCAGCGGGACCAAGCACCTTGATAGCGGGTTGCGGGACGACGTGCGGGCGCTGGACCCGAGGCTGACGCGCTCAGCGCCAGCCAAGCAACCGGAAGCCTCCGGCAGAAATGCTTGTTTGCAACTATGGAGTGTAGTTAATCGACAAAAACCAACGCGGAGTCGCACGATGCTGGCAGGACGGACCGACGCGGTAGCGCCATCCCGGGGCACGCACGCCGGCTTCAACGCGAACGTCCACGGGGCGCGGGGATTGTTCGCCCTCTCCGTCTTCGTCTTCCACGTCGTCAACTCCGGCTTGGGGACGTTCCCGGCGCTCGCGACGGGGGTCGGGAACTTCATCGCACGCACGCCGGAATACGGGGTGGAGCTATTCTTCTGCATCAGCGGCTACGTGATCATGGGCACGCTGCGCCGGTCGGAGGACCCGGCGGCATTCGTCGGGGACAGGTTGATCCGGATCTACCCCACGCTCTGGGCATCGATCTTTGTGATCATGGGGGTGGGGATGACGACGGGAACGCACGGCTTCGAGGACATGCCGGCCTCCCGCCTGGCATGGGCGGTGCCTGCCAACATGCTGGCGCTGCCGGGCATCCTCCCCCTCGACAACATCCACCCGGCGGCATGGTCGCTCAGCTACGAGATTGCGTTCTACCTCGCATGCGCGGCCTGCTGGGCCATGCGGCGCAAATTCGGGACGCGCGTCCGCTGGGTCGCAATCCCGGCCGTCATGGCGCTCGTCATCCACTACCCGCGGGGCGCCTTGCTGCTCGCGGGCATCGTCGTGGCCGGTGGCTGGCCGCATGGAGGCGCCGCCGCCCGGATCGCACGGCACCCGATCCCGCTCATCCTGCTGTTCCTGGCCTGCTGGCGTATGGTGCAGGAACTGAGCCTGCCCGACCACATCGTCCAAACGACCATGCTGGCCTGGTCGGCCGACGCGAGGCTTCCCCTTGCGCTTGTGGCGGTCGCGGCGGCGACGCTCGGCTTCGCGGGGATCACGCGTGGCCACGGGGCGCTAGGCCGTGTCCTGTGCTGGGGGCCGTTCCAATACCTCGGCACGATCAGCTACGGGTTCTACCTGTGGCACCCGATCGTCATGTCCGGCGCGAAGGCCGCGCTGCTGCGCGCGGGCATCCCGCAAGCTGCCGGCATCTGGTCGCAATCGGTGTTCCTCGTCGTGACGCTCCCGCCTGCGATCGCCATGGCGCATGCGAGCCAACGCATCCTCGAACGCCGCTTGGCTGACCGGCTGCGCCGCCGCCTGCGGCACACCCCGGCGCTCATCACCGCGTCCACGCCCGCCGGAATCGGACGGGGGACGCTGTGTCCGGCAAACCGGACCGACGAGTTGAGCGGGAGCAAGGGGGGCGGAGAGATCCGGGTGTCGATCGTGATCCCAGCGTTCGACGCGGAAGGAACCATCAAGCGGGCCTTGGATTCGGCACGCCTCCAAGGCGGGGCGGAACTGGAGATCATCGTCGTGGACGACGCATCCACCGACCGGACACCGACGATTGTCGCCCAAGAGGCCGCGCTGGACCACCGGATACGGCTGCTGAGCATGTCCGCGAACGCCGGCCCGGCCGCCGCCCGCAACCGGGGGCTGGATGCCGCACAGGGCGAGTGGATTGCCTTGCTCGACGCCGACGACAGCTATCATCCCGGGCGCATCGACCACCTGCTCGACCTCGCGAACCGCGTGGGGGCCGACATGGTCGCGGACAACGTGATGCTCCACCATGCCGACGGGACGGTTCCGGACGCCCCGATGATCCCTCCGGCGCTGCTGTCCCGGCCGGCGGAACTCACGACCGCGGAATTCATCGCGCGCAATGTCGGTTCGCCAGACGCGCCGCGCGTCAGCTACGGCTTCCTGAAGCCGATGCTCCGGACCGCGTTCCTGCGCGGGAAGGGCATCGCCTACGACGAACGGAACAGATTCTCCGAAGACTTCATGCTCTACGTCGACTGCCTCACCAAGGGCGCCCGCTGGTGGCTGACCCCCGAGGCGATGTACCAGTATACGATCCGGGCCGGATCGCTGACGGAGCAGCAGAGCTCAGGCGACCTGATGCGGCTGCGGCAAATGGAGGAGGACCTCCTCGCGGACCCGAGGGTGCGCGTCGACCCATTGCTCGTCCAGGCGATCACGCGCCACAAGGCGGTCCTCGACCGCTGCTACTACTACCGGGCGTTCACCGACGCCGTGAAGGGCCGCGACGTGGCTCTCGCCGCGAGGTTGCTGGCCGACAACGGCCGGAGCGCCCGGCTCATCGCGCGCGAGGCGGCACGGCAACTCCCAACCATACTCGCGAAGGCGTTGCGCGGCGGCTACGTTGCGCACGCGCGACGCTAGGTAAGGGCAGGACGTCAAGGGTCATGCAGACAACGCGATGGGTGAACGGCATGGGAGCATCGGCGTCGGCTGAGACAACAGGAGCTGCGCATGAGAAGTTTTGAGTTGAATGAGACGTTGCGATATTAGCCAATACGCGATCATCTGTGCTCCGCACGTGCGCGTTTTATCAACCTGGATAAGCTCGCCAGACCGGACTGAGCGACCTGGGCGACCTCATGCGTAGCTCCTGGCTGAGACGGTTCCTGCCCATAAAGCACCAGGAACGGGCGCGGGCGGCCAAGCTTACTGACGCCCAATCGAGACTTGCAGCCATAGCGGACTTGGTTCGTGATCTTTCCTTATTAGAGGATGCGCATGCACACCTTATCCGAAGAACCGCACGCGCAAGCCGGGGCGCGATGACAGAGAGTGCTGCGGCTGATCCGATCCAGGACGTGATGATAAACTACGCCGCCACCGCCTTGGCTCGATCATTGGAAATAGCAGAGGCTTTGGACCGGGTGACGGAGGCGTTGGAGCGGCTGGCGGCGTCGCTGCGGGACGTATAGCGGCGCTCGCTGCTTCTCAGACTTATTTGCCTACAGTTCGCCCGGGACGCGAGAACCTGTGCAGCCAAACGGACGCAAGGCTGCAGCCTTGCGTCCACATATGCCAGATTAGAGGTCGAGGGACCTACACCATGTCGTTGACGTTATGCCTTGAAGGGCATATCCGTCCAGGGTGACATGGAAGGTCGAATACACCGACGAGTTCGGCGCCTGGTGGGACACATTGGGCGATGACGAACGCATCCGCGTCACTGCTTCGGTCGGGCTGCTGGAGCGGCGTGGCCCCAACCTGCCGTTCCCGCACTCCAGAGGCATCAGCGGCTCCCGGCATGGCCACATGCGTGAGCTGCGGGTGCAGGTCGGGGGCGGCCGTTGCGGGTGTTCTACGCTTTCGACCCGCGCCGGGCGGCGATCCTGCTGATTGGCGGCGACAAGACGGGCCAGGACGACTTCTACACTCGGCTGATCCCGTTTGCGGACCGGCTGTATGACGAACACCTCGCGGAGATCGCCGCCGAGGAGACAAGGAAGCAGGACGATGGCGGGTAGGCACTCATTCGACCGGTTGCGTCGCGGTCTCCCGGCCGACGCACGCGCGGAGGCTACCAGCCTCACAGACGCGATGGAGCGTGACCTGTCCCTGGCAGAGCTGCGCCGGGCGCGGCTGATGACGCAGGACCAGCTTGCGGCCGACCTGCACATCAACCAGGCCTCGATTGCCAAGCTGGAGCGGCGCACGGACATGTACCTGTCCACCCTGCGCCGCTTCGTGGAGGCCATGGGCGGCGAGCTGGAGATCGTGGCCCGCTTCCCCGATCAGCCCCATGTGCGGCTGCGCGACATCGGCGAGCTGAGCGAGGACGGGCGCACGGCGGACACGCCCTGATCCCTGGCGTTCAATTTCGCTAAACGGACGAACGGGTTTGTTGGTCCTGCGTGTAGCCCGGTGGCGCTTGCGCTCCGCCACGGCCCGATGCAGGACACTTCGGTGCACCCTCACACGACCGCCTCCTGCTTCGCGACCTACCTGCTGCCGCACGTGCTGTTCGTCGCCGACTTCGAGGAGCGCGAGCGGATCGCCAAGGTGTGTTGCCTGGCCTGGAACATCGGCCTGTTCCTGGATGCCCGCGACCGCGAGCGCCACATCGAGAACACCGTGGCCCTGTTTTTTGACGGCGAGGAGCCGCCACCGCCGCCGGGTGTCCGGCAGGGATACGGGGAGGAGCTGACCATGCTGGCCGACCTCAAGCGCGACCTGTTCCCGAGGCAGTTCGCCAACGTCATGCACGCCGGCCTTGAGCCTGGGCCGGGTCCTGACACTTTGGTTGTGGACACGGGCAAGGCCGTCGAACGCATCGAGTTGGCGCTGAACCCGTCCATCGCGGGACTGCCTCGCATCACCAAGGTGTTGGTGCAGATGCACCGGGACACCAAGGCGCAGCGGGCCACGCTGGAGAAGGCCAGGGAAACGCCGGGGCTGATCGAGCACGTCGCCACCCGGGACATGCTGACCGCCTACTGCGCGCAGCGGGCCGACCTGCGCGGCTATCACCGAATGCTGGCGACCTGGTCCGAGGCGTCGCCCGAGCCGGAGATGAAGGCGGGCATCGGCCGGTTCCTGCTGGCGGTGGACGAGATCGAGGACGACACGAAGGCCGTGCTGGGCATCCTCGCCGCCGCACTGGGCGCCCCCCGGTAGAAGCACCAAGGCGAAGGCTGGCCGTGGTGTCGATCAGCCTGTGATAATCCGGTTCATCATGCGTGACGGAGTGGATACGGTGGCCGGCATGGACCCGATCGTCACCGTCACTGACGTACCCAGCCCGGAAGCCCGCGCCCTCATCTGCAACAGCCTAATCGGCAAGGCCTTACTAGCAGTCCTTGCCAGGACGCAGTGGCATCACCGGGCACGGCGCCGCGGATGCCGGCTGCCAGCCGGCGATGGTGCGGGCGCATGCCCGCGCCTTCGCGTAGTCGATCCCTGGGAAACGCTGCCGCAGCTCGATGATGGCCGACAGCTCGCCCTCCTCATGGAAGGCGGCGCGGATCGCGGCGGCATCCGATTCGGCCACGACGAACATCGCCGAAGCATGGAGCACGCGGCCCGTGACCGGCAAGCACGGCCGCGGGCAAGGCTCGCGGCGACGCTGCCCGGCCCGGCCGTGTCGGGCGGGGACCGGATTGCAAGGCGGCCTGATTGTCCCTCTTTTGCAACGTCTCTGGAAAGTATTCGCCCGCCCTGGCCTGCCTCTTGCGGGGTGCCGCTACTGGCGTCGGCCCAGTCCCTGCGCCGGCCCGGCCCCGCCCACCCCTGGCGACTTCCGAGCGACTTCGCTTCCACTCTCCCTGTCTTTCCATAATTCTGGATTATCGGACCACGTCAGCTGCTACCAGGCCGCTTCGGCAGTGGTTGAGAACGCTGCTGGATGGGCCAGAGCATAAGCGAGGACGGCCTTCTCCAGCCGGTCGTCACCCGGCATGACGGGGCAAGAGGATAGCCACAAGCGTACATCGCTGCGGAAAGCTCCATGCATCCCCCTTCTGGCCCTCAATGGTTCGGTTGGTCATTCTCGACCGTGAACGGGTGTGAATGGCGGCCGCAAACCGACGATCCTTTGCACGCATTCCAAGGCTATGGAAGCGTTGATGTGCGGGAAATGCCGCTGGAATTCGGCCACGCCGGCTCGCTCGCCCTTTTCGGCGTAAACCTGGCGAACAGCTTCAGTAATAGGGTTGTCGACAGTGAACATAGCGTGAGGATGATCCGGCCGTAGTGTGGTGGGCAAGCAGTGCCGTTTGATAAAGACTCAAAGCCTGGTTAGGCAACTACCCACGGTTGATGATAGATGGGTTTGGAAAGCCGAAAACGCGAAAACACACCCACGCATTGGTCCAGTGACCGCGAAGGTGTGCGAAACGCCCACTCCGAACAATTCGCGTGTTCTGTAAAGACGTGGCCATTCTGCACAGCTTCGCGGTCACTGGGCCTCTATGGCGTGACATCCCGGGCCGGCTCATGGGCGTGCCTGCGCAAGCGCGCCGACATCCGCCACTTGCAAAGCGATTTTCGTGGCGATGACAATTGTTTTTCCAAGACGAGCACCTTGGCCAGCGCTGTCTCGACAGTGGCCAGCACCCATTTGCCGCCCAATGACCGGACCAGGATCACCGTCCCGTAGCTTGTGGGGTTCATGAGATAGCGCACGTCCTCGGGATCGTGGCGGAACAGCATGGCCACCTCGGGTAAACACTGGTGGTCCTTGGCGATCCGGACGCCCAACCCACAGGGCCGGACCAGATTCCACGTGGCGAGTGAGGTGACCTGTTCGAGCGTGAAGGGTAGGCAGCAGATTGAGTTGTGCAACATGGTCAATGCCGTTCGATGCAGATTCCAAGTAAACTGTTTGTTCGACATATGCGAAATGAAAATTTGCAGGAAAGTAGGTTGCGCTCTTTCGGGCGTTGCTTTGTTTGCAGGTGACGTCCAACGCTCCCTCTATGCACCTGACCAGGATTACGCCTCCGGGCCGGATAGCGTGCTGGACATGAATCGCAACGCACCAGTTCACATGGCCCGCGCCTGAGGCCCGGCTCTTGGCCGTGCTGCGTGCGCCAGCCATCTTCTTTGACATGGGCCTGCATGGGCGGAAGTCGGGTGGCCCTCCTTTCTATTGCGTTAACGTAGCATTACGTTAGTGTAGCAATACGCTGTCCGAGCACACAGGCAGCCGTCACGCCTCCCACGTTCACAACCGGTCGCGCGCTCATCGATGAACACGATAGCTTTCTGGCTCGCAGTGATCGCGTATGTCGCCGTTTGGTGCGGCATCTTCAGCCCTCTTGCGTGGCTCATCCGAGCAGTGGGCCGGGTCTCGAACGAGCGCGCCAGGACGATGGCCTTCTCCGCCTGCTACCTTGGAGCCGTGCTCGCGATTGTAGGGCCGTTGCTGATCGTCGCCGCAAACAATCCTTCCTTCCGCCTCCCCGCTGGAGAATCCATGGGTGCATTCCACGAGCGCTGCTCCACCTCTTGGTGTTCCACGCTGCTTGCTGTTCTCGAACGGCCATGATGGGGCAGGTTCAGGATCCGGGTTATGTGATCGCAGTAGGCCGCATGAAGCGCGTTATCAGTCATGGCTCTTATTGGGTTCCGGGGTGGTGCCGGGTCCGTCACGCAACCAGGCCCGCGATGAGCGTGCCGAGCAGGGCTTTGCCGCGTCGGCGAGCGTTGTGCACGAACTGGAAGAAGCCGAGATAAAGCGGCAGCTTGTCTTGCGAGATGCCCCGGTGCGGGCGCAGCCAGGAGCGTAAAAGCGACCAAAAGCCTTCCACCGTGTTGACGTGGACCTCGCAGAAGCCGTCGCCGTCCTCGTCGCGGGCATACTCACCTCGGGCGTGGCAGACCGTTTTGTGCCCGTAGCCCCAGGCGGGCAGGCGCGCGTAGATGGCATACTCGTCGGTGTGGACGAGGGTGCCCGGGGCGACAGCGGCCGTGATGATCGGCTTGATTGTGGCCTGCTG
>JAABUS010009454.1_pt1 | contig 10294 bp, 14 predicted proteins | sample 5560161 | NCBI WGS metagenome assembly JAABUS01 (sample SAMN10711885, study PRJNA513376) | rock metagenome | isolation source: Antarctica rocks | place: Antarctica: Victoria Land, Trio Nunatak nord | collected 2016-01-04
TAGTATATCCGCCTGGCCTGTGTCTGCATAAAATACAGCAAACCTATGGCTCTTTAGTGCAGCGATGAAGCTGTTTGATCGCAGAAGAGTGCACAGCTTGCAAGACACAGGCTGTGCCATATATATATGTCATGTGTTGCGGCAGTCCAACAATGAATAGCAGCAGCAAACAGCTATGCAAGTGAGCATCTGATCCTTACCAGAGGTCAAAGCAGAAAGATATGATGCACGTGGCATGCTAGCTAGGGTTGCTGTTTCTGCAGGAGGAGTCATGAGCCTGTCCCACAGTGAGCCTGCCACAGAGCTGTCAGCTGAGGCGCAATTTAATTGTTTCCATTTTTCATCTGCTTCTTGGCGTGCTATGTAAGCATAGCTGTTCACACGCTGTTCTGCCTGCCGCTCAGTTTCACGCCGCTGGACTTGCACCTGCATTAGGTCAATAGACCTATCATTATCTGCACTGTTGTGGCATTTGATTACACCGGCGTCAAGTCATTCATGACTTTAGTGTGCAACAATGACGCAGCAAAAGACAAAGCGTCATTGCAAAGCAGCAATGGACCCACCGTGACAAATGATGGTTTCTTCTCCTCCTCATCTATCGTGTCTTCATCTTTGGTTGGTTTCTTGCTTTCATCTAGATGTCTCAGTTGAGGCCGCATTTGAAGGGCCTCATCAAGCGGTGCGAGCATGAGTGTGTCACCCCTAAGGCAACCCACAGCAAAAGATGCAGGCAAGTCTACACCTTGACTTTTGAGCGTAAGGGAGTTCAGCTTCTTGGATGGGTCTGCCTGGCTATTGTAATTGTGCCCACGTACATCAAGGGCTGTTGTAAGCTCAAGCCGCCTGGCACCTGGCTTGAAATTGACCTATGCCCGGGACACAGGAGCGCAAGTTGTCAGGATGTGCCCATCACAAAAGATGTATCTGTGTGAACCATGCTAGTGCAAGTACACTAGACTCAGGTATATATTCAAAACATAGGTATACCGTTTCACAGTGATCCAAGTCGTACGGTCGCCAAGGAGGCCTCAGAGGGTACTGCAACAGATACATCTGAAACACACAATGAAGAACGTCATACATCACAGCATCCGCCACGAACGACTAACCCTGTCTTGTAGCTGTCAACCTACTTTAGTGTCAGTCCCGAGAACACCGTTGCACAAGCACACATCGATTTCCCTCACGACCTTGTCACCTCCAGATTGCTCAGCTGTGACAGCAGGGCGCCCACTCGTGCTAGCAGTCGCCATGGCGATGACCGCAGTGTTGTGCGGCAGTCTGTCTAAGATTGCCTATGAAAGCTATTGTTGGGACCTCAGCTACCTGCCGCAGGTGTGGTATAGAGGAGCTGGCACGATCACGGCAGCCGTAGTGGGATGATCTGATTTCAGCTGATCAGCCTGAAACTTACACAACATATCACGCAAGCCAACTTGCCGCTTTAATCGTACAATCGTCACTAGAACGAGCTCAAGGAAGTAAAGAACGGTATAATGTGGCGAGCACTGCCAGTATGTACTGTGAGTCATTACGACTCGTTAGTCACTTACGACAATTGAACGACGTGACAGCGCAAACCTTTTTATCGTTCCATCAATTGCTTGGACCCGCGAACAGGCACAGAAAACCGGGCTGTCTTGCGTTGGACTGCTCGGTCCTTGAGCACTCCAATCCAGTCGGACCAGACCTTGAGCAAGCATAGTCGGTGGCTTGGGTGACTTCCTGGTACCAGGATGCCAGTGGAAAGTGGTCTCCTATCCCAAGTGTACTTGGCAGGTACGGACTGTTGCTCGTCAAAAGTCAAACACAGAGTATCGAGTCTCGCATCAGGCCCTGGGCTAGAATACCATGCGCATTAGCTCACGTTTGTCCCTTCACAAGGTTTTCTAAGACATCTGCTGTCGTTGGATTACGCGGGAGGTCAAACTTTTATTTCAGGGTGCTTGCACAAACTCGTCGCGTCTTGTGCAGAACGTAGCAGCCGGGGCCCGCCTTATCAGGAGCAGGCAGCACCGACAAATTATTCCAGTCATCAAAGTATGCCTATGCCCTGTCCCGCACCTAGACCTGTCAAATATCCGTCCCAGTGGCGTGGTCCGGCCGCTGCTGCTGCATCCAACCCTCCCCAATCTGCTGAGCCTCAGCTGCGCAAACAAGCTGTGCGAGAGCAGTCTACAGAGAGGCCAGCTGCTGAACAGCCACAGCCTGTCCAAGAGGAGGGCTCAGGGTATATGTCAACAGAAAGCGACTCGGACACAGAAGCAAATGACAAAGCCCAGGTATGGTACTTTGACGCCTAAATAAACTGCTCTGTGACAAGGTGGCTGCTAACCCCAAGGTTTCTCAAGTGTGTGTCAGACTGTTGCGCAGAGAAAACCTGCATCCCCTGGCGCTGCGCCAATCAGGGACTACAAGGGGCAGAGCAGGCAGATGATCACTATGGCATTTTTGGAAGAAGGAGGCTACTTTGATGTGCCAATCCAGGTAAAGAGTTGACAACCTTGTGGGCCACATGCTTAGTACTGTCAGACTCTGCTACATCATGACGCTGCTTATGGCGCATCAGGAGTCCATCGGCTTGTGAACAGAGGTTTGTCTTTGAGGAGATGTGCTGGTAATGACAAGCGTTGCTTGTTCTGCAGGTTGCTTCAGCTAGGCTGGGCTTAGGTGTGACTACACTGAAGAGGGTGTGCCGTGCCAGCAACATGAAGCGATGGCCCTTCCGCAAGCGTAATAGCTTGGGTCGTCTCATTGACCGTACCAAGCAGGTTCTGGACGATGGCACAGGACAGGACAACATGCAAAAGCTGGCAGCTCTCCAAGTGCTGGAGAAGCAGCGTCAAGTTATGCGGGTCAGTCTTGCCTCTGCTTCTTTCAGTCTCTTCACCTGACATGGCACCTACCCTTAGCGTGGCACTTACAGCAACGGATCAACATGTTAGCAGACAGCACAATGCAGACATAATGCTGTCAATTTCAGAACGCTTGCCTGTGCTTTCATTGAACTGCTCACTTGCCTGTGGCATGATGTGCATTGCTCGCACGCCAGAGTAAGCAACGCAGTTGCTGAATGCTTCAACGGCAGATGTTGTGGTGCACCACCAACTTCAGTGTCAGGGTGCCAGCTCATCCCAGGCTGGGCTAGGAGACGCATTAGGGCAACCGCACCATCACCTTGCTGTCCAACAACACCAAACCTAGCAACTCTCCCACCCCCAGCAAGATCAGGCTTGTTCCCCAGCACAGACAGCACATGCATGGCCCCTTCACCTTCTCAACACTTTGCCAACCACTGCTGCAACTCACTGCTTGAGGCTTGCCCCCTTGGCAACAAGGCAGTCACAGCTGACACCCAAAGTTGTCCTACCTGGCATGCGTGTCAAGGAGTTGCGGTGCTGATGCACATTGTGTGGTGCAGAGCTGCCAGAGCAAGGACATGGATGAGAAGATCAAGTCATACAGGCAGGCCATCTTCAAGCTGGACCACGCTGAGCGCAAGAGGGGGGAGGCCCCTGCCACCACCCTCCAGAGTAAGCTCATGCTGCGCTCCCTGGTTTTGATAACACAGTGTGCAGCAGCAAACAATGACAGTGGCTGAAGCTGCTTTGCCTGCACAGACTTGACAGCTTGACAAGAGCATGTCATCATGAGCATATCCAGTTTCAACCTCCTGCTTGTCATGTTCCCTGGGCCTTCTGCTCCCACACATATCTGAATGCTTGCCTCTATGTGCTGCAGATCCTCTGATGACCAAGCTGACTGCAACCTCAGCAGTGCAGCGCATCCTGCCAGGCCAGGAGAGATTTGAGGGCCAGGCTCAGAGCTCAAGCTCTGCTGACAACTGAGTCACCGCTGCAGCTGCAACATGCTGTAGTTCAAGGGAATTATCAAATATTGGAGACAACTGGGAAGATATTTGGCGTTATACTACAAGCCCACGTCAAGATGTCTATGTACATTCAAATCTGGCATGACGTGGTGCACTGCGATAAAGTCTTAGGTCAAGGTCTATTTTGGACCTTCCAGGGCGAGGGCGTGCTTGCATGATCAGTGCTGCTTTTTTTGTGTTGATGGAGGGTATCTGTCCAGTCAAGGTCACAGCTGTATTGCTTAATAACCCTGACACTGGCTGTACAACCAATGTCAGGGTGCATCTGCAGACTGCACCACCCAGAGTTGCACACCTTGATAGGCAGATACCTCATCATCTTGTGCTTAAAATTAAGTGCCTACTGTAGGCAGTGCCAGATGAACTTGGATCGCCATCATAATTATGACTAGCGTTAAATTTGCTCAAGAACTGTGAGAGTATTGAGCATTTGTTTGGGGATTTTAACATGCTTTGAGCAGTTTGTTGATCATGAATGATTGTGAAAGGCTGTCACGTCTTCTTGACTCTCTATGTCTGACAGTCTGATATGGCAGAGTGCTGTACCAAGAATGGCATCATTATAACAGCTTCGCAAAATGAGATCCGACCTATCAAGGGACAGCTTGCAACAGGTGCCAGTCAGTGTTTCCTTTTGAGCATCGTAAGTGGCTATGCCACCGGCATGTCTTGGAGTTCTGCTTTCGAGAATGCAGACGAGACCCCTTGTATCAGTCTAATGCATGTAGTGACTGTGGCTGTCAGACAGCAGCAGCAAAGAGGAAATATTCACATCAATCAATTCATCTCATGCCCTTGTAAGGCACAGTTGGCTATATGGAATATATTCTGCAATGAAAGGCAACAACCAATTGCAAATTGCAGTACAGACGCGAACAGCTCATGTCCCAACAATGAAGCAATGGACAGGTCAGTTGCATGAACCAGCACAACTACCGATATACAGGGCAGAACCTGCAGCTGCCAGAGACAAGATTTATACCCGTCTACAGTCAGGCTGTGCGATGTGATCTGCTTTTCTGCTGGGGACAGCTTCAGAATCCTCAAATCCAGCTAGCAGCAGACACAGTCAAAGCAGAGGAACTCATCCATCGAGCAACCTGAAGAGCGTACCCTGTTTTGCTTTGTCCAGAACAACTTTGTTATAGTCAGGCGAGAACAGTCCGAGAAATAGATTGCAGCAGCTGTACGATGCCTCCAACCAAGGAGGCCACACATCAAAAGTGGCAGCGCGCCTATGAAGACGCTGTCGACTCTGATCAATGGGGCCAGGTCATTATTGTGATGTATACGTTAGACATGGCATTCTTGTCCGGGCACCATCAAGCTTCTTGTTCAGCTCACCCGGGATCTAAGTGCTACTGCAGAAGGACGAAGCAGTAGAGGAGTATGATCACCTAAGGCTGACCTTGGAAACAGTATGCCAAGTCCTCCAGTACTCTGAGACTTCTTTGATTACATTGCAAGCTGCAATTATGTCAGCCAGTTCTCTTCGACGTTCAGGTCCACCGTCTGAACAAGTTGGGCCTCAGCACGCTTGAAATAGACAGCCTTAAGAAGATGTGTACTGGCCTCCAGCTTCGTGTCCAGGTAAAGCATAGTCTGGCAGATAGCAGTAAAGCTGTTGCAATCTTCTTCCTCTACTGTCATATGCCACATTGTATGAATGCAGGCTCTTTCAAGCTCTGGAAAGTCTGGGATCTCATTTGATGACATGCAAAGAATCAAGCCTTGGTTTGCCAACATGATGAGCAGCACTGGCAAGATCTGCAGCTTCCAAGCTTTCGAAATCCCAATTCCTTGCTTGACCATGTGTTGATGCTTGCTGTTTTGGCTGCAGATCCATTCCCTGTATTCATACCAAGTGCACCAACTCACAGCAGCCAGGGACTGAAGCATGAGCTGTCCCTGCGGGTGAGAACACAAGCATCTGCGTATACCTTGCAGCTACCACCGCTGCTTCAAGCATCAGTGCACTGTTGATAACTCAGCTGAGTGTGCCAATAGGAGAAATATCAGAAGGTGTATGATGTGCCATCAGAGCTTGTCGACAATGCAGCCAATGTCAGCTTGGCTGATGGAGGTGACCCCGCCGGGGACCCCAATGGCAGCAAGGGTAGCCTGTTGCCGCCTGTTAGCAAGCCACTGCAAAGGGGGGGCAAGCTCATCAGCTTCAAGATGGAGAAGTGGGGCTTCAAAGATGAAGTCGCTAAGGTCTCATGCAGCCTGACTTTCATGTATACTCATGTGCCAAAAAATCCCTTGTTGTGAAGCGGTTGGTAATAGTGGAAATGGGAGCATAACTGACTGGGGCTGGCTTCTGCAGGGAATTCAAGATGCCTATGTCACCATCACCTTAGTGGATGGAAAAGGCAATGTCATAGGGCGACCACAAGATACTCCTACCACAAACAACCTAGCTGGCAACCATGTCTTGTTCAACTGCGAGGTTAGGTGCCTTTCTCTGAGCCTAACGTGTAATGCATCAATTGGTTGCATAGTAGGACTTGACAGTGAAATGCTTGTTGCTGAGAGACGCAAATGGCTCATTTGCTTCCAGGTACATGTTCAACAGGGCATTGAAAGCATTCCCCGCACATCTGCTCTGTTCTTTGAATTCAAGCGGTGGAAGCCCAACAAGGAGATGATTGCTAGCAAGGCGTACTGCTTCATTGACTGGGACCAGCTCAACAGCTTGCAGCCTGGAAAATGTGCATTGGAGGTCTATAAGTCGCCAGCAGACTTTTCAAGGAAGACAAAGCCTAGTCTTTTGTCAGTGAAGCCGTTGTACTTGCATCTCGTAGCATCGACGCAGGTGGCCTAGAGCTTGTTTTGCTGATTGTGAACAGCCTGGAACTTAAGGACTGAGACACGCTATAGAGGAATGCTATTCCAACTCAAGGCAATGAGTGTAAAGAACTTCTAAAATGATGCTTGTTGCTGGTGAATTGCAAGGGTCCCAAATGCAAAGGCAATGGCATCACATCATGGCTGCCTGCTTCAGCTCGCCATTCAATTCTGTCACCAGCCTCAACACGTCATCCACAAGCACATTGTAATTTGCTTCAGCTTCCCTGCTCTTGATTGTTTGTGACAACCTTAAATTTGCCTGTACTGGAAGCATTTATTTAGGTGCAGACACAAAGCACAATGGACAGAATTGAGATACGGGCCTCATGAAACATCTGAATGCGTTCAGTGACTTCAAGATTGTGCTTGACAGGCCTTCAAAAACAGATGACAGATGCATACATGTTTGGTTGAGCAACTGCATGGGTATGCAAACAAAGCGATCTGCATTCTCCATGCAGTGTTGAATGTGTTGCGCAGGCCGTGCCGATACTTACGCAGGTGCACTGTAGCTTTTGTTGGTAATGACGGTGAAGCTGGATTACAGTGATGATTTCTGTGTTGACACAGCAGGCAGTGGCAAATCTAGCTGCCTTAGAGCAGCATGTCTTCCAACCTGGGATCGACACAATACAGGATGTCATACCTCTTGGGTGCTGCTGATATCCTCTTCTAGCCTGGCAATCTGAAGCAGCTCAGCACTCTGACCAAGGGCTGCTCGCTGGCGCTCCAACAGCTGAGTCTGCTCTCTCACAGCAGCTTCTGCAGCTTGCAGACTCTGCTTAGCCTGCAGGTGCTGTGTTTCCAGTGTGCTGTTCTGCTGCCTCGCCTACAGACGCCACTGTCGATCAGCAATGTAACAGTGAGGTACAAGGCTGCTGCAGGTGGCGCCAATTTGCGGCAAGGCTTGACAAGTGGTCCTCAGCTTTGCAGACAGCAAGCACACATTCTCAAAACAGGTTGCTGTTGACAGCTGGCAGAAGACTGCAAATCTGACTTTGTCAGTTTACAGTCAAAGCTAAGATGGCGGCTACAGTGGGAGTGACTAGCAATGTCTGAACAACTACTGGAGGAGCAGGCGGGGTCAGCTGAAGTCTGCGCATGCATTGAACTGTCAACACCCAACTCCACATCGCAGGTGCATGAGATCCACTGGTCTGCATACCAGCCAGATCTTTGATGCCTTGGTCGGCTGCTGATACAGCTGCTACAGCACTATACACAACATGCTAAAGCACTCTGCGTCTGTGAGGTGACGTCAAGCCGCCAGCAATCACCATCAACTACATGCTCATAGCCAAAACTGTTACTGCAGAGCTGCCAACCTAATCAAATGCTGATAAAGCATTTTTCCCTTCATGCTACAGCACTCTGCATCTGTGAGGTGACGTCAAGCTGTTGGCAGTCATCATCAAACACATGGCTCATAGCCAAGAATGTGACTAAAGAGCTCTCTTCACCTGGTTCTTGGCACCATCAACAGTCTCATACTTCTGGCCTTGGACCTGCAGGTCTGCCATTCTTTGGGACAGACTAGTCAGCTCAGTTCCCAGCTTCTCCTGCAGACCCTTGACCTTCTTCATTTCAGCCTGTTGTGTAGGTGTTGCCTGCGCCACAAGACAGTATCCTGAACTTTGAGCTGAATCCCTGCTACAAACAGGCAATATACGTATGTCAAGGCTGGAGCTGACATGCGCAATTATCAGCAGAGAAGAGTCGTCATGCGAGCAGCTTGTTGACAACCCATGCAAGACCTATCTGCATGCCGCCAGATGCAAGGTGTTTCCTGACAGATGCTGATCATGCAACCATTGTCTCATATGCCTTCATTCAGCAAGCGTGACCAGCTTCTCATGATGCACCGCAAGGTGACCACGTTGCCCTTGCCTGACTCTCATCAAACGCCAGAGGTGCCACGTCAGGGTTGCTGGTCCTGCCAAAAGGGTTCTGTCTGGCAGAACCAGTCATCTGCATGCCCTCCAGCTCTGCAAGCTTGCCTGCCTTGCTGGTGGGGAAGGTATCCATGAAGGCTGTCATGGCCTTCTCTTGCTGTATCAGCTCCTCATACCTCTCTTGCCCCCCAGATGATGGACTGAACGCAAGAGCGAGAGCATTGCGCCAAGGGTCTCACATCTACAGGTTGCATGTGAATGCAGAGGTTGCATGTAACACAAACAACCAGAACTCTTTGCCAAATGACAGGTCCATACGGAGAGGCTGCGGAGCCAAGCCTCTGTTTTAAGTGTCAAGACAGCGTTGCAAGTCAGAAGCTGAAGCTTGATTCTGTGTATCTTGTACAGCAAGCTAGGCTGAGATGTAGTCAGCAGTGCCATTATTGACAATGCTGCATGCATCTCCCCGAAGTTGAGCTCCTGGCATTTCAAAACCGCAAAATTGCTATGCTGATCAACGCCTCAGTTCCAAGTGTAAATATGCTGTTCATGAGTGACTCACAATGAACCCCTGTTCTTTGCCTGTCAGGCTGTGTCAGCTTCCTACGCATCTCACAACCTGACAACATGTTCCCTCAGACATGTGACAAATGCAAAACTGTGTAAGGAACACGATGGTCACCTGACAGGCTGTGCAGTGTTGGCCTGACGCTCCATCTGCCGCACAGCCTCTGTTGCCTGCTTGGCTCTCTGGGAAGCCACTTCACACGCCTCGTTGTCAGCTTTGATCTGAGCCAACAGGGCGGCTCTTTGGTCCTCTGGGCCTAAGGAAGGCCGTTGGTCTTCCGCTTGCAGCTCACCTTTGCGCTTTGCCAAGCCATCCACTTGTTGCTGCATGGAATGGATGTGGATAGTACAGAAAGATGAGAGTAGGATGCAACACAGGTGGACCAGACTGACAGCAAGGAGACTGTGTGCACTTCTTCAACCTGTGCACGCATGCGTTGGGCAGCATGAGTGGTCTGATGCCATGTTGTTGCAGCATTGAGCCGCATTTCGCACGATTCGGAGTACTGCTGACACAGCCTTGAAAAACAAAGATCGCAGTGCTTGCTCTTTGCTTGTGTGCTAGCATGCGTTATAGCTAGTACCTGAAGAGCAAGAGCGCGCTGTTTTGCAGGCTCTGCGGCCAATTTGATCTCAGCCGTTGAGACCTGAGTGGCAAGATCTTGCAGCTCAGCTTCTAGTTGCTGTTGAGTAGCCTGCAGCTGCTGTCTGGTATCCTGCACACCAGGACAAACCATGCACCTTTCACAGGGTGCTACAAGATGCCAACGCCCTGCAAGGGCTCCTTGACTCGCATAGTAGCAGCTGCATATGGCTGGAATGCTTGGCTCCATTGGTTGTGGAAAGCATTCATGCATCAACCAGTTCATGCATGCTTATATGGTCCTTGGCAAGTCAAACCAATTGATGATGAGTATAGCAGGCTGGCATACATCAGGCTGCATTCTGTCAGTGGGACTTGCGCGTTGTACCTGCAAATTGTAGTACTCCTGCTGCTGCTCAATGGACATCTCGTGCACCTTCTGCTCAAGCTGCTTCTGAATCTGCTCAGCTGCGCTTCGAACCTCCTTAGTTTGCCGCTGTTTTGCTG
>JAABUS010009456.1_pt1 | contig 10294 bp, 11 predicted proteins | sample 5560161 | NCBI WGS metagenome assembly JAABUS01 (sample SAMN10711885, study PRJNA513376) | rock metagenome | isolation source: Antarctica rocks | place: Antarctica: Victoria Land, Trio Nunatak nord | collected 2016-01-04
CGGGAGGGCCGCCCTCGGGCGTGACGTCGACGTGGGGGATGACACCTGCCGAGCCTAGAAGCCTGGGGCTTAGAATCCCCTGAGCCGATCGGGTGCCCTCTCAGCTTCGCTCAGCGGCCTCTCAGCCGCGCAGGCGCACCGTTGCCCTTGTCGACAGGTCACCACCCGGTGGTCAGCGGCGCGACAGAGGAGAACGACCGTGAAGCTGAACCGCAAACGGACCATTGTCGGCGGAGCCCTGGCCGTGACGCTCGCCATCGGCGGCACCGGCGTCGCTCTGGCCGGTGCGAACGCGGCGCCCGGCGGGTCCGGCCCCGCAGACACCCAGGAGCAGGACCCTTCCTACACCGGCAGTGTGCCGGCCCCCCCGGACGCCACCGAGACGGAGAACGGCCCCGAGAGCGGGGACAACGGCACGGCCGAGGCCGATGAGGCCGCCGGGCTGGAGTCGTTGGCCACGGTCACACCCGAGGGGGCCACCGCCGCCGCGTTGGCCGTGGTGCCCGGCACCGCCGGTACCCCCGAACTCGGCAACGAGAACGGCTACGTCGTCTACAGCGTGACGGTCACCCGCACCGATGGCACGACCGTCGACGTGAAGATCGACGCCGGAGACGCCTCTGTGCTCGCGCAGGAGACCGGCGAGGATGCCGAGGCCCACGCCGACTGAGGACCGCACCGACCCGATTGCCCCGGCGGCGGGCGACAATCTCAGCGCATCGGGGTCGTCACGACCGGGCCGGAGTGCCCGCGACGCAGGTTGTGCCCTGGCACCGGCGCGTGTGTTCGTCAACAGCCAATCCGCCGGCCGCGGAGACGCCCGCCGCCTCACCGACCTGTTCGGACTCAGGTGACCCTCGGCTTCGACTCCTGAAGGAGCTGCTTGGTCGGCTCGAACCCGGATCGCACGTCGTCGACCTGGGTGTGGCGCAGGAATCCCGTGCACTGCCAAGCTCGCCGAGCACCACGAGGTCCTGAGCATAGACATCGCGGCCGAGCAACTACGCCGAGCACGGACCCACATTCCGACCGAGGGGTTCATGAAAGCCGATCTCGCCACCGTGACGCTGGCCCAGCACACACTGGACGCCGTTACGGCTTTCTACTCGTTGACGCACGTCCCTCGCATTGAGCACGCCAAGGTATTCGGCCGCATCGCCAATTAGCTCAAACCCGGCGGCTACCTCCTGTTCGACTCTGGGCGCGCGTGGCGGGTCCGAGGGGGTGGACGACGACTTCGTCGGCGTACCGATGTACTTCAGCGGCTACGGCCCGCCTGGTTGAGTCCTCCCGCCGGGTAGTGGGTTGGTCGATCGCCGACCTGCAGATGGCCACTTGGCGACGCGTTGTTCTTCGGCTCGATGCAGGAAGGCAGGCCAGGTGCCCCGCGCGGTGCGGGTGGATCAAGCGTGGCGGTCGAGGAGCTCGATCTGTGTGTGCGCTGCACTCAGGCGGTTGTCAAGTCAGCCTGACGAACCTGGGGGCATGCCTAAGACACTGGACTCCCCGCGCCCCCCGGCACGCGTGGCGTGCGCACGATGCTGAACAAGGTCCCCGAGGTCACCGTCTTCTTCTGAGTGGTCTAGAGCTTGTGCACAACGGTCGGCGAGAGCTTCGCCGACTACGTCAACGAGACCCTCGGGTTCGGGCTGACGAACACCACAGTCCTGTTCACCGCGGCCCTCGTCGCCGTACTGGTGGCCCAGTTCCGCCTGGACCGCTACGTCCCCGGCGTGTACTGGCTGGCGGTGGTCCTGATCAGTGTGGTCGGCACGCTGGTCACCGACACCCTGACCGATTCCCGCGGTGTCCCGCTGGCGGTGAGCAGCACGATCTTCGCCGTGGCCTTGGCCGTGGTCTTCGCCATCTGGTATCTGCGGGAGCGGACGCTGTCGATCCACTCCATCACCACCACACCGCGAGAGGGCTTCTACTGGCTGGCAGTGCTGGTCACCTTCGCGCTCGGTACCGTGGTGGGGGACTAGACCCTCGAGCTCACCGGCTGGGCGCCGGAGGTGTCGGTCCTGCTGCCCGCCGGCCTGCTCTTCGCGGTCCTCGCCGCGTGGCGGCTGGGTGCCGGGCCGGTCCTGTCGTTCTGGGTGGCCTACATCCTCACCCGCCCGCTCGGGGCCAACATCGGTGACTTCCTCGGTGTCGGTCGCGACGAGGGCGGTCTGGGGTTGGGCACGTTGTGGACCAGCGTCATCTTCCTGGCCGCCATCCTGTCCACCGTCGTCTACCTGACCCGGACCCATCGCGACCAGACCGAACTGGCCTGGGACTGAGCGATCGGTACCTACTTCGTGAACGATGCGCAGGATGTCGGTCCGCGTCGTTCGGACAGTGGGCGGGGTTGCGTACGTCGCGGGACTGGCCCTGTCGTACTCGGTGTGGCTCGAACACCTTCCGGTGATCCACATCGTCGTGGTCGCGCTCGGCTTCATGCTGCGCGCGGCTGCCGGGTGCGCAGCGGTCGGTGTCCCGGTGTCGAACTGGTTCCTGCTGGTGGCCATGCTCGGGGCTTGTTCTTGGTCGTGGTCAAGTGGCAGCCTGGCCGAGCGCGCTCTAGTCAACGTTCGCTTCCTCGTCCTGTCCGCGCTGTCCTGGGTGGCTCTCGTTCTCGGCAGGCTGCACCTCGGCTGGGTCGGCGGGCAGCAGCAACGTCACCACGGCGGACCCCGGCCGCACGAGCAGGCGTCCGCCCTCGGCCTCGGCGAGTTCGCCGGCCAGGCCCAGCCCGTGCCCGGCAGCGCCCGTTCCGGTCGGAGCGGGGTCCACGGGTACGCCGGACCCGCTGTCGCTGACGTCGAAGGCGAGCGCCCCACCGGCGTCGCGCACCGTCACCGACACCACCCCGGCGCCGTGCCGAACGGCATTGTCCAAGAGGACCCCGAGGATCTGCCGGACGGCCGCCGCCGAGGCAGCGCACGGCGGCAGATCGGCCTCGAGCACGACCCTCAGGGGACGACCTCGAGCGGCCAGCAGGCCGTGCCAGCCACCCTGGACCTCGCTCATCAGATCCTCGACATGCAGGGGATGTCCGCCGCCGGTCCCCTGGCGCAACGAGAGCAGATCGTCGATGGTGCGTTCCAACCGGTCGATGTCGTCCAGCCCCGCCCGCAGCCCCACCGTTGCCTCGCCGGGGGTCGCGAGAGCGCCTTCCAGCCGCAACCGAAGTCCGGTCAGGGGGGTGCGGAGCTGGTGGGAGGCGTCGGCCGCGAACGACCGCTCCCGGGTCAGCAACGCCCCCAGCCGATCGGCGGTGCTGGCCAGTGATTGCGCGACGGTGTCGATCTCGTCGATACCACTGAGTGGCGGGCGAATCCGGAAGTTCCCGCCGCCCAACTCCTGCGCGGCGGTGGACAACGCGGTGAGCGGCGCGGCCAGCCGACCGGCCTGCCGCCGGGCGACCAGCCACGTGAACGCCACCGCTACGACGGCGAGCGCGAGCATCAGCCCCCAGGTGACTGCCACCCGCACGTACAGCTGCGAGCGGGCGGTGGCGCTGCGCACGACGGCCAGCACCTGCCCGTCCTCGCTGACCGGCACGGCGACGACCAACTCCCCGGCCAACGTCTCGCGGCTCCGGACACCGGTCAGCGCCCGACGTACCGAGGCATCGGCCTCGCGAGGGCCGACCCCGGCGATCAACCGGCCGGTCGTGTCGTAGAGGGCCAGCGCGGTCTCGTTGTCGGTGGGCGGCAGGAGTTCGGGGACCTGCCCCTGGCCCAGGTCCCCGGAGACCGCGATCGCGGCCGCATCGGCCAGCCGCTCCAGCTCGGTGTTCTCGTCGGTGCGATAGCTGGTGCCCACGCCCACGGCGAGCGGCACGCCGAACAGGCTTATCGCCAGTACCGCCGCCAGTACCGCCACCGCCACGATCCGCCTGCGCATGCCTGCTCCTGTGCTCGACCGACAGTCTCCCCGGCGCCCTTGTCGGGGGCGGACCCCGGCGTCACATTTGACCGTCCGTTTGCCTTCCGCGAGCCGGGTGCTCACCAAGGCCCACCTAGCGTCGAGCCGAAGACGCCAGGAGAGGATCCCGATGACGGCTCACCCCACAGCTACCGGCCCGCGGCCCGAGGCCCGGTCCCTCCGACGACGAGGACGCCGGGTCGGCACCACGGCGGCGGCGCTCGCCGCCGTCTGCCTGATGGTGGCCGCGTGTGGCGGCGGGTCGACATCGGCGACCCCGCCGACGTCGACCAGCGCCGCCCCCGAGGTCAACCCGGCCGGGGACATCCCCGACGACCAGGCGTTCGTCCCCTACACGCCACCGGCGGGGCTGTTCACCGTCAGCGTGCCGGAGGGATGGGCCCGCAGCGAGGACGGGGCGGCCACGACCTTCACCGACAAGCTGAACAGCATCCGGGTCGAGACCGTCCCCCGCGCGAGCGCCCCCGACGTCGACACGGTCACCGCCGAAGAGCTCCCCCAGATCTCGGCCACCGCCCAGAACTACGTCGCCGGACAGGTCAGCACCGTGACCCGCAGCGCGGGTGACGCGGTCCTGATCACCTACACCGCCGACAGCGCGCCGGACCCGGTGACGGGCAAGATCGTCAACGACGCGGTCGAACGGTACGAGTTCTGGCGGGCCGGGCAGGAAGTCATCCTGACCCTGAGCGGGCCCACCGGGGCCGACAATGTCGACCCCTGGCAGATCGTCACCGACTCCTTCACCTGGGCGCCCTGACCATGGGGCGGAGCACCGCCGGGCTGCCCCGCGGCGGGTCCGACGTCAGCGATGTGAGCTCGCCGGTGGCGCTGCAAGCGCGGTCCCTGTACCGCTTCTTCCGCAGCGGCGACGAGGAGACGCTGGCACTGCGCGATGTGTCGCTGACCGTCGGCGCCGGGGAGCTGGTCGTGGTCACGGGACCGTCCGGGTCGGGCAAGTCCACCCTCCTGCGCTGCCTGGCCGGTCTGGACGAGCCCGATGGCGGCACGGTGCTCCTCGCAGGTCGACGGCTCAGCCACCGCAGCGAAGCCGAACGGGCGGCGGTCCGGGCCCGGACCATCGGCGTACTCCTGCAGTCCGGCAACCTGCTGGACGCCCTTAGCGTCGCGGGGAACATCGCGCTGTGCCAGTCGCTGGTCCGACGCCGTCCCGTCCACACCCCGGCCGAGCTGATCGCCGAGGTGCACCTGCAACACCGCGCCCACGCCTACCCCGGCCAGCTGTCCGGTGGTGAGGCGGTGCGCGCCGGCATGACGGTGGCCTGGGCCAACGACCCGATGCTACTGCTGGCCGACGAGCCCACCGCCGAGCTGGACACGGCCACCGAAGCCCGGGTGCTCGAGCTGCTCCAGGCCCGTGCCCGTGACGGCCTGGCCGTGCTCGTGGCCAGCCACAGCCCCGGCGTAGCCGCTGCGGCCACCCGGGTCCTCCAGCTCCGCGACGGGCGGGTGGCGGCGTGAGCCGACCGGCGCCCGCCGACCGTCTTCGCGACGACGGCACGGACCCCCGCCGCATTCTCGTCCGCTGCGCCGGCGCCGGTCGCACCTACAGCGCCGGTACGAAAGCGGTGGTGGCCGTGCACGAGGCGAGCTGCACCGTCCGGGCCGGTATGCGGGTGGCCCTCACCGGCCGTTCCGGGTCTGGGAAGTCAACCCTGCTGCACCTGATGTCGGGGTTGGAACTCCCGACGCAGGGCGTCGTGGAATGGCCCCTGTGGGAGCGCAGCCCCGCCGGGCGGGCAGGTCTGGTCGGTGTCGTGTTCCAGGGTCCGAGCCTGCTGCCGGCTCTGAACGTGCAGGAGAACGTCGCCCTCGCCCCGCTGCTCGCCGGCGTCGGCCAGCCGGAGTCCCGCCGCCGGGCCACCGACGCGCTCGAGCTGCTCGGCCTCGACGACCTCGCCGGGAAGCTGCCCCAGGAGCTGTCCGGGGGGCAGTCACAGCGGGTCGCCGTGGCCCGCGTGCTCGCGGCCCGTCCCGCGCTCATCCTGGCCGACGAGCCGACCGGACAACTGGACCAAGAGGCGGCGGCCCTCGTGGTGGCCGTGCTGTCCGCCGCGGCGGACGAACTCGGCGCCGCCCTGGTGATCAGCACCCATGACCCCGAGGTAGCCCGGCGCCTCCCGCAACGCTGGACCGTCACCGACGGCGCCCTCAGCGCACCGGAGCAGTCCCCCTCGACTCCCGGGAGTGCGTCGTGATCCGCCGCTGGGTGCGCGGATTGCTCGTCCGCCGCCCGGCCCGGACCGCGGCAGCCGCCATCGGCATCGCGATCGCCGTGGCGCTGCTGGCCTCGCTGGGCGTGTTCGTCGCAGGGTCGCAAGCCACGATGACCCAACGGGCGGCGGCCGGGGTCGCCGTGGACTGGCAGGTCGAGGTCAGCGACGGTGCCGACCCGGCCACGGTCCTGCAGGCCACCGGCGACGCCCCCGGCGTGAGCTCGGCGGTGATCGTCGACGTCGGCGCCTCGGACGGGTTGCAGGCCACCACGGGCGGGACCACCCAGACGACCGGGCCGGCTGTCGTCCTGGGCCTGCCGGCGGAGTACCGGCAGCTGTTCCCGGCCGCGTTGCGGACCCTGGCCGGGGCCGACGACGGGATCCTCCTGGCCCAACAGACCGCGGCAAACCTGCGGGTGGCGCCCGGCGACCGCATCTCGGTGCTGCTGCCCGGCGCGACACCGACGAGCGTGTTGGTGGCCGGCATCGTCGACCTCCCTCAGGCGGACTCGCTGTTCCAGGTCGTCGGGGCACCGGTCGGGGCCCAACCCGTCGCCCCGCCGGACAACGTCCTGTTGCTGCCGACCTCGCAATGGCACACCGTCTTCGACCCGGTGTCCACGGCCCGACCGGACATCGTCAGCGTCCAGGTGCACGTCGCCCGCAGCCACGACCTCGCCGCGGACCCCGCCACGGCGTACACCCAGGTCGTCTCCGCGGCCCACAACCTGGAGGCCGCAACGACCGGCGGCGCCGTGGTCGGCGACAACCTCGCGGCCGCGCTGGACGCGGCCCGCGGCGATGCCGCCTATGCCCAGGTGCTGTTCTTGTTCCTCGGCGTCCCGGGTGCGGTGCTGTCCGCCCTACTCACCCGGACCGTGATCGCGGCCGGGGCTCCTCGACGCCGACGCGAACAGGCGTTGCTCCGCGCCCGGGGGGCCTCCGACCGACAGCTCGGACGGCTGGCCGGGGCGGAGGCCGCGGTGATCGCGGTGGTGGGCAGCCTGCTCGGATTGGCCGCCGCCGCACTGATCGGCCGGGTGGCGTTCGGCGGGATCGGGGCTGACACCCGGACGGTCGTCGTCTGGGCCGCTGGAGCCGCTCTGGTCGGCTGCGCCATCGCGGGACTGTCGGTCCTGCTGCCGGCCCGACGTGACCGGCGGGAGCGGACGGTGGCCGAAGGTCAGCAAGCAGTGGCGTCGACCGCATCGCCGCTCTGGCTCCGCTACGGGTTGGACGTCGTCCTGCTCGGGGTGGGCGCCGTGCTCACCCTGCTCACGTCCCGGACCGGATACCAGCTGGTCCTCGCCCCGGAAGGCGTCGCAGCGATCTCCGTGTCGTACTGGGCTTTCGCCGGGCCCGCGCTGCTCTGGGTCGGCGCGGGGCTACTGGTCTGGCGGGCCTCCAACCTGCTGCTGGGTCGCGGCCGTGCACTGGTGGCCGCCGCGATCCACCCCCTGACCGACACCCTGGCCGGAACCGTCGCGGCCGGCATGGCCCGCGGGCGCGCTGTCCTGTCCAGGGCGGTGGTCCTGCTGGCGCTCGCCGTGGCCTTCGCCGCCTCGACCGCCACCTTCAACGCCACGTACGCACAGCAGGCCGAGGCTGACGCGCAGCTCACCAACGGTGCCGACGTACGGGTCACCGAGTCCCCGGGGACCTCGGTCGGGCCCGGTGCCGGTGACGTGTTCACCACCATTGCCGGGGTGCAGGCAGTGGAGCCGCTGCAGCACCGCTTCGCCTATGTCGGCGCGGACCTGCAGGACCTCTACGGCGTGCGCCCGACCTCGATCGCCGATGCCACGGCGTTGCAGGACGCCTACTTCCCCGGCAGCTCCACCCGGGCCGCGATGGCCGCCCTGGGCGCCCGACCGGACACCGTGCTCGTCAGCGCCGAGACCGTGACCGACTTCCAACTCCGCCCCGGTGACGCGCTGAACCTGCGACTGCAGGACAGCCGGACCCGGCAGTTCACCACGGTTGCCTTCCACTACGGCGGGATCGTGGCGGAGTTCCCCACCGCGCCACGAGACAGCTTCTTCGTGGCCAATGCCGACTACATCACCGCGCAGACGGGGAGCGACGCCGTCGGCTACTTCCTTCTGGACACCGCCGCCGGACAGAGCAGCGCTGTCGCCGCCCGGGTGCGGGCAGCGCTGGGCCCCACGGGCTCGGTCACCGACATCGCCGACACGCGCTCTGCCGTCGGCTCCAGCCTGACCTCGGTGGATCTGCGCGGCCTGACCCGGGTCGAGCTCGGCTTCGCCCTGGTGCTCGCCGCGGCCTCCGGCGGGCTGGTGCTCGCCCTGGGGCTGGCCGAACGACGCCGCACCGCCGCGATCGTCACCGCGCTCGGCGCCCGCCCCGGGCAGCTGCGTGGAGCCATCGCGGCCGAGGCGGCCCTCGTCACCGGGGGCGGACTGCTGGCCGGGGCGCTACTCGGGGGGACGCTGTCCATCGCCCTGGTGCGGGTCCTGTCCGGGGTGTTCGACCCGCCTCCCGCGTCCCTGGCCGTGCCGTGGGGCTACTTGGGCGTGGTCGGGTCCATCGTCGTACTGGCCATCGGCGTCGTGGTCGTGGGCGCGGTCTCCCTGAGCCGCCGCCCGGCACTGGCCGTGATGCGCGAGTTGTGAGCCACTGGCCGCGCGATCAGGAGCCGGACTCCAACCGGTAGCCGTGCCCGCGCAGCGTTCCTATCCGCGGCGCCGGGACCCCGCCTTCAGTCGCGGCCTCCCGCAGCTTGCGGCGCAGTACCGCGACGTGGACATCGAGGGTCTTGGTCGAGCCAAACCAGTGCGCATCCCACACGTCGGCCATCAGCGTCTCCCGGCGCACAGCCACCCCCGGTGCGGCCGCCAGCCGGGCCAGCAGGTCGAACTCCTTCGCCCGTAGCGCTACCTCCGCGCCGCCGATCATGACCCGCCGGGCCGCGGTGTCGATCACCAGGGTGCCCACTGAGTACGTGGGATCCGATGTCGAGCCGGCACCCCGCCGCAGGTGGGCCCGCACCCGGGCCAGGAGCTCCACCATCCGGAACGGCTTGGTCAGGTAATCGTCGGCGCCGGCCTCCAGGCCGACAACCACGTCGATCTCGTCTGTCCGTGCGGTCAGGATCACGAGCACGCAACCAGGATGGATAGCGCGTAGTTGCCGGCACACCTCGACGCCGTCCAGATCAGGAAGCCCGAGGTCCAGGAGGATCAGGTCGTAGGGCCGGTCGCCGGACAGGCGCAGGGCCGCCCGACCGGATCGTCGGCTGTCGACCTGGTGACCCTGCCCCCGCAGGGCGGCCACTAGCGCGGTGTTGATGGTGTCGTCGTCCTCGACGACCAGTACGGCGCTCACGCCGATGCTCTGCGGGTCAGCGGTTGCCGGCTCAGGCGTCGGCCTCGACGAGCGACGTGGGGGTCTGGTCGCGCTTGGTCACACCAAGATAGGAAACCACGGCCAGGATGGTGAGCAGGAACACCAGGCTGGTCACCGTCGTCCCCAGACCCAGGCCGCCGTCCACGCGGGCCTGGGAGAACCCGTCGCCAAGGGACGCGCCGAGCGGCCGGGTGAGCACGTAGGCGATCCAGAACGTGAGGATCGCGTCGGCCCCGAAGACCCGGTGGCTCACCGCCACCGCGGCGATCAGGACGGCGAACAGCACCGCCGAGACCCAGTACCCCACCCCGAACCGCTCGGCGACGAGGTCACCCGATGCGGTGCCGAGGGCGAAGGTGAACAGGATGGCCAGCCAGTAGAAGGCCTCGCGCCGCAGGGTCACGATGCTGTGGATCGACAGGGTCCGCTCCACGGCGTACCACGCCCCGAACGTGGCGGCCAGCGCGACGGTGAACACCGCGGTCGTCCACTCCAGCGGTACCCCGAGGTTGTCGGTGAGGTTGTCGGTGATCAGGGTGCCGACGACGCTGATGAGCACCACGGTGGTCCAGTACAGCGACGGGAGGTAGCGCCGGGCCCGGATCTGGGCCGCGAGCACGGCGAGGAACACCGCACCGACGACCAGCGTCGTCCCGGTCAGCCCGAGCCCGAGGGTCCCGTTGAGGTAGTCCGCCGCGGTCTCACCGACCGTCGTGGCCAGGATCTTGATGACCCAGAAGTACAGCGTCACTTCT
>JAABUS010009457.1_pt1 | contig 10293 bp, 18 predicted proteins | sample 5560161 | NCBI WGS metagenome assembly JAABUS01 (sample SAMN10711885, study PRJNA513376) | rock metagenome | isolation source: Antarctica rocks | place: Antarctica: Victoria Land, Trio Nunatak nord | collected 2016-01-04
GTGACCGGCAGGCCGTGCTCGGCGCGCAGCGCGCGGCCACAAGCGAGCGGTGGCATGCCTCCGGATCGCGCTCGACGCAGAGGAGGGCGGTCGCCGAGTCGCTCGGAAGCTCCGCCACGATCGCGCCGAGGTCGAACGGGTCGAGGATCTCACGGGTGTAGCGCTCGGCGTACTCGGGCGCCAGCGCGATGCGGTTGCGCTTGCCCACGCCCCGGCGGTCGTCCTCGCGGTACTGGAGCTGGCGCAGCTCGGTCGTCGGCGCTAGCTCCTTCACGTGCCGGTAGCCGATGTCCGCCGCGGCGAGCGCGCGCTGGAGCCGCGCCGAGTTCGCCCAGGAGTAGTTGGGGCCCCGAACGCCGCGGCGCTGGCGGAGGTCGAGCAGCAACCCCACGCCCCCGCCGGTGAGCTTCTCGAGGAAGGCTCCGGCCGTGAAGCCGTAGACGCCGATTGTCACCATTCTGAGCACCGGAAATCACCCACCTGCCTGCTACTCGTGCCGGTTCAACCGGATGCCCTGCCGGAGGCGGCGAGGTTGCATCACGCGACGGCGGTCCCCTCAAGCTCGACCATCAGGTCGGGGATCGCCAGCCGTGTCACCCCGAGCATCGTGGTGGTCGGTGCCACCCCGGCGGCGCCCAACCGCGACGCCAGCACGCCGTACTGCTGGAAAAGCAGATCGACGTCGGTGGTGTAGACGTTGAGCCGGACGAGGTTCGCGAGGGACATGCCGGCCTCGCCGAGAATGGCCTCCAGGTTGTCGAGGCTCAGCGCCAACTGCGCCGCCATGTCACCGGAATGCTGGGGCTCGCCGTCGCCGCTCATCGCGGTCTGCCCGGCGCAGTACAGGGTCCGGGTGTGCCCGGAGACGATCTCCCCTTGGTTGTACCCCATCTCGACCGACCACGTCCACGGGTTGACCGCCGTTCGCTCCATAGCCACATCAGCTCCATTCGATTCATCGACAGTACGTACGTCCACCGGCTCGGTAGCCGCCCACCTTTGACGTCGTGTTGGAAGCCTCCCAATGAATCACGACATCCTGTGTCGTGTATTCCTGTAAAGTTTTCGTATGCGCGCCGACCGGTTGGTCTCGCTGGTGCTGCTGCTGCGCCAGCGCGGGCAGCTGTCCGCGGCCACGCTGGCTCGCGAGCTGGAGGTATCCACCCGCACCGTGATGCGCGACATTGAGGCATTGTCCGTGGCCGGCGTCCCGGTCTACGCCGAACGCGGCCGGCACGGCGGTTTCGCGTTGTTGCCCGGTTTCCGGACCGAGCTCACCGGACTGAACCACGACGAGGCCATTGCCTTGCTGGCCGCCGGATCGGGGCGCGGCGACCAGGTATTCGGCCTCGGCTCGGCGCTCGCTTCGGCCATGCTCAAGGTGGTTGACACGCTGCCCGAAAGCCATCGGGACACCGCGGCCGGCTTGGCCGAGCGATTGCTCATCGACCCGGAGACCGACCTGCTCTCACACCGGCTGGTCACTGAGGAGGTGCCCGACACTACAATGATCCAGGTCCGGCGCGCGGTGCTCGCCGGACACAAGCTGCGCATCCACTACGCGGCCACGGACCAGACACCACAGTGGCGCACGGTGGACCCGATCGGCCTGGTCACCGTACGCGACCGGGGCTACTTGCTGGCCACGAGATCTGGCGCGGACCGCACCTACCGGCTGTCGCGGGTGTTAGCCGCCGCGGAACTCCCCGAACCGGCACAGCGACCAAACCGGGTCGATCTGGACCGTGTCTGGCGGGAACGCTGCGCGCAGTTTCTGTCCGGCGGCGACCAAATCACCGTGCTGGTACGGGTGAACCCGGCGCGGCGGGAGGACCTGCTGAGCACCGCGCTGGCCGTCCGCGCCGAGGAACCCGACGCAGACGGCTGGCTGCGGCTGGAGGTGACCTTCCAAGATTCACGACACGCCGAATGGGCGCTGTGGCAGCTCAGCACGGACGCGGAAGCCCTGGCCCCGCGGTCGTTGCGCACCTCCCTGCGCAACCGCGCCGCCGCGATTGCCACCTGCTACGGAGTCTCATCCTGAGAGTTGTCAGCCGGTCGGTGGCCGGTGGGTCGGCCACCCCAGGGACAGGTTGGCGCGGGTTGAGCGCCTGGTGGTGCTGACCGGTGTCGCGATGGCGGTAGGGGTGGGTGAGGCCGGTGCCGTCATCGTCGCATTCGGTCAGGCAGTGGTGCGGGTGGCGGACGGCGTCGGCGTCCAGGAACTGGCGGGCGACCACGCTCCACCGCTCGCCGTAGTTGGCTTTGGCCTCTTGCACGGTGATGAAGTGGCGGCCCATCGCATGCGTCGCTCCGCACCAGGTCAGTACCTCCGCCCAGAACGCGGCGTGCGCTTGCCGCCAGTCGGCAGCGTCAGCGAAGCCCTCGCCCTCGTCTCGCGCGACCTGGTCGTCGACAAGGTGCAGCGGCGTAATGGTCACGCGCGTGGTCTCCACCACGCCGCGGACTTGGCCGGCGTGGTCCATGAGGTGCAGCCGCTCACCCACTCGCGGCAGCCGCTCACCCGAGAGATACTCGACGGCAAGGGACGACGTTGCGGTCTTCTCGCCGCGCAGCACTGCCGCCAGCAGCCGGTCGCCCAAACCGCCGCCGCCGTCGTAACCGAAGCTCAAGCCCTGAACCATGTCTCAAGCGTCGCAGAGGCTCGCCGGACAGGCGCTTCCGACGCCCAACCGTTAGCTGATCGCCTACCGGGAACCCCCGTCGCGGAGGTCGTCTACTCGGTGCTCCCGGCCGAGACGACCCAGTGAGTGCGTTGACCGGTCACCGTGGCGATGCGGTCGAAGTCGGCGTCGTAGTGCAAGACGATCAGGTCGCGTTCCTCAGCGGCGGCCGCGATCAGGAGATCAGGGATTTTGCGCCCACGTTGACTGGCCTGTGCGAGCAGCCGCTGGACCTGCAACGCACGGCGCACGTGCGTTACTGACGTCTCGACCAGGTCCATGGCGCCGAGGGCGCCCGCGAGGGCATCCCACTCTTGGGCGTTGCGCGCTGAGTACCCGACCTCCAGGTCCGAGATCGTGGCCCGCGCCAGCTGCCCCGCCACCGCGAGGGGTTCGATCACGTTGCGAACCGTGGGGCGCCCCAGACGCTTGAGGACGCTGGTGTCCACCAGGAAGGTCAGCGCCAAGCGTCATCCCGGTCCGAGAGCTCCGCCGTGGCGAGGCGATCTAGCGCAACGGCGACGAGTCGGGCGCGCTGCGAGGTGCTCCGTCGAAGAGCCTCGTTCACGGTGTCCCTGATCGTCGTGGTGCCCAGCTCCGCGCGAGCAGCGCCGAGCGCTTCCTCGTCAAGGTCCACCAGATGCTTCGCCACGTCTGCAGCATATACTGCAGCTCGGCTGTATAGACGGGATCGAGCAGCGAGGAGTACGGCCTCAGCCGTGCAACGCGCCGGCCGACGACCGCAAGCCGATCCTCTTGCGGGGACGGCTGATCTTCCGTGCGGACCGACAGACGTCATCTACCTCGTTACGACGACTCGCGGCCGCGTCAGCGCGGCGGCCAAGGTCCTTCGGGTCTGCCGATCTCCCACTCGTGACCGAACGGGTCGACGATGCGCCCCATGCGCCAGCCGTGCTCCTCAACGACGGCAGCGGTCTTCGTCGCACCGCTCTTGACCGCTTGCTCGACCACCGCGTCCGGGTCGTCGACGACGAGCAGCGTCCGGCTCGTCGCGCCGTCAATCGCGAGCGGGCTCAGCCGCTTCAAGGCCGGGCTCGCCACCGCCACCCAGAACGCCGCCTCCTCCACCGCGAGCTGGGCGACGATGTCGTCGCCCTCGCCGACGCGGTGGACCACCGTCGCGTTGAACGCCGCCTCGTAAAATGAGACGGCCGCAGCAGCCTGGTCGACCCACAGCTCGGGCTGACAGCTTGTCATTAGGACTCCTGGCCGACCGTGGCAACGTTTCGCATCGGCCGAGTATCCCCAACGAAGCGACCGGTTGGCGACGTGTCGCGGATGGCGATCCGCTTGCGGAGCAGATCTTGGTCACGAGCTCCGCGACTGCTTCCTGAGGGGTCGTAGGCGGCTGTGTCCAGTTTATTTGACATGGTGTCGGGTAGACTTTACCCTTCGGCGATGGGACGAACGTCTGCCCGTGGCCGGCGCAACCGTGTCCGGCAGGCGCGGCTGATCGCGGAGCTGACGCAGGCCCAGCTGGCCGACGCCGTAGGGGTCACCCGGCAGACGATCGTGGCAGTGGAGGCCGGGGACTATGCCCCCTCGGTGTATCTCGCGCTCGCGATCGCCGGACACGTGGATTCGACAGTCAAGCAACTGTTCGGCCCAGGGCCCACAGCAACCGTGCACGGGCAGCGACGAGAGGCGGGAGATGAGGATGCGGCAAGACTCGAGCAACAGCCGGGCCGACGGTGACTGGTTCGTGCGGGTCGCGGGAGTCGTCGGCGACTTCGGGAACCCCTTCTACGGCGAGGAACGCCAGCGCGACGTGTGGAACGAAGCCTCGGCGCTGGGGCTTCAGGTCATCGTGTGGGGCGGGCTGCTCGCCTCGACGGTCCTGGTGTGGGTGGTCGGATCGGCCGCCGTGCCATACGCCCTCGGGTTCCTCGCACTCGTCGCGTTCGCCGCGGTCGTGGTCAGCGTCTACGCCCGGGCACCGATGTCGACGAACAGATCTGCCCAGTCCTCGAAGTTCACCTTCGCGTTGGCCGCGAATTGCTCCCGGAAATCGAGTAGGAGAAGTCCTTGCCGTAGGTCTCGGCGTGATGTTTCGCGGTCGGGGACTCAGGGATCCGCAGCGCGTTGAGGTACCATTCTCTCCGCGTACGACGACATGGGAGCTCATCGGGTACGCCCGATATCCGGGCATGAAACATGTCCATCCGGCGTTCTGTCTCACCTGACGTCCATTACCCGGCGCACCGGCGATCGCAGCCGGGGAGGTGAGTGTCTCGCGGTGCAGGCCCCTATTCGGTGTCGGTGACTGCAGCTTCTTTCGCGTGGGCGAGCGTGCGCTCGTGCAAAGTGTCACGTTTCAGCTCAGCGAATGCCGCCATCATCGTGAAGAAGAACTTCCCTTCCCCGGTCGGGCTGTAGGTACCCGAGAGTTTGCCGGTGAGGATGCGCATCCCGATGCCGCGCTTGTGCAGGTCGTCGGCGATGGTCAGGACGTCCTTGACGGAACGTCCGAGCCGGTCGAGTTTCCAGATCGCGAGGACGTCACCGTTGTCAGGCCGCAGGTGGTGGCTCAACTTGGCTGGGATCGGCGAGATCACGTCAGTACGGCGCCTGGAGGCCAGAAAACATCGGAAAGTGCCGAACGTTGCGGGTGAGCAACTCAGAGCCGGTGCGGATGGCCGTCGCAGCAATGGCGAGGTCGGCGCTGTCGATGGTGTGATGAGTGGGAAGCCACCGGCGACCGAGCGATCCAGCGTCCTCAGCCACGTCGGCATCGACCGGATGCCAGGCGAGGGTCGAGAGCAACAAGCGGGTGGCGTCCTCCTCTGCCGGGCGCATTCCAGCGAGGACCTCCAGGCGGGTGATCTCACTGGCATGCAACGGCGCTGCCGCCCGCTCGCGCTCGAGAACCGCAGCGGCCCCCTCGTGGCCACGTAGATAGTCGATCAGCACCGACGTATCGACTAGCACTGTCACGAACTGCGCGGCAAACGTGCTCCGGAGCGCAGCTGGCCTACCCACTCGGCGCCGTCTAGAACGTGGTCGTTCCACGAGCCGAACGCCCGACGCATCGTGGCGAGGTCGTCGTCGCTGGGCCGCTCCGCGCCATAGACGGTCTGCACAGCGTCCCGGATGAGGGCAGCGATCGACCTTCCAGTGCGTGCCGCCACCGCGTCAAGTGTGCGCCGTTCGTCGCTGGTGAGCGAGATCTGGGTCCGCGTCATCATGATGTAAGTCTACATCACATGCGGCTGCGGAAGAGGACGATCAGGGTCGAGCCCATCGCTCCGCCCGCCAACGACGATCGGCACCCCTTCCCGGTAGCCGACCAACGTAGGGGACGGCGCCTGATCAGTTCTCCCGCGTCGTTGACCATGCCGCACGCGCCTCCCGCCGGTGAGATACGCCCATCTCAGTGCTGGCCGAGGTAGAAGTGGGCGCCCTGGTCGTCGGTGCACTCGGACATCAGGCCGTAGGGCTGGGCCTGCGGGTCGGTTGCGGTGCCGCCGCCGGCCCGCACCCGCGCCACCGCGGCCACGATGTCGGCTGTCCGGTACATCGGGATCGTCGTCGGCCGCGCATGACCGCCATGCATGCCGGTCATCGGTACGACATCGGATGGCTCCCAACCGTCGGGTGAGCTTCCGGGGGTGAACTGCCAACCGAAGGCCGCGGTGTAGAACTCGCGAGCTCGGCTGCCGTCGATGACCTGCAGGGTCAGGTAGCTGATGTCGCCGGGCTGGGTGCCGTTCACCGGCCCACGCGGCTCGTCGCCCGTGACCTGGTGCACGGCGAATGGTGCGCCGTCAGGGTCCAGGCAGTCCGCGGTGCGGCCGTGCGGTGTCTCGGCCGGCTCCTCGGCGCGGCCGCCGGCGGTCCGGACCCGGCGTACGGCCGCGTCGACGTCGTCCACGGCGTGCGACCGGAACAGCGTGGGGTGCTGCTGGCCGGCGAAGATCGGCGGCACGGCAGACAGCTCGACCAGCCCGTGCAGCGGGGTGGCGCCGGAGACCATCAGGCTGTGCGCGTCGCCTGGGGGGTAGGTCCAGCCCAGCACCGAGGCGTAGAACCTGGCGGCGCGCCCGACGTCGGGTACCCACAGCGAGACGTAGCCGATGTCGCCGGGCCGGACAACCTCGTCGGTGGGCGTCGGGGTGGGTGTCATCAGCATCCACCGGTGACCGAACGGGTCGCGCAGCACGGCGCTGCGCCCGTACGGGTTGTCGGCGGCGGCCCGGTCCAGGACCGCCCCGGCGGTCACCGCCCGGGCGGTGACCGCATCGACGTCGGCGACCTCGATGTGCAGGGTCACCGAAGCGCCCTGCCCTGGCTCGGGTGCAACGACGCCGATCTCGGGATGGGCATCGGAGAGCATCATCCGGGCACCGCCGAGGGTGATCTCGGCGTGGCCGATCCTTCCGTCCGGCATCACGATTGACTCGCCGCGCGGACGGGCGCCGAAGGCGTCGGCGTACCAGTCCAGCGCGCGGCGGGCATCGGCGACGGCGAGGTACGGCGTGATCACCGCGGTTGTGGCAGTCGTGGTGGATGTGCTGGTGGCAGACATGCTGACTCCTCTCGGAAGCGACAAAGCGCGCTGCAGACGCGCGCGCAGGGCCGCGGCAAACTCGGCATCGGGGTCGACCGGGATGAGGGGGCTGCGCAGCGCCTCGAACGGGTCGATCATCGCGGGCCCTCCTCGGCGGTGTAGGTACGGCGAAAGGCCGCGCGGGCGCGAACCAGCAGCGCTTCGGTGGCGTGCACGGACCGATCGAGGCAGGCGGCGACCTCGGGTACCGCCAGATCGTCGAGGTAACGCAACGTCAACGCCGCCCGATGGTGCGGTCCCAGCTGCTCGAGGACGGCGCGGGTGCGCAGCGCATCGAGCCGCTGCTCCCACGGATCCTCGATCACGGCGCCCGTCATGCCCGCGACCTCCCGCAGACCGCGGTCCTCACGGGCTTGGCGGCGCCAATGGTCGACGAGCTTGTGCCTGGCTACACCGATCAGCCAGCCGGTGTTTGGCCGACCCGGCGGCGTACGACGGACTGCGTCGACCGCGGCGAGAAAGGTCTCTCCGGTCAGGTCCTGCGCCACCGCGACCTGCCCGCACCGGGACAGCAGGTAGCCGTAGACCGTCGGCAGCGCCTCGTCATAGAGCCCGAGCAGGGCAACACCGGGGTCCCCGGCGGTGCTCTGCTGTTCGCTCACATCTGCATAGTCGTCCCGGCGGCCGACGCTCCGACGCCTCGCCGTCGATTTTCTTCTCGGCGGGGGCAGCCAGCCGCTGCTGGCCAACGGCTCCCAGCCTCACTCTGGCGCCTGACGACGTTGCCCCACTGTCGCCAACGGCTGACGCCGACCCGCTGGTGGGTGCAATGTGCACCTACTGGGGATTATGGTGGGGGACGTGTCCAAAGTTATTCAGATCCGCGGTGTCCCCGAGGACGTCTGCGACGCGCTGGCGGCGACGGCTGAAGCAGGGATTATCCCTGACGGGATACGTGCGGCGGGAACTGGAGTACCTGGCCAAGCGCCCGCACGTGGTGCGTGACAATGCTGCTGTCGTCCGCCAGACCCAGGCCGTGGTCGGCGGCCGTGTCGATCGCGACATGATCTTGTCTACGCTGCACGAGGGACGCCACGCTTGAGGGTTGTGGACGCTGGTGTTGTCGTGGAACTGATCGTGGGGAACCTTGATCCCGATCTGCTCGGTGACGAAGAACTTGCCGCCCCGCACCTCATTGACAGTGAAGTCACCCACGTTCTACGTGGCCTCGTCCGCCGTCGCGGCCTCAGCGATGAGCAAGGGACCCTGGCCCTGGTTGGGTTCACCCGGCTGACGATTACCAGATTCCCCGCCGACTGGCTGCACCCGAGGATGTGGGCGCTGCGTCACAATCTGAGCGCCTACGACGCGACCTACGTTGCGTTGACGGAGATGTCGGGAGCCACCATCGACCTTGACTGATCGCCGTGGCGCCGCATCGGCGATGGCGTTCACCAGCGATCGGCGGGTGGACCCTGGGCCGTTCTGATCACCCGCTGGACCCAGGCGACGTCGTGCCACCGGCCGTGCTTGAAGCCGATGTTCCGGTAGATCCCGACCGGTTCGAACCCCATGGCGCGGTGCAGGCCGACGCTGGCATCGTTCGACAGCGTCATGCCCGCGACGGCGGTGCGGAAGCCGCGCTCGGCCAGGCGGGTGAAGAGCGCCTCGTATAGTGCGCGGCCGCCGCCGCCGCGCCGTCGGCCGCGCTCGAGGTAGACGCTGACCTCGCACGACCAGCGGTACGCCGCCCGCGATTTGTAGGTACAGCCGTAGGCGTAGCCGACGACGCGGCCCTCGTCCTCAAGCACGACCCACGCGTGTGTGCGCGCGGCGGCAGCGATGCGCAGGGCCATCTCGGCGGGCAGCGGCGGGTCGCGCTCGAACGAAATCGCGGTATCGGTGACGTAGGGGGCGTAGATCCCCGCGCACGCCTCGGCGTCACGCTCCGTCGCGTCTCGAACGGCCGGGGCGTCCCCACTCATGGCCACGACAGTAGTTCTGGTCACGCCACCCAAGGCTGCGAGGTGTATCGTAGGTGTATGTCACGCACCAACATCGATCTGGACGACCAGGCATGTCAGGTCGTCATGGACCGTTACCGCCTCACCACCAAGCGCGACGCGGTGAACTTCGCCTTGCGCACCATCGCCGCCGAGTCCCTGTCTCTCGATGAGGCGCGCAAGCTGCGCGGGTCTGGCTGGGCTGGCGACCTCGCCGAGATGCGTACCAGCCGGACAGGATGATCCTCGTCGACACGTCGGCGTGGGTGGAGTTCCTGCGCGATACGGGCAGCCGCGCATGCACTCGGGTCGACGAACTGCTCGACGCCGACATCGCGACGAGCAACCCGATCCGCATGGAGGTACTCGCCGGGGCGCGAACCGAACGACACCTCAATGACCTGCGCCGGCTGCTGGCCCGGGCATCCCTGATCCCCACCGAGCCGACAGACTACGAGGACGCGGCTGCGCTCTACCGCACCTGTCGCCGCGGGGGCGAGACCGTGCGGAAGCTGATGGACTGCCTGATCGCCGCCCCCGCAATCCGGGCCAGCATCCCGATTCTGCACGCTGACAGCGACTTCGATGTGATTGCCCGCCATACCGCGCTTCGAATCGAGCATCCGTGATGTGATAGTTTCGAACATACGTTCGATACGCGGGGGTGGATCATGGGCTTTGACAACCCGCCGGTGTCGTGGGCGCAGCTGGAGCGGGTGCTCTCCGGCCGCCCGCAACCGGCTGGCCGGCCACCTCATGAGCAGCTGTATCCCGGTGACGGCGGTGACAGCCCGGCCTGGTCACGCAAGCGCGCCGACTACCAGCCCCCGCCCCGGCCGCAGCCGCGTCCGGTCGCCGTCGTGCCCTTCGCCGAGCTGCACACCCATTCCAGCTTCAGCTTCCTCGACGGGGCGAGTCAGCCGGAGGAGCTGGTGGAGGAGGCAGCCCGGCTGGGCCTGGAGGCCCTGGCGCTCACCGACCACGACGGCTTCTACGGCGTGGTCCGCTTCGCCGAGGCCGCCAGGGAACTCGGCGTACGTACCGTGTTCGGCGCCGAGCTGAGCCTGGGCCTTACCCG
>JAABUS010009459.1_pt1 | contig 10291 bp, 11 predicted proteins | sample 5560161 | NCBI WGS metagenome assembly JAABUS01 (sample SAMN10711885, study PRJNA513376) | rock metagenome | isolation source: Antarctica rocks | place: Antarctica: Victoria Land, Trio Nunatak nord | collected 2016-01-04
CTGCGCCCGCAGGTAGCCGACCCGGTCGTCGGCCAGACCCGAGGACGGCAGCTCGGCCAGCAGGGCGCGGGCCTGCGCGGCCAGCGCGGTCGGCAGCGGCCGGGCCTCGCCGTCGACCTGCTTGCGCAGCGCCGGGTCGCCGGTGTAGGCGTCGACGAAGCCTTCCGACAGCCGGTCGAACCGCAACCCCAGCAGGACGTACTCCCGCGCGATGTCCACGGGCAGAACCTTAGGCGCCGAAGCGGCGGTGCCGGTCGGCGTACGCCCGGAGCGCCCGGAGGAAGTCGATCCGGCGGAAGTCCGGCCAGTACGCCTCGCAGAAGTAGAACTCCGAGTGCGCGCTCTGCCAGAGCAGGAACCCGCTCATCCGCTGCTCCCCCGAGGTCCGGATGACCAGGTCGGGGTCGGGCTGGCCGCGGGTGTAGAGGTGTTCGGCGATGTGGTCGACCTCCAGCACCTCGGCCAGCTCCTCGATCGAGGTGCCGGCGGCGGCGTGCTGGTAGAGCAGGGAGCGGACGGCGTCCGCGATCTCCTGGCGCCCGCCGTATCCGACGGCGATGTTGACCGACAGCCCGCGGCCGTCGGCGGTGCGCTCGGCCGCGGCCTTGAGCACGTGCGCGGTCTCCGGCGGCAGCAGGTCGAGCGCGCCGACCAGCTTGACCCGCCAGCCGGCCCGGTCCGCGGCCAGGTCGCCGACCAGCTCCTCGATGATCCGCAGCAGCGGCTGCAGCTCCGAGTCGGGGCGGGACAGGTTCTCGGTGGACAGCAGCCACAGGGTGACGACCTCGACCCCGGCGTCCGCGCTCCAGCGCAGCACGTCCTCGATCCGGTCGGCGCCGGCCTGGTGCCCGGCGCTGACGTCCCCGGCCCCGGAGGCCCGAGCCCACCGTCTGTTGCCGTCGCACATCACCCCGACGTGTCTGGGGACGGGCCGGCCGGCCAGTTGGCGACGCAACCGCCGCTCGTACACGGTGTAGAGCAGGTCACGCACAGCCACCCGTGCAGAGTACGCGGCTCACGGAGCGGGTCCGGCCCGTTCGGGGAGCGGGTGCTGAGGAAATCCGCGGCGGCTTTCTGGGGGTCAGCACCATGCCGGCGCCCAGGCCGGGTACGTAGCCTCCTTGAGATGACTGTCACCGACGAGTTCGCGGCCTCCGTCGCCGCCCGGCCGCGGCTGCGGGGCTGGCTGCACCTGTGGGCCTTCGGCGTCTCGGTCGTCGCCGGCGTCGCGCTGGTCTCCGTGGTCGCCGCCACCCGAGGCGCCGAGGCCGCACTGGCCACCACGATCTACGCGGTGACCGTGTGCCTGCTGTTCGGCATCTCCGCCACGTACCACCGGGTGAACTGGACCCGGCCGAGCCGGCACGCGCTGCTGGCCCGGCTGGACCACTCGATGATCTTCGTGTTCATCGCCGGTACGTACACGCCGTTCGCGGTGCTGGCGATGCCGGAACGCACCGGCCGGATCGTGCTCACGATCGTCTGGCTGGGTGCGGCCGGCGGGGTGCTGCTCAAGACGAGCTGGATCACCGCACCGCGCTGGCTGGGCGTGCCGCTCTACCTGGCCCTGGGCTGGGTCGCGGTGTTCGTGGCGCCGAGCCTGCTCACCCACGGCGGCGTGGCCACGTTCGTCCTGGTCATCGTCGGCGGCCTGATCTACACCTTCGGCGGCATCGTGTACGGGTTGAAGCGGCCGGACCCGTGGCCGCGGACGTTCGGCTACCACGAGGTGTTCCACCTGTGCACGGTCGTCGCCGCGGCCTGTCACATGGTCGCGATCTGGCTCGCCGTCTACTAGACCGAGCTGACGTCGACCCGGACCTTGACCGACTTGCGGGCGTCCATGGCCAGGTAGCCGTCCGGCACCCCGGCCAGGTCGACGACCGAGTCGAAGACCGCGCTCGCGTTGAGGGTGCCGAGGGCGATGTCCGTCATCAGCTCCGGCAGGTAGCTCCGGGCCGGGGTGATGCCGCCGGCCAGGTCGACGTTGCGGTTGAACAGCTGGGACAGGTCGACGCCCTCGACCAGGTGCGGGACCCCGACATAGCCGATGGTGGCGCCGTCCCGGGCGACCGCGATCGCGGTGTCCATCGCGGCCTGGGCCCCGACGCACTCCAGCACCGCGTGGGCGCCGCCGGTCAGCGTGATCACCTGCTCGGCCACGCTGTCGCCGCGGCCGATGACCACGTCGGTGGCGCCGAGCCGGCGGGCCAGCTCCAGGCGCTGCTCGTGGTGGCCGATGACGGTGACGCTCTCGGCGCCGAGCCGGCGGGCGGCCAGCACCGCGCACAGCCCGACCGCGCCGTCGCCGATCACGACCACCCGGTGGCCGAACTTCACCCCGGCCGAGACGGCGGCATGGTGGCCGGTGGGCAGCACGTCGCACAGCGGCAGCAACAGGTCGGGATCGGCGTCGCGCAGCGCCGGCGGGACCACGACCAGCGTGCCGTCCGCGTGCGGGACGCGCACGGCCTCGCCCTGGCCGCCGTCGTGGCCGGGCTCGCCCCAGACGCCGCCGTCGACGCAGGACGTGGTCAGACCGGAGAGGCAGTATTCACAGGTCCCGTCGGACCAGGTGAAGGGGGAGATGACCAGGTCACCGTTCCGGACGGTCCGGACGTCGGCGCCGACGTCGGCGACCACGCCGAGGAACTCGTGGCCGATCCGCTCGCCGGGCTGGCGCTGCCCGTAGCCGCGGTAGGACCAGAGGTCGGAGCCGCACAGGGCGGCGGACACGACCCGGACGACCGCGTCGGTGCTGAGCTCGACCTCGGGGTCGGGGACGTCCTGCATCCGGATGTTCCCGGGACCCTCGAAGACAGCGGCGCGCATTCTGAAGACCCTAGCGGGGAGCGTGCACACCTGGCGGGCCGGACCCGACGGGCCCGGCCCACACCGGTCAGGACTCGGTCGGCTGGTCGGTGGCGGAGCCGTCCGGGCCCTGCGCCCGCAGCCGGTCGACCTCGCTCATGGCCTCGCGCAGGCCGCTGAGCCAGTCCTCGGTGTGCTCGCCCACCAGCCGTACGCACCAGGCCAGCGCCTCGGACCGGGACCGCGCCACCCCGGCGCCGACCAGCGTGTCCAGCACCTGCCGCTCCGGCTGCCGCAGCCGGGTCATCACCGGCGCCGACAGCGTGGTGAACAGCTGCCGCGAGCCGCCGGCCTGCGCGCCCCAGGCGACCTTCCGCCCGTAGCGGTGCTCGGCCTCCAGCGCGATCGCGATCCGCTCGTCCCGGGTGTCCTCCCGGAACCGGCTGATCCGGCCGGCCTCGGCCGCGCTCGTCGCGGCCTCGTCGGCGCCCTCGACCGCCGGCGCCTCCAGGGTGCCGACGACCAGGATCTCGTCCCGGTCCACGGTCACGGTGGGCGCGCCGGTGAACCACCCGTCCGGCAGCCGTCCGGCGAACCAGCCACCGGCGTCGTCCGCCGGCGGCAGGTCGGCCTGCTGCCAGCCGCCGCGACCGCGGAACCCGCGCCCGTGGCCGTCCCAGCCTCGTCCTCGTCCGGTCATGTATGCCTCCACGCAGTGTTGTCAGTCGTCTCGCACGGAGTTAATTACACCGTTGCACTGCAATCAATGGTGCGCCGTAAGCAGTTCGCACGGTAGGGCCTAAGCCGACGGCGTAACGGCGAGGTGGCCGATCACGGCCGCCGTCGCGGGCCAGGCCTCGGTGCCGGCCCGGACCACGCTCCAGATCCGGACGTCGGTCCGGACCAGGTCGAGCGCGACCGTACGGACCCGGGCCGCGTCCGGGGACCCGGCCGGCAGCACGCAGACGCCCGTCCCGGCCGCGACCAGGTCGGCCAGCAGCGCCAGGGTGTCGGCCCGGTGCCGGATCCGGGGCGTCCAGCCGGCGATCGCGCACAGCCGGTGGGCCAGCTCGTCGTCGCCGCCGTCGCGGGAGTTGCCGATCCACTCCACGTCCCGCAGCGCCTCCATGTCGGCCGGGCCGCGGATCCGGTCCGGCACGGTCGAGCCGGGTGGCACCGCCAGCACCATCGGCGTGCTGGCCAGCAGCGCCGGCACGTGCCGCCACACCCGCGGCACCAGCGTGTAGTCCCAGACCAGCCCGAGGTCGATCCGGTCGTCGTCGAGCAGCGCCTCGGTCTCGTCCGGCTCGCTCTCGTGCAGGTCGATGCGCACCTTCGGGTGCGCCGCGGCCAGCGCCGGCAGCGCCGGGACCAGCATGTCCCGCAGCGCGGTGGTGTAGCCGGCCACCCGCAGCAGCCCGTGCGGCTCGTCCCGGGCGGCCAGGTCGAGCTCGGCCGCGGTGACGGCGGCGAGGATGTCGCGGCCGTGCGCGGCCAGCCGGCGCCCGGCCGGGGTGAGCCGGACCCGGCGGCCCTCCGACTCGAACAGCGTGGTCCCGGTCTGCCGCTCCAGGGCCGCGAGCTGCTGGCTGACCGCGGACGTGCCGTAGCCGGTGGCGGCCGCGACCGCGGTCATCGTGCCGAGCCGGGACAGCTCCACCAGCGCGCGCAGCTTGTCGAGGTCCATCGTCCGTACATCATAAGCGGTAGTTCCATCAACGTCCGATGGACGCGGACCGCGGAAGTGGCTTTGCTGGAGGCATGAGACCTCCCGCTCCGGCTCTGGCGATCGCGTCGATGGCGCTGGTCCAGCTCGGCTCCGCGCTGTCCACCCACCTGTTCGACGCGGTGACCCCGTCCGGGTCGGCCTGGATGCGGCTCGCCGTCGCCGGGGTGGTGCTGCTGGCGCTGACCCGGCCGCGGCTGAGCGCGTTCAGCCGCCGGGCGCTGCTGGGCACGCTGCTGCTCGGGGCCACGACCGGGATGCTGACGCTGGCGTTCATCGAGGCGGTGGCCAGGCTCCCGCTCGGCACCGTGGTCGCGATCGAGTTCCTCGGCCCGCTCGGCGTCGCCGTGGCCCGGGCGCACCGGCGGGCCGCGCTGGTGTGGCCGGTGCTGGCGCTGGCCGGCGTGCTCGCGCTGACCTCACCGTGGGCGGGTGCGATCGACCTGACCGGGGTCGGCCTCGCGCTGGCGGCGGCGGCCGGCTGGGCCGTCTACCTGGTGCTGACCCAGCGGATCGGCACCGAGGTGGCCGGGCTCGGGCCGCTGGCGATCTCGATGACGGTCGGGGCGCTGGTCACCGCGCCGCTGGCGGTCGCGCCGGTGCTGCGCGGGCTGACCCCGGCGGTCGCGCTGGCCGGGATCGGGCTGGCCGTGCTCACCCCGCTGCTGCCGTACGCGCTGGAGCTGATGGCGTTGCGGCGGATGACGCTGACCGCGTTCGGCACGCTGATGGCGCTGGAGCCGGGGATCGGGACCGCGCTCGGGCTGGTGCTGCTGGCGCAGTCGCCCACCGCCGTGCAAGCCCTGGGAGTGGCGCTCGTCGTCGCGGCCGGGATCGGGGCTCAGCGCACGGCGCGGACCGCGGTCGCCAGCGCTGCCGGGTCGGTCGAGGGGCGGTCGCAGACGAACCCGCGACAGACGTACGCGGCGGCCTGACCCTCGATCAGCGGCCGCTGCGCCAGCAGTGGCACCCCGGCCCGGTCCGGCTCCCCCGCCACCACGACGAGTCCCGGCGACGTCCCCAGCCGCGCGATCCGCACGAGCTCCGGACCGCCGCCGGTCTCGGCCGGCGGCTGTCCGTCGGCGCCGGTCGCGATCCCGGCCGGCGGCGTGGCGATCGCGGCCTGGAGGGGGCCGGCGAGGGCGGCCTCGCCGATGGCGGCGGCCCAGCCGGCGGCCCGCGGGTAGGCCGCGACGACCGGCGCCAGCGAGGCCAGAGCCGCGTCCGCCGCCGCCCGGTGGTCGGTCCGGTCGCTCAGCGCGGCGTGCGTGAGCAACGCGCCGGCGGCGGCCGCGGCCCCGGACGGGGTCGGCCCGTCGGCCGGGTCCCAGGGCCGGCGGATCAGCTCCTCGGCGTCGTCGGCGGTGTCGTGGAACCCGCCCCGCCCGTCGCCGAACCGGCCCAGCACGGTGTCCAGCAGCTCACCGGCGGCGACCAGCCAGCGCGGCTCACCCGTGGCCTGGTGCAGCACCAGCAACCCCTCGGCCACGTCGGCGTGGTCCTCCAGCACCCCGGCCGGCTCGCCCACGGCCCCGTCCCGCGACGTCCGCCGCAGCCGCCCGTCCACCATGTGCAGGTCCAGCAGCAGGTCGGCCGCGGCCCGGGCGGCGTCGAGGAAGTCCGGCCGGTCCAGCAGCGCGCCCGCCTCGGCCAGCGCGGCGATGGCCAGCCCGTTCCAGGCCGCGACGACCTTGTCGTCGCGGGCCGGCTGCGGCCGGCCGTCCCGGGCCACCAGCAGCACCGGCCGGATCGCGTCCCACCGCTCGGGATCGGAAGGGTCGGCCCGCAGCTGCAGCGTCGAGGACCCGTGCTCGAACGTGCCGGGCTCGGTGACCGACAGCAGGTCCGCCGCCCACTCGCCGTCGGAGTAGCCGAGCACCGCGATCAGCTGCGCCGGCGTCCACGCGTACGTCAGCCCCTCCACCCCGGCCGCGTCGGCGTCCAGCGCGGACGCGAACCCGCCCTGGGCCGTACGGAGATCGGCCAGCAGGAACTCGGCCGTCTCGGTGACCACCCGGCGGGCCAGCGGCGACCCCGTCTCCCGCCACAGGTGCAGGTAGACGCGCAGCAGCAGCGCGTTGTCGTACAGCATCTTCTCGAAGTGCGGGACGACCCAGCCGGCGTCGACGCAGTAGCGGGCGAAGCCGCCGGCGAGCTGGTCGTACATGCCGCCGCGGGCCATCGCCTCGGCCGTGCCCACGACCATGTCCAAGCCGGCCCCGGTCCGGGCGTGCCTCCGGAGCAGGAACTCCAGCACCATCGACGGCGGGAACTTCGGCGCGCCCCCGAACCCGCCGTTGGCGGCGTCGTAGATCCCCCGCAGCGACTCGGCCGCGGCGTCCAGGGCAGCCGCGTCCAGCGGCGCCGGGGTCAGCTCCCGCGGCGCGGACAGCGCCGTGACGATCCGCTGGCCGGTGTCCAGGACCTCGTCGCGGCGCTCCCGCCAGGCCTCGCCGACCGCGCCCAGCAGTCGCTGGAACACCGGCCGGGGAAAGTACGTACCGCAGTAGAACGGGGCCCCATCGGGGGTGAGGAAGCAGGTCATCGGCCAGCCGCCCTGCCCGGTCATGCCCTGGGTCGCCTCCATGTAGACGGCGTCGACGTCGGGGCGCTCCTCCCGGTCCACCTTGACCGCGACGAAGCCGGCGTTGATCAGCGTCGCCGTCTCCGGGTCCTCGAACGACTCGTGCGCCATCACGTGGCACCAGTGGCAGGCCGCGTACCCGACGCTGAGCAGCACCGGCACGTCCCGCTCCTTGGCCTCCGCGAAGGCCGCGGCCGACCACGGCTGCCAGTCGACCGGATTGTCCTGGTGCTGCAGCAGGTACGGGCTGGTGGCGGCGGCCAAACGGTTGGGCATGCCCCCCATCGTGCCCCGCTAGCCTGATCACGTGCCCGCCGACCTGCCCGTGAACTCCCGGGTCACGATACCGGGGGACGAGCTGACCGAGCGGTTCTCCCGGTCGTCCGGCCCGGGCGGGCAGGGCGTCAACACCACCGACTCCCGGGTCGAGCTGGTCTGGGACCTGGCCGAATCCGGCCTGCCCGAGGACCTGCTGGACAAGCTGCGGCGGCGGCTGGGCTCCCGGCTGGCCGCCGACTCGGTCACCGTGGTCGCCTCCGAGCGGCGGTCACAGCTGCGCAACCGGGAGGCGGCCAGGGAGCGGCTGGCCGCCCTGGTCGGGCGCGCGCTGGAGCCGCCGCCCCCGCCGCGGCGGGCCACCAGGCCCTCCCGCGGCGCCACCGAACGCCGGATCGCGGCCAAGAAGCGCCGATCCGCCACCAAACGCACCCGCCGCGCGACGGACGACTGAGGCCCGCCGGGGCGGCTAGGTCGTCGGGTCCTTCTCGACCGGCTCGGCCGGGGTGTCGGTCTTCGAGAAGTCGGCCGGGATCTTGCGCAGGTGCTTGTTCATCGAGCGGATCAGGAAGATCAGCGCCACCAGCAGGACCAGCACGAGCACCAGGGCGATCGGGCTGGCCTCCCGGTTCTCGGTCGCGGGCGCGGCCGGGGCGGCGGAGGCGAGCAGCAGCAGGGAGCTCATGCGCTGATTGTCTCCCGGACCCCGGCGAAGAGGTCGTCCTCGGGCTTGTCGGTGTCCACCAGCGACCGGGCCAGCTCGTAGTCCTCGGTCGGGGTGATCTCCTTCCGCAGCGCCAGCGGCACCGCGAACCAGCGGCTGGTCGGGTCGATCTGGGTCGCGTGCGCGATCAGCGCCGCGTCCCGGCGCGGGAACCAGTCGGCGCACCGGACCCTGGTGGTGACCCGGTCGCCGACCTTGTCCACGCCGTCCCAGTCCTTCAGCCACTCCTCGTACGGCGATTCCAGGCCGGCGGCCAGCAGTGCCTCGTGCATCTGCTTGGTCCGGGCCATGCTGAAGCTCATGTGGTAGTAGAGCTTGAGCGGCTGCCAGGGCTCGCCGGCCTCCGGGTAGCGGTCCGGGTCGCCGGCCGCCTCGAACGCCTCGACCGAGATCTTGTGGGTCATGATGTGGTCGGGATGGGGGTAGCCGCCGTTCTCGTCGTAGCTGATGACGACGTGCGGGCGCTGTCGGCGGATCGCGGCCACCAGCGGGGCCGCACCGTCCTCGACCGGCACCAGCCCGAAGCTGCCATCCGGCAGCGGCGGCAGCGGGTCGCCCTCGGGCAGCCCGGAGTCGACGAAGCCGAGCCACTCCTGCCGGACCCCGAGGATCTCCCGGGCCCGGTCCATCTCGGCCTTGCGGACCTCGGCCATCCGCCCGACGATCTCGGGCCGGTCCATGGCCGGGTTGAGGATCGAGCCGCGCTCGCCGCCGGTCGCGGTCACCACGAGCACGTCGACGCCCTCGTCGACGTACATGGCCATCGTCGCGGCGCCCTTGCTCGACTCGTCGTCGGGATGGGCGTGGACCGCCATCAGGCGAAGCTGCTCCTGGGACACGCCCGTACTCCTACTCGCAGGGTCCGACATTCCGTACGCCTCGAACGACTTGTCCCGACCCGGGATTCCATCAGGCCGGCCGGACCTCGAAGCCGACCCGCCCGGTCCGGACGAACGGGCCGCGGACGATCCGGCGCACGAACGTACCGGTCGAGCGGACCTCGGCCGCCGACACCTCGTACGCGAACTGGGTCATCACCTCCAGCCGCTGCCCGCCCAGGTGCACCGGCCGGACCACCAGCCAGACCTGCGCCCACGGGCAGGCGTGGAAGGCGAGTTGCTCGCCGCCGGCCGCCACGATCCGGCCGGACCGGGCCGCGGCCTCGATCTCGGCCTGGATGGTGAGCGTGCGGGCCGGGTCCGGGTCCAGCTTCCACAGCCGGTCGACCGCCCGCCGGGCGCCGGGCTGCCGGCGGAACCAGTCCCGGTGGGCGGACGCGGTCAGGCACCAGCGGTCGAAGTCCGGCTCACCCGGCATCGGCAGCCGGATCCGGACCGGCGGCCGGGCCGCCGCGACGGTCCGCCCGAGCAGGTCCGGCGCGGCCACCAACTGGCCGAGCACGAACAGCTCGTCCAGCACCGCGCGGGACTCGTCCAGCAACCGGAACGCCAGCTCCTCGTCCGGGTCGTCCGGGCCCGGCCAGAGCGCGCCGAGGAAGTCCAGCCGCTGCCGGACCGCGGCCACCCGGCGCTCCAGCTCGACCCGGACCGCCCCGAACCCGCGCGGGGTGCCGGCCGACAGCAGCGCCCCGAGCAGCGTGTGCAGGTGCATGCAGATCACGGCGGCGGCGCCGCACAGCGCCCGCAGGTGCGCCGGCGGGCATTCGTCGTCGGCGACCCAGCCGCCGAACCGGCCGGGCAGGGCCAGCTCGCCACCCAGGTCGTACGCGGGGTCGGCCTGGCACTGGCGGGCCCGGCCCAGCCACGGCCCGACCTGGTCGAAGCAGGTCCAGGCCTGCTCGGCGGTGACCGGCGGCAGGTAGCCGGCCGTGGCCGGGGCGGCGGCGTAGTCCTCGGCCAGCAGGGCCTCGCCGACCACCTGCAGCACCAGCGCGGCCCAGACCGCCAGCAGCTCGTCCTGGCGGGTGCTCCACGGGTGCCGCCCCAGGGCCGCGTTGCCGGCCGCGGTCTCACAGCCGCCGAGTAGCATCGGGTAGACGGCGCCGCCCGCGTTGCGGAACGCTTCCAGCGCCTCGGCCGGCACCTCACCACGCAGCTTGGCCGCCAGCCGGGTGAGCAGCGTGGGACCGTCCGTCGCGGCATCAGGGCTGGGTGTCATCGACGGGCGATGTTACTTTCGACGTTCGTTCCTGATCCAACCGCCCCGTCCC
>JAABUS010009460.1_pt1 | contig 10289 bp, 7 predicted proteins | sample 5560161 | NCBI WGS metagenome assembly JAABUS01 (sample SAMN10711885, study PRJNA513376) | rock metagenome | isolation source: Antarctica rocks | place: Antarctica: Victoria Land, Trio Nunatak nord | collected 2016-01-04
CCTCGGGGACCTGCGGCTCCCGGGAGGCTTGTGACTCCTCGAACCAGTCGGACTCCTCGAACGCCGACGAGCCCCCGACAGGTGGGGGCTCATGGACACTCGGCGTGGGCTGCGACTCCAGGTTCAGCGCCGGGGCGGGGAGCTCGGCGGCCGCGGGCAACGGCGCCTGGGCCTCCGGTTCCGGCGCGGGCGGCGGCTCATCGGGCTGCGGCTCGTCGAACGCCCATGAGCCCGCGGGGGGCGAGGGCTCATGGGCACTCGGCGGGTTCGTTGGCCACGGCTCGGGCTCGGGCTCGGGCTCGGGCGGAGCCTCGGGCTCGGGCGGGGCCTCGGGCGCCGGCGGGGCCTCGGGCGCCGGCGGGGCCTCGGGCGCCGGTGGGGCCTCGGGCGCCGGCGGGGCCTCGGGCGCCGGCACGGCCTCCGGCGCGGGCGGGGACTCCGGTCCCGGCGGAATCTCCGCTTCCGGCGGGGCGACCGGGTGCGGTGCCTCGATCGGGACGGGCGGCTGCACGAGGGGACCCGCGGTGACGGGCGTCGTCGGCGCGTCCGGGAGCGGCGGCAGCTCGCGGGGGGAGCGGCCTTCGCGCGCCGCGCGGCGGGCCTCCCGCTCCTGGCGCGCGCGAACGCGCTCCTCGGAGGAGCGCTCCCGCCGCTCGCGCTCCCGGTCGCCGCCGCCGCCGCCGAAGCGCCGGCTCATCCGCGCACCTCGTGGCCGTGGCGGGCGAGGTAGTCCTCGAGCAGCACCGCGGCGGCGCGGGAGTCCTCCGCGGTGTCGGCCGAGCCCGAGCGCGCGGCGATCGCGGTGGTGAAGCGCTCGTCGTAGAGGTCGACGGGCACGCGCTCCCCGAGGCTCATGCGCAGCCGGTCGGCGAAGTCGCGGCAGACGCGCGTCTGGTCGGTGTCCTGACCGGAGAGGCCGATGGGCAGGCCGACGACGACGCGCTTGACTCCGCGCTCGCGCACGAGCCCGAGCACGCGGTTGAAGCCCCTGCGGCTGCCCGGCCGGAGCACCGGCTCGATCGGGGTGGCCAGGGTGCCGGTCGGATCACTCACCGCGCAGCCGCAACGGGCAGAGCCGTAGTCGAGCGCCAAGATGCGCATCAATCTAGCCGACGAGCGCGGACTCGATCGCCGAGCGCCCGGCCGCGATGGCCTCCTCGAGCCTGGTGACGTCGCGACCGCCGGCCGAGGCCAGCGTGTCGCGCCCGCCACCACCGCCGCCGACCACCTGCGCCGCCGCCTTGACGACCGCTCCCGCCTTGACCCCCCGCGCGACGAGCGCGGGCGAGACGGCCGCGACCAGCCCGACCTTGCCCTCGAAGGAGGAGCCGACGACGACCGCGCTTGCCTCCCCGTGCTGGCCCTTGAGGCGGTCGGCGATGTCCGGCAGCTCCTTCGGGGACACGCCGTCGAAGGACTGCGACACGACCGTGGCACCGTCGAGCGCGGAGACCGCCGCCGCGCGCCCGGCCGCGGCGGCGGCACCGGCACCACCCTTGCGCAGGCGCTTGACCTCGTCCTGAAGCGTGGCGATCGCGTCCGGGACTCCCTCGGGCGGCGTGCGCAGCAGCGCCGCCGCGCCCCGCAGCAGCACGTCCTCGCCGCGCAGCAGCTCGAGCGCGACGGGCCCCGTCACCGCCTCGACGCGCCGCACGTTCGCGGCGCTCGAGCCCTCGCTCGTGATCTTGAAGACGCCGATCTCGGCGGTGGAGCACACGTGCGTGCCGCCGCACAGCTCGCGTGAGAAGTCGCCGTCGCCGACCTCGACCATGCGCACGACATCGCCGTACTTCTCCCCGAAGAGCGCCATCGCCCCGAGGTCCCTCGCCTCGTCGAGGGTCGTGGAGATCGCGCGCACCGGATGGTTGGCGACGACCCACGCGTTCACCTCGCGCTCGATCTCCAGCCGCTCGTCCTCGGTGAGCTTGGCCGTGTGGGTGAAGTCGAAGCGCAGCTTGTCGGGCCCGACGTAGGAGCCCGCCTGGCGCACGTGCTCGCCCAGCGCGCGACGCAGCGCGGCCTGCAGCAGATGGGTGGCGGTGTGGTTGCAGGCGGTGGCGTGGCGCGCGGCGCGATCGACGCGGGCGACGACGCGCCCGCCGTCCTCCGGCGCGCCACCGTCGACCACGAGCGCCTGGTCCTCCCCCGCGCGCAGCACCTCGACTACGCGCAGCTCCGCGCCGCCGGCCTCGAGCACGCCGGTGTCCGACACCTGCCCGCCGCCCTGGGCGTAGAACGGGGAGGCGTCGAGCTTCACGAGCGTCCGGCCGTCGCGCTGGGCCACGTGGGCGACCGTGTGCTCCTCGAGGTGCTCATGGCCCGTGAAGTGCGACGGCGCGCCGAGTGCGTGCACGAGCTCCTGCGCGCCGCTGCCCGCCGCGCTCCGCGCCCCGCCCGCCGACCGCGTGCGCTGCTCGTTCATCAAGACCTGGAAGCCCGCCTCGCTGACGGCCACGCCGCGCTCGGCGGCGATCTCCAGCGTCATCTCGAACGGGAAGCCGTACGTGTCGTGCAGCTGGAAGGCCGCGGCCTCGTCGAGCGTCCCGGCGGCGAGGTGTTCTTCGAGGAGCTTGAGCCCCGACTCGAGCGTGCGGCCGAAGCCCTCCTCCTCCGCCCGCACCCACTTGAGCACGTTCTCGCGCTCGACGACGAGCTCTGGATACCCCGCGCCCATGGTGTCCACGACCTGGTCGACGTAGGCCGGCAGGAAGGGCCCCTCGATCCCGAGCCGGCGCCCGTGCTGGACGGCGCGGCGCATGACCCGGCGCAGGATGTAGCCGCGGTCCTCGTTGGAGGGCACGACGCCGTCGGCGATCAGGAAGGTCATCGCGCGCGAGTGGTCGGCGAGGATGCGCAGGGAGCGGTCGTTCAGCTCACCCGTCGCCAGCTCGCGGCCGAGCTGGACGAGCGGCACGAACTGGTCGGTCTCGAAGATGGTCTCGACCCCCTGGAGGATCGTCGCCATCCGGTTGAGGCCCATGCCGGTGTCGATGCTCCGGCTCGGAAGGGGCGTGAGCGTCCCGATGGGAGCCTGATCGAACTGCATGAAGACGAGGTTCCAGAACTCCAGGAAGCGCTCGTTCTCCCCGCCGGGAAGGTCGTCGGGCGCGCCGAACTCCAGCCCGCGATCGAGGTAGAGCTCCGAGCAGGGGCCGCACGGGCCGGTCGGACCCGACTGCCAGAAGTTCTCCGAGCGCGGGCACGGAACGATCCGGCTCGACGGGACCCCGATCGCCTCCCAGGCGGTGATCGCCTCCTCGTCGGGGCCGAGGCCGAGCTCCTCGTCCCCCTCGAAGACGGTGACCCAGACGTCCTCGGCCGCGAAGCCGAAGCCGTTGAGCGAGAGGTCCCAGGCGTACTCGATCGCGCCGGCCTTGAAGTAGTCGCCGAGCGAGAAGTTGCCGAGCATCTCGAAGAGCGTGAGGTGCCGCGCGGTGTTGCCGACGTTCTCGATGTCGGTCGTCCGGAAGCACTTCTGCGACGAGGTCATCCGCGGCGCGGGGGGCGCCTCCTGCCCGGCGAAGTAGGCCTTCAGCGGGTGCATTCCCGCCGTGGTCAGCAGCACGGACGCATCGAACGCGGCGGGGACCAGCGAGGCCGACGGCAGCCGGCGGTGGCCGTGGCCCTCGAAGAAGGCCAGGAACATCTCGCGGATCTCGTCGGTCGTCACTGGGTGATTGTGGCGTACCCCACGACGACGTCGCCTTCCAGCAGGCAGGCGAGCTGGCCGGGGGCGGCGCCCGCGACGGGCGCCTCGAGCTCGAGCCTGCCGCGGTTCAAGCCCGCCGGCAGCGCGCGGCCGTGGGAGCGCAGCCTGACGTGGTCGACGCGCTCGGCGTCGCGGTGGAGCATCGCGCCGGCGACGGGGATCGTCGTGGTGGCGAGCTGCTCGCGCGGACCGACCGTCACGGTGTTCGTGGCGATGTCCGTCTCCAGGACGTAGAGCGGCTCCCCCGCCCCGCCGACGCCGAGGCCGCGGCGCTGACCGACGGTGTAGGCGTGCGCGCCGCGGTGGCGGCCGCGGTGGCGGCCGGCGCGGTCGACGACGTCGCCGGGGCGCTCGGGCTGCGCTCCGTGGCGGGCGAGGAAGCGCTCCTTCCCCGTGCCCGCCAGGAAGCACAGGTCCTGTGAGTCGGGCGTCTGCGCGACGGCGATCCCCGCCTGCTCGGCCTCCGCGCGCACCTCCGGCTTCGTGCGGTCACCGAGCGGGAAGCGCAACCGCCGCGTCGTCGCCGGGTCCAGGCGGGCGAGCATGTAGCTCTGGTCCTTGGCCGGGTCGACGGCCTGGCGGACAAGCCCGTCGGCGGTCGTGCGCGCGTAGTGGCCGGTCGCCAGCGCGGGAGCCCCGAGCCGGTCGGCGAACGCGAGCATCGCGTCGAGGCGGACGTGGCCGTTGCAGCGGACGCAGGGGTTCGGCGTCAGGCCCGCCGCGTGGTCAGCCAGCCAGGGGTCGACGACGCCCGCGCGGAATTCCTCCCGCAGGTCCAGCGTGAAGTGCGCCAGACCCATGTCGTGCGCGACGCGCCGGGCGGTCCGGACCGCGGAGGCGCTGCAGCACGAGCGCTCCGCGTCGTTCTCGGCGTCACGCCAGAGCTCGAGCGTGACCGCGACCGCCGCCGGGCCGCACCGCAGCGCCGCGACCGCCGAGTCGACGCCGCCGCTCATCGCGACGAGCGTGCGCTCCGGATCCGCTGCGAGCTGCGCGTGCGCACGCGCGGCCTGGCCGAGCGCCTGGTGCATCGCGTCCGCGGCGAGGTCGGCGGCGTGGAGCTTGCCCGCGGAGAGCCCGCCGAGCGCGGCGCTCACCTCGGGCGTGCCGATGCGCGCGGCCGCGAGCAGCGGCGCGCCCGTGACGAGCTCGACGACCGCGCTGCCCGCCGCGATGCTCGCGCCGCAGCCGCTCGCGGTGAAGCCGGCGTCGGTGACGGTGTCGCCCGCGACGACGAGCGCGACCGTGATCAGATCGCCGCAGACGGCGCCGCCGGCGACCCCCTCGCAGGCGCCCGCCGGCACGTGGCCGCAGGCGCGGGGAAAGGTGAGGTGGTCAGCGAAGCGCTCGTCGGGCACGGCGCCCCGGAGTGTAGGTCCGCCTATCCTCTCGCGGCGATGAGCGCTGCCGAGCCGTCCGCTCCTTCTCGCTCGAGCCGTCCGGCCTGGGTGTCGTTCGCGGTGGGAACCGTGATCGTGATCTGCGTCGTCGTGCTCTTCGTGCTGCTGCGCGGAAGCGACGACGAGATGGGAAGGCCTTCCGGCGCGTCGGGCGCCACCGGCGCGCCCCAGCCCGTCGCCGTGACGCCCGAGCGCCTCGCGCAGCTCGCCCAGAAGCGCAAGCGCCCGATCTACTGGGTCGGCCCCTCGGAGGGCCGCACCTACGAGCTGACGCAGGCCACCGACGGCTCGGTCTACGTGCGCTACCTCGAGGCCGGCGTGAAGGTGGGCGACACCCGGCCGGACTTCCTGACGGTCGGCACCTACCCCGAGAGCGACCCCTTCAAGACGGTCACCCAGGCGTCTGAGCGTTCCGGCGCGCAGGTGGAGAAGCTCGACGACGACGGCCTCGCGGTCGCCAACCGATCGCGGCCGACCTCCTGGTACGTCGCCTTCCCGGACTCCGAGGAGCTCGTCGAGGTCTTCGCGCCGAACGCCGCCCGCGCCCGCCAGCTCGTCCGGACCGAGCGCGTCGTGCCCGTCGCGGGTTAGCTGCGGGGGCGCGTGCTCGTCTCCTGGCTGATTCTCCCGGTCGTGATGCTGGCGATCAGCGCGGGCTGCGGCCTGGCGGTCGCGCGGGCGAGCGGCGGGGCGCTGCCCCGCCCCCTCGTCCTGCCCGTCGGCTTCGCGACGACGATCGTGATCGCCTCCGCGGCGACGGCGTCGAGGGAGACGGCCGCGCTCGCGGCACCGGCCGTGCTCGCGCTCGCGGTCACGGGCTTCCTCGTCGCCACCGACCGCTGGGCCTGGGTGCCCGACCGCTGGGCCGCCGCCGCCGCCGTCGGGGTCTACGCGGTGTTCTCCGCGCCCGTCGTGCTCTCGGGCGGGTCGACGTTCACGGGCTACATCCAGCTCGACGACATCGCCACCTGGCTGGCGATGACCGACCTGGCCATGGACACGGGGCGCGACTTCAGCGCGCTGGCGCCCTCCTCGTACCAGGCGACCCTCCAGAGCTACCTGCCCCAGGGATACCCCATCGGCGCGTTCCTGCCGCTCGGCCTCGGGCGCGAGTTCACGCTCGGACGCGACATCGCGTGGCTGTTCGCACCGACCATGGCGCTGACGGCCGGGCTGCTCGCGCTGACGCTGACGAGCATCGTCTCCCCCCTGCTCTCACGGGCCTGGACGCGCGGGCTGGTCGCCTTCATCGCCGCGCAGTCCACGTTGCTGGTCGCCTACGCGGAGTGGGGTGCGATCAAGGAGGTCTCCGCGGCGCTGCTCGTCGCGCTCGTCGCCGCCCTGGCGCCGATCCTCGGCGAGCCCTTCCGCCGGGTGCTCCCGCTCGCGGTCGCGATCGCCGCGCTCGTCGCGGCGCTCAGCATCGGCGGTGGGGTGTGGGTGGCGCCGATCGTCCTGGCGGCGATCCTGGCGGCTCGGCTCCGCCCCCGGATGCTGCTGCGCTCCGTCCCGGCGCTCGCGGTCGTCTTCGTGGTGCTGTCGATCCCGTCGCTCGTCCTCGCCAAGGCCTTCATCGCCCCGCAGGTGAAATCGGGCAGCGTCCTGACCGCTGTCACCGAGCTCGGCAACCTCCGCGCCCCGCTGCCGTTCAGCCACGTCCTCGGCATCTGGCCCGCAGGCGACTTCCGCGTGACCCCGGACCAGGAGGCGCTGACGAAACTCCTGCTGCTCGTCCTCGTGTTCGCGGGCGTGGCAGGGCTCCTCCTCGCCATCGAGCGCCGCGCGGGCGCCCTCGCGGGCTACTTCGTCGGCGGCCTGGTCGCCTGCGGGCTGCTGATCTCGCGCGGCTCTCCGTGGGTGGACGCGAAGGCGATGGCCACCGCGTCGCCGATCGTCCTGACCGCCGGCCTCGCCGCGCTGGCCTGGCTGGCGACGGAGCGCGCCGGCGGCCCGGGGCGACGTGTGGCTTTCGCCGGCCTCGGCGCCCTCGTCGCCGGCGTGCTGTGGAGCAACGTCCTCGGCTACGCGAACAGCTACGTCGCACCGGCGCAGCAGCTCTCCGAGCTCCGGGAGGCCGGCGAGGTGCTCGCGGGCCAGGGGCCGACGCTCATGACGGAGTACGAGCCGTACGGCGCGCGGCACTTCCTGCGTCGCGCGGACGGCGAGGGCGCGTCGGAGCTGCGCCGCCGCCTGATCCCCCTGCGCGACGGCACCCAGCTCGCGAAGTCCGCGGCCGCCGACATCACCGCCTTCAACCCGGCCGCCCTTCGCGACTACCGCAGCCTCGTTCTGCGCACGAGCCCGTTGGCCAGCCGGCCGCCGTCGGTCTACGAACGAGTGCGTGCGGGGACGAGCTATGATATCTGGCAGCGCCCGGCCACCCCGCCGCCACCGCCGTTGGCCGACCTGCCGCTCGGGGGGGATGCAGATCCTGCCTCCGTGCCGTCCTGCGCGTCGGTGCGCCGTCTCGCCCGCCAGGCCGGTCCGAACGGGCGCCTCGTCGCGGTGGAGCGCGCGGCGCCGACGTTCCTCCCCCTGTCGACCGCCCGTCTCTCGCCCGGCCTGCCGCCCGACCCGGCGAACCCGCGCTTCGTGATCCCGATCGACGACGGCACGCTGACGGCCGACCTCACAGTGCCCGCCGAGGGCGAGTACGCCGTGTGGGTCGGCGGCTCGACCCGCGGGACGACGACCGTCCGCGTCGACGGCAAGCAGACGGGTGAAGTCCGCGGGCGGCTGAACAACCAGGGAGGGATGATGCGCTTCGGCCACGCTCGCCTGGCGAAAGGCACCCACCGCGTCGAACTGACCTACGGCGACGACGGGCTCGCCCCCGGACAGCGCGGCCAGCAGACGCAGCCCCTGCCGCTCGGTCCCCTCGTGCTCGCCCCGCGGGAGCCGCCGCTGAAGCCGTTCTCCGTGCCGGCCGGGCGGGCCGATGAGCTCTGCGGGCGACGGCTTGACTGGATCGAGGCGTATGCGGGCTGAGGCTCAGTAGGCCTGCCACCCCGCGCGTCGGGAATGACCTGGTGCGGTCAGCGTGCGCCAGTCGGCGCCGGGACGGCGAGTTGGCGCACATCGCAGCCGTGATCGGCAAGGTGACGCTCCAGCGCGCGGCGTTTCAAGCCGCGGCGAGGTCGATCGTGACCTGCTCAGCGTGGCCGCCGCCGATCGGTGGCTCGCGGCCCTGGTCGCCGTAGGAGGCGATCATCTCGTGGGCGGCGTCAAGCAGCAGCTCGCGCGCCTCGTCCACCGTGCGCCCGCATGTGACGACCGCCGCCCACTCGGCGAGCTGCGCCGTCGTCCAACCATGCGCCGATGGTGCGATATCGTCCCGTTGGTCGCGACTGGCGAGGGTGGAGTCAACCACCGGGGAGCGACCAAGTACGAGACGGCGCCGCCCGCCTGGGTGCCTCCAGACCAGTGTCCAACTGTTCGGAGGCGTTCATGGAGTTGCGCTACGGCACCAATCCGCACCAGTCCCCGGCAAGCGTCGTCGCGATCGATGCGGCGCATGTCCCGGTTCGCGTGCTGCACGGTGACCCGTCGTACATCAACGTCCTTGACGCGGTCAGTGGCTGGCAGCTCGTCAGCGAGGCCCAAAGCGCGCTTGGCCTGCCAGCCGCGACGTCGTTCAAGCACGTCTCTCCCGCCGGCGCTGCGCTCGCGGGTCCGATCGATGAGGTGATGGCTGAGCTCTACGGCGTCGACCCGACGGCGATCGGATCGCTCACCAGCGCGTACGTCAGAGCCCGAGACGCTGATCCCAAGTCCTCCTACGGCGACATGGTCGCCGTGTCCGAGCCCGTGGATGCGGAGCTGGCCGAGCTGCTGATGGGCCTGGCGTGCGACGGCATCATCGCCCCGGGATATGCCGAAGGGACGGTGGCGAGGCTCTCGGAGAAGAAGCGTGGCGCATTTGTCGTCTTCGAGGTCGATCCTGACTACGGGCCGCCCGCCGCCGAGTCCCGAGAGCTGTTCGGCCTACGGTTCGTGCAGCCTCGTGACGGGCTTCCCCTGACGCACGACGTGATCACCGCCGGCGTCGTGTGCGGGTCGCTGGCAAGGAGACCTGTTGACGACCTGTTGCTCGGCCTGATCGTCCTTCGGTACACCCAGTCCAACTCTGTCGCCTATCTCCGCGACGGGATGACGCTCGGCATCGGCGCTGGGCAACAGTCGCGCATCGACTGCACCCGCCTGGGCGGAGCGAAGGCCGACACCTGGTGGCTGCGGCGCCACCCGATCGTCCGAGGACTGACTGCGGGCACGAGCCCGCGCGTGCAGGACCGTGTCAACCTCGAGATCGAGTACCTCGACGGGGAGCGTGCTGATGAGCAAGGGCGGCTGGCGTCAGATGCGCGACACACTTGGCTGCAGCGCCTGGATGATGTGAGCTTCGTCTCCGACGGAGCGATCCCGTTTCGCGACAACATCGATCACGCCCACCGCCACGGCGTCGGCTACATCGCCGAGCCCGGCGGTTCGATCCGCTCTCCCGACATCCTGGCAGCATGTCAGCAGCACTCGATCACACTCGCCCAAACCGGGATCCGGCTCTTTCGCCACTGATCGCCAGGGAACGGGTTACCCCCACCCATTCCTATTCGACTGTCCCGGTCAACGACCGTGCCGGTCAGCGCCGTCAGCGGAAGTCCCCCCCACCGATGTCGGCCACGAGCTGGTCGATCGCGAGCGTGTCGGTGAAGCCGACGAGCGTGCCGGCGCGATTGCCCTTGCCGATGACGAGAAGCGTTGGGGACTGCAGCACGTCGACGCCCCGGGTGATCGCGGCGTACTGCGCGACGCGGCTGATGGGGGCCACGCGGACGACGAGCTTGCCGCCGTGGCGGTCGGCGGCCCGGAGCGCACGACGCACGGCGCGGTCGTCGGCCCCGTCCGCACTGAAGAAGAGGATCGCCGCGACCTTGCCGCGGGCGACCTCGCGGAGGATCGGCCCCGACGGGTCGGCCGGCGGCGGCGTGGCGGCGCCTCGGCGGGCGGTCGACGGTGCCGGCTTCCCGGTGGCCGCCGGCGTCTGCGCGGACGCGGCTCCCGGCTCGTCCGTGGCGGTCGCGGCGGCGGCCTGGCTCGCGGCGGCGTTCGCGTTCGAGGTGGCCGCGGCGCCCTTCGCCTTGTCGACCGCCCTGCCGAGGCCGGCGACCCCTGGAGCGGTGGTC
>JAABUS010009461.1_pt1 | contig 10288 bp, 10 predicted proteins | sample 5560161 | NCBI WGS metagenome assembly JAABUS01 (sample SAMN10711885, study PRJNA513376) | rock metagenome | isolation source: Antarctica rocks | place: Antarctica: Victoria Land, Trio Nunatak nord | collected 2016-01-04
TGTGTTGTTTCACAACAGCCCATGTTTCTCCAGAGTACAGCAGAACTGACATGACAATGCATTGAAAGAATTGCATTTTAACAGACAGGGTCAAAGCCCTAGAGGACCAGATGTTGGCCCGTCTGAGGCATTACGTGTTGTGTTGTGATAGTATTGCTACAACATGATATGAACAAAGCACAAGTTTGTTTGGGCGTGTTGTATGTTTGGATTACAGAAATGTATAGTCCTACAGACCAATTCTACACAAGTACAGTGTATATTTGCAGGACAAGTAGACTTGATTGCATATAGGTACCTACAGGTAAGTACCTTGCTGACTACTGACTCTGATGTTACGTATTATAAGTATATAATTGCGTCACTGTAAAACGCGTCATATGCAATGACAAAGCTGAAAACCCAAGCAACTGCCAGGCACCATTGCAAAACCACTCAATGATTCATACCACTGAGAGGAAGGCACCTGAGGCCGGGACCTGGAAAAGTTTGGCCTACATATATAACGAAGAGTCTGCTCAAAGTCTTGAAACAATACAAACGTCAATCAGCAAGGGCAAAATTGTCTGAAGCTGATTCCAAAAATCACAGTGAGTGCATTTTATATCAAAACTTGCTACCAATGTGCTTGCAGATTTGATTTGACAGACATTCCAACATCTGAATCAAAAAGATGCTACCAAGGTGAGTATAAACAGAAGAAGCTCCGTGTAGTAAGGAGAACAAGCTGCACAGCACGCTGACAATGACACCTTCAGGAATTACACACAAATTTTTCTTGACAGCAATACACTCAATACAAGCAATCACTTTGCTTCATATTACACACACTCTACCAGAGGCAATCTTGACAGGCTTCCAAATTGTATCTCTCGATGCAGAGATGCATGTTACCCTTGCTGCTTGCAGGGGTTGAAATCTGCAATCATTGATATGCTTCCTCAAACCCGCAAGCCCTATGGGAAGCTCAAAAGTGGTCCTGCAACGCGCGTGATGATTTGCAGGCGCACGTAGGTTGCGTCGGTACCAGAACGTACATGCTCGACTTTCAGCACCCCTCATGTTCTGCTTGCTGCAGCTTCAGCATTCTGGAAGGGTGCCACGCGTAAGCCATCAGCTCTTGCATGACAGCTGCACTGCGCCAGGTGCTGCGCCTCTTTGCAGGCTGGTGCAGATGCAGTATTGTCTCCATAAAGCATGTTTCCCAGCAAATGGCATTCCAGACATGTTCAGGACATGACAGGCTTGCCATTTTGTTCGCAGTGTTGCGGCGAAAGGCGCTTAGTTGAAGGGATGCTTCAACTTGGTGACCAAGCTTCAAGCTTGCGTTCAGCTGTTCTGGGCCAGCACCAATGTTGCTTGGCAGTCCTGACGTGCCTGGAATGTATTCATCTGTAGCTGTTGAGTGGTACAGGAGGTGGTACAGAAGGATGGTGCGCACATAGTGTGAAGGGACAGACGCTGTGCGCCAGGACATGGGCAGCATTTGCTTGTATTCAGGTCTGCCCATAGACATTTCCACGAACTTGTATAAGCCCATCCTGTCAGCTTCTGGTACCTTGGCTGATACTGACCCATGGTCTGCTGTTGTGATCACGTGCAGTGGAAGCTCACGAAGCCAATGAACGCTTGTTTGTCGGATGACACTGTTCATACCACGTACTTCAGGTATCTGCAGTAATTTGTGCCCGGAAAAGGACTGTCCGGCTCGGTACACGCACAGTGTGATCACCGAGCCAGAGAGCGGCCGTGCGCAAGAACTACGTACAACAACAAAAGTAGCGTGAGATTGTACCAAGTACAACCGTTACGTGCGCAATGCCAACAAAATGCAATATACACGGTGAACCGCATAGTAAAGCAAGCTTGATGTTTGGCAAAGAGCACTATGCGAGCCACGCTTGCCTTACCCAGCAATGCGGCGTGGAGGACTCTGCACCAACCTGTAGCAGCTTCGGTGGGATGTCTGATAAAGCAAGCTCACCGTCGACATCCGCATTGCATCTGTTCGGACCCAGACATGTGTGGAAATGCATGGAAGGTCTGAGTCAGCACTGAGACCGAGTCAGCATTTCTTGCGAAGAAGAAGCCTGTGGAAGCACAACAGGGCTTATTCTTTAGTTTAGCTTAAGCGTCAGCTATGAACAGCAGTGTTTTCACAAGTGCTCTAGAACCTTAGGTGACTTTGTGTGGCATTTCATTCTATTGGTCAAATGGGCATGGTTGGTCCCAATGACCTGTACAAAAATCTCTTACTGCTCTGGCTACTCAGTGCCTTGCAGAAGACTGAGCCCACGCCATCACTGTGAGAACAAAGAGCATTAGCGCTTTTGCTTTCACAGCTGCTCATCCTCATGCATTTGACTCACTAGGCTTGAGGTTGCTGAAGAGCCTGGAGCCATGTAGGCCCTGACATGTCAGGCACATCTATGAGAGCAACTTAGGCGACTCACCGTCAACTGACTGGCTATGACTGATCAACTTTTGGATTAGAGTCAGCAGTCAGCAGAGTACTTACATTAATTACAGAAAGGGTCTGTCAGCTGAAAGCAAAGCATGCAGCTATCACAGAAGGGCGAAGAGGACAAATTTGCAGTGCCAGCTTCACAATGCACAGTACTCCATAGCACATCAATCATGCTATATGCACCATGCTTACCTGCAGCAACTCAGTGCTTGTGACGTACCATGCACAGACCCACGGATTGACCAAATTTTCTACAGCATGAGTCGGGCATGCGCATAGTGCTTGCCTACACGTGCCATGATGTACAAGAGCGCTTTGAGGATTGCATTGTCATTGTGTGAGCACAGTAGCACATGAGTTGTGACAGCTGACGAACGCATGTTACATTGTGGGCAGAAATTCAGCAACACTGGGTCAAAATTTGAGACTAGACTGTCACAGTGCACATTGCACAGATAAGCACTTGTGCAACAGGTTTCGAAAACAGATGTTGTGGCAGGCTCCTTATGATCATTTGTGGCTGTCCTAGGCTTTTACACAAATGCTGATGTCATGTATGTACGTACATGTATACATGGATGCGGCAAGCAAGTGTGCTCCATGTTGAGTAGCGTGTAAATCACACAGATCAAGCTGTTGTTCATCACTGCTTGCGGCCCGGCTGAGCACTCCCTCAACAGCATGTGTTTGCTCTGCATACATATGCCCTACAAATCACTCATGCAGTGCGACGCTCATGTTTGGTTTAGTGGCTGTCCAGCCTCACGTATCTGCTCAGCTACAAAGGTGCAAATTTGCTGTGCAAGAAAAGATGCACACTCTCTCTTGTCATTCAAGTCATGAGTCAGCCATTATGAGCTGTGGTATCAATGGACCTTGTACATGCTGTTTGACTGTTAGCTAGAGGGCAAGGGTGCTGCTCCAGTGGGTGGGTAAGCCATGGTACTTAGGGGTGCCGGGGCAGGCGCAACCCCAGGTCCACTACCATATGACATCGTGTTGGCCGCTCCTGGAGGACCTCCTGTTGTGCTACCTGTTAGTGGTATGCTGCTTGTCAGTGGTCTGTGTCATTGTGTTGCCAAAGACATATAATTGCAAGAGACACAGGACTGAGCAGTTCATGCAGTAGCATACATGATGCAATGCAATGCTGCAACGTTCACAGCCAAATCGCAGTTCTCAAGACTTCTGTTGCACCTCAAAGAATCATTGCAAAATTATGTGTGACTTAGACCATGCAAAGACAGGCAGTAGCAACAGCAGCCACACAAACCAATACTCCAGCAGTCAGCATTATGAGCTGCAAGCCCCAGCAAGCTCAGGAAGGCAGTGCATTGAGCAATGCAACAGTATGCAAAGACTTGTGACTGCACCTGAGTTTGCAGCATTCTGTGCAGCCAAGACAGACGCTGTTGAAGTTACAGTCGATGGAGCTGAAGGCGATGAAGATCGGGAACTAGTTGAAGCGGGTGGTGAGTCATCTTCGTCCTCAGAACTTTGAGACGATGATGATCTTGATGCCGAAGAGGAAGCTGATGAGGATGACGATGATGATGCTTTCTCCATCCCATCTGGAAGCAAGCAAAGGCAGCAATGATGTACATCTTTTGCATATGTATTGTATACACCATGGCAGGGCCTCTGATGACAAGAGTGGAAGACAGCAGACTGCAGCCTCTGTCAGTGTGCACATGTGATTAGCACAACAGAGCAACAGCAGTGCAGGAGCTATGAGCATGCGCATACTCCTTGACATATGCTGAATACGCATGATTTCGCTATTGCCACCAGTGGTATGTGAAATGAAAAGCTGTATGTCATCATCATACAATATTCCTGCTTCTGTGATGCACATGCCATGATTTCTTCCCTGCAGTGTGCTCAATGCTGTTGCCTTGCACATCAGCAATGTGCTGTTACTTGTGCTAAGGCAGCTTTGCGACTTGGGTTGAGCAGGACAATGGTGAGATGCCTCACCATCCTGCGGTAGCCTTTCTCGTAGCTGGTGTACCTCCTCCAATTCAGCAAGGATCCGCTGGTACTCTATTTTGTCTACTTCGTCGACATCAGCTACACGCAATCTGTGAGAGTCGACTCGGACGTCAGCCAGTGCGCCGAGGACGAGCAGAGCTGCAAAGCCTTTCAGGAACATAGCCTTCATCAAAACAAGAGTTCTGCACCTGTACGTACATATACATAGCTGCGGCTGGCGCTTTCCACACGTAGTGTATGCATATGTTGCAGGTCTACGCAGGTCGTTGCTCGACAAATCACATGCAACGTTGTTGCTTGAGACGCGGCAAGGGCAGGCACGCCGGCATATATGCACGCCAGTACATACCTGGACAGCTACTAAGTTGCACACAGCCGAACCATGCACAACATCCGGTTTTTCTCAACGTGGCGGGCAAGAGCATCACAAAGTGAACACAAAAAGGTGAGCCAGAGCCGGATTTCTGAGCCGGTTTATGGTTGCTTTAGAGAAGTCAGAAACGTATGGAAGCCATACTGGTCCATGTGGGGCTCATTACATCATATATGTTTGTCAAGTATGGATTGAAACAGTCATGTAAAATCCTGTTGATGCTGACCAGTCATGCTGACGCAGCATCACTGCCCAGTCCATTCCTGCTGACACAGCATAAATTTGAGTGTTACACTTGTCTGTACTTACACCGTTCACACAAATTGAAGCACTATACCAAAGACTTGTTCATTGGACGTCGAGCACACAAATCCTCAACTCAGCCACACCAAACCAGGCAAACTTGAACTTAGCCACACCAAATCAGGCAACATCATCGGCTAGACTGGCGCCTTCTATTGTGCATGCGATTCCTAAAGCGTGGTGGATTCATTGCTGCAGATGAGACCATGCGTTGACTGCGCCTTGACGATCTGGCAGGGGATTGGCGCTGCACCCCCATGGTGAAGGGCAGGCTGCGAGGTGATGGCATTGTCTGCGCAAAGCTAGTGTTGGCAGGTGCTGATCCTTCAAACAGCTCAGGCCAGGATGCACTTGAAGCTGAAGCTGCAGGTCTGTATCTTGTCTGAGTGATCCAAGGCACCACAGGAATTTCACTGTCCTCATTGTGAGGTGCACTCTGGTGAGCATGCCCCACAATCGGTTCTGACCTCAATGCAACAATTGACGACCTTGCTGCTGCAGGTGCTGAACTTGCTGTATGCCTGCCATTAGGTTGACCTAAGTGCAACGTGCAGTAATGAGTCGTCTTTGCCACATGGATTTCAGCACAAGGCAATCATGCAATGTACGCGGATTATCAATCCAATGTTTCAGTGTAGGAATGGTAGTGGCATATAGCGATTAGATAGAAGCATGTTGAAGCAAGTACAGCTTTGGGTAGAAGGCAACAGAGCAGTAACACCTGAATGTACCAGAGCATTTGTCAGGAGCGTGCAATGCAACAACACAGAGCATGGGCAAGCCAAGATGGCCAATGCTTTACATAGAAGTCAACAAGCAACAAGTGACATTATATGAAATGGGCATGATAAGCAGGAAGCATACCTCTACGCTCAGACAACACAGAGCCAAGTTGCTCAGATGCTGCTGCAAGCCTGTTCAGCATTGACCACATAAAGCCTGGAATGTCAGCAATGGAGACCGACCTTGGCAAGACCGGACTACTGAACAAATTTGGCTCTGATGCAAGGCTATCTGACCTTACATTGGGTCCAGGCCTAGATGCAAAGTACGGCCTGTGCCGCGCTAATGTGAGCCTGTGAGCAGGTGAGCCTAAATTGGGAGGCTGTAAATCTGGCAGCTGCTGATGTTGTGATGCTGCTGAGTCATCATGTGCGGATGATGATGAGTTATGTGCTGGGGACTCTGGAGGAGGCTCTGGTGAGTCTCCAAATGGTAAGTGGTGTCTGGGGTGGGATGTTGAAGCCTCTGGTCCAGGCAGACCTGCTGTGCCATTGGTGAGTAGATCATCATAATCAGATGGTGTAAGAGGGCGATTGTGATCATTGGATGTGGATGGGGAATGTATAGGTGACAGGGCGGTGTCATCAGCAGGTGACTGACCAGCTTGGCCGGCTGGTGGAGCTAGTCCTTGCCTTGGAGAGCGTGTTGGCGATGTTGGAGAGTCAGCTGCAACGCGACATGACTACTCAGTGAGCAAGCAGCAGGCTGACAGAAAGTCAGCAGCATCAGCAAAATGTTTGAAGATTGCAGGGTGTCAAGAGCGATCACAGCTAAATACCAATGCAATACTGATAAGCAAGCTTTGTATACTGAAATTGTCAAGCTCCCAATGATGGAATCTACAAACTGTTTGTGACTTTTGAGAAATCAAAGAGTTGCAAACACACAGGGCCATTGCTGCGCAGGAAAATGCCGCTGGTCTTTCTTGTAACACTTTGCCATGCAAAGGGTCTCCAGATCAAACTTCAGCAGCTCACCAGGGCTTGCTGTGTAGGGACTGGGCAGGCCAGGGTCGTCCTCTAATTGAGTGTGACCCTGTGGTATCAACACTCTTTGACTTTCCGTTGGCACAGCTCCATCACGTTCTCGTAAGTGGGCTCTGTCTGCCCATACATTTGGTGGAATCATCATGCCTGCTGTCAGGTTGTGATGAAGTCTGTACACCGCGTAAAACTCAGTTGTGAGCTGCAGAGTAGCACACACAAGCTACCTGCTGACCAACCAGCCTCACTCTCTGTCATTTTGTCCTGCTCCCTTGCTTCACTGCAGCAGTGCAGTAGGTCAGTACATGCACATACATGACAAGACACAAGCACCAGCCACCTGGCTTTGATGCAGTGCCCAAGCATACCGTCGCTGTCTTGTCTTGTCAGGGAAGCTGGCCTCAATGAGTTCAGCCAGCCGCCTGCTGACACCTACAACAACAGAACAAGATTGGAAACTGCCCTGAGTGGGTTTGGTGTGTTTTTCCATATTTTGTGGCTTACCAGGAACAGACATAGAGAGCGGGACCCTGCAAAGAGGGCAGCTTGGATACGTCCTGGAACGCGATAACCATTGTCTGTAACAGTCCCTACAGAATTCGTGACCGCAAGCGCCAACCACTGGTTCAAGCAGGAGATCCAGGCAGATAGGACAGTTGTAATCTTCACTAGAAGCCATGGAATGAAAATTTGCGGCAGGTGCATGCAGCACCAAGCTCGAGCTTGTCAGTGTCACTTGCTTCAACGATACCTAAATCCCCCAGACAAACGCGAGTGCAGCAAATCTACGGAAGCTTCAGCCTGAAGTACCAAGCCTTCTATCGCTCTGTTAGCTAGGAAAAATGCTCTAAGGACTGACCATGCATGCGCGAATTGTTTGGGGACCGAGTCTGGATCAAGAACGAGCCGTTTCAGAGACTCAGATGGTCGTGATCTTGGCATGCAACAGAGAGCTTCACGCAAGAAGCAAAACGCCAGCAAATGTGCTGTATGAAAAAGATTACAACAGTTCAAGCTAAAAGCTGTGGATAGCATTGTTTCGCACTGGTATTGATTGTCATCAGGAGACTACTGATCAGCAATGCAAGCCCAAATGCATCGAGCGTTTGGCACAAACGGCAACATACAGTCTGGCCAACTAGCTACTATAGATCAATCAGGTACTTATTACAGTTAGATACATGCTGTACATGCACATATGGGCAAATTGTACCACATACAATATGTGCATATACATGCATGCGACATACGTGTTCATGCTTGAGGCTATATAATATCGGGCTTCATGCCTTTTGCAAAGCCTTGCACAGGCTAAACATCTGCAGGAAGCTGCGGCAAAAGGCAGCCTTTTGCCTGCCACTATAATCATAATGTGTTGGCCGTACATGTGACGCTGTAAGCCTTCACAAAGTTCTGACATCCTCATGAATGCATTCTTGACATACCCATGCCTGCTATGGCTGCTTGTCGTTCACAGAGGAATTGAAACTCTACTATGCAAAGGGCCTTGAGCAGCGCTACCAGTATGCCGTGGTAGTGGTAGTGAACACATGTTTCAATCAGATATGACCCTGCCCATTTAGGAAAGAAAGCACGATAGTTTATGTGTGCTAGATGTAGCCCTGCTGTAATCCTTAGTGGCACGCATGGCGAGGCTTTGCATTGTTGGTAAGCTTGTTGGCCTGCATGTGCTCATACTTACAGGCTGCCCAATGTGAGTTTATAAGCTCATATAGAATGTGAGTTGGTCAATACTTCTTTGAGGTTTTGGCAAAGCCACCTATTCTATATTGTCTTGGACTGATGACATACTGTGCAAGCACCTTGACAATCATGATGCTAAAACCAACAAAGGTAGTGATGCTGGAGCAAACGCGTCTACGCTGTACAGACATGTCAGGGCTTGCTCTGTAGAGATAATATCTGTTTTTGCAAGCTTCTTTCTGTAGCAGGAAGTAACAAGCTGTTGTACTAGCACCATGCAATCACATTGCTGTGTATCTCTCATCTGGCAGGTGCAGATATGGGCTCTGTATACGCCCTCAAACAGCAACAGCAGTCCAATTGCATCACTGTGAGGCAGATTGGTGCACTCAGGTGTCTGGGCCTCTGAGCTGGTCTACAAAGTCATCTATCAGGTATGGCCATGCTGAATTACTGCTGGCGTCAAATTGCTGCAGGTCTGCCTCTGTGCGGACAATCTTGGCAAAGTCCAACAGCTGAGACCATGTGTCTTTAGAGATTGCAAGCTTGTGATTTGTCTCCAAAAATTGACACCATCTCTTGACCAAAGGCCAGCCTTGTTCTGAGAACAGCAGCTGCCACATAGCAACCGCAGTGTCAAGCTGCAGACATTTCTGACCCTTCTCACATGCAAACCCATATGCATAACTGTAGATGTCACGAAATGCCTTCTCATTTGTGAGCTCGCTTCTCAGCTGAGGTAATTTATGCCTGAGACTGTCTATGGAATCACACCCAAGCTCCTCCATGCCTTCTACAAACTCATCCTTGCTAAACTCACACATGGTTGCAGCTTGAAAGTGCCAGCTTATAACCAAGGTCACAATATCAGAGGGATCGACCTGAAGGTCTTGGCAGAAGCGCCCAACGCCTGCATAGTTACACACCTATTTCCAAAACAGTGCATTTATACCACCCAATTCAGCAGCTTCTCCGCACCGTCGGCAAATATTACATGTTCCTGCTTATCCCTGTACCTCTCATACAAGCTGATGATGGCGGAGTTGTCGTTCGATGTGCTAGCAGTAAGGCCTTGATTGAAAAAGAGGTTGATCGCAAGTTCTACGTTCCATTGACTGGCTTGCAAGCATTCTGCGGCTTGCTCCTTGGATGCACCTGTAATGCCCTGAAACTGGCCGACTTGCTGCTTTTGCGAAGCGCTGAGCTTATTTTTGCCCATCCAAGTCAAACTGAACTAAGGTGACCTTGCAGAATAGCGCATCACTCACACACGTGACCACAATGGCAAAGCGACATGCATGCTTTACACCGAGCTGCACACGGCCGTAGAGCAGTTCACGCAACTTACATCACTTGCTGTGCCCCCCTGTGCCCCTGTGCCAAGCTTGTGTGTGTGCGTCTGTGCGTCTGTGCCATCGTGGGAGTGTTCATCAGGGCTATTACAGCGGGGCGGGGCGCTGCTGCTGCGCTAGCAGAGGGGCAGTTAGGTCTGGCTCTTACTGGCTTCGTGTGAGTACCGGAACCTACAACAGGCCCAAAGTGAAGGATGAAGGACCGTCAGAGTGTGTAAAACTTCGTCGCCAGTTATTCAGGGTCACCTGATCGGTGTGTCAAGCATCTGAGACGCCGACAAGGCTCTGTCGACGACTTTGATCTAACAGCAGCAAGCGAGCGCGACGTGAT
>JAABUS010009462.1_pt1 | contig 10286 bp, 9 predicted proteins | sample 5560161 | NCBI WGS metagenome assembly JAABUS01 (sample SAMN10711885, study PRJNA513376) | rock metagenome | isolation source: Antarctica rocks | place: Antarctica: Victoria Land, Trio Nunatak nord | collected 2016-01-04
CGCTCGGCCCGGACCCAGCTCGCCGCCCTGCACGCCCGGGTGCTGGCCGAGCGGTCCGCGGTCGACCCCTCGCCCGGCCGGGCCGAGGAGTTGCGGGCCGCGCGGGAGCGGCTGTCCCAGTCCCGCCGGCAGGACGGCCGGGCCTGGCAGCTGCGGCTGCGGGCGGAGATGTCCCGGGCCCGGATCGACTCCATGCACGACGTCCAGCGCGAGGTCCGGGACCAGCTGGTGTTCTGGCGGGGCTGGATCGACCGGGCCGACGGCGGCGGCCTGCAGCGGCTGCCGGGCGAGCTGGACGCGTCCCTGCAGGCCCTCGGGCTGCGGACAACCGGCCGGGTGGTGGGCCGGCTGCGCGCGGTCGCCGACGCGCTGCTGCGGGAGCTGTTCGGCCCGGCCGAGCTGGCCGAGGTGTACGCCGACCTGGCCCGGACCTCGGCCGTGCCGGCCGGCTTCGTCGGGCCGGACGGGCGGCCGCCCGGCGTCGAGGACAAGCTGCTGATGGTCACCGGCGCGTCGATGGGCTTCGCCGCCGGTCGGGCGGTGGCGTTCGTGCCGGCGCTGCTCGGGCTGGGCGCGGTGCCGGTGCTGGGCTGGGTGCTGGCGCCGATCGCGCTGGTCGTCGGTGGGGTGGTCGGCGGCTGGATGGTCCGGTCGCGGCGGCTGATGGCCGACAAGGTGCACCACAAGCAGTGGATCAACGACACGCTGACCGAGGTCCGGGCGGCGCTGGAGTCCGAGGTCGCGGCCCGGTTCGTGGACGCCGAGCAGGCGCTCACGCTCGCCCTGGACGGCGCGATCGCCCGCCGGGTCGACCAGCTGGACCGGGAGATCAAGCAGGTCGACGAGGCGCTGCGGGTCTCCGCGGGCGAGCGCGACCGGCTCCGCCAGGAACTGTCCGGGGTGGCGGACCGGATCGTCGGCGTGGTCACCCAGGTCGACGCGCTGCTGCCGGCGCTGCGAGGTGCGCGATGACGGAATGGGACCACGATGGGCACCACGGCCACGACGGGCCGGACGACCCGGCCGTCGAGCCGAGCTGGGACGTGCTCGGCACCGAGCCGGCCGCGCCCCTGGGTGAGCCGTCCGACCCCGACGACCCCTACGGGTCACCGCCCGAGCCCGGGTCGGACCCCGACGGCCCGACTTCGGCCGAGCCGGCCGGCCTGCCCGAGGAGCAGCCGGCCGACTGGTCCGGCGGGCAGCCTGACCACCCTGACCATCCCGGCGATCCGGCTGGCGGGGCGGCGGATCGGGCCGGACCCTCCGGCTGGGATCCGGCGCGCTCCGCCGACCCGGGCAGCTGGGACCAGCCGGGCGGCGCCGGTTACGACCCGTTCGGCCTCCCCGACCAGGACGACCTGTTCGACGGCACCGATCCGGCCGGTTGGACCGACGCCGGCGCGGACCCGTTTCCGCCCACCCTGGACGTGAAGGTCCAGCCGGGCGATGGCGGCCCCTGGGTCGACCCGGACCTGCTCGGCGGTCCGGACTACTGGACCGCCGACCAGCCCGGCCCGGACCTGGCCGCCCCGGTCGACCCGCCGAGCGCCCTGCTGCCGGATCTGGCCGCCGCGGACGGCGACCCGGATGCCGGCTGGGACGCCCTACGCGACTCCGACGACCCCGCGGTACGCGCCCTCACCCGGCACTGGAACCCCTGACCTCGCGACAGCCTCCGCTCCGTCGCCCGCCCGGGTACCCCGCTGCCGGCGACCTCGTCGGCGCCGGCCGGGAGTTCACGTCCGGCGCCTCGGCGGCAGATGCACCGCCGGTGGCCCGTCCCCGTCCTCGTCCGGGTCCGTCCCGCGCATCGCTTTGATCACCGGCGCCGGGTCCGCCCCGAGGCTGGTCGCGGTGTGCGCATAGGACAGGTACCCCTGTTGTTCGGCCATCTGCGCCCGCAACCGGCTTCGCGCCGAAAACATCCCGGCCACAACGACGCAGGCGACGATCGCGGCGCCGAACCAGATGTGCCCGGTGACGATCATGGCGGTGGCCGGGACGACCATGACGCTGCCGACTAAAACTTCCGTTCCGATCCGAGACTCCATCCCCTCACGCCTCCTGTAGCGACCCTTAAGTGACCCCTAAGAAGAGTCGCCCACGATCCGGTCATGAGGCAAGAGAAAAGTGCAAGCTACTGGAATCAATCCCTCAACCCTTAAGGGTATAGACTTTATGCTGAACGGGCTCGTGTGGCAGCGAAGGGCGGTGGCATGGCCGCATTTCAACTGACAGATCGCGAGCAGCAGATCCGAGCGTTGGTGGTGGACGGTCTCACCAACGAGGACATTGCCGTACGGCTGAAGATCTCCCGCAAGACGGTCGAATCTCACCTGCGCATGCTCTTCCGCAAGCTCGGCGTGTCCCGGCGCGAGCAGGTGTCGCTGGAGGACTTCGTCCCAGTTCGCGACCCGCGGGCGTTGGACGCGACCCCGGTGACCGAGCTGGAGGAGCAACTCCGTTCGTATGAGACGGCGATCCGCCACATCACCAACCGGCAGACTCCCCTCTTCTCAGAGCGGGTGGAGATGACGGTGACGATCGGCGATACGGCCAACGAAGACACCGTCGCCGAGCGCCGCTGGACGACGCCCAAGCCGTATCTCATCTACCGCGTTACTCGCCCGATCGTGCCGACGTCAAAGCCGCCGACCACCGATGACCTCAGCGTCTCCTGCGAGGTGGTGGGCCAGGACGTAGGCGTCGCTGTGCACGCGATCCTGGACCGGAAGCGACGCCACCAGCTGCTCGTGACCTTCCAGCCGGGGCTGCAAACCGAGACCGAGTGGGTGCTCCGTTACAACACGGCCGGCATGTGGAATCCGTTGCGGGAGATGGGCGAGGACACGACGGTCTGGCGGCCGGGGGTGCTCGACGACGAGAAGGCGCCGCTGACCACCATCACAGACCTGACCATGAGGTTCGTCTTCCCGCGCCGCACCACGGACGCCGACGTGACTGAGCGGCACGGTCGGGGCAAGGTCGTTGACGAGAAATTGGCAGATGGTCGGCGGGTACTGGTCTGGCGGGATCTACGGCCGGGCGGCACGCGCTACGAGTGGATACTTAAGCAGTCGGAGGAGCACGAGTAACGGGCGATGCGCACGCCCGGTCACTCATCCCCCGTTGGAAGCGTCGCCTCCGCACATGTCTTCCTCCTGTAACGGCTGGTAGCTGATAAGAACCATCCGCCACGATAGGGCGCGGAGCGTGGGCCGTCCATAACTCCTGTCACCCGTACCTGTGGGTAGGGTTCGGGACCAACCGCGGCATGGATGGAGGGTCCCGAGTGGCTGAGGTGGATCCCGGGTTTCTCGAGCTGCCGATGCGGCAGATGGCGGACGCCGCGCTGCAGCGGGTGCGCGATCTCGGGGCCGAGCACGCCGACTTCCGGCTGGAGCGGATCCGCAACCAGGACCTGGTCCTGCGCGACGGCCGGGTCGACTCGGCCAGCGACGGCCAGGACGTCGGCTTCGCGGTCCGGGTGGTGCACGACGGCACCTGGGGCTTCGCCGCCGGCGTCGACCTGACCCCGGAGGCCGCGGTCGCCGTGGCCGAGCAGGCGGTCGAGGTGGCCAAGGTGAGCCGCCCGGTCAACTCGGAGCCGATCGAGCTGGCCGACGAGCCGGTCTACGCGGACGTCACCTGGGTCTCGCCGTACGAGGTGAATCCGTTCGACGTGCCCGACGCGGAGAAGTTCGCGCTGCTCGGGGACTGGTCCGAGCGCCTGCTGGCCGCCGACGGCGTGGACCACGTCGAGGCCCTGGTGATGCAGGTGCAGGAGAACAAGTTCTACGCCGACCTGGCCGGCACCATCACCACCCAGCAGCGGGTCCGGCTGCACCCGGAGCTGGAGGCGACCGCGGTCGACCGCTCCCGCGGCACCTTCGAGACGATGCGCACCTGCGGGCCGCCGGCCGGCCGGGGCTGGGAATACCTCACCGGCGACACCTGGGACTGGGCCGCGGAGCTGGCGCAGATCCCGGAGTGGCTGGCCGAGAAGGCCAAGGCCCCGTCCGTCGACCCGGGTCGCTACGACCTGGTCGTCGACCCGACCAACCTCTGGCTGACGATCCACGAGTCGATCGGCCACGCCACCGAGCTGGACCGCGCGCTCGGCTACGAGGCGGCGTACGCGGGAACCAGCTTCGCCACCTTCGAGCAGCTCGGCACGCTGAAGTACGGCTCGCCGGTGATGACCGTGACCGGTGACCGCACCGTCGAGCACGGCCTGTCCACCATCGGCTACGACGACGACGGCGTGCAGACCCAGCAGTGGGACCTGATCCGGGACGGCACGCTGGTCGGCTACCAGCTCGACCGGCGGATGGCCCGGCTCAAGGGCCTGGGCCGGTCCAACGGCTGCGCGTTCGCCGACTCGCCCGGCCACATCCCGGTGCAGCGGATGGCCAACGTGTCCCTGCAACCGGCCCCGGGTGGCCCGTCCCTGGACGCGCTGATCGGCGGGGTCGAGCGCGGCATCTACGTGGTCGGCGACAAGTCCTGGTCGATCGACATGCAGCGTTACAACTTCCAGTTCACCGGGCAGCGGTTCTACCGGATCGAGAACGGCCGGCTGGCCGGGCAGCTGCGGGACGTCGCCTACCAGGCCACCACGACCGACTTCTGGGGCTCGATGGAGGCGGTCGGCGGACCGGAGACGTTCCTGCTGGCCGGCGCGTTCAACTGCGGCAAGGCCCAGCCCGGTCAGGTCGCCGCGGTCAGCCACGGCTGCCCGCCGGCACTGTTCCGGAACGTGAACATCCTCAACACGGTCGATGAAACCGCAGGAGACGGTCGAGCGGGCGCTGGCGCTGTCCAAGGCGGACGGCTGCGTGGTGGTGGCGACGGAGCGGTCCGAGGCCAACCTGCGCTGGGCCGGCAACACGCTGACCACCAACGGCGCCATGCGGTCCCGCGGCGTCGCCGTGATCAGCACGATCGCCGGCGCGGCCGGGGTGGTCGAGCGCAGCTCGGTCGACGCGGACGAGCTGGAGGACCTGGTCCGGGCCAGCGAACAGGCGGCCCGGGACGCCGGCCCGGCCGAGGACGCGGCCCCGCTGGTGGAGCCGGACGGCACCCCGGCCGGCTGGGACGAGGCGCCGGTGGAGACCTCGATCGGCGCGCTCGGCGGAGTGGCCAGCAGTCTGGGCTCGGTCTTCGAGCGGGCCGGGGCGCAGCAGCGGCTGCTCTTCGGGTTCGCCGAGCACGGCATGGAGACCCGGTACGTCGGCTCCTCCACCGGCCTGCGGCTGCGGCACGTGCAGCCCAGCGGGCGGATCGACGTGAACGGCAAGTCCCCCGACTATTCCCGCTCGGCCTGGGTCGGCCGCAGCACCCGCGACTTCGCCGACGTGGACGTCGAGGCGCTGGACGGCGAGCTGGCCCGCCGGCTGGAGTGGGCGAGCCGCCCGGTCGAGCTGCCCGCCGGCCGGTACGAGACGCTGCTGCCGCCGGCCGCGGTCGCCGACCTCCTCTTCTACGTCTACGTCACCGCCGGCGACCGGGCCGCGGCCGAGGGCCGCACCGTCTTCTCCAAGCAGGGCGGCGGCACCCGGATCGGCGAGCGGCTGTCCCCGCTGCCGGTGACGCTGCGCAGCAATCCGGCCGAGCCCGGCCTGCAGGCCGAGCCGTTCCTGTCCGCGACCCGGTCGGACGAGGGCACCCTGTCGGTCTTCGACAACGGCCTGCCGCTGGGCCCGACCGACTGGATCAGGGACGGCGTGCTCACCGACCTCGTCCGCACTCGGGCGTACGCGGAGAAGACCGGAGCGGCGCCGACGCCGATGATCGACAACCTGGTGCTGGAGCAGCCGGGTGCGACCGCGTCGGTCGACGACATGGTCGCCCGGACCGAGCGCGGCCTGCTGCTGACCTGCGTCTGGTACGTCCGGATGGTCGATCCGCAGACGATGCTGATGACCGGCCTGAGCCGGGACGGCGTCTACCTGGTCGAGGGCGGCGAGGTGACCGGCGCGGTCAACAACTTCCGCTGGAACGAGTCGCCGGTCGACCTGATGAGCCGGATCACCGAGGTCGGCGCGAGCGAGCGGGTGCTGCCGCGGGAGTTCGCGGACTACTTCACCCGGATGTCGATGCCGACCCTGCGGGTGCCCGACTTCAACATGAGCACGGTCAGCCAGGCGTCCTGACGCTGCCGGGCCCCCTTTTCCGGAGGCCCGGCAGCGCCGGCTCTACGGGACCCGAACGACCGTGTACGCAGTGGTCGGGGTCGGCGGCGTTGTCAGCCGCGCGTTCACTGCATAGAGAAACGGCCCCCACGCGGCGATCGTGGTCGGCGTGTCGAAGTTCGGGTCGGTGATCGTGCCGGTGACCTGACCGGACGCGTAGTTCCGCCCGAGCTCGATCCGGACGATCTGGTTGAACTGGTTGCGCATCACGTACAGCGTGTCGCCGCGGCGCAGCAGGCCGTCGCCGTTGGTCAGCGACGCTCCGCCCAGGTCGACCTGCCGGGTGACACCCGTGCGGGCCGACACGTCGTTGATGAAGCTCTCGCCGGCCGGGGCGACCCGCCGGTCGGCCAGCTTCCGGCCGGTGCGCAGGTCGTAGACGTTGACGGTGCCGGTGCCGGCGCCGGCCGCGAACAGCAGGTCGCCGGACACCTCCAGGCCGGGGGTCGCGTCGCCGGGAGTGCCGGCGACGAACGGGGTGACCCGGCCGGTCAGCACGTTGCCGCCGACGATCGCGCCGTCGGCGACCGAGCCGACATAAAAGTTCACGCCCTTGGTCGCGATGCCTTCGGGCTGGTGGCCGTCGGGCAGTGCGATCACCTTGGGCAGCAGGGTCGCGCTTGCCGGCGCGGCGGTCGCCACGCTCACCACGATTCCGCCGGCCATCGCCAGGACCGCGGCGCCGACCGCCGTCAGAGCAAGCCGTCTCCGCACCGGGTGCCCTCCTCGGTCGATTCCGGGCCGTCTTCGACCCGTCGGGGCGAGAGCGCCCGCCCGACCACACGGCGTACGCGAATGGGCGGTTCAGCGTCGCGGATCCTCGACCACCCGGCCGAACAGGGCAAGCACGGCATTGCGGGAGTCATTGCGCGCGGTCTTGTTGCGCCAGGTGCGCCCGCAGCGCCGGCACCGTTGGACCACGATCGTGCGGCCGGCCTCGTACAGGGCGCCGACGGGCTCCATCTCGCCACCGCAGTCCGACTCGCGATCACCGGGCCGGACGTCCACGTGCCGCGACCACAGACAGTGCGGGCAATGGTTGGTGTAGCCGTTGCCGTGGACCTGCTTGCCGCAGTGCAGGCAGGCGAAGTCCTCCGGCTGGCGGGTGAACTTCCGGGATTCCACAGCTCTCCGCTACTTGATCGGTACGGCTCGCACGCTTGCCTCAGGCTACCCGCGGGTTGTGCGCCAGCCGACAGTCTTGCCAGGTGGGGAGGGGTGTCCGCGACGTTACGCTCCCGGCAATCCCCCGTGTACGGCCGGACTTTGTGCATTCCCGGATGCGGTCAACGGCGACCCAGGAGGCGTTGTGGCATGACGGAAGGGCCGCTCGTGGACGCCGTCCTCGGGTGAGCCGTCCTCGCACCCGAACTCGCGGTTCTGCACGCCGGCCGGGCAGTGCCCGATCATCGCGCCGGAGTGGGAGGACCCGAACGGCGGGCCGATCTCGGCCGTCTTTTACGGCGGCCGCCGCAAGACCACGATCCCGCTTGTCACGAGTCGCGGGACTGGCAGCACGGTGTCTTCCTCGGCGCCACGCTGTCGTCGGAGACCACCGCGGCGGCGACCGGCGCGGTCGGCGTGGTCCGGCGGGACCCGATGGCGATGCTGCCGTTCATCGGCCACAACGCCGGCGACTACTTCGCGCACTGGATCGCGATGGGCAAGGGCGCGCACGCGTCCAAGCTGCCGCGGATCTTCTACGTGAACTGGTTCCGCCGGGACGCCGGAGGCGGGTTCCTGTGGCCGGGCTTCGGCGAGAACATCCGGGTGCTCAAGTGGGCGGTCGACCGGCTCGAGGGCGCGGCCGCGGCCGTCGAGACGCCGGTCGGCTACCTCCCGGCGTCGGGTTCGCTGGATGTGTCCGGGCTGGGCGTGACTCCGGCCGGGCTGGCCGCGGTGAGCGCGGTCGACGCGGACGAGTGGCGGGCCGAGCTGCCGCAGAGGAGCGGTTCGCCACCATCGGCGAGCAGCTCCCGACCGGGATGCGCGACGAGCTCGAGGCGCTGCGGCTCCGCCTCGGCTGAGCCGCCCGGCTCCTGCGCGAGCGGGCTCCCGCGGGGGTGTGAACCCTGTGGAAGGGACCCGGTCCTCCCCTCGGTGACCGGGCCCTTCGGCCTACTTGCGTACCAGCACCGTGCGGGCCGTGGTGGTGTTTCCACTCTTCACACCGACGACCACGCCCTTGGCGCCCACCTTCACGTCCGCCATCGACTTGGCGTCGGCGCCCCTCACCTTGGTGTCCGCGGTGGCGGCGAAGGTCGCGGTGAAGCCGTCCTCGGCCTTGACCGTCACGCTGGCCGGGCCGGCCGCGGTGACCTGACCGCGGATCGAGACCAGGGTGACCGGCTTGCCGTCCTTGCCCTTGACGACCCACTCACCGTGCAGGCCGCGGGCGATCGCGGCGGCCCGGGCCTTGTGCTTCTTGGTCTTGTCCTTGGCCGCGCCGGCGGGCGCGCTGCTGCTGGGAGCCGAGGACGCCGCGGGGGTGGGCGTGCCGGGCTCCGACGTCGCCGCGGCGACCCCGGCGGTGCCGAGCACCCCGGCGGCCACGACTCCGGCCACTCCCAGCGCGAGCTTCCTGGTCAGGATCATCGATCGTCCTCTCGAGTGGCGGTGTACGGCGATGACTCTGCCGGGGCGTCGTTGCCGCCTCCTGCGGTTTGTGTTCGGGGAGTGCAAGGCTGTCGGGGTGAGACCGATCAGCAGGTTCGGGGTGCCGGCACTGGACGAGCTGCCTGAGGACGTCCGGGCGCGGATCGAGGAGGTCGGCGAGAAGACCGGCTTCGTGCCCAACGTCTTCCTGGCGCTGGCCCGCCGACCGGCCGAGTTCCGCGCGTTCGTGGCCTATCACGACGCGCTGATGGACAAGGAGTCGCCGGGGCTGTCGAAGGCCGACCGCGAGATGATCGTGGTCGCGACCAGCGCGGCCAACGACTGCACCTACTGCGTGGTCGCGCACGGGGCCGTCCTCAGGATCCGGGCCCGCGACCCGCTGCTGGCCGACCAGGTCGCGGTGAACTACCGGCAGGCCGACATCAGCGCCCGGCAGCGGGCGATGCTGGACTTCGCGCTGCGGGTCGCGGTGTCCTCGGCCACGGTCGAGGACGAGCACCTGGCCGAGCTGGCCCGGCACGGGTTCGACACCGACGACGTGTGGGACATCGGTGCGATCACGGCGCTGTTCGCCCAGTCCAACCGGCTGGCGCACCTGCTGGCGTTGCGCCCCAACCCCGAGTTCCACCTGCTCGGCCGGGTCCCGCGCGGCTGACCGGGCGGACGGTTCGGGATACTCGGTCGATGCGGTGCATCGACTGGGTCGACGGGGCGGTGGTGCTGATCGACCAGACCCTGCTCCCGGCCGAGGAGCGCTGGCTGCGCATCACCGACCCGGACGAGCTGGTCGACGCCATTCAGCGCCTCGCCGTCCGTGGCGCTCCCGCCCTCGGCGCCGCCGGCGCCCTGGGCGTCGCCCTCGCCGCCGCCCGTGACCTCGGTTCGGTGGAGGCAGCGGCGGCTCGGCTGCGCAGCGCTCGGCCGACGGCGGTGAACCTGGCTCGGGGGGCGGACCGGGTGCTGTCCCGGCTCCCGGACGGCCCGGCCGCCGTGCTGGCCGAGGCCCGGTCCGTGCTCGAGGAAGAGGCGAGTGCCTCCCGCGCGATCGGCGAGCGCGGCGCCGACCTCCTCGGCGGCGGCGCCCCCGTCCGCCTGCTCACCCACTGCAATACCGGCTGGCTCGCCACCGTCGAGTGGGGCACCGCGCTCGGCATCGTCACTGTCCTGCACGAACGCGGCCTGGTCGAGCGGGTGTACGCGGACGAGACCCGCCCGCTCCTGCAGGGCGCCCGCCTCACCGCGTACGAGCTGGCCGCGCTCGGCGTCGACCACCGGGTGATCGCGGACGGGGCTGCCGCCTCGGTGATCGCCCGCGGCCTGGTCGACGCGGTCGTCGTCGGCGCCGACCGGATCGCGGCCAACGGCGACGTGGCCAACAAGGTCGGGACGTATCCGCTGGCCCTGGCCGCAGCCCGCGCCGGCATCCCGTTCATCGTGGCCGCCCCGGAGTCCACCGTGGACCCGGCCACGGCCACC
>JAABUS010009463.1_pt1 | contig 10284 bp, 10 predicted proteins | sample 5560161 | NCBI WGS metagenome assembly JAABUS01 (sample SAMN10711885, study PRJNA513376) | rock metagenome | isolation source: Antarctica rocks | place: Antarctica: Victoria Land, Trio Nunatak nord | collected 2016-01-04
TTGGGGGGCGGAGGGAGGGGAGGAGGTTGTGTAGGAGGTGGGTGAGGCGGGTTGCGGTTGTAGTGGAGTTGGTGAAGAGGAGGGTGCCGTGGGTGGGGACGGAGGGAGTGGATAGTGAGGGGTTTGGATGGGGGGAGCTGGATGCGCGGGAGGGGGAGGTAGAATCGTCCGAGTTCGAAGAGGAGGCGGAGGAGGAGCTGGAGGATGTGGATTCTTCGTCGCTGGAGGAGGTGGCTTTATCGTTGCTCTTCGTTTGGCGTTTCGATGGCCGGTGTGGTATGGCATCCTGGCTCTTACTGGGAAAGATCTGAGGCAGCTGCACGCCTCGTTCAAGGATCTCAATGAGATACAGCGGCTTGTCCCCCGCGTCTTCGACCGGCACCGCTATCTCAGTCAGTGTCTCCGGCAGCGTAAAGCTTACTTCGTCTGCTCCCGCCTGTTGCGTTGACGGTTCTATGTCTTCTTGACCGCTAGATTCAAGCACTACCATTCTCGGGTTTGACAGCTTCAGCGCCGCAAGCTTTCCAACATCCCTCGTCATTGTCGCGCTGAGCAAGATCTTCCGCATTGGTCTCTTCCTCAGTATGCGCAAGGTTTGGTTCAGCCAAGTCCCTGTCTTATCCAGCGGGGGCATGTATTCGAGTTCTGGTACAACGGTATCGACCCACTGCTGAAAACTCTCATCCAGTAACCGGTCTGCTTCATCGACTACCAACCATTGCACATGCTGCAGTGTAAACCCTTTGCTGGAGCGGATATGCTCGACAAGGCGGCCGGGCGTACAGATGAGGATGTCAATTTGCGAGGTGTAGTGGGTAATATAACCCGGTAGCAAATTGACATCGTCATCTGGTTTCTCTAGAGGATTATAATCAAGTTCTAGAAGCTCGTCGACTTCTTCCGCGCCTATCTTGGCCCATTGCTGAGATGCATAGACAAACGGGTCATAGCGCTCGCCCTTCGCGATTAGGAGATTCTTCTCTTCCTTTTGAGATCTGTTGCCCACAGCAGTGCCGACCTTGAGTCCACTACCCTGACAGCAGAGCTCGAAGGTTTCCCGCGCTTGCGCGACAAGTTCCCTCGTCGGTACAACAACCAGTCCCCTCAGTAAACGTGTTGCTCTTCCTCGCAGGTTCTCAACCATTGGCAGCGCATAAGCAAGCGTTTTCCCCGATCCAGTGGCGGCTGAGATGCAGATATCGCCTTTGTAATGTTCTGGACTGGGGAGCAGCATGGGCAGGAGAGCGGCTTGAATGGGAAGTGCATTCTCAAAGCTCTTCTTTCGCAGCGCCTCGAGAACAACATTTGGGAGACCAAGTCTCGCAAAGGTAGTGGCCCCGTCTGAAGACACCTTTGTTGGGCTCCGCAGCCATTCTGGCAGCGCTGAGGAGAGGGCAACCTTTGGAACTAGGGGGCGCTGAGGAGGTTGGGGTATTGGAATCAGACCATGAGTCTCTGGTGGGGGAAACGCCAGACCTTCATCGGCAGCACCATTAGGAAGCTCCGTAGATGTGTCCTCTTGCTGGTTTGATTGCTCGTCTGCGTTCCTTACGGCCTTTTCATACTTGGAACGTATCTTCTCATGCTTGGTGTCTTGGGCTCGGGAGGTTGAACTGGGAGGAAAGGTGTCGCTCTTGCTTTTCTTTCGCTTCTTAGGCGGCTTCTCGCGCTCTAGATCATCATCGTCCTCCTCTTCCAACGCCTTCGCCGCTTCGCCATCGTTCGGCTGTACGTGCTTATGATATAGTTGTGGGGAGTTTGAATCTTGATTTGAGGCTCTCTGCTTCTTGCTTTGTGCCTTTTTTGACGATCTTTGTGGAAGGCCGTTGGGTTCGGCCGTAGCCAAGGGAGCTGCTGGAGGTATATAGCGACTGTAGAACAAGCTCGCCATTCTTGACGAAACCTCGAGTACCCCGCCATCAAGGCCATCAAGTCGTCGGCTCCAACTCGAGGAAAACTTTTGCCGAGATTTTGCCGAAGGAAGACGCGTTTGGCGCGCCGTAACCCAAGTCTTTGAAGTTGTCAATACGTTCTTTTTGATGATAATGCATTTCTTGACTCGTGGGGGTGGGGAGACGTTTCACGATTTGATGCACCACTTGCCATGATGGCTGTCAAAAAGGCCCAACCTTCCGAGCAACAATCATCACCATGCCGTACAACATTGCCATGGTCAGCGACTTCTTTTTCCCTCAACCGGGAGGCGTCGAAAGCCACATCTACCAGCTATCCTCAAAGCTCATTGATCGAGGCCATAAGGTAGTCATCATAACGCATGCCTACAAAGGCCGTAGTGGCGTCCGATACCTCACCAATGGGCTCAAGGTGTACCATGTTCCATTCTTCGTCATCTATCGCGAGTCCACAATGCCCACCGTTTTCTCCTTCTTTCCAATATTCCGCAACATTGTGATCAGAGAGCAGATTGAAATTGTGCACGGTCACGCTAGCTTGAGTAGCCTATGTCACGAAGCTATTCTACACGCGAGGACGATGGGTCTGAGGACTGTCTTCACCGATCATTCGCTTTTTGGCTTCGCAGATGCAGGGAGCATTTTGACGAACAAGCTGCTAAAATTCACTCTAAGCGATGTCGATCATGTGGTTTGCGTTAGTCACACAAGGTTGGTTTGCCATCAGTAGCATTCGCATTTCTTCTTACGCTGCGTAGCAAGGAGAATACGGTGCTTCGTGCTTCGTTGGATCCTTTGATGGTTTCAGTCATTCCTAACGCCGTGGTTGCCGAGAGCTTCGAGCCTCTAGCTACGAATTCCAGCAACAAGCAGGTGTCATCAAACGGTCAAGATACTCGGGCTCCAGCTCTACCGCCAAGACACGTTGGACCTCACGACACGATCACAATCGTTGTGATTTCGAGACTTTTCTACAACAAGGGAACAGATCTGCTTATAGCGGCCATCCCGCGAATTTTAGCAAGCGACCCTAATGTTCGGTTTATCATTGCGGGCTCTGGACCGAAAGCCATCGACCTTGAGCAAATGCTAGAACGTCGAGTTTTGCAAGACAAGGTGGAGATGCTCGGGCCTGTTCGACATGAAGAAGTTCGGGATGTCATGGTCCGCGGGCACATTTACCTCCACCCCAGTCTTACAGAAGCTTTCGGAACCGTCATTGTTGAGGCTGCCAGCTGCGGGCTTTATGTCGTTTGTACTAGGGTTGGAGGTATCCCCGAAGTTCTTCCTCCACACATGACCACATTCGCCAAGCCAGAAGAGGACGATCTAGTACTGGCCACGGGGAAAGCAATTGCAGCGCTCCGAGCGAATAAGATCAGGACTGAAAAGTTTCACGATCAGGTCAAGATGATGTACTCGTGGACAAATGTAGCGGAGCGGGCTGAAAGAGTATATGATGGTATTACCGGTGCATTAAGCGAAGAAGAATTCTACGGGGACACATCTGGCGGCGGCTGGTCCGCAACCCGAGGAAGAGCGGGTGTGCAAAGCTTTGCGCTCATCGATCGGCTCAAGAGATATTACGGTTGTGGCATCTGGGCCGGGAAACTTTTTTGCCTATGCGCTGTCATCGACTACCTAATCTTCATGTTCTTGGAGGTGTGGGCCCCAAGTGGAAACATCGACATCGCGAAGGACTGGCCCAAGAAAACCAGTCCGCATAGTCCGTTGCAGGAGGACATAGGAGAGTCAAGACCTCTTCGAAATAGTGTGAGAGAATCTGGTGATCGACGTTACAGAACATATGGCTAAACCAAGGGGCAAGAAAACTACAGATATCTCACACCATAGCCAGCCTCTAGTCATTCTTAAGCCACTTTCCATGGGGATTTACTTCTTCGAGATGTCCTAAGGTACATTCAGGATTCAGGTACCATTCAGGATTGTCTTGTGGAAACGCAGATTGCGACCTTGAAGTCAACAGGCCCGTAACATTCTCTGCTGCATGACTCAAGTCTCGGTCTCCAATAGATACGCCAATAATCCGACTGCCAAAAAATTCTCGATCGATGTCAGCGCATCAAATGGGTATTCTCTGCTCGATAATTGCAAAGGGATTCAATCCATGCCACTAGTCTTCGTCCAGCTGAAGATTGGCCGGGGAGAGGTGGTCAAGAAGTGTGTAGACAGTGTAGCTGTTATCCTTCTGATCTATTTCCCAAAGCAAGGCTTGATCCCTTGGATGCTTTACTGCCAACCGTGAAAATATATGTATATATGCTTGATGCGTATCCGGCTAGCTCTGTCAGCCTTCCCTCAAGATTAGCACCATAGAGGGCAGAGGATGGACACTTGATAGAATTTACGCACTGGACTCGTGCGGGTCTAGAAAGAGCCCGTAGACGACATAAGTAGGCGGCCTGTCTCCTATATAACAACGGCTGTTCCAACTTACCCGATCTTTTCTCGACTCGCCTATATAAGCATGACACCATCATATCTTCAGGTTGACCTTCGAAGTTATCCTCAAAGAATTTCCTTGCCTTGCAGGGTACAGGTACCATCAATTTCAACTGCTGGTGCCCTCTCCTGAACAGACCAAGACCTATTGTTGACTATCAAGGGCTTCAGCGGCGGAACATGATAGGCTCCCTGCACGCAATGTCGTTCTCCGTGATTGGATGTTCAACCATATGAAAGCTTTGTCTTTCCTGACTTTCTGCACGGGGTAAAGTGCCATTACTCCAGTCTTTGATCGATTCGCTGTCATAGTCTCTGAGCCACTCTAGACGTGCTGTGCATTAATTACTGAGCGAGCTTCTGGTGCTTTCCGAGACATTGTGCACAAACGACAATTGGTAAGCATGAACTTGTCTCCTCGGGACATCTTTCGTTGTTGAGGCTAGTTCTTTGCTAATTCTGGAAAAGCATATTCAGCATGGCCACCAAGTTGCGTATGGAAGTACTCGACAAGGTATTCAGCTATCTGACGGATCCAAGGGATGTTGTACAAGCACGACTGGTTCATAGAGCCTTTACAAAGGCCGGCTTGCGATATCTCACAACCACAATCTACCTTTCGAGATTCAACCATGATCTGAACAGACTCGTGGAAATATCTCAGCATGCCAGATTGCCTACACGATAGAGAAGTTGGTCTGGGACGATAGGAACTTTATAAGCGTTATTCAACCAACAGCTGGGGTAGAGAGCACTCCGCGCATTGACTGGGGGCCTCCAGCTAGAGATGAATACATGAAGCGCCATTTTGTCAGGCCTGAGTGGTATCTCAAAATGTGCCGCCAAGAGAGGCGCATGAGAGCGAACGGTGTACAGATGGCGATACTCTTGGCAGCGCTGCCGAATTTGCAGAATCTGAAAGAAATCACCACCACCGACTGCTGTGGTAGACTCACACTCCCTGGTCGCCCGGGAGTCACACGTGGCAGAATCTACCAAACACTCCACCACAGGAAGAATCAGTGGACTGCCGACACCCCTGCTCCCCGTTGTGAGGACTAATTCATTGGCAACGTCCATCAGATCCGTGGAACGCAGTCCACACCGTTTCATGGACTCATCAACCTCATAAGAAGCCTTTAAGCACAAATCATGCGATTCATAAACTAAGCACCCAGGGGAGAGTCATTGGAGTTTCACACACATCATTTTCGGCATGGCAGCCGAGGACTTTCGCCACATGAGTATGGTTTCGCAAACTTGCGGACTCTCAAGTTGACGATCGATGATGAATTGGTCCAGTCCTGGCAAGAAGACAAACTTGCAAACGGACGTATGGCACGCGTTCTTCGTACAGCCCCGCGACTGGAATGCCTTGAAATGAGTTTCCTCGGCATCGACGACGACGAGGAGCCACTCGAGAAATGGAGTTCAGGGCGCGAATTTGACGTCGCCGTGATTTCGGCACTTTTACTTGGCCGCATCTTCGTCATTTCGCGCTTGTCAACTGCAAAGTCCAAGACCATCATGGATTGGCGGGGTTTTTGGGAGGTCATAGCGCCTCCATCAGAAGCCTGAGGCTCGAGATTCTCTGTTTCCAACATACCCATCTAGGAGACATCTATATCGAGCTTCGCGAAAGAGGCGTTCGGCTCGACAACGATGGCTTTCACAAACAAAGCCTCCTGGACGTGCGGTGGGTTGAAGTTGATGTTGGGATCTTGTGGAGTTTCGCCGTTGCAATGGACCAAACCCTGGTCTTTGATCACCAGGAAGACTCAAAGGCCTTCATGACACCCAAAGGTATGGAGAGCGAGAATTAAGATGGAAGCGAGTCAACGTGCAACGAGCTACAGGCGCATTAGTGCTGATTCTACGTAACTTCTCATTGCAGGAATACTACTAGATCAACGATTATGGCGAAGAGAAGCTAAATATTGAGTCATTGGACATTACCATTCGATCACCAATAATTTCTCGATCACAGGTCGACATCGTGCAGAAGCGTTTGGCTTTGACATCAGGAAGGGAAACGCGTTGTATGTTGGCACGGTTGCGCTCTCGTTCAATCCATCACTCGATGTTCTACAGCACGGATTCTGCCTGATACTATACTTGACATAGTGGGCCCCTTAGACCCCCCACATAGACAATCATACAAACGATTTCAAGCCCAAAAAATCAGAGAGGGTGGCTAGGTAAACACTCCTGTGCGCTCGGGGCGAGCTGCGATCATGGCCGTTCCTCCGGTCGCTGGTGTCTTCGATGGAGCTCGACACTTGTCGCAAGTGTGGCGAAACGGTCGGTCCCGCACCAGACATCGGCAAGCGCTCTCTAGGAACAAGATCCTCAGAGGCGGTATGTGAGCTGTAGTGGTATATGAGGTGAGGTCCACTACTTTAGGTAGCGCCTGCCGATCCTAGCTTTCTCTCTACTAAGCCACTTCCAGCCTTGACTCGCCAAAAGGCCGTTAGCCCCCCTCCTCATGGCCAAAAAAGATGGCATCTGTGCCAAATTTTTTGGCCATGAGGAGCCCCACAGCTTTCCTCGAGTTCTCTTCGATTGACTTTCGCATTTTGCCTTTTGTCCGTAGCGACTCGGTAAACGATGTGTCCGACTGCTCACTGCTGGCAAAAGGATCCCGCCGGATGCTCTGCCAAGCAGCTGTTCCATGCACGACCAGAGTAGCTTGTCCAGATCGAGGAATTCCCGCGGGTAGTCCGCGAAAAGCGATCGAAATAGCAATCTACCCCAGTCCCCAGGCCCGACCGTTAGCGATCACGACGGTTGGAACAGAAGCATGGCAATTAGTGATGGTTATTTACGGTAAGTATCGATCACTGACGGTAACTGACGTAAATAACAAAATGTCCGACCTGTAAGTGTAAATAACGCGCTAACAATATTGGGCCTAGCATTATCCCTTTACGACTAGCGTATAGCGTGATCATCGTTCAAAAACATTATTGATAGCAAACCCCCTGCTAGTACGTCACTGACTGTAAATGAGAATGTTCATTTACCGTCAGTGACGGTAATTTACCGCTAGTAAGCGAAGTGGTAACTGACAGATGTCCATCACTAAATTGGCAATCCAAAACGGGCTGCAGGCTTGTTAGCGTGCCTGCTTTTCTGAATCCGGGCTTCCCCTGGCTGTTAGACACTAGCAGAATGCAGTGCCGCGACAACAGCGTTCGCCGGGCGTACGTATTACGTATCCTTACCCTTGGACCATACTACTGACAAGAACCTCGATTCAACTAGGAGCCCCATCGTGATTCGGAACAATTCGTGCATTAGGCGAGGATGAGATGGCGGCTGAAATTACTGCTTGGGCAACTTTGGGCAACTTTGGGCGTTGTACGCAGCACATGCCTCAACCCGGCAGCATCAAGTGCTTCCACAAAGCAGGAAAGCCAATGCGAATCTACTAGTCCGCTCATGTTGACTAGAGGGTTTGGGAGCCAAAGGGTGAATGGCCTCTACAAACATGCAGACGATGTGGAGAGCTGTCAGCCAGCCTCGATGCCCCGCCGCTGATCAAACAAACGCACCCGAAAGCTGCCCCTGTTGAGCTGGTTATACGGATGCTCGAACTTTATCCATCAGGCGCCAAGAACAATCCGCACATCAAGAAATGATGAACCACAACGCCTCGTTTTATTTCTTTGTGCACCTAGGACCTTGCGGGAATGTGTCCTGCCCCTGCCGAAGCCGCTCACCCTTCTCGGGCGTGGAACGGGACTCCAGCGAATGGTCATGGCATTCTCATCTCGTTCTTCATCCTTATGCTGTAAGGAGAGCCTGGTGTTTCCTTGGCGTAGCGTTCCCCGGGGAAACGTATTCGATGATAGGGGCCTCATACACCCCTTCGATCTCCACATGCCGAAATACCCTCCTTCGATTCGTCCCGGATGATGACCAGCGCTTCGCAGCATCGACGATGGAACTCTCTGAACCTCGGCGCCGACCATCTCCGGCTTACCACCACTATTCGAACCAACCCGTTCCCGCATGATGAAAACTAGCCCAAGGCTATCTTAGTCAAAGTAAGTCTAGCCGTGAACTCTTTAAGACAATGACTTGAGAACGACAAACTCTTGTGGAAGTTGGTACTGCGTGCCTCAGCCTCGTGGGCTACCATCAGATCTACATCGGTTAGTCAATCCTACCACGGAAATGATACGCTTGACTAAGCTGGAGGGAGTCTCTACCCTCAATCTCTATGTGCGAGATGTTCTACAGAGTCTGGTCAAGTATTGTTTCGGAAGAGCTGGCTGATGAACCGACTGCGTCTCAGCCTTCAAATTGCTTACAGGTAAGGATGCATCAAGGGGCCTATTCCTTCCCCGTTCAAGCCCCCTCTGTTACTATCCGATGGAGCGTAGCGTTATGGTGGATGGCACATCTGATGCATCAGTTGCTGCATGAGATTCGATAAATCCTTCCGTTAGTGTCTCCCAGTTACATATCTCTCGTATTACTTGTCCCCTCATATTCCGATCAACTCCCGAGGGACGGCTGCAACATGGAGAAGCTTGCAAGGTGCTGGACATGCTTTTATCTATAAAGGCGGGCCTGATCTCCTGGTTTGTGCTGCTTCCTTGTCATCATCCCATCAGCCCATTGCCCCGAAGCAACCAAGTAGCACTCACAGTAAACGACTTATCTACCTTTAAATCCCACTTCCCAAAAACCATGAAGCTCTCCCTCTTCAGCACCGCCCTTTTCATGGCCATCGGCCTCTCCGCCGCTCTCCCGAACGGAAAGCACGGCAAAGACGACAACAACGACAACAACGACGACGAAGAGAACAAGAAATCCCCTCCGGGACCCCCTAACAGCTCCTACGGCTCCGTCTCGCAGACCTGCTCCGCCAGCCAGAGCTCCATCCACTGCTGCCAGGCCAACGGCGGGCAGGGCAAGAACCACCAGGTCAAATACCAGAACAACCAGTACAATTTGGTCTGCAGCCAGATCACCGGTGAGTAGCCATCCATGACCTCTGTCCCGTGAAACATCTTAACGGGTATTCGTGCAGGCCAATGGAGCCAAAACGTGCAGAGCATCTGCTCTACCACCGTTGCTTGCTGCGTCGGTGAGTACTGCACTGCCATCGCCTACTAGGGCGAGCTCAGCGCAAATCCGAAGCTACTGTGATGGAGGTGTGGCGGTTGGAGGTTTATTGAGTTGCTAGGGGGCTTCGATCCTAGGGCGATTACGGCAATGTGCTCTTGGTACGCGAGGGCGGTAGTGGCAGCGGGGAAGGGCAAACGGAGAGAACTTGGTTGTCACTCATTTTCTAGAGGCCATGTAGGTTAGCGCGCAGAAATACACTTCTTTAGCGCCAGATCTGCCTCTCCCACCCTCTTCATTGTGAACGGAGCTTCCTCCTCTGCAGGGCCGTGCCGGTGATGCCATGACCTCTTCCAGTCGAAAAGTCTACACCATAGCAATGAAGAAGCCTACGCTTTACCACCTGTGACTGAGCGTATGTAGGCTTTGTCTCTGATGAGGTGTAGACCAATGCACTAATAGCCCGTAGTAGCCTCCCAGGTCGGGATAGCCCAAGTGGCCAAAGGTAATAGCCCGAAGTAAAGTACCTGGCCCGGTCAGGGTGGCCCGATATCCCAACGCTCAACCCCCTTCTCCTCCCTCACCACCGTCTCCCAACCCCCCCTACGCCCCTCCCTCACACCCCGTCGCTATCCCCTTCCCGTTATCTTCCACCCCCTCTGCCATTCTCTCCCCACTCCTCGCCACTCCTCAACATCTTCCATCCCACTTTCCCCTCCTCTCCTCGCTCACGCCGCTTTCGAGACCGGAATGATGGCGCTTCGAGATGTGGAGTGAAGTGGGAAGTGGTGTGATGGCTGGGTGTGGGGATTGAGTGGGAGAGGTGGGAGAG
>JAABUS010009464.1_pt1 | contig 10284 bp, 8 predicted proteins | sample 5560161 | NCBI WGS metagenome assembly JAABUS01 (sample SAMN10711885, study PRJNA513376) | rock metagenome | isolation source: Antarctica rocks | place: Antarctica: Victoria Land, Trio Nunatak nord | collected 2016-01-04
AAAAGCAAAGCCGAGATCATCCGCTGCCTCAAGCGTTACGTCGCTCGCGAGATTTACGGATATCTCTGCAGCCAACCCAGGCCCGTAAGTCAGCCCGGCAGCGTCCATTGATCAATATAGGAGCATCTGGGGCAGGTGTTCGACGCAGGCTGTTGGAGAATGAGCGCACGGCCGGTGAGGCGGACGCGAGATCATACAGGCCGGCGCACGGTTGGTGAGACGGATGAAGCTGGAGGGTCCGGTAGCAATGGGAACCGGAAGTTCAATCCGGTTGATCAAGGGCACGACCGGATGCCGATCACCCCTCGTCCAGCCACCTCGCCGCCGCGTTGGCTGTATCGTTTGGGGAGGTGTTGAACGCGATTGGCGTCCCGGCAGCACCGCGATGGACGGCGTTGATGACCCGCTCGAACAACGGCAGGCCTCGTGACGGGACGCGGATGCCGCCTCCGATGACGATGCAGTCCCAGCCCTCAGCGAGCGACGCGGCGATCGTCGCCTCGGCACTGCCGTCTGGCAGGATCGAGCAGAAGGCTCCCTCCCATCCGCGTGCCGTCATGTCCGACAGGGTCGCGTCGATCCCGGCTGCGATCTTCTCCAGCGTGGTTCCCGGCGGCAGGTCGGGATCGGAGACATCGACCGCCTCGGGCTTGATGCCGATCAGAAGAACGCGCGTCATGCTGTTGATCCCTTCATGCCGTCGTGCCGGCATTGCCCATCCGGCGTGACGATGCCGGGTGATCGTGACACATCATGGACCAGGGCGACGATCCGGATCGAAACCTCATACAGCGCCTGCCAGGAAGGATGACGGATGGGGAGAAGCCGCACGTTGACTGCCTGACTGGGTTTCCTTGCGGCCCAGAGGACCGGCGGCGCCCCATTCAGCGACCGCAAGATTACCGGCCGTTTATCTTGTGGTCGAACAGGATCGCGCTTTGCACGGTGACCGTCTGAGAACCGGCAGGCATCGAACTTGCCCAGATCGGCTATTCTGGCCTGCATGATCCCTACCGGCATCTCGCTCGCCCTGCTGTCCGCCCTGCTGTTTGGCGCCAGCACCCCTGTCGCCAAGCTGCTCCTCGGCCCGGTCGGCCCTTGGATGTTGGCCGCGCTGCTCTACCTCGGCGCTGGCGCGGGCCTCGCCGCCGTACATTTGTCGCGCGCCGCGCTGCGCCTGCCCGCCGACGAGGCGCCGCTGCGCCGCGCGGACCTCCCGTGGCTCGCCCTGGTGGTCCTGGCCGGCGGCGTCGCCGGCCCGCTCCTGCTGATGTCCGGCCTCGCCCGCACCACGGCCGCCAGCGCCTCCCTGCTGCTCAACCTGGAGGGCCTGGCGACCATGGCGATCGCCTGGCTCGCCTTCCGCGAGAACGTCGACCGCCGCCTGCTGCTCGGCGCCGCCGCGATCCTGGCCGGGGCGGCGCTGTTGTCCTGGCAGGGGGGCGCGACGCTGGACGGCGGCGCGCCGCTGATCGCCGCCGCCTGCGTCTGCTGGGGCGTGGACAACAACCTGACGCGCCGGCTGTCCTCGGCCGACCCGGTGCGGATCGCCATGCTCAAGGGCCTCGTCGCCGGCGGCGTGAATCTTGCCCTGGCGCTGGCGCACGGCGCCGCGGTGCCGCCCGCCCCCCTGGTGCTGGCCGCAGGCGTCGTCGGCTTCCTCGGCTACGGCGTCAGCCTCGCGTTGTTCGTGCTCGCCCCGCGCCACCTCGGCGCAGCACGGACCGGTGCGTACTTCTCGCTGGCCCCCTTCGCCGGCGCGGTGCTGGCGATGCCGCTGCTGGGCGAGGTGCCCACCGCTCGGCTGCTCGCCGCCGGCACGCTCATGGGCCTTGGTCTGTGGCCGCACCTCGCCGAGCGCCACGAGCACGACCACGCCCACGAGACGATGGAGCACGAGCACGGCCACCACCACGACGCGCACCACCGCCACGACCACGCGCCGGGCACCGACCCGCGCGAGCCGCACAGTCACCGGCACCGCCACGCCCGCCTGACGCACCGCCACCCGCACTACCCTGACCTGCACCACCGCCACCGGCACCGGCACCGGCACCGGCACGCAGGCTGAGCGTACGTCGCACATGCCCGCTCAAGGCAGGCAGGGCGCGCAAAGCTGCTGTGTGAACAGGACTGCCAGAATGCTAGGGTAACGGGATGCTGTCGTTGATCCGTCAGATTCTACGCGTGCTGATTGTGTTCGCCCTCGTCGGGGGAACCACGGTTCAGTTTGCCCGCTCGGCGCAATATTCTGCGAAGTCGACGATGGACGACATGCCTTGCGACATGAGGATGTCGATGGAAGGCATGGATCACGACAAGCCGATGATGCCGGGCAAGAGCATGTGCCCCGATTGCGCCAAGCAGATGTGCTGCTCTACCAGCGCTGTCCTGCCGGCATCCCTCGCCAGCACCGAGCGTGCCATTGCGTTTGGCAGCTTCGACTACTGGTCGGCCTGGTCGAAGCTGGCCGGCATAACCCGTATTCCAGAGCCCCTTCCGCCCCGAATGATCTGAGGCCCAGATGCCGGACGCCATAGGTGCGCCCGGTCTGCTCTTGATCGTTCACAGTCGCCCCGCGTTCCCGCGCCGGGCCGGCCAAGAAGGGCTTCTCGATGTTCTGCATCCGTATTCTCGCAGGCACCCTGGTGCTCGCCTGGAGCGTCGCGCTCACGTGCCCCACCGCCTCTGCCAATCCTTCCGACTACCGCTTCGAGCTGGTCGGCAAGCCCCGGCTCTCCGCAAGGAAGGACGTCGTCCAGGTCCGCCTCGTCCGCGTGGCCGACGGCCAGCTCGTGCCGGACGCCGTGATCTTCGAGGTCAAGGCCGACATGGGTCCGGCCGGCATGGCAACGATGACTGCACCGGCGAGAACCATGCCCGCGAAAGCCGGCGTCGCCAGCTTCGAGATCGACCCCGGCATGGCGGGCACCTGGGCGCTGCACCTGGCGGCCAAGGTCCAGGGCGAGCCGGACACCGTCCGCGGCATCATCAACGCCGACCTGGCGAAGTGACGTGCACGCCCGATGCGCGTGGGTGGTCGGCGGAGTGCTGGCCGCCAACCTCGTCGCGTGCGCGCCCGCCGGCGCGCAGCCCAGTCCCGCGCCTCTTGGCGCAAACGTAGAGGGACTCCTGGCCACCGGCCGCAGCCTGAGCCCGGCACTGCGGGCCGCCGCGCTGGACACCGCGGCCGCGTCCGCCAGGGCCGGGGGTGCCGACCGGCTCGACGACCTGACCGTCAGCGACGGTTACACCTACTACAAGGACCCGGGGGTGTTCAGCGCCCACACCGTGATGCTGACGCAGGCCTTCCCGCTCTGGGGAAAGCGCGGCCTGCGCGAGCAGGCGGCTCTCGCCGACGTCGAGGCCGGCCGCGGCAGGGAGAGAGCCGCGCAGGACGAGCTCGACGAGAAGATCAAGGTCGCCTACGCTCAGTACGACCTGATCATCCGCGACATCGCCGTCAACCGCGAGGTCGAGCGCCTCGCACAGGGGATGCGCGAGGCCGCGTCTACGCGCTACGGGCAGGGCGGCGGCGACCAGGCCGCCGTCATCCAGGCATTGGGCGAAGGGACGAGCGCCCGGCTGGAGGCGATCCGGCTGCGCGGCGAGAAGGATGCGATGCGGGCCCGCCTCAACGCGCTGGTCGCCCGCCCGGTGGATGCGCCCCTGGCGGACCCGATCCAGGCCAAGCCGGTCCCCGCAGGGGAGCCGGCCTTGTCGGCGCTGGTGGATCGCGCCCGCGCCGGCAACCCGACCCTCTCGGCCAGTACCGCCGCTATCGCCGCCGCACGGACCCGCAGCACCCTGGCCGGCAAGGCCTGGTATCCCGACGTGACAATTGGCGGCGGACCGCTAATCCAGACCAACAACCGCCCGGTCGGCTTCTCGGCGACGGTCGGGCTCACCGTCCCGCTGCCCTGGGGCCGCGAAGCCGCCGGGCAGCGCGAGGCCGCAGCACAGCTCGGCGCCGAGGAACACCGCTACGACGCGACCCGGCTTGACATCGAGGGCGCGCTCGGCGAGGCGCTCGCTAGGCTGCGCGCAGCCCGTGACACGGAGGCACTGCTGCGGCGCGAAGCCCTGCCGCAGGCCAGGGCCGCATTTCGGACCGTGCTGGCCGGCTACGGTCAGGGCAGGGGCGAGCTGACGACGGCCATCACCGCAGAACACCAGGCCCACCAGGTCGAGCTGCAGATGCTCCAGGCGCAGCTCGACCAGCAGGTCGACCTCGCCGCCATCGAACGCCTGATCGGAGGCGAGCTGTGACCGGCCGTATCGGCTTCGTCTGCCTGGCGATCGGCCTGCTCGCAGGCGGCCAGGGCCGGGCTGACCCTGGCCGGCAGCCGCTCTACTACCAGGACCCCGACGGCAAGCCGCTCTATGCGCCCGTGCCCAGGAAGACCACGGACGGGCGGAACTACCAGCCGGTCTTCGAGGACCCCGCGCCTGCGCCTGTCGCAGCGCCGCCCACGGTCGCCAGTGCGGCTCCCGGTCCGGTCTCCGGTCCCGCGCCGGCCCCTGCGCCGGCCCCCGTGCCGGCAGCGACCGGCAGCCACCGCGTCCTCTACTACCGCAACCCCATGGGGCTGGCCGACACCTCGCCCACACCTAAGAAGGACTCCATGGGCATGGACTACCTGCCGGTCTACGCTGACGACGGCGCAGGCGACGACCCGCCCGGCACGGTGCGCATCAGCCCCGGCCGGCTGCAGACGCTCGGCGTGCGCACCGAGCCTGCCGTGATGCGCCCGCCCGCCGCCCACCCTGTGCACGCGACCGGCATCCTGCAGTTCGACGAGCGCCACCTCACTACCGTGACCACCAAGGTCGCCGGCTGGATCGAGCACCTCGCAGTTGCCGCCACCGGCGACCCGGTGCGGCGCGGCCAGGTGCTGGCCGAGATGTACTCGCCCGACCTGGTGGCGTCGGAGGGGGAATACCTCGTCGCCGCGCGGATGGGCGCGGAGCTGGCCGCCGCCTCCGTGCAGCGCCTGCGCGCCCTCGACGTTCCCGGCGACGAGATCGCCCGCCTGCGCCGCACCGGCCGCGCCGCGCGACGCATCGCCATCACGGCGCCCGCGTCCGGCGTGGTGATCGACAAGCCGGTGCAGGAAGGCATGAAGGTGGATGCCGGCGAGGCGCTCTACCGCACCGCCGACCTCTCCACCCTGTGGCTGATCGCCCAGGTGCAGGAGCAGGACATCGGCAGGCTCGCCATCGGGCAGGCGGCACGCGCGAGCCTCGTCGCGTTCCCCGGCCGGACCTTCCCCGGCAGGGTCGACTTCATCTATCCCTCGCTCGCCGCCGAGACGCGCACGGCTCGGGTGCGGATCGTGCTTCCCAACCCAGACGGCGCCCTGCGCGCGGCGATGTATGCCGACGTGCAGATCGACGCCGCGGCCGGCCAGGTGCCCGTGGTGTCGGTCCCCGCATCCGCCGTGCTAGACGGCGGCGCGCGCCAGGTCGTGCTGGTCGCTCGCGGCGGCGGCCGCTTCGAGCCCCGCCAGGTGCAGCTTGGCATCCGCGGCGAGGAGTGGGTTCAGGTCATCGACGGCGTGAAGGCGGGCGAGGACGTCGTGGTCGGCGCCAGCTTCCTGATCGACGCCGAGAGCAACCTGCGCGCCGCCTTGCAGGGCTTCGCCGACGGCGCCAAGGCTGATGGTGCCAAGGTGGGCGCCGCCCAGCCGGGAGCCGCGCCATGATCGGCCGCCTCATCGAGCTGTGCGCCCGCAACCGGCTGCTGGTGCTGCTGGCAACGCTGATGATGGTCGGCGTCGGGATCTGGTCGGTCGCCAACACGCCACTCGACGCGCTGCCGGACCTCTCCGACACCCAGGTCATCGTCACCACCGAGTATCCCGGCCAGGCGCCGCAGGTGGTCGAGGACCAGGTCACCTATCCGCTGACCACGGCGCTGCTCGCGGTTCCGCACGCCAAGGTGGTGCGCGGCTTCTCCGATTTCGGCTCCTCCTTCGTCTACGTGGTGTTCGACGACGGCACCGACCTGTACTGGGCGCGCTCGCGGGTGCTGGAGTATCTCAACTTCGCCGCCAAGCGCCTGCCGCAGGGCGTCTCCCCGGCGCTCGGGCCGGACGCGAGCGGCGTCGGCTGGGTCTACGAGTACGTCGTGCTCGGCGCGCAGCGCACGCTGGCCGAGCTGCGCAGCATCCAGGACTGGATCGTGCGCTACGACCTGGTCACCGCGAAGGGCGTGGCCGAGGTCGCGAGCGTCGGCGGCTTCGAGCGGCAGTACCAGGTCGTGGTCGACCCCGCGAAGCTGCAGGCGTTCGCGATCCCGCTCGACCGCGTGTCCGACGCAATCCGCGCCAGCAACCGCGACGTCGGCGGCCGCACCATCGAGATGAGCGAGACCGAGTACATGGTCCGCGGCCGCGGCTACCTGCGCGACGCGCACGACCTGGAGGGCGTCGTGCTCAAGGCCGACCCCGCCGGTTCCGGTACGCCCGTGCTGCTGCGCGACGTCGCCCGCGTCGAGCTTGGCCCGGACGAGCGCCGCGGCATCGCCGAGCTGAACGGCACCGGCGAGGTGGTCGGCGGCATCGCCCTCAAGCGCGACGGCGCCGACGCGCTCACCACCATCGGCAACATCAAGCGCAAGCTGGAGGAGCTGAAGCCCGGACTGCCCGAGGGCGTGTCGATCGAGCCGGTCTACGACCGCTCGCAGCTGATCGACGCCGCCATTCACACGCTGCGCCACACCCTGGTCGAGGAGAGCCTGATCGTCGCCGCGGTGTGCGTCGTCTTCCTGCTGCACGTGCGCAGCGCGCTGGTGGCGATCCTGATGCTGCCGGTCGGCGTGCTGATGGCGTTCGCGGGCATGCACGCGCTCGGCATCGGCTCGAACATCATGAGCCTCGGCGGCATCGCGATCGCCCTCGGCGCCATGGTCGACGCCGCCATCGTGATGATCGAGAACGCCCACAAGCACGTCGAGCGCCTGTCGCCGGGAGAGCCGCGCGGTCCGGCGCTGATCGCGGCAGCGAAGGAAGTGGGGCCGTCGCTGTTCTTCAGCCTTCTGGTGATCGTCGCCTCGTTCCTGCCGGTGTTCGCGCTGGAGGATCAGGAGGGCCGGCTGTTCAAGCCGCTCGCCTACACCAAGACCTTCGCCATGGCCGGCGGCGCGATCCTGTCGATCACGCTGGTGCCGGTGCTGATGCTGCTGTTCGTGCGCGGCCGCATCATCCCCGAGCACAGGAACCCGATCAATCGGGTGCTGATTTGGATCTACCGCCCGCTGATCCGCCTCGTGCTGCGGATGCCTGTGTTTGCCGTCGTTGTCGCCATTCTGATCGTCGCGGCGACGGCGTGGCCGGTGTCGCGCCTGGGCAGCGAGTTCATGCCGAGCCTGAACGAGGGCACCCTGCTGTTCATGCCGGTGACGCTGCCCGGCTTGTCCGTGACCAGGGCGGCGGAGCTGCTGCAGACCCAGGACCGCATCATCAGGTCATTCCCCGAGGTTGCCTCGGTGTTCGGCAAGGCCGGCCGCGCGATGACCGCGACCGACTCCGCTCCCGTGGAGATGAGCGAGACCGTGGTCAACCTCCGGCCCGCGTCCGGGTGGCCGGCCGGCCTGACGCTGGACGCCCTGATCGCGCAGATGAACGCGGCGCTGCAGCTCCCCGGCGTCAGCAACGCCTGGACCATGCCGATCAAGGCGCGCATCGACATGCTGTCGACCGGCATCCGCACCCCGGTCGGCGTCAAGGTGTTCGGCCCCGACCTGCACGAGCTGGAGCGGCTGGCAGGCGAGGTCGAGCGAGTCGTGCATCAGGTGCCAGGCACCACGAGCGCCTTCGCCGAGCGGCTGGAGGGTGGGCATTACGTCGAGATAGACCCGGACCGCGCGGCGATCGCGCGCTACGGCCTGTCGATGGAGGACGTGCAGAAGGTCGTCTCTACGGCCCTCGGGGGCGAGACCGTCACCACCACGGTCGAGGGGCGGGAGCGCTACGGCGTCAGCGTGCGCTACCCGCGTGCGCTGCGCGACGACCCGCGCTCCATTGCCAGCCAGGTGCTGGTGGCGACCGCGGGCGGTGCGATGATCCCGCTCGGCCAGCTCGCCGCGATCCGCGTCGTGCCCGGGCCGCCCAGCATCCGCACCGAGAACGCCCAGCCCGTCGCCTACATCTACGTCGACCTCGGCGGCCGCGACCTCGGCGGCTACGTCGCGGAGGCGTCTCGCAAGGTGGCGGAGCAGGTCAGGATGCCGCCGGGCTACCACGTCGAGTGGAGCGGCCAGTTCGAGTACCTGCAGCGCGCGCAGGCCAGGCTCCGGGTCGTGGTGCCGGCGACGCTCGCGGTGATCCTGGTCCTGTTGTTCCTCAACTTCGGCCGGCTGGCCGAGACGCTGATCGTGATGCTCTCCGTGCCGTTTGCCCTGGTCGGTGGCGCCTGGCTGATGTGGTGGCTCGGCTACAACATGAGCGTCGCGGTGGCGGTGGGCTTCATCGCGCTGGCCGGCGTCGCAGCCGAGACCGGCGTGGTAATGCTGATCTACCTGGATCAGGCGCTGACCGCGATCCGGCGACAGCGTCTGGCCGAGGGCATCGCGTTCAGCCGGGAGGACCTGCGCGCGGCGATCATGGCCGGCGCGGTGGAGCGGGTGCGGCCGAAGATGATGACCGTCGTCGCCATCATGGCCGGGCTGCTGCCGATCCTGTGGAGCGGCGGCGCCGGCTCCGAGGTGATGCGGCGCATCGCCGTGCCCATGGTCGGCGGCATGGTGTCGTCCACGCTGCTGACGCTGCTGGTCATTCCGGCCCTCTATGCGATCGTCAAAGGACGCGGGTTGCCATATCAGGCTGGAAAGCCGCTTCTTGCCCAGACCCGAGCGAAGCAGGTTGCCGAGTGAGGCAGTCATGAATGGCTGTTGCCTTACCTACCCCCAGGGGGTAGGGTTATATTCGTGAAGCAAGCAGCAAAGCTCGTGGTCTCGGCTGGATTGAAGCGGGTCGAGGGTCAGGTCCGCGGCATTCAGAAGATGCTGGACGAGGATCGCTACTGCATCGACATCCTGACCCAGATCCAGGCGGTCCGTGCGGCGCTGCACACGCTGGAGGGTGCGGTCCTCAAGGACCACATCAACGGCTGCGTCACCGAGGCGTTCGCATCCGGCGACGCGGAGGCGCGTCAGACCAAGGTGGACGAGCTGGTCGGGACCATTGGGCGCATGACAAGGTGAGCGCGATGGCGAGGCTCACCCCGGCCCGGATTGGCAAGCTGCTGGCCTGCCTGCTCCTGCAGGTGGCATTCCTGTTTGCTGTCTCGCCGGCATCCGCCTCCCTCAGCCCGCCTTGCCATCACCACAGCCACGGCACCCATGCCACAGCGGAGCCTGTGCCGGGCCAGCATGCCGAGGCGGCCCACCACTCCTCGTCTCCGGCTTCCGATCACTGTGGTCACTGCCTGACCTGCTGCCTGGGCGGGGTTTGCACGGCCGCATGGTTGACTCCTTCCGGGTCCATCGGAGTGGACGCGGCCCTGTTCCGGATCGTGCGCTTCACGCCTGAGCCGATCTGGTGGTCGGTCGGACAAAGCGCCCCGCCTGCCCTGCCCCCGCCTCGACGGATCGCCTGAACCAGCGCTGACGCTGTTCAGACTGCCGGTGTCGTCCCCTGGACATGCCGGTCCCAATCCCTCGTGGCAGACGGACAAACCTCATCATGACCCACCGACATGGCCCAGGGCCCGGCGCGATCTCGCGTCGGCGCTTCGTGCAGGGCGCCGCCCTTGCGGGGGCCGCGCTCGCCGTCCCGGCACGCACCCTTTGGGCCGCGCCCGGTTCCGGCGCCCCTACGATGCTGACCGGCCCTGACTTCGACCTCGCGATCGGCAGGACGCCGGTGAACATGACTGGGCGCAAGGTGATGGCGACCGGAGTGAATGACAGCGTCCCCGGCCCGATCCTGCGCTGGCGCCAGGGCGAGACGGTGACGATGAACGTCACCAACCATCTCCGCGTGCCCGCCTCGATCCACTGGCACGGCATCCGCTCGCCGGCCGGCATGGACGGCGTGCCGGCGCTCAGCTTCGCGGGCATCATGCCGGGCGAGACCTTTTCCTACCGCATCCCGCTGCGCCAGAGCGGCACCTACTGGTATCACAGCCACTCGGGGTTCCAGGAGCAGACCGGGCTGTACGGCGCGATCATCGTCGAGCCGCGCGGCGGCTACGCGCAGCCGTTCGACCGCGAGTACGTGGTGCTGCTGTCGGACTGGTCGGACACCGACCCGGACGAGATCGTCAGCAACCTCAAGATGC
>JAABUS010009465.1_pt1 | contig 10284 bp, 6 predicted proteins | sample 5560161 | NCBI WGS metagenome assembly JAABUS01 (sample SAMN10711885, study PRJNA513376) | rock metagenome | isolation source: Antarctica rocks | place: Antarctica: Victoria Land, Trio Nunatak nord | collected 2016-01-04
CTCCCCATTTGCTTCCATCGAGCGTCGACGCGAATGTCAGTATGCTACCGGCTCATCGTGGAAGCCGCCGCCGTTGTGCTCTGTTATGTCGCTAAGAGTTCTATCACGCGTCACTTGGCTGACCCGGAGCCGTCCCCACCCCCAGCCCGGGGTGACTCGTCGCGCTCCGATCGGCTGGAGCCGACCATCGGCTGTGACGGGTCCCAGGGAGGGGAGCACCGTAGCGGCGTGCTCGGCCAATTGTTCTTGGCAAAAGACGCTTGACGGATCACCAGTGAGGATTCAAACGATGACTCTCGTCCTCGCGATCGATGTTGGCACGTCGTCGGTCAAGGTCCAGCTCTCGGGCACTACGGGGACGCTCGTCGCCGAAGCGTCGCGCCCCTACCCGACCAACCGGCCCCATCCCGGCCACGCCGAGCAGGAGCCCGAGGACTGGTGGAGGGCGACGGCCGAGGCGGTCCGGCTCACCCTTGGGCGCGGCGGGAGTTCGGGCGGCGATGTCGCGGCCATCGGGATCACCGGCCAGATGCACGGAACGGTGCTGGTCGACGGAGACCATCGCCCTCTGTCACCGGCCATCATCTGGTCGGACCAGCGAGCTGTGGCGGAGGTCGCGGCCCTCGAAGGAAGACCTGGACTGGAGACGATCATCGCGACGACGGGCGGGCGGCTGGCGACGGGCTACCAGGCGGTTACCGTCAGCTGGCTGGCGAGCCACCGGCCGGACCTGTTGGCGTCGTGCCGAACGGTCCTCCTGCCGAAGGACTGGCTCCGCGCCCGGCTGACCGGCGTCGTGGCGACCGAGCCGAGCGACGCCGGCGGCACGGCCCTGTTCGACATCAGGCGCCGGGAGTGGTCGCCAATGATGCTGGCAGCGGCTGGGTTGCGGCCGGAGCAATTGCCACCGGTTCTGGCGTCAACCGAGCGGGCCGGAAACCTGACCGCCGAAGCGGCCGACGCCCTCGGCCTGGCGCCAGAGATTCCCGTCGCGACCGGCGCCGGGGACGCCCAGGCGGCCGCCCTCGGAGCCGGCGTCACATCGCCCGGCGACCTGCTCGTCACGCTCAGCACCGGCACTCAGGCACTGATCCCCGTTTCGGCCGTACCAGCCATCCCGGATTACCGGGGTCAGACGGTCTGCTCGGCGCTGGAACCGGCACAGGGGCCGGGCTGGGCTCGGGTCGCGGCGACGTTGAACTGTGGCTCGGCCCTCCACTGGGCGGCCGCGGCGCTCGGCTTCCCGGACGACCGGGCCCTCCTCGCCGCCGCGGCCCACGTTCCAGCCGGTTCCCGTGGCGTCCTGTTCGTTCCCTACCTCGCCGGGGAACGCGCCCCGTGGCACGACGCCGGCGCCCGCGGGACGTTCCTTGGGCTAGCCGCCGACCACGGCCGCGACGACCTCGCCCGCGCCGTCGTCGAGGGCGTCACCCTCGCCGCCTCGCTGGCCTACAGCGCGATCGCCCCAGCTTCCCGTCGCGTCCCACGATTCATCACGCTCGCCGGCGGCGGCGCCCGAGACGCCACCTGGCGCCAGATCGTCGCCGACGTCTATGGCCTCCCCGTCCGGTATAGCGCGACGCCGGACCAGTCGGCCCGCGGCGCCGCGATCCTCGCGACCGCGATGCTCAACGGCGCGAACCCAGCCGACGTCGCCGCCGCCCGGCAACCGGCGTCGCTGGCGGAAACGTCGCCCGATCCGGAACGTCACGACCTGTATCAGGAACGACAGGCGCTGCTCGCCGACGCCTACCTCGCCCTGCGCCCGATCGTCGGACGGCTTGCGGTCCGCCGAGGTTCCACCAAAGCGGCGACCGTCCCGTAGGGTCATCCGCTCTCGCTGCGCTGGCGGTGACCGGCCGCCGCAGCGGCCTTCGCCGTCAGGCGAGACAGTATGTCGGAACGAACCTGCCAGGAATCAGGCCGATCCCTGGGCGAACGTGTTGGATGAAGCCCCAGCCCGTTGACCCAGACGCGCGCAATCGACCTGCGGGGTGATGGCCGCTGCGGCGGCCTGGCTCGTGAACTTCGCCCCTACAGAAACAAATGACTCCGCCCATCGCGCTCCCGTGCGACTCCCCTCTCCATCCGTGCGGTCGGGCGGGTCCGGCTTTGCCGGATCAGCCGACCGGACGAGATGGGGAGGGGCCGGGGGAGGGGTCAGCTCGCGACCGGTGCGTCTCGGCTCCCCACACCGTTATCGACCTGTGGGGCGATGGCCGCTGCGGCGGCCGGGCGACCACAAGGGATCGCCCCTACGAAACGGTCGCCACAACCACGAGCAGATTTCAGCAAACCGACCATTAGCTCAGGTCGTGCCTCGCCTGCGCCTTGAGCTCGTCGACGACCTTCCGGACATCCTGGGCCCGGGAGCGGTCGATCACGAGCAGGGCGTCCTCGGTGTCGACCACGACGACATTGTGCAGACCGATCAGCGCGACGATCCGGCCCGTCTCCGACCAGACGACGCTGTCCGTCGTCTCCAGCTGAAGGAAGTCCCCACGGACGCTGTTGCCGAGGCCGTCGTGCTCGATCAATTCGCCGAGCCCGTGCCAGTCGCCGACGTCCGACCAGCCGAAGTCGGCCGGGACGACCGCCACACGGCCGTCGCCGGCCGCTGGCTCCATGATTCCCTCGTCGATGTTCATCGCCGTCAGGCTCGACCAGACCTCGGCCATGACCGGCTCGCGGTCCGGCGTATTCCAGGCGTCAGCGATCCGGTTCACGGACGCGAACAGAATCGGCTGATAGCGCTCCAGGTTCTCCATCAGCGTGCCGGCCGCGAAGATGAACATGCTGGCGTTCCAAAGGTAGCGGCCGCTCTCGACGTACTCCGTCGCCCGCTCGAGGTCCGGCTTCTCGTGGAACTGGGCGGCGGCGTAGGCGACCGATGGCGATGGCAAGTCGACGGCCCGGTCGCTGTGGGCGACGACCTCACTGGTCCGTTCGATGTAGCCGTAGCCAGTCTCGGGCCGGGTCGGCTCGATCCCGATCGTGACGAGGCGGCCCTGCTTCGCCGCCAGGCTGGCGGTCTGGACCGCCATCAGCAGCGTCGCCGGGTCGGCGACGTCGTGGTCGGCGGCGAACGCGCCGACGATGGCCTCCGGGTCGAGCCGGGCGATCAGCGCCGTCGCCAGCGCGATGGCGGGAAGCGACCCGCGTGGTGCCGGCTCGACGATCAGCTGCCCCTCCGGGACCGACGGCAGCTGCCGGGCGATCGCGGCGGCGTGGGACGGCCCACAGACCACCATCGTCCGGGTCGGGTCGGCCAGCGGCGAGAGGCGGTCGGCGGTCTGCTGGAGCAGCGACCGGTTGCCGAGCAGCGGCAGGAGGAACTTCGGTCGCTGGGCCCGGCTGAGCGGCCAGAGGCGCGTCCCCGAGCCGCCGGCCGGGATCACGGCCCAGAAGGAGTCCCGCCGGCGGCGCATCCGGGGAGCCCCGCCGAAGACCGGCTGCGGCCGGGAGCCGGCATCCGGGACGGTGTGATTCAGCTCCGAGGTCACTGGCGCTCCTCAATCAGGTCCAGGTCCATCAGTTCGAGACCGTCGGCACCGATCGACGAGGCTGAGGTCTGGATCTGCGGCATTGTCTCATTCCCCCAGACGCTGACCGCATGGCCCTCGACCGTGCCATCCCAGAGTCGGACGGTGCAGGTCCGGCGAAGCAGGTTCTTCCAGAGCAGCACGTTGGCGAACGTCTCCTCGTCGGCGCTGAAATGGCTGAAGACGGTCTGACCGGCGACCAGGATCATCTTCCGCTTGGCCCGGCTCATCGCCACCGTCAGACGGCGCGGGTCGAACATGAAGCCGGCCCGGGTGGCGAGGTAGCCGGGGTCGCTCTCCGTCGCCGCGAAGACGATCGCCTCCCGCTCCCCACCCTGGAACTTCTCGACGGTCTCGACGGAGGACCGGATCTGCCCGTCCGCGCTCTCCCGTTCCAGCTCGGGGATCGCCCGGAGGAAGGCCGCCCGCTGCGCCCGGTGGGGCACCACGACGCCCAGCCCCCGCTCGGGTTCCAGCCCAAGTCCGTCGACCATCGCCCGGAGCACCGGTTCCGTCAGCCGCACCTCGAACTCGTTCCGGGTCTGGCTCTCGGCCTCGTCGTGCAGCACGATCACCATCGGGTAGGCCGGATCCAGCACCGCCGAGACGAACAGGTCGGTCGACCCCGACGGGTCGAGCAGACCCGATCGGCGGGAGTGGTAGGCGATCCCATCGTGCCGGTAGATCTCCTGCCGGAGGAACTCCGCCATACTGGAATGCAGCCGGAAGCTCTCTTCGAACCGGATCACCGCCGGTTCGGGCCGCCGGAGACGGAGCGTGTCGAACAGCGACCGGTAGACGGTGTACTCCTGGAACGTCCGGCGGCGCTCGCCTTCCCACTCGTGCTTGATGATCGGGGCCATCTGGCGGTGGTCGCCGACGACGATGATCTGCCCGGCGGGGTCGAGCAACCGGGCCGCCATCAGCGCCTCGGGCAGGTTCATCTGCGAGGCCTCGTCGAGCACCAGGCAGTGGACGGGGCGGAGCTGGCGCCTGGCCTTCCAGTGTGGCTGGTCCAGCGCCCGGATCGCCCCCGGCACGGCGCAGAGGATGACGTGCTCGTCCGCCATCAACGACTTGAGCCCGACCCGGTCGTTTGGCCCGGCTTCGCCCTTCTTGTCCCTGCGCCAGATCGCCTGGACCCCGTCCGGCAGGGCGCCACGCGGTTCGCTCCGCAGGATCGGCACGCTCAGCAACCGCTCATCGAAGTACTGGCCGAAGAGGTCGGGGTGATTGGCCGACCACCGTCGGAGCCGAGTCCGCGCCTCGACGATCCCGTCCAGGAGGACGTCCGTCGCCGCGTGCGTCTTGCAGCCGGCGACGACGCGGAACGCTCGCCCGGCTGCCAGCGCTCCCTGCATCCGGGCGAGGATCGCGAAGGCGGTCGTGTAGCTCTTGCCAGTGCCGGGCGGCCCCTGGACGAGGAGGAACGGCTCGGCGCTGCGGCGGGCGATGAAGTCGTGCTTGCCCAGCTCGAATCCATGCAACAGCCCGGCCACGTCGAGGGCGACCAGTCCCGCCATGAAGCGCTCCTGGCCGGCCGCGGCCTCAGACGACCAGTCAGCCGGAGTCGGTGTGGTCGTGATGAGCCGGTCGTAGAGCGTGTTTTGCCGCCCGTCGACGATCTGCTGGATGGTGGTCTGGAGGCCGACGCCGTTGTAGTCGTCCGGATTGGGGTCGAGGGTGTAGGTCGTCCCGTTCCGGGGCGGCTCCGGGCGCCCACCGAAGGTGTAGCCGTTCCCCTTGCCCCCGCCGCCCCGGGAGTCCTGCATGACGAGCTCGAACCGGACGTCCGAATGGCTCCCGTCGCCGGAGTTCGGCGTCACCGCGCCGATCTCGACCCGTGGTGCGTAGAGCAACTGCTTGGCGGTCGGGGTGAACGGTGTGCGCTGGGCCGCGGGCAGCCGGGAGTCGACGGCGAACCGCTCCTTCAGTACGGCCCACTCACCGGGCTTCATGTCGGACGAGTTGACCAATTCGTTGACATCGCCGGCGTCGGACCCGGGCTCCAGCCGAAAGCGAAGCGGTCGCTCAGCCAGTGACCAGCTCAGCCCCCTGCGCTCCTCCGTGGTCAGATCGCGGCCAGACTGGGTCATCGCCTCCCGGGTGTCGTACCGCTCCCGCGCGACTGCGAGGGCCGCGAGGGTCTCCGGCTCCTGGTCCTCATCATGGAACGACGCGACCCAGGCGTCACCCATCGCCATCCGGCGCTCGGGCTCGAGCTGCCGGACCCGGCGCCACTGCGCAATCTCGGCGTGCCGCTCGATCTGGAGGAACTCGAGCAGCGCCGCCCCAAGGTCGTGCGCCCGGGACTCGAACGCCCCAAGTTCCGGCAGGTCGAACGGGGTCTTGCCAGCGTCCCGGTTGGGATCGAGCTTGCCGGCGAGGAAGACGAGCGCATCCAGTCGCCGGTCGACGTAGCCGAGGAACTCGTCCCGGCTGGGCGCCAGGAACGGTTCGATGGTCGCGTCCGACCCGCCCGGGCGGACTTCCAGCTTCCCCCAGAGTCCGTAGGCGTACTCCAGCGGGATCCCGGATCGGAACCGGGCCCGGCTCGTGTACCACTGCCCCTCGTCGTCGCCCTTCCCGTTGAGTCGACGGACGAAGTCGAACGTCCGCGCCCGGAACAGTTGCCGGAACGGCCGCGGGCTGTTCCAGTCGAACCCCTGAAAGTTGGACGTCCGGACGAGTGACTGGGCGATCAGCGGCAGGTTGCGCCGCTCCCGGATCTCGCCGGCGAGCTCGGTCACGAGCGGCGAGTCGTAGGCGGCGGGCTGGGTGACGAAGTCGTAGAGCGCCGTCGCCCCGAAGACCTCCTGGAGGTGACGGGACAGCCCATCGAGCAGGTTGCCCATCTCCTGACCGCTGTGAAAGACGAGGTGGATCGGCGCGCGCCGGGCTTCCGTGAGCGGTTCCGGCGCCGCCAGCTGGCTGATCGCGTCGACGAGCCGCTGCGCCCAGCGCCCGACGATCGCCCGCTCGGTCAGCGGGTCGTCCGGCGGCCCGTCGGTCATCTCGACGATCGACTCCTCCCGGACGGGTTCGCCCCCCTCGCAGGCGACGACCCGGGCGGCTAGCAGGTAGAGCCGATCGTTGAGGTAGTCCTTCTGGGCGTCGATGTAGACCCAGACCAGATTGGGATGTCGATCCGGGGACACCACCGGAAGCGTGCCGCTGCCCCCGCCGGGAATGTTCCAGACGGTGGGGAAGTCATCGCCCTGCCCCTTCCGGTACGCCTGGGCCCGGATGATGAGCTCGTCGAGCCGCGCACCCACGCCCGACCGCGACCCGAGACCGCGGACCATGGCCATCGCGTCGGGTACCGTAACGAGCAGCAGCGCTGGCCCAGGCTCCCCCTTGACTCGCTTCTCGACCCGCTTGAGTACGGCGAGTTGCCGGGTGGTCCGGATGCCGGCCCGGACCAGCTGCGCCTTCTCGACTCCGGAGATGAAGGGGATCAGCGTCAGGTCATCGTGCTCGGCCGACCACTTCATGCAGAACTCGTTGAAGCGGCAGCCATCGCAGACATCGGCGAGGTGATACGGGACATCCGCGAACGGCATCGCGACGATCCGCTCGGCCAGCGAGTCGGCCCCGGCGACGAGGTCGTCGACCGTGTCCTGGAGCGCGGCGACGTCATCGACCAGGGAGAGGCAGGCGAACCCCGTCCCGAACTCCTGGCGGGCGGCCTCCCGATCGGCGGCGACCTGCTCGGCCAGCTCCGGGTCAAGGGCAAGCCGGTCGGCCTCCGCCGCCCGGTAGAGCACGCCGAGCCGGGGCGATGCCACCGCGACCTCGTCCTCCCGCAGGATCGCGGCGATCATCCGGGCGTAGAACGCGACCTGAAGCTGATGTTCGAGGTGGGGACGGGTCGAACTCTTGATGTCGGCGACGAGCACCGAGAGGCCCCCGGCCCCGTCGCGGCGGAGCACGATCAGGTCGGCGTCGCCGCGCAGGTCCCACGAGCCGAGGAGCGTCCGCAGCCGGACCTGGAATAGCACGATCATGTTCCCGGTCGCCAGCCGCCTGGCGGTCCGGATCAGCGTCTCGTTGTCGGCCTCCCGGTTGGTGGTCCCGTCCTGGCCGAGGCGGCGAGTCGGCAGCAGCGTCCCGATCGTGCGCTCGACCGTCTCCTCGAACGTCCGCCCGGTGTTGGTCAGCAGCGGGGTCAGGGCCTGCTCCGCCACGCCGTAAGCGCGCATCGGATCGGCGCCATGGCCCCGCGACATCAGCGCGAGGCGCAGGTAGCGTTGGCAGTTCCCCTGCTGGATGTAGGCCGAGACGTCGGTCGGGGAGAGGCGGCGGTGTCCTTCGCCATCCACTGGCACGTCGAATCTCATCGTCGCCTGTCTGTTGCGCGTTCGGGGAAATCGGACACCGGGCGTCTCGGTAAGGATACCCATCTCGCGGGACCGGATGCGTCCGTATTCCTACGACGGTCCTGGATTCCGTCAAAAGTACCGGTGCGCAGCGCGACGGCCCGTCTCATTCAGAGGCGGGCCGTCGTTGGACTGTTCAGGCAGGTGAGATCTTCTAGTCGCCGTCAGCGCGCATCGGGACGCTCTCGCGCTCCCGGCGGTTGTCGATCACCGTCGTCGCGGCGGCATCGTCGGTCGCGGCGGGGCGGATGAAGCGGCCCCGGCGCGGCTGGCCGTCGGCGTCCTCACCGGGGCGGTGGGCACGCCCTCCAACGACCGTCAGGCGGCTGGACGATTCGCCGCGGGCAATCGCTCGCTGACCGACCATCTCGCCGACCGTCGTCGCGGCGGCCACCTGAGGCTCGGCCGGTGTGGTCCGCTCGGGAACGGCCACCGGGAGGGGAACCTTCGCCGGGACGGCTGGGCGGGACCAGCGGGCAGCGGGCGCCTCGATCTGCTCGGCGTGCTCGTGGCCAGCCTGCGTCGCGGAGCAGTAGGGGCAGAGCGTCCAGCGCAGGTCGACCAGGCGCTCGCAGCTGGCGCAGTTGTCGCGGAGCTGGGTGTGGCAGTGCGGGCAGAGGACGAAGTCCTCGGCGACATAGTGCTGGCAACTCGGGCAGAGCGGCAGTTCCTCCAGGTCCTGCAGGAGGTACTCCTCCTCCAGCGACTTCTGGAAGGAGGAGTCGAGCGTGTCCTTCGGCCGCAGGACGAGGTAGAGCGGGACCCCAAGGAACGGGAACAGGACGACGAGGAGCGTCGAGAAGATCTGGGTAACGACACTTCGGCTCCGAGACTCGATGTCCCGGAACGCCCAGACGATACTGACGAACCACAGCACGGCCAGGTAGGCCCCGATCAGTGCCACGAAGATCTGGGCACCTCGCGCGAGCACTTCCTCGATCGCCATGCCAGCCCCTTTCCGTTTCCCGTGAGCGGCGACAGCCTGTCGCTGTGCCGTGTGATCATGCCGAACCCGACGTACCGGGCTGGTCTCAGGCGATCCGTTCGTACCGCGCGACGTCGAAGACCAGCAGGGTCGCACCACCGACCGCGACGGCGATCGGCTCGTTGACGTAGGTGTCGACCGGCTCGGCCAGCGGCATGACGGGGTTGGCCAGCCGGTTCTCGGCCTGACAGGCCACGTGGATGATGCGCAGGGCATCGGCCAGGTGTGACTCCTGAACGCCCACGAACAGCGTTGCGTTTCGCTCGCGCAGAAAGCCGCTCTGGCTGTCGACGAGTGTCGCGTGAAACCCCCGCTCCACCAACGCCCCGAGCGTCACGTTGCTATCGTGTCCCTGGATTACCGCGACAATCAGTTTCATCGCGTCGCCGGGCTGGCGTGCCGTCGTCATGATCATCCTGTGTCGACCGACTCGTGCAGCGCACGGGGAAACGCGGTGCGTTGTTCCCTGAGCACTGAACGTACAGTGTCGCCGATCATGGACGCGACCGCAACCGGCGCCTGGTCGGCCGGAACGATAACCCAGGTCGCCGGATCGGCGTCGGCCAGCCGGAGGTAGGTCGCCCGAACGCGCTCGTGGAAGGCATCCGATTCGGCGTCGAGCCGGTTCGGCGCATCGCCGTCCTGGTCGGCGAAGCGGCGAGCCAACCCCTCCCGGACGGGGAGGTCGAGGAGCAGCGTCAGGTCGGGCGTCAGACCACCGGTCGCGAGGAGTTGCGCGGCGGCGAGCGCCTCGCCGTCCAGTCCGCGCCCGCCACCCTGGTAGGCCAGGGTCGAGCCGGTGAACCGGTCGCAGATGACGACCTTGCCGTCGGCCAGCGCCGGGCGGATCAGCCGCTCGACGTGATCCGACCGGGCCGCGGTGAACAGCAGCGCCTCGGTCGCCGGGGCCATCGCGCTCCCGGCCACCGCCTGGCTGAGGACGAGGTCGCGAATCGCCTCCGCCAGCGAGGTGCCGCCCGGCTCACGGGTCAGGACGACCTCATGGCCATCGGCCCGGAGGTCGTCGGCCAGCCGACGGGCCTGGGTCGTCTTGCCGGCCCCTTCCGGGCCCTCGAAGCTCACGAACAGTCCCCGCATACCGGTCAGCGCCACTCCGTTCCCATTCGATAGCTCACCACGCACCGCGATGGTGGTGTCGCCTGATCTACGACACCACCATCGCGGGGGTTCTCTCCGGGTCGACCGCGAGCCGGACAATGCCAGCCAGCGGACCGATGTTGCGGGGACTATTGCATGCCGAGGCGGAAGAGCTCGACGTGGCGGTAGGGCTCGCGGCCCCGGCTACGACTGCCGAGGTTGTAGCGGTCGGCCATCTGGTGCTGGAGACGCCGGACGTAGGCGCCCTGCGGCGCCAGCG
>JAABUS010009466.1_pt1 | contig 10283 bp, 8 predicted proteins | sample 5560161 | NCBI WGS metagenome assembly JAABUS01 (sample SAMN10711885, study PRJNA513376) | rock metagenome | isolation source: Antarctica rocks | place: Antarctica: Victoria Land, Trio Nunatak nord | collected 2016-01-04
AGACCCCGCGCACCGAAGAGGAGGTGCTCGACGCGATCGAGCGCCGCCGCCGCCGCCCGGTGCGCAAGCTGCTCGACGAGCGCATCACGCTCTCCCACGGGGCGGGGGGCAAGGCGACGCACACGCTCGTCGAGGCGCTCTTCCTCGCCGAGCTGCGCAACCCCGTGCTGGAGGCGCTGACCGACAGCGCGGTGTTCAGCGCCACCGAGAACGGGCGGGGCCCGCAGCTGGCTTTCAGTACGGACTCCTCGGTCGTGAACCCGCTCTTCTTCCCGGGCGGGAACATCGGCGAGCTCGCCGTCAACGGCACGGTCAACGACCTCGCGATGATGGGCGCGCGGCCGCTCCACCTGTCGGCGGGCTTCATCCTCGAGGAGGGCTTTCCCATCGCCGACCTTCAGCGCGTGGTGGCCTCGATGGCCGTAGCCGCCCAGACCGCCGGGGTGACGGTCGTGACCGGCGACACCAAGGTGGTCGAGCGCGGCAAGGCCGACGGCCTCTACATCAACACGGCCGGCATCGGCGTCCTCGAGCGCGACTTCTCCCTGTCTCCGGGCGCGATCCGCTCCGGTGATCGCGTCCTGGTGTCGGGGACGATCGGCGATCACGGCATGGCGGTCATGATCGCCCGCGGCGATCTCGAGCTCGAGGTCGATCTGAAGAGCGATACCGCTTCGGTGGCCGGGCTTTCGGCCACGCTGCTCGACGCCTGCGGCGACGGCGTGCGCTGCCTGCGCGACCCCACCCGCGGCGGCCTGGCCACCGTGCTCGCCGAGCTCGCCCTGTCCGCCGAGCTCTCCATCGCGATCGACGAGGTGGCCCTGCCGGTGACCCCGGCGGTCAACGGCGCGTGCGAGATCCTCGGCCTCGACGCGCTCTACGTGGCCAACGAGGGCAAGCTCGTAGCCGTCGTGGCGCCCGAGGCGGCCGATGCAGCACTTGCCGCGCTGCGCGCGCACCCCCTCGGCGGCGAGGCCGCGATCGTCGCCGACGTGCGAGACGAGCCGCCCGGCCTGGTGATCCTCGAGACCGCCTTCGGCGGCAGCCGCGTCGTCGACATGCTCGCCGGCGACCCGCTCCCGCGGATCTGCTGAGGCCCGGGCGTCAGCTCGCCGCGAGCGCTTGCGCGACTGCGTCCTCGAGGCTCATCGCCTCGCCGGCGCGCCACTCAGCGGCGAACTGGTCGGCGCTTAGGCGCGCGCGCACGGCGGCCACGTCGCGGACGTGCAGATCGCGTTCGGCTGGGGGACGGCGGTGGCCGGTTTCGCGCTGCTGTCGCTCGACCGCCGCGAGCAGCCGTGGCGCGAGCTGATGGCGGCCTTGCGCCCAGAGCGCGGTCGCGATGCCGTCCAGCGCCCATAGCGTCGCCCAGAATTCGCCGATCTTGTGGGCGATCGCGAGCGCTTGGGTGTGTAGTAGTAGCGCCCGCCGCGGGTCATCGTCGTAGCGGGCGATTGAGCCGAGCACGTTGAGCGCGTAGGCCGTGTGGATGCGGTTGCCTTGCTCGGTGGCCTGCTCCATCCCGATGAGGCGGTCCGCGGCGCGATCGCCACGATCTTCGAGCGGTTCGCCGAGCTGGGGTCGGTGCGCCAGGTGTGGCTGTGGATGCGCCGCGAGGCAGTCCAGTTCCCGATGCAACGCTTCCCACACGGTGAAATCCAGTGGGTCGTCCCGACCTACCATCAGATCCACAGCGTGCTTGAGAATCCCGTATACGCGGGCGCCTACGCATATGGCAAGACGCGCTGGGAGCGCTACGTCGACGAGCAGGGGTGCCGCGCAAGCGGATGCGTCGCCTCCCCAGGCAGAATGGCAGGTCTTGATCTGGGAGCACCACACCGGCTTCATCGACAAGGCCACCTTCGAGGCAAACCGCGAGCGGATCGCCCAGAACACTCGGCCGCGCCCGCACGAGCCCGGCGGCGCGGTGCGCGAGGGAGCTGCGCTCTTGCAAGGGATCGCGCGTTGCGGGCGCTGCGGGCGCAACCTCAAGGTCCACTACCAAGGCCGGCGGGGGCATCAAAGCCCCGCCTATCACTGCCCCAGCAGCATCCTGGTCGAGGGCCGCGGTTACTGGTGCCTGCGGGTCGGGGGCACCCAGATCGACCAAGCGGTCGCCGACGCGCTGCTCGCAGCGCTCACCCCCGCCGGAGTGAAGGCCGCGCTGCGCGCCGCCGAAGCGCTCGAGGCCGACCACGACACCGCACTCAAGCAATGGCACTTGCAGGTCGAGCGCGCCCAATACGAGGCCGAGCGGGCCGAGCGCCGCTATCGCCAGGTCGAGCCCGAGCACCGACTCGTCGCCCGCGGGCTCGAGCGCGACTGGGAGCGGGCGCTGACCCAGCTCCAAGCCGCGCAGGCCGAGCTTGAGCTGCGCGAGCGCCAGCGTCCCCGCACGCTCACCGATGGCGAGCGCGAGCAGCTGCTCGGGCTCGGGACCGACCTCGGGCGCGTGTGGTCGGCGCCCACCACGACAGACCGCGATCGCAAGCAGCTGCTGCGCTGCCTGATCGAGGAAGTGATCCTCGACGTCGTGCGCGAGGAACGCCGCGCGACCGTCACGATCCGCTGGCGCGGCGGCGCGATCACCGAGCTCGCCGTCTCGCTCCCAAAGCCACAGCCCGCGATCCGCACCGACGAGGACACCATCGCGCTGCTCTGCCGGCTCGCCGCCCACTACGACGACGCCACCATCGCCGGCATCCTCAACCGCCAAGGCCGCCGCTCTGCAAGCGGCGAACGATTCACCGCGATCATCGTCGGCGGTCTGCGCCGCTACCGCGGAATCCCCGCGCATAGGCGACCCACCCAGCCGCCCGACGGCGAACTGCTCCCCGTCGGCAAAGCCGCCGACGAGCTCGGCGTCGCGGCGTCGACCCTGCACCGCTGGCTCCAAGCCGGGTTCATCGCCGGCGAGCAAGACACACCCGGCGCCCCCTGGCGCATCCGTGTCGACGACAAGCTCCGCGCGCTCTTCGTCGAAGACGCCCCCGCCGGCTACGTGCCGATCGTCGACGCGATGAGGACCCTCGGCGTCTCCCGCCAGACGGTGTTGCAGCGTGTCAAGCGCGGCGAGCTCGACGCCATCCACGTCCGCCGGGGCCGCAGAAAAGGCTTGAGAATCAGGATTACGGCCGACGACGGGCTCTTCGACCCCACCCCCATGAACGCGTTGGCAGTGTGACGATGGCACCAAGAAGTCGCGGATGTCCGCTTCGATGACCCACTCGTAATCCGAGGGGGCATGCGCGAAGTGGACGATCTCGGCGATCGCGTCGTGGGCTCGCCGGCCGGGCCGGTAGCCGTATACCCCTGTGGCATCGCTCAGCAGCATCGCAACACGCCGCTGAGCCTCGCCCGCCCGATGGGTTAGCGGACGACCGAGACGGGCTCCATCGGATAAAGAGCACCGAGCACCACGACAGCCCATAGCCGCCAGTTTCGGGGCTGGTGACGAGTCGAGGGGCTTCAACCACTGGTTCGATTCTCTGTGCCTTTCTGCCTTGCTTGCGAGCCCGCCTCGCTGGCGGCGAAACGGCTCTACGTTGTCGGGGCTGCTCCCACCCTCGGCCTCACCTCAGGCTCCAGGCTGCCCCCAGCTTCAACCGGTCGTCGCGGCGACCAGCGGTGGGCCTCTCATCCCACCCGGATTCATGGCGCCTCGTGGCGCACAGCCGACCTCGTCGACGACGCGCAGCGGGATGCGCTGCAGGCGGTCGAGCTCCTCGTCGAACCTGCCGGCGTGCTGGGCGTCTGCGAGCAGGGCGACCCATTCCGTGGCGGTCTTAAAGAGGACGCGCTGGCCGGCGAGGCAGGCGCCGATCGAGAGCGCGATCGCCAGTGGGTCTTGCCGGTGCCGGGCGAGTAGGCGTCACACTACTCACGTTGTCGACCCGCTGCCGGAGCGGGTGCGACTGGTGGGCGCCCCTGGCGAGCTCCGCGGCGTTGAGGTCGAGGTGCTCGGCTGGCGAACGGAGCGCGGCGAGGTCGCCCTGACTTGCCGTCTGATCGAGGGCAGCGCCGGGACGATCCCCGCTCGCTGGACCGACCTTCCACGAGTCGCGGCGCCTGCCCAAGTGCGCGCGGTCATTGCCTCGGCCGCGGCCTGGCGACTGTTCGGCGAGTGGCTCGAGGGCATGCGGGCGCGGCGTCCGCACCGCAGCGGAGCCTCCGGCGAAAACCGAGGAGGCGAAGACGTCGGGTCAGCTCGCGCTCGCGATGAGCGAGGAGACGATGGTCGCAGCGGCGGTTTGGGAGACGCTGCCGCCCGAGCGCCAGCGGGAGGTGACGGTTCGTGATCGCTCGAACGTCACAGACGCTCACCGGCGCCGACGGGCGGTCGTATATGTGCGCCAGTCGACGCTCGAGCGGGTAGAGCGCAACACGGAGTCGGGGGCACGCCAGTATGCGCTCAGGCAGAGGGCGGTTGAGCTCGGCTGGCCGGCCGCAGCGGTCGCCGTCGTCGACGAGGACACGGGCCGCTCCGCGAGCTCCGCGGAGGGTCGGCTCGGCTTCAAGGAGCTGGTCGCCGAGGTCGGTCTCGGCAACGTCGGGCTCGTCCTGGCGCTCGAGGTCTCGCGGCTTGCGCGCTCATCGGCCGACTGGCACCAGCTGCTCGACCTGTGCGCGCTGACCGCGACGCTGATCGTCGACCAGGACGGCGTCCATTCCCCTGCCGACTTCAACGACCGGCTACTGCTCGGGCTGAAGGGCACAATGTCGGAGGCCGAGCTGCACTTGATCCGCTCGCGGCTCGACGGCGGGCTGCGCAACAAGGCAGAGCGCGGCGAGCTGCGGCTCGCGCTCCCCGTCGGGCTCGACCGCGACGAGGACGGCCGTATCGTGCGCTGCCCCGATGAGCAGGTCCGCCATGCGATCGAGCGGGTCTTCTGCCTCTGGCGACGGCTCGGCTCCGCCCACCAGGTCGTGATGGAGCTGATCGCCGAGGGCCAGAAGCTGCCGCGCCGCAGCGTCGGCCAGCGCCGCATCCACTGGGCGCGCCCGAGCTATGGAGCGGTCCACGACTTCCTCACCAACCCCGCGTATGCGGGCGCGTTCGTGTTCGTCCGCAGGCGCCGCGAGAAGCGCCTCGACCCGGACGGCCGGGTGCGCGTGCGCGACGTCGAGGTCCCGCTCGAGCAATGGTCCGTCTGCCTGCCAGAACACCATCCCGGCTATGTCGGCTGGGACGAGTACCTCGCGACACGCGAGCGGCTGCGCGCGAACGTGAGGCCGCGCGGCGAGGGCGGGGGCGCGGCGCGCGAGGGCGCCGCGCTGCTCCAGGGGCTCGTGCGCTGTGGGCGCTGCGGCCGGCGGATGCAGGTCGGCTATGCGGGCACGGGCGGCAAGGTCCGCCGCTATGCGTGCGTGCGCGGCCGCGACCTGCACGCGACGGGGAAGGCCTGCCAGTCGCTCGGCGGCCTGCGGCTCGACAAGGCCGTCGTCGCCGCGTTCCTCGAGGCGGTGACGCCGGCGGCGGTCGCCGCGACCGCGGGCGCGATCCGCGCGCTGGAGGACCAGCACGAGCAGCGCCTGGCCGGGCAGCGACTCGCGCTGGAGTGCGCCGAGTTCGAGGCAGATAGGGCCCGCCGCCAGTTCGACGCCTGCGAGCCCGAGCACCGGCTCGTCGCTCGCACCCTGGAGCGCGCGCTGGAGGAGGCACTCGCCGCGGTCGAGCGCGAGCGCTCAAGGCTCGCTGCGCTCGAGCAGGCACCACTCACGAAGGGCGAGCGGGAAGCGGTCGCGCGCCTTGCGCGCGACCTTCCCCGCCTCTGGGACGCCGAGACCACGACCGACCGAGACCGCAAGCAGCTCCTGCGCGAGCTGATCCGGGAGGTCGTCGTCACCGTGCACGCCGCCGAGCGCCGAGCGGAGGTCGAACTCTGCTGGGAGGGCGGTGCGCGGTCCGAGCTCGGCGTCCGGCTCAACGCGCGCGGCCCGAGCGGCGGGCGGATCGCCGAGGACACGCTCGAGCTGATCCGCCGGCTCCCAGAGCACCACCCCGACCGCCAGATCGCCCAGATCCTCTCGCGCCAGAGACGTTCACGGGGAGCGGCCTGCCGTTCACCGAGGCGCGGGTCAGGGCAGCCAGACAGCGCGCCGGGATCGCCGCCGCGCCGGCGCCCGACCCCGGCAGCGACGTCGTGACGATCGAGCAGGCAGCCACGGAGCTCGGCGTCTCGACGTTCACGGTCCGGCGCTGGCTGCGCGAAGGTCTGCTCCCGGCTGAGCAGAGGACTCCCGGTGCCCCGTGGCGGATCCGGCTCAGCAACGAGGTCCGGGCCCGCTTCGTGCCCGACGTCGCCGACGGCTTCGTGTCGCTCGCCGAGGCGGCGCGCCTGCTCGGCTGCGCTCGTCAGACCGTGTTGCACAAGGTCCAACGCGGCGAGCTGCAAGCGATCTATGTCACCCAAGGGCTTCGCATAGAGGTTCGCGCGGTCATCCTGGGCCGATTGGTCAACGAGTGATCGAGGGGGTGCAGTGTGAACCGAGACCGGGTGGGCCGAAGAAGCAGACGTTGGAGCGCGCCTCGATCCAGGCGAGCTGGGCGAGGTGGAGGATCAGCGGCTTCTCGCGCCGGGCTCGGCTGTGAAGTGGAAGTCCTCGAGCGTCTTGTGGGCTGGGATGGCGGCGTGGCGGATCCGCTGGCGTGCGCTCGAGGCATCGCGCGCGAAGACCTCGGCCTCGAGCAGCGCCTCGAGGAACCGCTCGTAGGGCACCCCTCCGCGCGCGCCCTGACCGCGGTCTGCTCGAGGCGCTCCAAGACACGCGGGGCCTTCAGCTTCTTGAGGAGGTAGGCCAGCCGCTCGCCGACCGCGGCGGCGGTGGCCTCGCTCGGGCGGGCGCTCACGCGCACAGCCCGGCGTAGTCGCTCAGCGCCGGCGGGCAGGTCTTTGGCACGGCGATCGGAACCGAGCGGCGCGGCGCTCGGCGGCTCGGGGCAGCCGCGGCGCCGGCTGCCAGGTCCCTTGAACGTAGCTGCGCGGGTAGGGGCAGACCTCCCGGCCGCGGTGCTCGATCCACACCTCGTCGCGGTCAAAGCGCAGCTCGACGCGCTTGATGGACGAGGCCCTCCGGCGCGCGCTAAAAGCTGCCCGCGTGCTTGAGGCAGCCGTCGAGCGGCACCCGCGACGAGCGCCGTCCGGCCGCGTCAGCTCTCGGCCCCGCACTGCCAGCTGGACGGCACGACGCGGGCTGCGAACACAGGACCCGCCCGCGTGGCGGCCGCCGGCCACTCTGGCTACAGCAGGTGTACCGATTGCGCATTCGGTGCCGACCTCGGCCACGATCACCTCCGCGGTGCGCCGTTGAACCCCCGGGATCGTCAAGAGCGGCTCAACGGCCGCGCGAAAGGGGCGATCTGCTCCTCGATCAGGTCGGAGAACCGGTCGATGGCCTCGTCGAGGAAGTCGATGTGGGCCAGGATCGCCCCGACGACGAGCGCGTGCTCGTTGTCGAAGCGACCCTCGGAGGGCCTCGCGCAGGGCGTGCCGCTTGGCGAATAGGCGTCCCTTGGCGAGCTCCGCCAGCACCTCGGCATTGGTCGTGCCGGACACGAGCGCGTCGAGCATTGCCCGGCCCGAGGCAACGAGGATGTCCGAGGCGACGCAGCCGAGCTCGACGCCGGTGTCCTCGAGCACCTTGTGCAGGCGGTTGACCTCGCGCTGGCGCTCCTGGATCTGCGCCTTGCGACAGCGCGTCAGGTTGCGCAGCGTGCGGATCGGCTTGGGCGGCACGAAGCTCGCGAGCCCCGCCTCGAGCAGCTGGGCAAGCCACGCGGCGTCGGAGACGTCGGTCTTGCGGCCCGGGACCTGCTTGACGTGGCGCCCGTTGACGAGCAAGAGCTCGAACTCGTCCTCGAGGATCGCCCACGGCGGCTTCCAGTAGACGCCGGAGGTCCTCCATCGCCACGTGGGTGACCCCGTGGGCCTTCAGCCCGTCGCGCAGCCCGAGCAACCCCTGCACCGTCGTAGCAAACTCCGCCAGGTGCTGCTCGCGCCGATCGCGCGGGGCCCGCGTGCGCACGCATGCGGTCGCCTGCGCTTGGTGCACGTCGAGCGCCGCCGACGTTCGATAACCGTCTCCATCGCTCCTTGCCGCTAGGCGCCGACGCTCATCGTCGTGACCCCGCCGCGAACGACAGCGCCCCGACCCCTCGCCCCTAGCGCCCTTGCGGATGGTCCCCTGCGTTCGAGGGCTCACCGGCGGATACCTGACGCGCACGGAGCAAGAAGGCCAGGCGCCAGCACGGCCCACCCTGATCCGCTGCAGCGCCTCGGCGCGGCCGTAGTCTGCAGGGGCCGGCCGCCCGGATCGGCGTGTGGCGCGCTCGGCGCCGGAGCGCTGCCCGGATGTCCCTAGAAGCGGAACTCCCGCCGTCCGTGGCGACGACGACGCGCTCGAGCCGCCAGCTGGGCGCCGAGAGGTTGGGGGCCCGGGCCGAGCTTCGAGCGAGACTCTTCGCTAGCTCCCCACGCGTTCCCCGGGCGATCGCGTTCGGCACCTCCAGTACGCTGCAAGTTGTGGACAGCTTGCCGCGCCGCCCGCTCGCCGACTTGGGGAAGGAGCTTCCGCCTTTGGGCGTGGTGGAACGCCACCCGATCGTCATGGGCATCATCAATGTCACGCCCGACTCCTTCTCTGAGCGTGGTCGCTTCCAGGATCCAGCGGCCGCCGTGGCCTATGGTCGCCGCTTGGCCGAGGTCGGCGCTGACGTTCTCGACATCGGTGGTGAGTCCACCCGACCGACTGGCGTGTATGGGGCAGGCGCCCAACCGGTCCCGGAGGCTGAAGAGCTCCGCCGCGTTGTTCCAGTTATCGAGCGCCTTGTCGACGTTGGGGGGGCCGTTTCGATCGACACCACCAAGACGACAGTCGCGCGAGCGGCCCTTCGGGCAGGAGCGCGGATCATCAACGACGTCTCTGCCTTCCGCTCTGACCCACGCATGGCGGAGCTTGTGGCGGCGTCGAGTGCTTGGTGCTGTCTCATGCACATGCGTGGCGACCCAGGCACGATGCAGAGAGATCCAACCTACGACGACGTAGTGTCCGAGGTAAAGGCCTTCCTAGAAGAGAGGCTCTCGTTCGCCGTGCAGGAGGGCGTGCCGGAGGACCGTGTTTGGCTCGACCCCGGCATCGGGTTCGGCAAGACCTTAGATCACAACCTCGAGCTGCTCCGCCGACTCGACGAGATCGTCGCGATCGGCCGCCCCGTCGTGATCGGCACTTCCCGGAAGAGCTTTCTCGGGAAGTTAACCGGTCGTCCCGAGCAGCAGCGCCTCGCCGCGACAATCGCGACAAACGTCCTCGCCTACCAGCGCGGAGCCGCGATCTTTCGAGTCCATGACGTCGGCGAGGTGCGCGAGGAACTGTTATGGGCCGCTGCTGTCCTCCGGAGTAGCGAGTAGGCATTTCCCGCGTACCCGCCTGCGGTCGATGCCCTGTTGCTGGGACTTCGATGCGGCCCGCGGGGGGTCAGGTAGCGAGACGGTAGTTGCCTCTTCGGTCGGGTTCACTTCTCGCGCCGCGGCGGCCAAGAGGGTTAGTGTGCGCTAACCCGGAGTTGTCGCGACAACTCGGACGCGCTCCCATCTTCGCGGCACCGTAGACGATCTCCGCGGGCACGCGGCCTCGCGTGAGCCGGCCAGGGTGCGCGCGGTCGCTGTTGTAGTGGCTGAGGTAGTGATCGAGGTCCTTGCGCAGCGCAGTCAGCTTCGGCACGAGCGAGCGGGCAAAGGAAGGCCGCCAGCACTCCTCGAGGATCGTCAGGTGGAGGCGCTCGACGCAGCCGTTCGAGGTCGGCCTGCCGGCGCGGATGAAGCGCTGCCTCGCCTCGAGCTTGGCGACCGCGGCGCCGAACTCCCCGGAGCGGAACTCAGACCCATTGTCGGGGGATGAAACTGCGTCCGGCCCATCGCGAGGCTTCGGGCTTCGGGAACAAGGGGCTCTGTTTGGGAGACGCGGTCGGGCAGGCCGTTATGACTGATGAGCTGCGAGCTCGGCGTTGTTCGTGGCCGCCCCTGCGACTAGCCCCGGTGTGCTGAGAGCACGAATCCGTCCTTGTCGTGTGTCCCGCCGCGCTCCCGTTCGCTGTCGACGAAGGGAGAGCCGTGCGCGGGTTCGGGTTGGATGTTCATCCATCACCAGAGCCCAAGGCAGATGGCGCTCAAACCGCGCGTGGTGAGCCAGGCTGGGACGTTCCTATAGATGTCAAGGGGATGGGGAGAGAGTTCTGAGGTCGTCGCGCAGGGTGGTGTAGACCTCGCGGGCGATGTAGCGCTTGA
>JAABUS010009467.1_pt1 | contig 10283 bp, 17 predicted proteins | sample 5560161 | NCBI WGS metagenome assembly JAABUS01 (sample SAMN10711885, study PRJNA513376) | rock metagenome | isolation source: Antarctica rocks | place: Antarctica: Victoria Land, Trio Nunatak nord | collected 2016-01-04
AAAAGGTTGGCACCTGGTCTTTGTACTTTTGGAACAAGGCAACTAGCAGTGCCATCTGCAAATTCAAGATGCCCATGGAGCCTGCTCTATGCATGCTGTAGGGTTCGTGATGATGTTTGCTGATGGCCAATCAAGTGCCGTATGTGCATACTCGTTGAACAAACAACAGCGTGAACAAATGACTGAAAGAATGCATGAGTGAGGTAAATGAATGAATGATAGACATGAAGTAACAGTCCAAGTGCTGCCTGGGTAAAAATCTGTTTCCTTCCCGTCCCTGCCAAGCCCTTCCCTTCCCGGCCCTGCCTTTCCTGACAGCAGTTATGCCTCCTCAGTGGTTTTGACAAACCAGGGTGTGGGTAGGAGCTACCCACCGACGGTGTTCCCATCCTGTGAGCTATGTGACTTTGAGCTTCTTGCTGATATGGTGTGTGTGTGGGGGGGTGTTCTGCATGTTTGTATGGCCTGCACCTGTGCAAGCAAGAGCCCTCACATAGTCACACTCAGGTGACCTATCACAGCATTCCTGCCTCATCGCAAGCATGTGGGCTGCCTGACAGGTCAGCGCTGTGCTGGCATACTCACATGAGAACGCAGTGGAGCCTTTTCTGGAGCCGGTGGTGGGCCTCTGCCAGGCTCTGCTAGACAAGGACCAGCAGGACATGCACCGCAACATGGACGGTGAGACATATCACGTGGAACGCCTGCTGTTGTTGCCTGTTATTGTTTTGTCCTGCGGTCACCATATGTTGAGCCTGGCTGCACAGACACACAGGGCATGTTGACATCTGCTCTAGTGCTTGAGCAATGTCCCAGCTGCCTCGTGCGCTTTGCTGAAATCTCCGCCTGCAATTCCTGAAAACAAACTGCAAATTCCTAAACAGCACAATTTTCCGGAATCTTGAAGCCCATGCCCGTAAGCCGTCGCAGACCAAGGTGTACAGTGCATGCATTCATGCTCACTTGCATCTAACATGCACATTTGTGCCTATATATCTGGAAATGCAGTGCTTCACAGCCTTCAGAGCCTTGTGTGACATGTATATTTATGCTACCTGCATCACAGCCAAGGGAAACAAGACAACAGTCTTAATTTTCTGTTATCCTGTACTGTACACAGCTGCAGCCTAGGCTCCTAGCTGCACAATGGTGCTGCCTGCTGCCTGCGACTGCTGCAGTATTGCTGCTGCTGTACCAAAGTGTGGTTGATTACATCATGCCAGTATCAAACCAGAATTCCTGCTCAAACCCATATTGTTTCATGTGACTACAGGTGCAGGCACAACAGACATGCTGCTTCCCGCCATCCCTATACTGCTGGAGCTGTCAGCCCACCTGGACTCTGCCATCTCATGCATAGCAGCCCACTGCCTAGCCACCCTCACAGAGATGTTCCCACAAGATGCAGCAGCTGGCATGTTGAGCGGCGATGGGCTGCTGCTACTGGCAGATGCACTGCAGCCGGTTGGTCAGAGGAATGCAGCTAGTGTGGAAGGTTCTGCCAGCTTAGGGTCTGGTTCTGCCACCCCAGACCCTGGGGGTGATGCAGCCCTGCAGGAGGCTGCTGGTACAGAGTGCACTCGGCAGCAGCAGCTCCTGAGCAGCTTAGTTGCGGCGTGCAGGTTCCAGCCACCTGTCAATATTCTGGCAGGTGAGATTCTGGTCGCGGCTTTGCCATGCACCAGCACTTTTGCATGACAGTGGCCGATTCAAAAGTGTACCTGCTTCATGCAGTTTTTGTTTGGGCAATCTTTGAGTGGCAGCCTTTGCAATAACAGGCTCCATATCTCCCATTGTCTAACGCTGCCAAACCTTGATGTGTGCATGAGGGATGACTTTCTAGCTCTACTGCTATGTGCTTCACTGTGTCGCACATGCTGGCAGTCTGTCCACATTTCCCAACACGATGTCAGCCAGCCCTGACAGATTGTGGCTTGCAAAAGGTATGCGGAATATATATGCTGCAATTAATGTTTGGAAGTGGTTTCTTGTTGGTTTGCACTGATCACACCGTGTAGGGTGGTTAGCCCGCATACACAGCTACACAGAATCATGCATGTTATCTGTGCATCACCTGTGTTGCTTGAGACTTGGTGGGCTTACAGAACCTGCCATGTTGTAGGGGATCTACTGCAGTTGAAAAGAGCAGTCCAGCATATTGCCCAGAGTCAAGACAAGAACACAGTACTTGAGCAGCCAGCTAGAGAGGCGTTACAGTATCTTGCAGCCCTGGGGGCTCATTAGTAGGCCTGTCATGAACATGATACCAACTCTGTTGGTCAGGCACCTTGATGTAATGATCACATGAAAGTGCTGCAAGCTAAGCACAGGCTGCATTTGGTTGTGTATCGATCTACACAATTCCTGCCCTGCAAGCAAGGTGCTATCATGAGATGTTGGACTCCACCGTGAGAACCAAAAGGTACTCACTGCCTGAGAAGTATACCTGCTGGTCTGGTCTCCGGATGAGGCATGCATGATATGTTTGCTGGAAGATTGAACATTTTATTGACTTTGGATGCACTTAACAGGTATGTACTTTAGCAACAGAGATTGCACCAACAATCTTTGCAGCACTTTGAGAAAGACAAGACATATTCTGGGTGGTGATAGACCAGAAAAACGCCAAACGATGTGGTCACGTAGCTGCTAAAGACTGCCTGGTCTGCTGCAAAATGTCTGCAACATGGACTGGCATGACTTCCAATTGAGCAGAACCAAGGAACCCTTCCACTGCCCGCAGCTGTGCCATCTGCCCTGCTGTCACAAAGTACATGGCAATGGCTGCAGTGAGTGTTGTGTCGTCTGTACCACACACCACCTGTATGCGTCGTGCATATAGGTCCTGCAAAGGTCACCAAGAATTTACGGACAGGCAAATGTAGATGCCCTCGCATACATCATTGATGCACCATGCCCAGCATCGCTGGAAATGCCTATACCCAAACTACACATGATGCTTACTCTTGTGTGCAAGTCAACAACCCACTGAACAAGGCAGTCCAAGAGCGCATGAAACATGAACCTCACCTTTTTGGCTGGCAGATCGTAGTTGACCAGCAATGAAAGCTTGAGTGCAGGATGATCTTCGTCTTCAAATGCCTTCAAGCAGACATCTGTTGTCACCAAGACCTCAGCAGATGCAGCCAAAGTGCCTGAACTGCACAGGAAATCATCCATGAGCTGAAACATTGCATGCACAAATTAAAGTCAGCTAGCGTACTGATGTGCAGAGCATGCGCAACAATGATAGTAGAATGACTCCAGCTTGGTAGATGCAGATGCAGAACCATACCTTGCTCAGATACTGCATCAGCTGGTTGGGATTCTGAAGCAATGGTTTTGTTTTCCGCTGGTAATGTGGTTTGCCTGCTGACTCGCACAAGGTACTGAGATACAGTCAGGTCCCTTTGTGCTTGATCCAAGTCTGAATGCTGCACAGCATGCTTCACTTTGCGACTGGCTGCAGGAAGGGCAGGCAGCTTCTGAAGTGCTTGACTGGACACTAGTCAGGTCTTACCAGATATGCCACTGATAAGTCTTTCACTTGATTAAGTCCTGTCACAAGCTTGTCCAGCACATCCCTGCCACTGCAATCTGGCACACCACATCAGCAACACAATCTCAACAAGCAGAGGACAAAGTGACAAAGGTCACTCACCTGCACACTATGGCAAAAGCACAGGGGCCCCTTGCTTGCAGTGCAGATATCAAGTCGACCAAAGTACTCTGCGACAGCCGCAAAATAAGCATAGTAACAAAAGCCTGCAAAATCAGCTTTGAGTTGTGCTTGACAGGCTTGAGCAGTCTGCTGCGCACCAGCTTCAGATCTTCCGCAGCAACCGCGACGTAATAGTGTCGACAATGTTTCATCGCAACCTCAAAATTTGTGCATTATTGGACGAAGAGCTGCGTGTATGATGATGGTGTTCTGTGTGAGTTTAATACAGCAAGACGGCGAGATTGCAGTAATCACGCGACACACGGGTGGACGTGGATGAACGTAAACGAGGATCAGTCGGGAGCATGACGCATGGAGAGCCCAACTAGACAAGAGATCAGTGTCGAGGGCTCATTCGGTGCAATGCGTATGTATCAACGTTGACGAACGCGGAGCGGACCATCTCAGAAGGACCTTGCGTTGAATGAAAAATTCCGGAGAAGGCTTAAACCAAGCCCTTTTGCTCTTCTTGTGCCCTGTCGCAACAGCCCAAAAGCTTGAGATTGCAAATATTGTTGACTTCGTATGCGCAGCTGCATGAGCTGAGCTGATAACGACACAGTGCGTGTGAACACGAACTGCTTAGGGAAAAGCTCCAGAATGGCATTCGCATCAGCGCATCTCACTGCGCTGCATGCAAGGTCGTCCAAGGCCTGCAACCCTTCTGGTCCAATCAGCTCGACGAGGCTTGTGCGGCCTATTGAATGCAGGGCTGTATCTGCACCCACGGTACATGTCTTGCAATATGGCTTTCCTGCTTTGCGACTCCGTTGTCCAAAGCACGTCCGACTAACCAAAGTACCCTGTCTCACTCATAAACCGTTGACATCCGACACAAGGGCATGAATTCGCAGAAGCCTCAATCGAGTGTTGGGCAGGCCAATGGTACCCAAAAGTCAAGAATAGCTGTTCTCGGTGCTAGCGGATACACCGGAGAAGAGGTTATCAGGCTGATGGCCCTGCATCCCACTTTTGCTGCAACTGTGTTGACTGGGGAGTCCCAGGCAGGCAAGGTACACTAAATCTTGCATTGAAAACAGGTGCCAGATGGTGAAGCTGTGGACTGACTGCCCTGTTGTTTTGAACGAATGTGCTTCAAGACATCAGTTTATGCAGTGATCACATATCAGCATGGTGCCCATTGTGCACACCCTGCACTGTTTTGTGACGATTTCCACTGTATGCCATGCAGTCCTTCTCAGAAGTGTATCCTCACCTGAGGACAGCCACAGATGTGCCAACTCTGGTCAAGATTGCTGATGTCAACTGGGACGAGGTCGATGCAGCTTTTTGCTGTCTGCCTCATGCAACTACACAAGAGACCCTGGCGCAGCTACCAAAACACATCAAGATAGTTGACCTGTCAGCTGACTTCAGATTGCGCAATGTGGACACATATGCAGAATGGTGAGTCATCTGCATGAGTGGGACATGCACTTGCAACACTGACTCAAGTCACACATCACGATCTGCATTCATGTCACTGCAATGCTGCACATGCATCCGCGCTGCATACTGATGCAAAGACTGTGTCAACAGACATGTGTCAAACCTCCACCAGTGTGCGTGCATCAGCAGCTTGTCATGCAATTCTGTGCCTGCCAGCAGGCAGGCCATGCTTGTGGCAATGTGAGCCAGACCAACTCTTGTCTCTGTCAGTTAACTCCATGCTTGCAGCTCCTGCAATGTCAGTATGAGCAACCCACTTGGAGTGGATGCTGTCCACTGCTTGCTAGTGCACACTGACCACTTGGTCCCTGCACTATCTCTCAAACAGCAACACCCGTTTTCTGCTGGATGGAAGACATCTCAGCTCATCGCCGTTCTGTATAACCACTTTGCATTTCGGTAGGATAGGTTTGCCCATCAGATATCTTTGCAGACCTACAAAACGACCCGACATCACATCACTTCACTTTTCATGTGTTGCTGACAGGTATGGGGGTGAGCACAAGGCCAAGGAGCTTCAGAAAGAGGCGGTGTATGGACTGACTGAGCTGCACAGGGATGAAGTCAAGTCAGCTCGTTTGGTGGCCAACCCGGGCTGCTACCCCACCTCTGTCCAGCTACCCCTTGTACCCCTACTTAAGGTGCACACACGCACAGCTTTCTATAGTCCCATGTATTTCTGTTTAAATGTTTTTTTTTGTGTTAGTAATTATGACATTCAGCCTGGCAAAGCATTAAGATTCTTCTGACTTTTCAACCCCAAACGCTATACCTGTTTCCCCTTCAGAAACATCAAAGCTGGCCAGAAACGGCACGGTACCAAGCTGGTACATGCTCAAAACAACTTCACGCCTGTATAGTGCAGTGTTGTTGTGATATCCGCCACTGGAGATTATGATGAGCAGCTGACCCATGGGTACTTGGACACAGCAGTTGCAATATCAAGGGGCTGTGCAAAGGCTTGCAGTGCTTGCTGCCTGCGTTAAGCTGCATATGTCAATACATGCTGAGGATCAACTGTTGAGCAACGCCTACTTTGGTGGGCACATCCACATAGCAGACTCCAAAACTCCCATCATTTGCACAGGCTCACATAATCCATTGAGGCAGACATGAATTGGCAAGACAGCCTGGTTTTAGAGCTGCCGTACAATATCAGAGTTTAAACAGGCCACTGAGAAAGGTGTTTGGTGGCGATATAGGCTGGGTTGATAACAAAAGAGGACATCATCATAGATGCAAAGTCAGGCGTGAGTGGTGCTGGTAGGAGTGCCAAGCAGAACTTGCTGTACACAGAAATTGCAGAGGGCATCAACAGCTATGGTGTCACCAAGCACAGGCATATGCCAGAGATTGAGCAGGTCAGATTGACCCTCCCTGCTTAGCCACGTAGCCCTGCTAGGCCTTTGTGAATTGATGTAGTGCAGATTTTGGATCTCAATGCTTACATGCCTGTCTGTTAAGTCCTGTCACCTTCTGTACAGCGCTGCCTGGCCAACATACACCCTCTATGATGCTTTGTTGTATGCTGCAGCTGATAGGGTGCGTGCACTCACATGTCTCAGGTATAGCTGGAGAGTATGAGCATTCTCAATTGGCTGAGTGCGTGTCCAACATACTTTGTGCATTTTGAGCAGGTTGAGTGCACTCTCAATGGGCTGCATGCATTGTCAAATGTGCAGCATGCATACCAGATAGTTGGGAATGCTACAACAAGTATGGTGCTGCAAGCTTCTCCATGAGCATGCACTGCAAATCATGCACAGCAGCTGCAAGCACCACGCCATACAGTCTGGAGTAGCTTTGGACTGAGCACAATATGATGCAGGGTTTGACTGAGGCAGCAGGCAGTGACGTCTTAATCAGCTTCACACCCCACCTTATGCCCATGACCAGAGGCATGCAGTCCACCTGCTATGTCAAGATGGCCGATGGTGTTGATGTGCAGCAACTGCGACAGCGGTTAGAGGTATAGTGTGCTGCGAACACATCACTGCTGAGTTGATGTCATGTTTGTGACTGTGTTGTGCACGTCAGGCTGTTTGCTGTAGCTGCTGTACAGCTCCTGCTACACTTTGTGATGAGTCTCTGTCCCAGAAACCAAACTTGGAACCATTTGATCTCCGCAAAACGGTACTCTATGCATGCCTCACAACGAGCGTGCAATGCAAATTATGCACAGCAGTTGCAGTGCATGCACGCTTTGCCCATCACATATATTCAGGTAGATGTGAAAAATGCATGCAGGAGCAATACGCAAATGAGACCTTTGTGCATGTGCTTCCTGCCGGTCAAATACCGCATACTCGGCATGTGCGAGGGTCCAACTTCACCTACATCAGCGTCTTTCCAGATAGGTTGCCAGGCAGGGCAATTGTCATTGCAGGTATGCACCTTTTGCAGTCAAACAAAAAATGCAACTTGTAGGTTGACTATTGATCAGCGCTGTTGGGGATGTGAGGCAACCAAGGCAATCTGCAGTGCAGCAGCTTGGCTGCAAGATTTTCTTGTCAACATGTGCAGGTTGCTTTGTGAATGCAAGAAAGGGCATCTAGCCTCAAACGCTTGTTGTGTTGATACACGAGATTTGAGTGTGTTGCTTGCCTTGGCTTTGCAGCAAAGGCTGTTTTTCTCCTGATGCGCTCCACACCATGGGCTTGAGCTGAAAGCCCTCGCTGCATCACTTTGCTGATTTCCACTGGCTGCTGCAGTTCTAGACAACTTGCTGAAGGGCGCTGCTGGACAAGCCATGCAGAATTTGAACATCATGATGGGACAGCCTGAAGAGACAGCCCTCATGCAACAGGCCATGTTCCCTTGACATTGCCGTGCAAAACATAACAAACTGTCGTTATGCTTGCCTGTAGTATCTGGATCTGTATGCATACGTAACGTGTGTAATTGTTGCAGCTGGCTACAGCCTGCAGGCAATGTTGAGTTGCAGTATATCATGTATCATCTGCAAGAAAACGTGCACGCGGCAGGGGTCAGGGCCGTGAGGGTTCAGTGGGTTGCCTACCTAGCAGAGAATTGTGTAGTCGGAACATGTACTGGCGTCTGGCTCATATGATGCATGTATGCATATTGCATCTGACTACTGCAAACCAGCCGAAAACGGCGCATTGTTGGGTCATTGACCTAAAATGACCGCAGCATTCTGGGGTGCAAACCGTTTTTCAACAATGAAAACACAAACAGGTTGCGACTGTCACAGATGCAAGCTGCCCAGAGCCTGTGTACCACATGCTGTTCAGACTATCGTAGTAGACGCATATGGAACAAAGTGGGTCACAGCACAGGGCCAACCTACATTTCCAAGAAATGCTGTGTTAAGCTGCGCAATGCACGCAAAAGGCTGTGGTTTCACTTCAAATGGCTCAAGGTCCTGACAATGTGTGCTGGTTGTAAGCAGGTGATGCTGAACCTGACCAACATTGTTAACATGAATGCTTGCAGCCAAAGTTTGGCCATACTGGCCTAGATGCCTTGAGCAATGCTCCATAAAATCTTAAATGCATGTTTGACAAGACTTGACAAAACATTTGGTGCTGCCTTGATATGTTTGCCACGCTGAGTATCATGTAAGGTGCTTTGCTCGACTGAGACCTCTATGTGAGATGTGCAAGCCTGTGAATTCGATTGATAGACCAGCAAGCTTTGTTATAAAGCCAGACACACCCACATGGTCCAGCATGCAATGGGTGCTTGTTTGCATCAACAAAGTTTGAAAAAGACATGCTGTCTATGTGCGGCACGCCCTAAGAGCTGCTTGGGATCTGCTCAAATGCACTTTCGTCATCAGAACTTGCTGCTTCAGCAGGCACTACGCTATTGTAGTGCTCACCCAGGGCAAATGCATGTCGTAAGTAGCACACTGCCAAAGGTTCATGCTTGTCACCTGTACTAGCAGCGCCACGTCAGTACCTCAAATCAACAGGTAAGTTCAACAGTGCCTACATCAGCATTGCAGAGTTGTATGTTTTAAACCATGCCTACATCAACATGGCAACAAAGTTGAACCAGTGTCTGCATCAGCATGGCAGAGTTGACAAGCACAGCAGGACAAACACTGTGCTCCCCTGCTGCTGTGCATGCACAAGCTCTAGCTACTTCTGATCTCTTGCCCTCGTGCAAAACCACGCTGTGATGTATGCAAACATGCTCAGCAGAACTCACAGGCCCTTGTCAGGTCTGGCTTGTATGCACAAGCACGACAACTCCAGGATAAGCCGCCATCTGGACCATCTAAACAGGTTTGAAACACCATGTTACGGAGCATCACAGATACATGACTAATAGAACCATGTTCCCAACACTGCCCCAGCGTATGAAAGACCAAGCTGAACAGCAAGGACCAGCATCGGGTGTGCTTACCCTGGTATTGTTGGCCCATGACAACCACCGGCAGGCCAGCAGCGTACACCTTGATGTGGTGCTGCAGCACATGAGCCAGCGCATTCAACTCAGTCTGCCCACCCCATGCAGCAGTATCCTGTATATCTTGGCAATACTGCTCAAAGCTGGCTTCCAGGTCATCCTCATCAAGATCCTGCACCATGTTTTGCAGTCATTGTGCTGTATCTGACTAAGACACCAGATGCCAGGACAAGACACTGGGGACTGCACAGATGCTGTGTCTCAAAGTAGGTTGAATTGATCAAGCTAATTGCAGCAACCAAAATTCCTGCCAAGTCAGGGCAGCACAGACATAGTCAGTGAGCACTCTGCACAAAGTATTATGCAGCATCATAGCAAATCATCTGCAAATGACTTACTGTTGCACAATACTGCAATGCCCATGAATCGCGAAGAACAGGGAGGCATTCTGCTGGCAAGACACCCACAAAGTAACACACAGTCCCAGCTTGTACGTATGAAACGCATGATTTCAGTTGTGTCAGGCTTTGCAGAAGCTCATGCTGATGGACAGAAAGAATAGAAACAATTGCCAGCTTGCAATAACAGATAGGCAGATAGACAGTTGGTGATGTGCACTGTGTACAGACCTGAGTGAGAAAGGGCAGGAAGTCGTCCTGGTGGTGCCGCATGTAGTCCGCTGTCTTCTTCCTCAGTTCTGCCACATCTTGTGCCGGATGGCTGTCACCATTACTGC
>JAABUS010009468.1_pt1 | contig 10282 bp, 12 predicted proteins | sample 5560161 | NCBI WGS metagenome assembly JAABUS01 (sample SAMN10711885, study PRJNA513376) | rock metagenome | isolation source: Antarctica rocks | place: Antarctica: Victoria Land, Trio Nunatak nord | collected 2016-01-04
ATGTCGTCGCCCGTCTTGTCCGCGTCGCATCGGCCGAGATGATCCCAATGCGCGGTGTAGATGACGTATTCGTCGGGCCGCGTGCGTCCGCGCAGGATGCCGATGACGTTCCTGGAAGCCTGGCGCTTGATCTTGTTGTCGAGCGTGACCGATGCGCGCAGGCCCAGCGGGACCGCGCGGAAGCCCGGGCGCTTGGCGGCGGAGGTCAGCGTGGCGAGATCCCGGCCCGCACTCGCAATCATCCGGGTTGCCGCATCGTTGGTCAGCCAGCCGACGACCTTGGACTGGTTCGTCTGCGCCTCCGCCGAATCGAGGTTGTACTGCGCGCCGGTCCACGACGACTGGACGACGTTCCACCCATAGGATGCCGGCGCGGTGTCGTGAACGATGAGCGCGGCGGCCGCACCTTGGCGCGCGGCTTCTTCGTACTTGTAAGTCCAGCGGCCGTAATAGGTCATCGCCCTGCCGTTGAACGTGCCGCCGAGCGTCGCCTGTTCGTAGTCGGGATCGTTGACAAGGATGACGACGGTCTTGCCGCGGACGTCGACGCCCGCGTAGTCGTTCCAGCCGCGTTCGGGCGCATTGATGCCGTAGCCGACGAAGACGACGTCGCTGTTTGCAAGATCGACGCGGCTTCGCGCTTGGTAGGTGTTGGCGACCATGTCGGTGCGATAGGCGAACGTGAGCGGGGTGCGGCCACCGGAGATGGTGAGCGCGGACGGAGTCGCGAGCGTCTCGACCAGCGGTACGTCCTGCGTCCAACGGCCGTTGTTGCCCGGCTCCAAGCCCGCTTTGGCGAAGCGTTCGGAGATCAGCGCGACGGTTTTGTCTTCGCCCGGGGTGGTCGGCGCACGACCTTCGAACGCATCGGACGAGAGGATCTGCGTAACCGACTTGAGCGTGTCGAGCGAGATTTTAGGGGACGCGGTCTCGGTCGGCGTCGTGGCGCAGGCGGCGAGCGTGAGAAGAGCTGCGGGGGTGATCGTGCGCAGGTTCATGCGAAGGTCCTCAAGGGCTGGGACGTTCTACGCAGCATCCGCGAAAAGGGAAGGAAATGGTCGTCGCGGCGCAGGCCGGGACCCAAGGCTCCGATGTCGATCAAACTGCAACCGGACCAGGCAGCGATTCAACCGCTGACGGTGTTCTTGGGTCCCGGCTTTCGCCGGAATGACGGTGTCGGGACCATTAGCGCGAGTAGAACTCGACGACCAGGTTGGGCTCCATCTTGACCGGATACGGCACTTCGTCGAGCGAAGGTACGCGCGTGTATGTCACCTTGGCTGCGCCGTCGGGTACGACGTAATCCGGAATCTCGCGCTCGGACAGCGACTGCGCTTCGATGACCAGCGCCATTTCCTGCGCTTTGGCCGACAACGTGATCTCGTCGCCGACGTCGATGCGGCGCGAGGCGATGTTGCACTTGCCGCCGTTGACGCGGATGTGACCGTGGCTGACGATCTGGCGCGCGGCCCATACGGTCGGTGCGAACTTGGCGCGGTACACGACCATGTCGAGGCGGCGTTCGAGAAGGCCGATGAGGTTCTGCGACGCGTCGCCCTTCATGCGGCTGGCTGTCTGATACGTCTGCTTGAACTGCTTTTCCGTGACGTCGCCGTAGTAGCCCTTGAGCTTCTGCTTGGCCTTGAGCTGCGTGCCAAAGTCGGAAACTTTCGACTTGCGGCGCTGGCCGTGCTGGCCGGGGCCGTATTCGCGCTTGTTGACGGGAGATTTGGGGCGGCCCCAGATGTTCTCGCCCATGCGGCGATCGAGCTTGTATTTGGCGGGTGATCGCTTCGACATTTTTGAAATCTTTCAACTGCGTGGGTCTAGGACCGGAACCGCGCTGCTTGACGTCCAAAGACATGGCAGGGCCGCCGCTTCACCGGTGTGCGGAGCCAATTGCGAGCGGTGCGTGTGTCTCAGCGGGCACGCGAAGTCAAGGTTTGCGCGGGCCTTCGGAGATGGCGCGCAGCATGCCTCGGAGCGCGCGCACCTGGCTCGACGACCAGCGCGGCTGCGTCAGGATCGTGCGGATCGTCTGGCGCGTCGACGGCGTGCGCGCGGGCGGGTGGAAATAGTCGGCGGCGACGAGCGCGGCATCGAACTGGTCGATGAAGCCGTCGAGTTCGTGTAAGGGGGCGGAGGGTTCGTGGTCGTCGCGGATCGTGGGGGAGGCGAGCGCGTCCGCCTTAGACCATTCGTAAGCGACGATGATCACGGCCTGCGCGAGGTTGAGCGAGCCGAAATCCGGGTTGATCGGGACGGTGAGGATGGCGCTCGCGATCGCCACGTCGTCGGATGCGAGGCCCGATCGTTCGGCCCCGAACAGGATCGCGGTTTGTCCTTGCGAGGCGCGGATGCGGGCGGCGGCGGCTTCGGGTGCGATGGCGGGCGTCGTCAGCTCGCGGCGGCGGACGGTGGTGGCGAGCACGTCCTGGCAGTCCGCGACCGCTTGCGCGACCGTGTCGTAAACGCGCGCGTTCGCCAGCACTTCGTCCGCACCGCTCGCCGCTGGCCCGGCGGCGGGGTTGGGCCAGCCGTCCCTCGGCGCGACGAGGCGCATGTCGGTCAATCCGAAGTTGAGCATGGCCCGCGCGGCTTGGCCGATGTTTTCGCCGAGTTGCGGGCGGACGAGGATTATGGCGGGGGCGGGGGCGGGGGGAGGGATCATTCGGGGGCGGCTTGAGTGACCGACCCTGCGAACTCCTCGAAGTCGCGGGCTTCGGCGAAATCCTTGTAGACGCTGGCGAAGCGGATGTAGGCGACGCTGTCCAAAGCCTTCAGCCCCGCCATGACGAGCTCGCCGATGCGGGAGGCGTCGACCTCGCCATCGCTCGACGTTTCGAGCTGGCGCTGGATGCCGGACAGCATGCGTTCGATGCGGGCAGGCTCGACCGGACGCTTTCGGGTGGCGATCGCGACCGAGCGTTCGATCTTGGTGCGGTCGAACGGCTCGCGTTTTCCCTCCTTCTTGAGGACGACGAGCTCGCGCAGCTGAACGCGTTCGAAGGTCGTGAAGCGCGCGCCGCACGCGTCGCATTGGCGGCGGCGGCGGATCGAGGCACCGTCTTCGGTGGGCCGGCTATCCTTGACCTGGCTGTCGCCTTCAGCACAGAAAGGACAGCGCATGGGCTACCTTGTAAAGCGTTTGTACGCGACGAAGCCAGCCCCCAGGAACGCTCCTGCTCCCCATCCGACGAACGGAATCACAGTAGCCAAAACGGCTCCAATCGCCGCGCCTGCAGCCATCTTCTTACCGGTCTCACTTCTAAGCGCTTCCTGGCTTCCTTTTTGTATCTCAGCTGCTGTACCCAATGCGAAATCTTTGACACTCGTCAACGTTTCGCGGGATGGCTCCACAGCCCCGAGCGAGTAGCCGCACTCCGAGCAGAACTTCGCATCATCCCAAACTGACCTCTCGCACTTAGAGCACTGCTTCGACGCGGTCTGGACGTCCGACATCGTTTAATATCCTGCGTAGATGGGGAAGCGCGCACACAGCGCCTCAACGCGGCGCTTGACGTCCGCCTCGACGGCGGCGTTCGCGTCAGCCCCGTTTGCCTTGAGCCCGTCCAGCACGTCCGCGATCATGTCGCCGATGTCGGCGAATTCGGCGGTGCCAAAGCCGCGCGTGGTGCCCGCGGGCGAGCCGACGCGGATGCCGCTGGTCTTGACGGGGGGGAGCGGGTCGAAGGGGATGCCGTTCTTGTTGCAGGTGATCGATGCGCGTTCGAGCGCTTCGTCAGCGTCGCGGCCGGTGATGCCCAGCGGCGTCAAGTCGACGAGCGCCAGATGCGTGTCGGTGCCACCCGCGACGAGCGCCGCGCCGCGTTCCTGGAGACGCGTGGCAAGCGTTTGCGCGTTGGCAACGACTGCCTGCGCATAGGTCTTGAAGCCTGGTTCGAGCGCTTCGCCGAACGCCACGGCCTTCGCCGCGATGACGTGCATCAGGGGGCCACCCTGCAGCCCGGGGAACACGGCCGAGTTGATCTTCTTAGCAATCGCCTCGTCGTTCGTCAGGATCATGCCACCGCGGGGTCCGCGAAGCGTCTTGTGCGTGGTGGTCGTGACAACGTGCGCGTGGGGCAGCGGGGAGGGGTGAATGCCCGCCGCGACCAACCCCGCGAAATGCGCCATGTCGACGAGGAACATCGCGCCGACCGCGTCCGCGATGGCGCGGAACCTGGCGAAATCGATGATGCGCGGATAGGCCGATCCGCCCGCGATGATCAGCGTCGGGCGGTGCTCCTGTGCCAGCGCCTCGACCTGGTGGTAGTCGATGAGGTGATCCTCGCGCCGCACGCCGTACTGGATCGCGTTGAACCACTTCCCCGACATCGCGGGCTTCGCCCCGTGCGTCAGGTGGCCACCCGCATCGAGGCTCATTCCCAGGATCGTGTCGCCGGGTTTGGTCAGCGCGAGCATGACCGCGCCGTTGGCCTGCGCGCCCGAATGCGGCTGGACGTTGGCGAAGCCGCATCCGAACAGCTGTTTGGCGCGGTCGATGGCGAGCGTTTCGACCGCGTCGGATGGCGCGCAGCCCTGGTAGTAGCGGCGGCCGGGATAGCCTTCGGCATATTTGTTGGTGAAGACCGAGCCTTGCGCTTCCAGCACGGCGCGCGAGACGATGTTTTCGGACGCGATGAGCTCGATCTGGTTCTGCTGGCGGTGCAACTCGGCCGACACGGCGGCTGCGACCGCAGGGTCGGATCCGGCAAGATCGGTGGAAAAGAAGCCGTCCTGAGGAACGGGGTGGAGGAAGACGGGGGCGGTGCTCATGCGGGCTCCTCTAGCACGGGTACGCCGAGTTGGTCGACGCGGGGGGCGTGGCGTCCGCCCAGGAAATCGGTGGACAGGAAGGCGGACAGGCACGCTTTCGCCATTTCAGGTCCGATCAATCGGGCGCCCATGGCGATGACGTTGGCATCGTTGTGGCTGCGGGCAAGGGCGGCGGACAAAGGTTCGGTCACGAGCGCGCAGCGGCATGCGGGCGAGCGGTTGATCGCGATGGCGATGCCGATGCCCGATCCGCAAAGCGCGACGCCCAGGTCCGCGCGTCCGTCGGCGATCGCGCGGGCGAGGCGGTAGCCGTAGTCGGGGTAATCGACGGATGCGGTGGTCGCGGGACCCAGGTCGAGCACGTCGTGGCCATGTTCGTCCAGCCATCCGACGAGCATCGACTTGAGGTCGACTGCGGCGTGATCCGATGCGATGACGATGCGGGTCAGGACCGGTCTCCGGCGCTTGAGGCGATGCACGTGCCCTTGCACCAGAGGGAGCCCGCAGGAAAGCCCTTGCCCGTCAGGCGGCTTGGCTGTTTGACGATAAGCATGAGCGAGCCGCCATCGACCTCCGCCGTGCGCCCGCCGCTGCCCGCGCTGGCGCTGGGTTTCGCGGGGCTGCTGCCGCCGCTCGCGGGCATAGGCCTGCGGCTGGCGGGCAGCACGCCGCCGGACATGCGGCTCGTCGCGCTGCTGCTCGCGGGCGGCATGTTGTACGGCGGGCTGATCCTGAGTTTCATCGGCGGCATCTGGTGGGGCGCGGCCTGCGCGCGGCGGGACCGCGCTGCGCTGCGGCCGTGGCTGACGCTCGCGGTCATGCCGAGCCTGATCGCGCTCGCCGCGTTGTTCGCGAGCATGTTCAACCCGCGCGTCGGCGGCGCGATCCTGGCGGTGGCGCTGGTGGCGACGCTGCTCGGCGACCGGCGGCTGGTGCAGAATGCCATGGTGCCGCCCTGGTGGATGCGGCTGCGGGTGCCGCTGTCGCTGGCGCTGGCAGCGGAAATGGTCGCGGTTGGTCTGATCGCATAGGGGCTGAAATCCGGTCGGGATCATGCTATGCAGAAGTCATGAACAAGCCGTCGGTGATCGTTGAGGAGCAGGAAGAACCCGCGCGCTTCAGCGTCGAGGAGTTCATGGGGATGGCCGACGCGGGTGCGTTCGACGATTTTGCGGGCAAAATCGAGTTGGTCGAGGGAGTGATCGTCCGCATGAGTCCTGCGCAAAGCGAGCATTTCTGGTACCAGCGACAGCTGTTCGTAAAGCTCCACGCCTTGTTCGGCGAAGATAGAGATGGCTGGATCGTGGGTCAGGAGCCGACCGTCAGGATCGGAAAGATCACGGTCCGAGATCCGGACATCGCTATCCTGCGGCCACCGATTGTCGGCAAACGGACGATCTTCGAGGCGCAAAACGTGCTTCTGGTAGCGGAGGTTTCCGATAGTTCGCTCGGCAAAGATCGAGGAAGCAAACGGTTAGGTTATGCCAAGGCAATGATCCCCAATTATTGGATCGTCGATATCAAGGGGCGGCGTGTCGAGGTCATGAGCCGTCCGCAAAAAGGCAAATATCAAGACGATGTCTTCGTTTCGTTCGGCGAACCGATCGCGGTTCCTGGTACGGACGAAACGATTATCGTGAGCTGACCCGCGCCGTTCTCAGGTCGCCAGACGCACTTCCAACCGATGGTCATAAAGTCGCCACTGGCGATAGCCGCTTTACGCCGACTTAATCATACGGATCGCACTAGCTGGGCGAGTGGGCTTTCTAGTCATCATTTTGCTAATCTGCGCATTGCCGCTACTGCTGATGGTATCGATGCCCCATCGTTGGGTACGAGCCGCCGCTGGCTGGACGATCCTACTCGTCGGCTTGCTCTTCATCGACGATCACGTTGGGACGCCAGCGCCTTACGACGACGACTCCCTGGATTTTGGTATGGGCTATCTCCTCGCCTTCGGTTTAGGATCGGCGTTGGTTGGCGGCGTAGCGATCCGTAACGAGGCGCTGCTGACGCCGTTTGTGGATCGTGAGCCCCGGCTGGGCTTACACTGGCTAAAGTCAGGCGCGATTCCGGTTGCTGTATTGGTAACGGTCGCCTTCCATCATTGGCTGAGCAATAGGCTTGCAGGCGTCGCGCTGTCGCTTGTTACACACGCGGCTATCATCGGACTCGCACTTGTCGTCGCAGGCTCGGCGATCATCATACACCAAAAGCGACGCTTGGCCAGCGTCACGCTTCTGCATATAGTTCTAACCTGCTCGGCGGCACTGTCTTTGCTGGTCATACGAGACGTCTGGCAAGGGTGGACTCTGTGGTCGCGCGCAAAGCAGCAAGCAGGCGGACGTCCGCATTGCGTCATGACCTATGGCGGCTTCGAGCACCAGCGACGCGCACTGAACGGCTGGGAACTGTCGCCGCTCGTCAACCGGCATTACGGTACTTGGGCGGTAGCGAAGGCACCGGTGCTGATCGTCGCGAACGGACGCCAGATTACGAGCTACCGATGGACGGGCAACTGGCGTCAAGAACGAAATGAGCAGGGCATGTGTACGCCAACGAAGAGTCGGCCTTAAGCCGCCAACCGCATTTCCAGTCGGTCCCATACCTCCACTAACGCCCCCGCCAGTTCACGCATCATCTGTTCGCTGTGCGCGGGGCCGGGGGTGAAGCGAAGCCGCTCGGTGCCGCGGGGGACCGTGGGATAGTTTATCGGCTGCACGTACACCCCGTATTCGGCGAGCAGGATGTCGCTGATGCGCTTGGCCTTGACCGGATCGCCGACCATCAGCGGGACGATGTGGGTGGACGAGTCCATCAACGGCAGGCCGGAATCGGCGAAGATCGCTTTGAGGCGCGCGGCGCTCGCCTGCTGCCCCTCGCGTTCGGTGGATGAGGCCTTGAGATGGCGGACGCTGGCCAATGCGCCCGCGACGAGCACGGGGGATAGTGACGTCGTGAAGATGAAGCCGGGAGCGTAGCTGCGAATCACGTCGACTATGTTGCGGTGCGCCGCGATGTACCCGCCCATGACGCCGAACGCCTTGCCCAACGTCCCTTCGATCAGGCTCAGCCGGTGCGCGACGCCATCGCGTTCCGAAATGCCGCCGCCGCGTGGCCCGTACATGCCGACCGCGTGGACTTCGTCCAAGTAGGTCAGCGCGTTGTACCGGTCCGCAAGGTCGCAGATCGCGGCGATCGGCGCGATGTCGCCGTCCATCGAATACACGCTTTCGAACGCGATCAGCTTGGGCGTGTCCGCGTCCTCGGCTGCGAGCAGCTCCTCCAGATGCACCACATCGTTGTGCCGGAATACGCGCTTGTCGCAGCCCGACGAACGGATCCCCGCGATCATCGAGGCGTGGTTGAACTCGTCCGAAAAGACAACGCAGCCGGGTAGAAGCTTGCCCAGCGTCGACAAAGCGGCCTCGTTCGACACGTAGCCCGACGTGAACAGCAGCGCCGCGTCCTTGCCGTGCAGATCGGCGAGTTCGCGTTCCAGATCGACATGATAGTGCGTGTTGCCGCCGATGTTGCGCGTGCCACCCGAACCCGCGCCGACGTCGTGCAGGGCGGCTTCCATCGCGGCGACCACGTCGGGGTGCTGGCCCATCGCCAGATAGTCGTTCGAGCACCAGACGGTGATCGGCTTAGGACCGTTGTGGCCCGCAAAGCAGCGCGCGTTGGGGTACGACCCCTTGTTGCGCAGGATGTCGATGAAGACGCGGTAGCGCCCTTCGGCGTGCAGCCGGTCGATCGCGGCTTCGAAAATCCTGGAATAATCCACTTGGCGTCCCGGTTCGTCTCCGGCTCCTCTAAGCAGGGGACCGTAAGTTTTCCAGTGCGAACAGCTCGCAATGGAAACCTACAGCAACGATGCGCCGGACAGGCCGTAGCAAGCGAGGCCGGGCGCGTAGCCAGCGAGACGCGGGTCGTCGCGAGTAAAGATGGCGACGTCCGGCGGTGGGTCGGGAGCCCAGTCGTGCCCTTGCGTCAGCACCGCGACGCGCCGGGCGATACCGTCCGCGCCGTCGACGAGCGCCACGCCGGGCATCGCGGCGGCGAGTTCGTCCGCCAGCAGCGGGAAATGCGTGCAGGCGAGCACGGCGACATCCATGCGAGCCCCGCCCGGAAGCGCGAGGAGCGGCGCGACCGCTTCGGCGACCGACGGCACGGGTTCGCCGCGCAGCTTGGCCTCCGCCATGTCGACCAGCGCCGCCGAACCGTGGCGCAGCACGGTGCAATCGGCGGCGAAATCGGCGACGAGACGGTCGACGTAGAGTTGGCGAACGGTGGCGTCCGTTCCCAGCACGCCGATGACGCGGCTTCGCGAGATCGCCGCGGCGGGCTTGATCGCGGGCACGGTGCCGACGACGGGCACGTCGAGCGCGGCGCGGACGCTGGCCAACGCGATCGTCGAGGCGGTGTTGCACGCGACGACGACCAGCCTAGGACGAAAGCGTTCGACGAGGCGGCCGAGCAGCGCGGGAACGCGTGCCGCGATCTCGGCCTCCGACTTTGTGCCGTACGGAAAGCCCGCATTGTCCGCCGCGTAGACGAAATGCGCGTGGGGCAGCAGGCGACGGATCGGCGACAGAACGGTCAGGCCGCCCATACCCGAATCGAACACGAGAATGGGTGCGGCGGGGTGCATCCCCCGGGGATGCGCACGTCGCACGATCAGTGCAAGCGCGCCTCCCCACCGGGATTGTTGCGCGGGTGATCCGATCTGCTAATCCGTTCGTGCAAGGGGGCGACACGCTTGGACTCGCAAGTGCTGATCACGGCAGGTCTCGCGGCGCTGCTCGGCTACCTGCTGGGCGCGATTCCTTTCGGGCTGTTGCTGACGCGGATCGGCGGCGCGGGCGACCTGAGGACGGTCGGGTCGGGAAACATCGGTGCGACCAACGTGCTGCGTACCGGCCGCAAGGATCTGGCCGCGGGCACGCTGCTGCTCGACGCGGCCAAAGGTGCGGCGGCGGTGTGGATCGCGCATGCCGCGACGCCGGATTTCGAAGCGTTCGCCGCAGCGGGCGCGTTCTTCGGGCACCTGTACCCCATCTGGCTGCGTTTTCGTGGCGGCAAGGGAGTCGCGACACTGCTCGGCATCGTGCTCGCGCTCGACTGGACGTCGGGGCTGTTGTTCGCGGCGTCGTGGCTGGCCGCATTGGCGCTGACGCGCTTCTCTTCGGTGGCCGGGATCGCCGCCGCGCTGTCCGCGCCGATCGGTGCGGCCGTGTTCGGACGGCCCGATCTGGTGCTTTTGCTTTTCGGGTTCGCATTGCTGGTGATTTGGAAGCACCGCGGCAATCTGGAGCGGCTTCTCGACGGCACCGAGCCGCGCGTCGGGCAGCGAGAGTCGCGGTCCCAGGCGTGAGCGGCGCGACCGACGACCGGGTTGCGCGGCTTCGGCTGATTCGATCGGCGAACGTGGGTCCCGTGACCTATTTCCAACTGCTCAGCCGGTTCGGTTCGGCGCACGCGGCGCTTCGGGCCATTCCCG
>JAABUS010009469.1_pt1 | contig 10280 bp, 16 predicted proteins | sample 5560161 | NCBI WGS metagenome assembly JAABUS01 (sample SAMN10711885, study PRJNA513376) | rock metagenome | isolation source: Antarctica rocks | place: Antarctica: Victoria Land, Trio Nunatak nord | collected 2016-01-04
TGGCAACGGTCGGCGCGGCAATTTGGCTCTGTGGCAGGCAATAGCGATCGACGGCAATGTATGAGGGTGCCTGTCGGCGGCCTTCTAAGCCGCGGGTCGCAGGTTCGAGTCCTGCCGGGGGCATCCGCCGAAAGTCCGCTCACATAGCGGGCTTTCGTGCTTCGACGGGTTGGGCAAAACGGCTCCGGGGTGACAGGGTGGCAACGAAAGTGGCAACGCCCCGCGACGACCGCACGCCGGCCTACCGTCCATCGTGTGGCGCGAAGAGGGTCCCCTGAAGGAACACTTGTTTAGGGTCGGGAAGGCCGCTGGCGCCCAGCGTTCCGTTCGGCCGAAGGTATCTGTGTGCCAGCGCGACGGGCCTGCCGCCCCCGCGCGGCCGATATGCGACGATCTGGCTACGTGTGCCTTGAGGCTCGCCGCTTTTTCGGCTCGGCGTTCCATCGCTCTCAATGATCTCGATTAGCTCACCCGAGTCGATACGCGGGAGAACTTTGGTGTTGAAAAGCTCGCGAAGTTCGGCGACAGTGATGCGCTGAATGGGGGGACGAACCATGCTTGACCTACAGATAAGGCAGCAAATTGCCGATTACGTGGCGGGTGACATTGAGGCTTCCCAGCTGGAAGAATGGCTTTCCGTCGCGACGGGCGATCTTGAGAATGAGTCCTCGGGGACGCGCCGGCTCGCGTTCGATGTCTTGCGCCTCGCCGCTGAGCGCGGGAACGGCGATTGGGAGGATGCCGAGCTGCGGGAGCGTCTTGGCGCCCTCAGCCGGATCTACTGGCTCGAGCAGGCACCGAAGACGGTGCTGTCCGACTCCGAGTCATTAGTCATCTCGTGCGACCCACAGTTGGCTGGGACTGATAGACGACGCGTAGCGGAATACGCGTAATCCGTTCGTTCTCGAAGAGCACGTCAAACCAGTAGAGCCCCGCTCCGTCGGGTTCAAACGCCACGCCGTAGACGATGTTCACGCCCCGCTCTTCGCCCTCAAAGAGGACCGGCGCTTCCAGCAGCGGGACGGTCTCAGTCGAAGGCTTCTCCATCTGCACGGCAAGAGTGAAGCTCCCACGCGCGGCTCCGGACTTGAGCGTGATGAAGAGGTGGAAGGCGTATTGCGGGCTGATCGGGTTGCCGTCTTCGTCGATGACGAAGAACACGCGATCAACGATTCGGATGACGCTGGCAACGCCGTCCTGTTCAGCCAGGACCCTCTCGCAGATGAGCGCGGCGCTGAGGTATGGCCCACCCGGGTCAGTCATTTCCCCAGTCAGGCTATCGCCCGGCGTCAAGCCCCGGCGAGCCCGAAGAATCAAACGGCGAGCCCCATCAGCGGTCCTCGGAGCCGCAGAGCGTGGCGGACCCGTCGGCGGGTGGCGCTATCGTGGAGTTGGTCGTTGGTCGACGTGACCTGCTTCTCCTAGTTCCCATGCCGCCTCGCGCCGGTCTTCGGGCCGGCGTTCGGCGTTCAAAGGGTCTTGCCATCCGCGGGTCCAATTAGTCTCTGTGTTGCATGCTGGATTTGGAGAAGACGTGCTCACGCCGCACGACGTAGCCGACCGCGCCGCGCTCGAGCTTGCGGCGTCGTACGACGCCCGCTGCCCCGGGCACGGCGAAGAGGCCGCGCACTGGCTGACGTCCGGCGACGAGCGCATCCCGCTCACGGGCGAAGATGTCGCAGCGCTGAAGCGCGGCGAGCCAGTTGGCTGCCGGAACGGCCCAAGGCCGGTCCGTCCAGACTTCCCTGACTACGAGGCTTACGCAACCGACGCCGACGTTATCGAGGGCGAACGCGCCCTCGCCAAGTGTGAGCTTCAAATGTCGCGAGCCGCGGCCCTCGCCCGACTCCGGGGCATCCAGCCGCTTGTGCGCCAGGCGCGAGCCGCTAGCCGGCCGCCGGTAGCTCCACGCCGCCCGCCGAGACACGCCCGGGGCAGATGCTCGGCTGGGCGACCGGGCCGGTCCGCGAGGCGCGCTTCCGCTCGCGCTGGATCCGACGACGACGGCCCAGGCGAACCACCACCACCCGCGCTAGCGGGTCGCCGTAAACACCTGGAGCGCGCCCGGTGACCGGGGCGCTCCGCACAAGCGTAAGTAGGGCCGAGCTCGAGGCCGACTGCCTTTGGCAACTGCTCGCGTCTCCGCGTGGCACGGTCGCTCGCGTCGAGGAGATCGGGCGCCTTCCTGACCTGAGTCGATGGAGTAGCGCTCGCCTGCGTCGTGCCATCGACACCCTTGTCGGCGAGGGCGTCCTGAGTGAGGACGCAAGCGGGGGCCTCAAAGTTGCGCCGTACCCTGCCCGGGAGGCGTCGTGACCGCGGGAACGTTGACCTGCGAGCGGTGCTCCTCGCCCGCGGACGTCGCTTGGACGGGCCTCTCCGTGTTGTGCGCCGCGTGCGACCCAGACCGCGTCCCGGCCGCCGTCGCCGCGCGCAATGGATCCGGAGCAGCGACAGAGCACGGACCCCTACGTGCCCGCGGCGTTGACCTCTCCCGCGTCCGTCCCGTGCGATGGGCCTGGAAGGGACGGCTCCCGATCGGCTACCTCTGCCTGCTGCTTGGCGCCGAGGGCATCGGCAAGGGAACCGCGGTCGCATGGATCGTCGCCCGACTCACCCGCGGCGAGCTACCCGGCGACCTTCACGGCAAGCCCACCCGGGTCCTCATCGTCGGCGACGAAGACTCCTTCGACAGCGTCATCGTGCCGCGCCTCTACGCCGCCGGCGCCGACCTCGAGCTCGTCGAAACGCTCGACGACGAGGACGAAGACTCGATCGACCTCCGCAAGAACGCCGGCCAGCTCCGCAAGCTCATCGAGGAGCGCGAGTACGGGTTTGTGGTGCTCGACGCGCTGCTCGACAACCTCGGGGTCGACGTTGACGACTGGCGTTCCAAGGCCGTTCGCGACTCCATCCGGCCGATGCGCCGCGTCGCGCGCGACCTGGACATCGGACTGCTCGGCTCGCTTCACCCAAACAAAGGCGCGCGGTCGAGCTTCCGTGACCTCATCAGCGGCTCGCACGCCTTCAACGCATCCAGCCGCTCGAGTCTGCTGCTCGCCGCCCACCCCGACGACGAGGATCGACGCGTGCTCGTGCGCGGCAAGGGGAACCTCTCCGCCGCCCCGCCCAGCTTCGAGTTCGCCATCGAAGGCCGAGACCTCGAACTCAACGGCCACGGATTCAACGTCCCCCTCGTCGCTGACGCAACGGACGGCGAACTCTCCATCGACGCTCTGCTCAAGCCCGAGCGCCCCGCGCCCGTCCGCGACGACCTAGCCGACCACATCGACGCGCTCGGCACCGGGCAGATCCAGACCCGCGCCGAACTCGCCGGGGCTCTTGGCCGCAGCAACGATGACCGCAGCGTCGGCCGCGCGCTCGACGCCCTCGAGGACCAGGGACGCTGGATCAAGGAAGGCCGAGGCAAGTGGCGGAAGATTGGCATTGGCACATATAGGGATGTGCCAATGTCCAATCAAGCGAACGGGCGGGCGGGATGAGCGACGCGCTCACCATCTCACTGCCACCCGAGCTCGTCGAGCAGATCGCCCGCCGCGCCGCCGACCTCCTCGCCGAACGGACCGCCGGCCCCGGACCGTGGCTCGACGTCACGGCCGCAGCGAAGCACCTCGGCTACTCCGACGACCTCGCCCGCGGCCGCCGCCGCATCTACGACCTCACCTCGCGCCGCGAGCTCGAGCCACGCCGCGACGGCAAGCGCCTGCTCTTTAGACCCGCCGACCTCGACCGCTACGTGGAGGGAACGTGACCATCACAGCCGCGCCACCCGTCAGCAACGACGCTCTCGGCTACCTCGACCGCGCCTGGCTGAACCAGCCGTGGGGCGCCCACGTCACCGACCCGGAGTACCACGCGTGGGAGGCCGCATACGACCGGCTCGCCAGCGACGCCGAGCTCGGCGTGCCCGCCGCCCGCGAAGCACTGGACGTCATCGACGCCGACGTCCGAGCCGCCATCCGTCGCTCTCACGACCTTCACCGCGGGACCACGGGACGCGGTGAGGACCCGCGCCGGCTGCCCGTCGCCTCCATGTCGGCGGCGGGCAGCGGCGACGGGCTGGAGGGGTCGACGTGACCACCACGACCGACCCTCGCCCCCGACTGGTACTGCCGGGGGGTATATACCCCCCTTGCGCTTTGGGACTAGACCGGGGGTCGAGGATTTTTCCCCCCGACGCCAAAAGCTCCCCCATTTGGGTGAGAGCGACTTCTAACCGGAAAGGAACGCCCCCAAATGACCGACATGAACCAGGCGCTCCAAGAGTTACTCGCGCACCGCCAGGCTGAGCAGCGCGAACGGCTGAACGAGGTCTTCGGCAAGGCGCCGCCGGAGCCGCCGGAGGAGCTCGACGTGGACGCGCTGCGGCGCGAGGTCGCCGATGCGCGCGCCGCAGCGGAGCGCGCGCATCGCGAGGCCGGCACGCCCCGCGGGGAGCCCGAGGCTGACGCGGAGAGCTTTGCGCGCGAGGCCGCCGAGGCGCGCGACGCCCCGCCCACGCCGTCGTTCGATGGCGGGGCGCGCGAAACGCCGCCCGGGCCGGCGCCGGGAATGGACAGCCTGATCCGAGCCGGTCGCGAGCAGCGCGCCCGCGAGCTGTTCGACCGCGCCGACCAGCTCGACCGCGACGCGAGCCCTTTCCGATGACCGACGTGATCGCGCACGTCGAGGATCGCCTCGCGGCTGCGCGGGCGGCGGCCTCCCGCGCGGTCGACACGGCCGAGGCGCTCGCCTCGTGGCGGTCGCGGCTTTTTTCGATGGCCGCCGAGCTCGGCGTGCACGAGCTGACCGCCGAAGAGATGTGGAACGGCTGCGGCGACGAGGAGCAGCGCGCCCACCTCAACGCGCTCGTCAACCGGGCGCTCCCCCAAAGCGAAAGGACCGAAGATGCTTGACAGACCGCTCGAGTTGCCACCGGAGATCACCCACAAGAGGATCCGCGCGGCCGCCGCGGAATACGCGCGCCTGCTCGGCGAGCACCAGGCCTCGAGCACCGCGGCGCATGGCCTCGAGCAGGCCCGGCACGAGGCCGTCGAGGTCGACCGCCGCGCCTACGCCGACGCGCTCCGCGCCGGCAAGGGCAAGGACGATCCAGGCCAGCCAGCCACTGAGCGCGCTGACGCTGAGATCCTCAAGACCCGCCGGCGCGAAGAGGCGCTCGCGGTCGCCGTCGCCGCGGCGCGAACCGACCTGATCGACGCGGTCGACCAGCACCGCGACGAATGGGCGGCGGCGCTCCAGAAGCAACTCGAGGGCGCGCGCGACAAGCTGCGCGAGGCGGTCGACCAGGTCAGCGCTGCCCATGCCGACCTCGCGGAGGCGCACGCTGGCGTCTCGTGGCTCGAGGCCTTCCCGGAGCAGTCTCTTTGGCGGCCCGGGCGCTTCGCCGCTCAGCTCCCAGCCCTGCGGACCCCGTCGGGCGACGCCGTTCCCACGGCGGCCGCAATTGCCGCGCTGCGCGAGCTGGCCGAGCCGCCGGCCGAGCCCGCGCAACCGGCCGAGCCGCGAAGGTTCTCGGGCAGTGAGCAGCGCTGGGTACCCGCGGACGCGGCATGACGCCCCCCGTGAGGTCCGACCCGGCCGCCAGGATGGAGGTGACCCATGGCCAATTCTGAGACAGTCGACGTTCTCGTAAGGCTCCGCAATGGGCGGCAGTTCGTGCAGGGCGCGCAGCAGTCGGGGAAGGCGATTGGCGGCGTCGGCAAGCAGGCCGACCAAGCATCCAAGGCGGCGCAGCGTTCAGGTAGCCGTTTCTCGCTGTTCCGTCGCAACCTTGACGGGTCGAAGAAGAGCGCGATGGGCGCCTCGGGGGCGTTCGGCCGGGCGGCCAAGTCGGCGGCCGGGTTCGCGGCGGCGTTCGTCGGTTTCTCGGCGGCGAAGAAGGCGATCAGCACTACCGCCGAGCTCGCGAAGACGACCGTCGGGCTGACGAAGACCTTGGGCTTGTCGAATGAGCAGGCGGGCCAGTGGGCCGCCGTCGCGAAGGTCCGGGGGATCGCGACGAACCAGCTCGGCTTGGCGTTCAAGACGCTGAGCGGCCAGACGGAGAAGGCGCGCAAGGGTGGGCAGGGCAGCATCGACACGTTCGCGCAGCTCGGGATCACCCAGGACGACCTGCGTCGCGGCAGCACGGACTTCAACTTCCTGCTCGGCAAGGTCGCCGACGGCCTGAACAAGCTGCCGCCCGGGACGAAGAAGGTCACGGCCGCCTCGGCGCTCCTCGGCCGCGGATGGCAGAAGCTCCGGCCGGTGCTGGGCGCGGGTAGCAAGGCGATGAACGAGCAGTTGGCGATGGCGACGAAGTACGGCGCGACGATCGGCGGAAAGCCGCTGAAGTCCCAGCAGGACCTGATCGCGGTGCAACGCGAGCTCGCGTTCGCACAGCTTGGGTGGCAGGTTCAGTTCTCGACGAAGATCGCGCCGATGCTCGTGAAGGGCGCCGACCTCGTCCTGAAGTTCACCACGATGATCCGCCAGCACCGCACGGCAGCGAAGGCGGCGGCCGTCGCGATCCTCGGGTTCGTGGTGGCGGTGAAGGGCATCGGGGCGGCGAAGAAGGCGATCGACACGACATCCGACGCGATCCGCGGAATCAAGACAGCGGCGCGCGCGACCAGGAGGGTGGGGAACATGATCGTCGACAACATCCTCCCCGGCCTCCGCGGGTCCCCGTCGAAGATCCGCAGGGCGCTGAACGGGGCGCGCGACACGATCAAGCGGGTACTCGGGCGGGCGGGCACGAACGCCGGTACGACGGCGGCAAGCAACACCGCCACGTCGATGGCGTCGAATGTCGGGCCGCAAGTCAAGCGGCGCCAGGGACGCTTCGACACTGCTGGCCGGACGGCTGGCCGCAGGTTCGGCGGTGCGATCGGTAAGGGCGCGATCGTTGGGCTGCTGCTCGCGTTGCCGCTGCTGGCGATCGAAGCGCGAAAGTATGTGGACCAACTGCTCGGCAAGATCAAGAACGACACGCTTCGCAAGATTGCCGGCGCTTTTACCGGCGCGCCGGGACTGGCGAAGGCGGTCGGCATTGACATCCCCGGCTTCGCGACGGGCGGCGTCATGATGCGCTCCGGGCCGGCGCTCGTGGGTGAGCGCGGACCCGAGCTACTCAACCTTCCAGCGCGCACGCAGATCACGCCGCTGGAGAGCGGGCGAGGGGAACCGCGGCAAGTCGCTCTGTCCGGCGGCGGGCGGGGCCAGGACATCGCTCGGGAGATCGTCGCCGCGCTACGCAAAGAACCGCTCGCGACCTACATCGACGGTCGGCTCGTGACCGCGGGCGTCGCGCGTCACGCCACGAACGCCCGCGCGAGGCAGTAGATGGCCGGGGCGGGGGAAGACGTCCAGGCGGAAGCAAACCGTATCGGCTGTCGAATCTTCAAGGAGCTGGACGAACGGATCGACATCGACGACGCCGATATCGAGGTCGTGAGCATCGCGCTCGCGAGAGCGGTAGGAGATGGGTTCCGCTTGGGCCAGGCCGAGACTGCCGCCCAACTGATCGAGAGTGGGATCCGCGTCCGGGTCGAGGGGGAGATCACCGACGCCGAATATCCCTCGGAGGACGATGCCTAGGGGCCCGGGGGCGGCATGAGCGTCGCGCCGGGGGCCGGGCTGCCTGGCGGGTCGCAGGCCTGGAGAGGCCGTCCCCTAGCGCTGCGAGACGCCCGGTGGTAGGGTCGCGCGACCATACAAGTGGGGCGGCGCCGCTATGAACGGCCCGCCCCGTGGCACCGAAGGAGGACACCTTCGGCGCGACCGGCACGATATCCGCGGCAGCGGCCCACCGTGCCCCTCACGCTCAAGCGGTTCCTTCGGCGCCCCGACCGAAAGGACGCACCCATGAGCACCACCACCACCGCGCCGTACACCCTCGCCGGCGAGGACGTGGAGTTGATCCGCGAGGCGCTCGTTGACGACCTCGCCCGCCAGCTCAAGTACGCCTCCGATTTCGCCGAGGCCGCAGTGAGCAGCTCGTCGGTTACGGACCTGCGCGACGCCGAGTCGAGGATCCGTGACGTCGCGCGGATCATGGACCTGTTCACCGGCCCGCTCGGCTGGCCCTACACCCAATACGGACGGCTCGTCACGCTCACCCGCATCGAGCGCGATGTTCTCTGGCAGCTGATCGCAAGCAAGCTGGCGACCTTTGCGGACCCGCTCGTCAACATCGAGAAGACACCGGCCGACGAGGCGAAGCAGAACCGCGAGCGCGCCGAGTTGCTCTTCCAGCTGCTCGACGAGATCGACTGGGACGAGAACCCCACTATCCGCCCCTGCGTGCTGAACGGAGGCACGTTCGGTATCAGTCGTTCCTCGCGGGTCACTCGAGAGAGCCTCGTCGAGTACCTCACCGAAGAGCTGGCCGGACAGCGAGAGGCCTTCGAGCACGACAGCCCCTATGACGAGAGCGACCCCGGAACACGAGAGCAGGTCGCACGCGACCGGGAGATGCTCGCCGCACTGGACGCCATCCTCCAACGGCTCGAGAGTGGCGAGAGCGGGGCGCCGATGGTCCACGACACGGCCGACGACCGGGCGGCGGCGTGATGGCCCGCCACGAGCTCGTTTCTGGCCGCGAGGTGCTGGAGGAGCTTTGCGACGTGCTCACGGAGCGTCTCCCCCGGCTTGACCCCCGGGACCCAGCGTATCCGGCGCTTGCGAGCCTTGCCCCCCAGCTTGCCCGCCTGCTCGGCCGGCCTCCAGTAGCACGAGTAGCGCTCGCGCCGGTCGATGGCAACGGGGCGGCGTGATGGCCTCCCCGCCCGTCAAGACCGCTCACCCCTGGCATCTACCGCCGGGGGTGACCGGGGCGATCAAAGTAGAGTCCACAGCGATGTCCGTGCTCTGGGCACAATCGATCAGGCTGACATGGCGACCCGAGCTTCGCTTCTACGAGAAGCGCGTCAGCATCCTCCAGTCGTTCGAGCAGCGCGGAGACCTGCGGGCGTTTCGAGTCCAAGAGAACTTCGTCGACGCCAGACTCTTCGACTCGCGAGATCGCCTGTCTGTCCGACAGGATGGCTTGGACCTCCATCTGGATCGCCCGGATGCCGACGTTGACCGCGCTTGGGAAGCCGTCGAGACCAGTATCTCGACCGTTGGACCGAGCCAGCCTCGCACGATCATGGTCTCGTTCCAGCATCTGACGACGCTCGATATGAGCTTCGCGGAGGCCGTGAGGCGCGCTTACGGGGGCATCTTCGGAAGGCTCGGGACGGAGAGCATCCGGCTTGACGACTGGGCTCTCTTAGTCGACGTTTGGATGCACGAAGAGTCGTTTGGACAGATGGAGTTCGGGGTCGTTCGAGCCGACGAGGTTCCAGGGCGGCTCTCGCGATCCTCTGGACGGATAGGAACAAGACAGCCGGAGGCGAGAGACTTGCCGAAGCCCGACGAGCTTGAGCCCGTTTCGCTGTTCTCGGACTTCTGGGTCAGCCGCAACTTGGCCCCCGGCGATGAGTTCGGGTCCGAGGCGCATCGCTTCTGGCATACCGCACGTATAGAAGCGGGTAAGCTCGTTACAACGCTTGAGAGAATGCTAGTCGGCGACGATATACACGGGGAGATGGCGCGATGAGCGATGCAGCTGTTATGGAGCGCCCTGGACAGGTTGAAGCGACCAATGACTGGGTCGACCTCGATCCGCCCATCGTGTACTCCTCCCAACACGCAATGCGTCTCGGCGACCGAATCTATACGCCGCGTCAGGCAAAGGTGATCGATCTGGCGGTGCGGACGCGCCGACCCCTGAGCGTGGCGCCGCTTCCACTCGACGACTGACCCGTCGCCATTCGTCTTCGGGTCCGGCCCCTCCGCGAAGAGGATCAATCGTTCGTCGGGGGCTTCGATTGCGGACCGACTCGCTACCAGGGGGACGTTACGCGGTGGATCACGAAGTGGATCTGGGAGAAGCCGCTTTCGGAACAGGACAGCCAGACTCTGATCGCGATTGATCACGACGCTGACGGGGGGGCGCTGGCTGGCTACGGCACTTGGGGATACGTTGAGTCCGTGGGCACAGCAACGCGACGACACATCGAGATCGTCTGGTTCGGTGTCGATCGGGCCTACCAGGGGCGACGAGACAACGCCGGCAACAGAGTGGCGGACTCTATCTACGCAACTGTTGAAGCGGCAGCACTCGCCGACATGCGATCAAGCGAGGACATGCCGTTTACTCTCGTCTGCCATATCGAGAACGCACGCGGCCTAGGATTCTGGAAGAGCCACGGCTACCAGGTGCTTCCCGA
>JAABUS010009470.1_pt1 | contig 10279 bp, 6 predicted proteins | sample 5560161 | NCBI WGS metagenome assembly JAABUS01 (sample SAMN10711885, study PRJNA513376) | rock metagenome | isolation source: Antarctica rocks | place: Antarctica: Victoria Land, Trio Nunatak nord | collected 2016-01-04
CAGCAACTGCTTCGTGAGGGTAAACGTGCTGTCATGCTTCGGGTCGCAGCCGATCTGCAGCACGCGCTTGCCGAGCTTGCTGAACGCGGCCGACAGGTTGGACGACGTCGTGCTCTTGCCGATGCCGCCTTTGCCGTAGACGGCAAAGACCTTGGCGGTGCCGATTTTCAGGTTCGGGTCGAGCGCGACCTGCACGCTGCCGTCCCCATCGTCCCGGGAGATCTTGTTGCGGACGGGGTAGGGAAGGGTTGCGACTGTCATGCGGCCATCTCCACTTCAACGCCTTCGAGGCGGTCCTCCATTTCCTCGCCCGCGCGCTGCAAAGCGTCGAGCGTGGCCTGGTCCGGTGACCAATAGTTACGGTCGGTGGCCTCGATCAGGCGGTTCACGATCTTGGCGGACGCCTTCGGGTTCAGCGCTGCGATCCGCGCCCGCATCTCGTCATCCAGCACGTAGGTCTCTGCTAGTTGCTGATAGACCCAGGGCGACACTTCGCCAGTCGTGGCCGACCAGCCAAGCGTGTTGGTCACGTGCGCCTCGATCTCGCGCACGCCCTCGTAGCCGTGCTTCAGCAGGCCCTCGTACCACTTGGGGTTCAAAGCGCGCGTACGGGTCTCGAGGTTGACCTGCTCCGTCAACGTGCGGACCGCGCCGTCGCCGCGGGTCTGGTCGCCGATATAGACCGCCGCCGCCTGGCCGCCCCGCGCACGCCGCACCGCGCGGCTGATGCCGCCCAGCGTGTCGAAGTAGTGGTCGACCGTCGTCACACCCAGCTCGATGCTGTCGAGGTTCTGGTAGGTGACCTCGACGCTCGCCAGCACGTGGCTCAGCACCGCCGACTGCCGCTCCGGCCGGCCGGACACGCCGTAGGCGAAGCCCTTGCGGCTGACATAGGCGTCGGCCAGCTCGTCCTCGTCGTTCCAGGTGCCGCTCGCGACCAGCGAGTTGACATTGGCGCCATACGCCCCGTCGGCGTTGCCGAACACCCGCAGCGCCGCCTGCTCCAGGTCGCCGCCATGCTCGGCGATGAAGGCCAGGGCGTGCTTGCGGATGAAGTTCTGTTCGAGCGGCTCGTCCACCGACGCGGCCAGCAATGCGGCCTCGGCGAGCAGCTTGGTCTGCAACGGCAGCAAGTCGCGAAAAATCCCGGACAGGGTGATGACGACATCCACGCGCGGGCGGCCGAGGGTCGCCAACGGGACTAGGTTGGCGCCGCTCAGCCGGCCGTAGCTGTCGAAGCGGGGTTCGACGCCCATCAGCCACAGCGCCTGCGCGATCGGGCCGCCTTCGGATTTCAGGTTGTCGGTGCCCCACAGCACCATTGCGACCGTCTCCGGCACGCCGTTGCCGTCCGCGGCGTGCCGGGCCAGCAGCCGGTCGGCCTGGCGGGCGCCGTCCTGCACGGCGAACTTGCTGGGCAGGTGGAATGGGTCGAAGCCGTGCAGGTTGCGGCCCATTGGCAGCACTGCCGTGGTGCGAAGCAGGTCCCCGCCGGGCGCCGGGCGGATAAAGCCTCCGTCCAGCGCGTGGATGACCGCAGGCAGCTCGTGGTCCTGGGCCAGCAGCTCCTCCAGCCGGGCGCGCTCGACCGGTTCGGTGACGCCGGCGAAGTCCAGCATCTCCGTCCGTTCCTGGGCGCTCGGCGGCTGGCCGATCACGTGCAGGCCGTTCGGGATCAGAGCGTATTCCAGCTCCAGCAGGGCAACGCCGAGTCGGTCGATCTCGCCGGCCACCTCCGTCCAGGCGGGTTCGGCCACGCCCAAGTTCACCGCGACCGCCTGCGCCTGCACCAGTGCGGTGAGCTGCGACCGTTGCTCGGCCTCCGTCTCCGGATCCATGGCGCGCCAGCGGTCGAGCGACGCCTTCAGGTCCAGCAGTCCGCGATACAGCCCGGCATGCGCCACGGGCGGCGTCAGATAGCTGATCAGCACCGCGTTGGCCCGGCGCTTGGCGAGCATGCCCTCGCTCGGGTTGTTCGACGCATACAGGTTGAAGTTCGGCAGGTGGCCGATCAGCCGGTCCGGCCAGCATTCCGCCGACAGCCCAGCCTGCTTGCCCGGCATGAACTCCAGCGCGCCATGCGTGCCGAAGTGCAGCACGGCGTGGGCGCCGAAATCGTGCTGCAGGTAGCGGTAGAAGGCGCTGAACGCGTGGGTGGGGGCGAAACCCGTCTCGAACAGCAGGCGCATCGGGTCGCCTTCGTAACCGAAGCCGGGCTGCACGCCGACGAACACTTTGCCGAACTGCCTGCCCATGACGAACAGCGCGCTGCCATCGGTCAGGACCTTGCCGGGCGCCGGCCCCCAGCTCTTTTCGATCTGCGGCAAATAGGGCTCGCGCCGCACGTGGTCGTCCACCGGGATGCGCACGGCCACGTTGGCGTCGGTGCCGTAGCGGTCCGCGTTGCCCTTCTGGATGCTGTCCTGCAATTCGGCGACGGTGTCCGGCACCTCGACGTCGTAGCCGGCCGCCTGCATCGCGTGCATCATGTTGTGCAGCGACTGGAACACCGCGAGGTAGGCGGCGGTCCCGGTCGCGCCGGCGTTGGGCGGGAAGTTGAACAGCACGAGGGCGATCTTGCGCGCCGCCCGCGCCGTCCGCCGCAGCGCCACCTGCTTCGCCACCCGCGCCGCCAGGGTCCCGGCCCGCTCGGCATGGGAGACCATGTCGCGGGAGCACGTCTTGCCGACGCAGCCGGCGCAGGGGTTATCCGTGTTGGCCCGGCCGCAGCGCCCGCCGAACGTCATCGGCGACATGCCGCCGTCCAGCTCTGGAAGCGCGACCATCATCGTCGCCTCGACCGGCAACAGGCCGCGCGGATCGAGCTGCCATTGCTCCAGCGTCTGGAACTCGACCGGGTGCGCCGTGATGTAGGGCACGTCGAGCTTCGTGAGCATGACGTCCGCGGCCGAGCTGTCGTTGTAGGCGGGGCCGCCCACCATGGAGAACCCGGTCAGCGAGACCACCGCGTCCACCGCCGTCACGCCGTCCTTCATAAAGAACGCCTCGACCGCCGGACGCGCGTCGAGGCCGCTGGCGAAGGCCGGGATGACGCGCAGGCCCTTGGCCTCCAACGCGTCGATCACGCCGTCATAATGCGCGGCGTTGCCGGAAATGAGATAGGAGCGCAGCAGCACCAGCCCGACCGTGCCCGCAAGGCCGGTCCGCGGCATCTCATCGAGCCGCTCGACCACTCGGCCGGGCACGCGGGGGTGATAGAGGCCAAGCTCGGGATACGCGATCGGAGCGGCCACGGTCAGCTTGCCCTGCAAGACCCGGCGCTCGCCGGTGGAGTACTTGCTGACCAGCATGCGGATCAGGCTGCCCATGTTCTGCTCGGAGCCGGCCAGCCAGTATTGCAGCGCCAGGAAATAGGTGCGGACGTCCTGCGCCGTGCCGGGGATGAACTTCATCAGCTTCGGCAGGCGGCGCAGCAACTTCATCTGGCCCGCGCCGGCCTTCCTGCTGTCGCCGCCCGGCTTGCCGCGCAGGCGCTTCAGCATTGCCAGCGCGCCCGATGCCTCCTGCGACATGTCGAAGCGGCCGAGCTTCGTCAGTTTGGTGATCTCGCCGGCCGACATGCAGCAGATCATCGCGTCGCATTGGTCGCGCCGGGCCGCCAGCGCCGGCTGTACGGCGCGGATATGGTCCTCGAGGAACAGCATCGTGGCGATCACGATATCGCCCTCGGCGATGGCGGCATGGCATTCCGCGAGCTTGTCCGCGTCGCTGCCCCACTCATCGGCTGCGTGGATGCTGAGCTGCAGGCCGGGGATGTCGCGCTTCAGCTCGGCCTCGGCCCGGAAGGCCGCGCCGGACAGGTGACTGTCCATCGTGACGATAACGACGCGGGTGGGGACGGCGCAGGTGGGGACGACGTCGGGGGCGAGCAACTCAACAGCCATAGTGTGCCTTTGCATCATAGAGGGTGTCGACCGTGATGGTTGCGAGGCCTTGCGCCAGCGCAAACTTTTCAGTGTTGCGCCGGGCCTTGCCGCGGACGAAGAACGGAATTTTGCCGAGTTCTTTGTCGGCATCCGGCGCCCAAACCAGCGGACCCGCCGAAACCGGCTTCGGTTCCGGCTCGGGATGCGCATCGGCGTCTGCTTCGGGGCGCAGTTGGGCAAGGTGGCCCAGATGGGAGGGCGCGGCGTCGCCGTGGAACTCCACGTCCTCGCGGAACATCCCGATCAGGTGCTCCTCAAGACCCATCATCAGCGGATGGATCCAGCTATCGAACAGCACGTTGGCGCCCTCGAAACCCATGACCGGCGAGTAGCGCGCCGGAAAATCCTGCACGTGCACCGGGGCGGAGATCACCGCGCAGGCGATGCCCAGGCGCTTGGCGATGTGCCGCTCCATCTGCGTGCCCAGCACCAGTTCGGGCTGTGCCTCGGCGATGCGGGCCTCGATCTCCAGGTAGTCGTCGGAGATCAGCGCCTCCACGTCATACAGCTTGGCAGCCTCCCGCACCTCGCGCGCGAACTCGCGGCTGTAGGTGCCGAGGCCGACGACGGTGAAGCCCATCTCCTCGCGGGCGACGCGGGCGGCGGCCACGGCATGCGTCGCGTCGCCGAACACGAACACCCGCTTGCCGGTCAGGTAGTTGCTGTCAACCGAGCGCGAGTGCCACGGCAGGCGAGAGGGCGAGCCCGTGAGAACCGCGGTTGGATCGACACCGGCCAGCGCGGAGACTTCATGGATAAAGTCCTGGGTGCCGCCGATGCCGATCGGCACCGCCTTGGTCGCCTTCTGGCCGAAGCTGCGGGCCAGCCACGCCGCTGCCTGCCCGGCGATCTCCGGATACAGCACGACGTTGAACTCGGCGTCGCCCAGCCGCGCGATATCGACCGGCGTCGCCCCCAGCGGCGCCACGACATTCACGTCGATGCCAAGCTGCGCCAAGAGCCGGGTGATCTCCACCACGTCGTCGCGGTGGCGGAAGCCGAGCGCCGCCGGTCCCAGCACGTTGCAGCGCGGGCGCACGCTCGGCGCGCGATCGGGACGCAGCGTGCCCGGCGGCGGCACGTTCGGGCCGGCAAAGGCGCGGACGACTTGGTAGAAGGTCTCGGCCGCGCCCCAGTTCTCCTTCTTTTGATAGGACGGCAGCTCCAGCGCTACGACGGGGACCGGCAGGTTCAGCGCGCGGGCGAGGCCGCCGGGGTCGTCCTGGATCAGCTCCGCGGTGCAGCTTGCCCCGACCAGCAGCGCCTGCGGCTGGAACCGGGCATAGGCGTCGCGCACGGCGTTCTTGAACAGCTCCGCCGTGTCGCCGCCGAGGTCGCGCGCCTGGAACGTCGTATAGGTAACGGGCGGGCGCTTCGGCAGCCGCTCGATCATGGTGAACAGCAGGTCGGCGTAGGTGTCGCCCTGCGGCGCGTGCAGCACGTAGTGCACGCCCTCCATGGCGGTGGCGATGCGCATGGCGCCGACGTGCGGCGGTCCCTCATAGGTCCAGAGCGTGAGCTGCATCGGCTAGACCTTCAGCCGCAGGCGGCGGTTGAGCGGGCGGGCGAACAGCTCGGCAAGGTCGGCGGCCTGGTCGTAGCCCTGGATAGGGGTGAACAGCAGCTCGATTGACCACTTGGTGCTGATGCCCTCGGCCTCTAGCGGGTTGGCGAGGCCGAGGCCGCACACCACGATGTCCGGATGCGCGGCCCGGGCGCGGTCGAGCTGGCGGTCCACGTCCTGGCCCTCGCTCAGTGCGGTGCCGGCGGGCAGCAAGGAGAGCTCCTGGGCCAGGTGCTGGCGGTGCAAGTAGGGCGTGCCGACCTCGACCAGGCGCATGCCCATCTCGCGTGCCAGGAAGCGGGCCAGCGGAATTTCGAGCTGGCTGTCGGGAAAGAAGAAGACGCTTTTGCCGGCGAGCTCGTCGCGGTGCCGGGCCAAAGCGCGGCGGGCGCGGTCGAGCGGGGCCCGAGTCACGGAGTCGAAGCGTTCGGGCGACACGCCCCAGGCGTCGGCAGCGGCCTGCAGCCAGGCAGTCGTGCCCTCGGCGCCGAGCGGGAAGGGTGCGGGCAGGCGGGTGGCGCCGCGGGCTTCGAGCGCCCGGGCCGTGTCGGCGAGGAAGGGCTGCGCCAGCAAATAGCGCGTGTTTGGCCCGACGGCCGGGAGCGCCAGGGCGCTGCGCGGCGGCATGAACTGCACGCCCTCGATGCCCAGGCCGTCCAGCAGGCGGCGGAGCTGGTCCTCCACAACTTCGGCCAGGGCACCGACGACCAGCAGGTTCGGCCGGGCGCCCGAAACCTCGCGCGGCAGGATCGGCACCAGCGACGCCAAGCAGGCGTCCTCGCCCTGGGTGAACGTCGTCTCGATGCCGCTGCCGCTGTAGTTCAGCACGCGGACCTGCGGCATATGGGTCGCGGACAGCCGCTCGGCGGCGCGGGACAGGTCGAGCTTGATGACCTCGGACGGGCAGGAGCCGACCAGGAACAGCAGGCGGATCTCGGGGCGCCGGGCCAGAAGCTGATCGACGACGCGGTCCAGCTCGTCATTGGCGTCAGCGATGCCGGCCAGGTCGCGCTCGTCGATGATGGCGGTGGCGAAGCGCGGCTCGGCGAAGATCATCACCCCGGCGGCGGACTGGATCAGGTGGGCGCAGGTGCGGGACCCCACGACCAGGAAGAACGCGTCCTGGATCTTGCGGTGCAGCCAGATGATCCCGGTCAGGCCGCAGAATACCTCGCGCTGGCCGCGCTCACGCAGGACCGGAGCGTCGCCGCAACCTAGGACAGCGGCTGCGCTCACGAGGTCAGGCCCATGCCGGCGGTGGCGTCCCAGTCGTTGCCCTGCAGCCGGGCGGCACGCAGCTTCAACACGAACTGTCCAGCGTTGATGACATATGACGCGTAGGCGGTGAGCGCGAGCAGCATCAGCGCGCGAGCGTCAAGCGCGCCTGACAGTAGGGCCGCGAGGTAGGCAGTGTGCAGCGCCAGCACCAGCATGCTGACGACGTCCTCCCAGAAGAACGCCGGGGCGAACAGGTAGCGGCCGAACACCTCCCGCTCCCAGATGCTGCCGGTGATCATGATGGCATACAGGCAGAGCGTCTTGGTCACGATGGATGCCGTAGCGGCCTGTTCGCCGAAGCCGGTGATGAGATAGCGGGACACGAGGCAGAGGCTGACCAGGAACACGACGAACTGCACCGGTGCGAGCACGCCCTGCACGATCGTCCAGGGCGAGGCGTCGCGACGCAGGCGTTCGGCCGGAGTGTACAACGCCGCCCGTCGCGCCTGGTGGAATACCGGTCGGATACCGCGTCCTGCGCCGCCGCCCCAGGGAATGCAATCGAGTGAGTTTACAAGGCGTTCGGTAAGGTCAGTAAACATCGCTTGACAATGCCTTCCCTAGAAGCTGCGCTAGGCTGGTGCAGCTAGAAAAAGGTTTCCTCGCTGCCGCCTAACTAACGTGAACGTGAGCCAAGTCCGTGACTTTTTCGCTTTTTTGGTCCCGGGTCACGTCGGGATTTCTGACTAAACGGACGCTAGAGCCAGGCCGATGGGTGTGTCAAGTGCGCGTTACGTAAATCAAACTTGACACTTGATGTCAGGTCGCCTCAACTTGGGAGAAGACGGACTATGACGGGACCAATGGGACAACAGCTCGCCATGCAGGATTACCGGACGGAGGCCGACGCCATGAGCGGCGCGGCCAGCCGGCAGAGTGCGTGGTCGCGGGCCGCCCGGCACGAAGGCCAAGAACGCCGCGCCATCCTGACGCGCACCGTTGAGCTGGACGTGATCCCGCAGTTGCTAAAGGCGTATGCCCGGCCAGCCGTGGCGGTCCTGCCAGCCGCGGCGCCCCTGCTGGTGACGACGGTGCATGTCGCGGACCTGGTCGGCCTGGTGCTGGCTCGCGGCGAGCCAGAAGCGGTCGCCTTCGTCGAGGCCATGCACGACCAGGGCGCGGCGGCCGAATCGATCCATCTAGACCTGCTCGCCCCCGCCGCCCGGCGCTTGGGGGAGATGTGGGACAACGATCTCTGCGACTTCACCGAGGTGACGATCGGCCTGTGGCGGCTGCAGAATACGATGCGCGAGCTGAGCCCATCCTTCCAGCGCTCCCCGGAAATCCGCAGCGACGGCCCGCGCGTGCTGCTGGTGCCGCTGCCGGGCGAGACGCACACCTTCGGCCTGTCCATGGTCTACGAATTCTTCCGCCGGGCCGGCTGGAAAGCCTGGAGAGGGCCGGTCGCCGGCAGCGCCGACCTGCGCGCCATGGTACGGCGCGAGTGGGTCGAGGTCATCGGCTTCTCGCTCGCGTGCTACGACAAGCTGGACGTCGTGCGAGCGGAAATCCGCTCGGTGCGGCGCGCTTCGAAGAACCCGGCCCTCGGCGTGCTCGTCGGCGGGCCTGGCTTTACCGCCAACCCGCTACTTGCGGCGCAGGTCGGCGCGGATGGTACGGCAACCGATGGTCAACAGGCGGTCCTGCAGGCGCAGGCGCTGGTTGATTCCGCGGTCAAACGTCGATAGCGGCCGGCCCCCTTAACGCAACGGGTCTGCCGCCTCGGCTAATTCACGACCCGCAGGCCTGTTCCGGCCTGCGGCAACAAGACTAGGGCTAAGGCGGGGAAACGGGGCGTGCACTGGGGGATCTCGGCACTCGTGAAAACTTTCGTATCACCGCACACCTCGCTGGGGGACCTTGACGCTGGCTCGGCCGCCGCGCTCATCGCCGCAGCATCCGACGTAACCCTGATCGTCGATGCCGGCGGCACCATCCGCGACACGGCGTTCCAGAGCGCCGAGCTGATGGGCGACCTAGGCGACAGCGCCCACTGGGTCGGCCGCGCGCTCGCCGTCACCGTCGCGCCGGATAGCCGGTCCAAGATCGAGCTGCTGCTGCGCGAGGCGACGACGGCCGCCGAGCCGAAGTGGCGTCATATTAATCATCTGGCCACCGATGGCCACTCCGTGCCGGTGCTGTATTGCGGCGTGCAGTTCGGCGTCGATGGCCGCGTCGTGGTGTTCGGCCGCGACCTCCGCGTCATGTCCGCCCTGCAGCAGCGCCTGATGAACGCGCAGCAGTCGATGGAGCGCGACTACTCCAAGGTGCGCGACATTGAGATGCGCTACCGCCTGCTGTTCCAGTTGTCGTCCGAGGCCGTGCTGATCCTCGACCCCGCCAAGGGGCGCGTGCTGGAGGCGAACTCGGCGGCCCAGGGCATGTTCGGCACTGCCGCCGACGACATCGTCGGCCACACGGCGGCCGAGGTGTTCAGCGCCGACAGCCTGCCGACGCTCCAGGACCATCTCGCCGCGATCCGCGCCGGCGCCCGGCCCGAGGACGTGCCGGCCCAGCTCATGCGCGGCAACCAGCCGGTGACGGTCAAGGTGTCGCTGTTCCGCCAGGAGAACGCGACGCTGTTCCTGATGCGTTTCTCCCCCGTGTTGTCCACCGTGCCCACGCTGCCGGACGTGAAGACCAAGCTGCTGCGCGCGGTCGAGAGCGCGCCGGACGGCTTCGTAGTCACCGACCATCAGGGCGCGATCATCACCGCCAACGCGGCGTTCCTGGAGATGGCGCAGTTGCCGAGCGAGGACCAGGCGCGCGGGCAGTCGCTCGACCGTTGGGTGGGCACCAGCGGCGTGGACCTTGACGTGCTGATGTCGAACCTGCGCAGCCGCGGCTCGGTGCGGTTCTTCTCCACGACGATGCGCGGCGAGGCGGGCTCGGTGGCGCAGGTCGAGATCTCGGCGGTGTCGATCCGCAATGGCGGGCACCCGTCATACGGCTACGCGATCCGCAACGTCGGGCCGCGGCTGCAGGTCGAGACGCGGGTGGCCCGGCAGTTGCCGCGGTCGGTCGAGCAACTGACCGAGCTGATCGGCCGGGTGTCGCTGAAGGACCTGGTGCGCGAGGCGACCGAGGTGATCGAGCGGCTGGCGATCGAGGCGGCGCTGGAGCTCACCAACGACAACCGGGCCTCGGCGGCCGAGATGCTGGGCCTGAGCCGCCAAAGCCTCTACGTGAAGCTGCGCCGCTACGGCCTCGGCGACCTCGCCGCGGCGGAGCCGAGCTGATGCCGGCCCTCTCCATGGCGGCCCGGCCCGCCCGGCCAAATGCGGCGGCAGTTTTGGAGCTGCTGAAGCCCATCACCTGGTTTGCGCCGATGTGGGCGTTCGCCTGCGGCATCGTGTCGTCCGGCCGGCCCATGGGCGGGCGCTGGGCGCTGGTGCTGGCCGGGGTGGCGCTGTCTGGACCGCTGGTGTGCGGCACCAGCCAGGCGGTGAACGACTGGTTCGACCGGCATGTGGACGCGATCAACGAGCCG
>JAABUS010009471.1_pt1 | contig 10279 bp, 10 predicted proteins | sample 5560161 | NCBI WGS metagenome assembly JAABUS01 (sample SAMN10711885, study PRJNA513376) | rock metagenome | isolation source: Antarctica rocks | place: Antarctica: Victoria Land, Trio Nunatak nord | collected 2016-01-04
GTCGTTGTAGTGCAGGAAGCCCGCGCGGACGGCGCCGTGCGGAGCCAGGTCGAGGTGGCGCTCGAGCTCGTAGGCGTAGTAGTTGCCGTCCCACACGGCGATCTCCTGCGCGGCGAGGGCGCCCGCGACCTCGGCCGAGGCCCGGCCCCGCACCGTGAACATCAGCGTCGGTGCGCGGTGGGGCGCTCGGCCGTGCAGCGTCACGTGGTCCATCGCGGCGAGGCCGTCGAGCGCGGCGGCCAGCAGGCCGTCCTCGTGCGCGCGCACCCCGCCCCAGTCGAGCTCGCACAGGTACTCGGCGGCGGCCCGCACGCCGGCGAGCGACTCGAAGGGCAGCGTCCCGAGCTCGAAGCGGTCGGGCACCTCGTCGGGGGAGGGCAGCAGCTTGTCGGGATGCAGCTCCTCGAGCAGCTCGGGGTCCGCGCAGAGGATCCCGACGTGCGGTCCGAACCACTTGTAGGCCGAGCTGGCGATCGCGTCGCAGCCGAGCGCCGCCAGGTCCTGGCGGAAGTGGGGCGAGGCGTGGACCGCGTCCACGTACACACGCGCACCCGCGGCGTGCGCGGCGGCGACGATCCCCTCCAGGTCGGGCACGGTGCCGACCGCGTTGGAGGCGGCGGTGACCGCGACCCAGCGCGTGCGCTCGGAGAGGACGGCCTCCACCGCGGCGGTCGGCAGGGCGAGCGTCTCCGGCTCGGGATCGGCGAAGCGCACCGTCGCGCCGGCGCGCTCGGCGGCGACGACCCAGGGGCGGACGTTGGCGTCGTGGTCCAGGCGCGTGCAGACGACCTCGTCGCCCGTCGAGAGCTCCCGGGCGACGGTGGCCGCGAAGCGCATGGTGAGCGCGGTCATGCTCGGGCCGAACACCACCCCGCGCGGGTCGGCGCCGAAGAGCGTGGCGACGGCCGAGCGGGTGGAGGCGACGAGCGCGTCGGTGCGCTGCGCGGCGAGGAAGGCGCCGTGCCCGGAGCGCATCCACTCCGTCATCGCGTCGATCGCCGTGTCGACCATCTGGCTGCCCGCGGGCCCGTCGAGCCGGGCCCAGCCGTCGCCCAGCCCGGGGAAGCGCTCGCGGTTCACGCCGCCGCCCTGTCGTGCCGAGTCGCCACGGGGCGGATCCTCGCACGCGGACGCCGTGCCACGAACTTGACGGTACCGTCACCTTCGTGGGAGCCTGCGCCGGTGGACAGCCTTCCCCGCGTCTGCGTGATCGGCGCCGGCTCGTCCGGCATCGCCGCCGCCAAGGCGCTGCACGCCGCCGGCCTGCCCTTCGACTGCCTCGAGGCGTCGGATCGGGTCGGCGGCAACTGGTGTTCAAGAACAGCAACGGGATGTCGTCGGCCTACCGCTCGCTGCACATCAACACGTCGCGCGAGCGGATGGAGTACTCCGACTTCCCGATGCCGAGGTCCTATCCCGACTTCCCGCATCACACGCAGATCGCACGCTACTTCGACGACTACGTCGACCACTTCGGCTTCCGCGACCGGATCGAGTTCGGCACGCGCGTCGAGCACGCCGTGCAGCGACCCGACGGCGTGTGGGAGGTGAGCCCGGAGCGCGGCGGGACGCGGCGCTACGACGCGCTGCTCGTGGCCAACGGCCACCACTGGGACCCGCGCTGGCCGGAGCCCGCGTTCGCGGGATCCGACGTGTTCGCGGGCGAGCAGATGCACTCGCACGACTACACCGGCGAGGACCCGCAGCGCTTCCGCGACAAGCACGTCGTCGTGCTCGGCATGGGCAACTCGGCGATGGACATCGCGGTCGAAGCGTCGTTCTCCGCCGCCTCCGTCCAGCTCGCCGCCCGGCGCGGCGCGTGGATCATCCCCAAGTACGTGTTCGGGCGCCCGCTGGACCAGTACTCCACGCGCGCGGGGATCCCGTTCCGGATCCGCCAGCTGGCGATGCAGGCGCTCATCCGCGTCGCCGTGGGCGACATGGAGCGCTACGGGCTGCCCAAGCCCGATCATCGCCTGCTCGAGGCCCATCCGACGGTCTCCGACGACATCCTCTCGCGCCTCGCGCACGGCGAGATCACGTCCCGGCCCAACATCGCCCGGCTCACGCAGCGCACGGCGGTGTTCGAGGACGGCTCCGAGCTCGAGGCTGACGTGGTCGTGTACTGCACCGGCTACAAGGTCACGTTCCCGTTCTTCGAGGCCGGGTTCCTGGCGGCTCCCGACAACGTGCTGCCGCTGTTCCGCCGCGTCTTCGCTCCCGCCGTCCACGGCCTCGCCTTCATCGGCCTGCTCCAGCCGATCGGGGCGATCATGCCGATCGCCGAGGCGCAGTCGCGCTGGGTCTGCGATCACCTGGCGGGACGCTACGTGCTTCCGCCCGCGGCGGCGATGCGCGCGGACATGGCGCGCGAGCGCCGGCAGAACGGCAGGCGCTACGTGGCGTCGAAGCGGCACACGATGCAGGTCGACTTCGACGACTACCTGGCCGCGCTCGAGCGCGAGCAGCGCGCCGGCGCAGCGCGTGCCGCGGCCGCCGGCGGGCGCCTCCCGGTCCCGCGCCGGGCGGACGCCGAGGCCCGGCCGGCATGAGCGGCCGGCCGGCCGCCGAGGCCGGGCGCCGGGCGGCCACCACGGCAGCGAACCGGGCGGCGATCCTCGCCGCGGCGCGGGACGTGTTCGCCGCCGCCGGCTACGGCGGCGCGAGCGTGCGCGACATCGTGCGCCGCACGGAGCTGGCGTCGGGCACGTTCTACAACTACTTCCCCGACAAGGCCTCGATCTTCCGGGCGCTGGTCGAGGAGCTGGGCGCCGAGGTGCGGCGGCGGGTCCGGTCCGCGCGCCGGGGCGCCGGCACGCCGCAGGCGTTCGTGGAGGACGGGTTCCGAGCCTGCTTCGCGTGCATCGTCGAGGACCCGGCGACGTTCGCGTTCGCCGTCCGCAACGTGGAGGCCATCCGTGAGCACTTCGGCGACGCCGTCCTGCCGGCCGGCACGGCGGAGCTGCGCGAGGACCTCGAGGCGGCGATCGCGGCCGGGGCGCTGCCCCCGGTCGACGTCGACTACTGCGCCCACGCGATGACCGCCGTCGGGCTCGAGCTCGGCCGGCGCCTGGTGCTCAGGGAGCCGCCCGACGTCGAGGGGGCGACGGCCTTCGCGGGCGCGCTCTTCGCCGGCGTGCTCGAACCCGCCGCGAACGCGCGGACGTCCTGAACGCGCCGCGAACGGTCGGACGCTCCGAACACGCCGCGGACGCCCCGAACACGCCGCGGACGCGCGGACGGCCCGAACACGCGGCCGCCCCGGTGGCCGGCAGGACGGCACCAGCCCCCGCGTCGGCGCGCCAGCCCGGAGACGCTCGCCGCCGCGGTGGCTATCTTGCCGACGGCCATGACGCTCCCCACCACCCACGGGCGCCGCGGGGCGCGCACGGCCGCCGGCGCGCTCGCGCTCGGCGCCGCCCTCCTGACGGCACCCGCCGCCCGCGGGGCGACCGCGCCGGCGTACGACCTCGCGAGCCGGCTCGCCGTCCTGGGGACGCCGGACACGCGGATCGGCCATGCCGGGCCGCACCAGCGCGAGGGCGGCTACGTCGCCAAGATCCTCATGCCCGTGCGGGCCCGCGTGCGTCCCGGCCTCAGTCCCGTGTGGCGGGTCGAGCCCGACTCGATGTACACGGGCAACGCGACGCGCCTGATGGTGCTCGACGCCCGCTACGACGCGGACGGGCGAGCCTGGCTCGACGTCCAGCTGCCGATCCGCCCCAACGGGGCGAGCGGATGGATCCCTGCGGACGCCACGCTCGTGCGCCACACGCCGTGGTTCGCGCGCATCCGCCTCGCCGGCCGCTCGGTCAGCGTCTACCGCGAGGGGCGCCTCGTGAAGCGCGTGCGCGCCGTCGTGGGAGCGCCCGGCACGCCGACGCCACGCGGGCAGTTCGCCATCTACGAGGAGGCGCCGCGGCCCAGCGCGAAGGACTTCCTCGGCCCCTGGGCGCTGCACCTGACCGCCTTCTCCGACGTGCTCACCAACTACGGCGGCGGTCCCGGACGCGTGGCCGTCCACGGCCGCGGGCCCGAGTCGCGGCGCGAGGCGCCGCTCGGCGCGGCGGCCTCGCACGGTTGCGTGCGGATCGACAACGGGCCGGTGAGCTGGATGCAGCGGCACCTGGACCCCGGCACGCCGGTCCGGATCAGCAAGCGCTGAGCAGCGCCCGCTCCCGCACGCGCCCTTCGCGCGTGGGAGCGAGCGCTGCCGCGCTGCTGCGGCTCAGCCCGTGACGCCGCCGCCCGGGGGCGGGGTGGGCGCGCGACGGGCGGCCCGGAGGACCCGGACCGAGCTGGACGCGGAGTCCTTGCCGCGGGGCTTGGCCGCCACGGTCGCCTTCGTGCTGAGGCGGCCGAGCCGGGCGTCGCGGTCGATGCGCACCGTGACGCGGTTCACGCGCTTGTGGCCGGTGCGCAGCGAACCGGTGCTCCAGCAGATGGAGCCGCCGGAGACCTTCCCGCCGTGGCGGGAGACCAGCGTGAAGCGCGACGAGAGCTTCACGCACTGCCGGACGCTCTTCATCCGGCGGTTGCCGCGGTTGCGCGACGTGACCGTGTACGTGAGCTTCTGCCCGCGCCGGATCGAGGACTTCCCGTCGTTGAGCGAGACGGAGACCCTGTAGTGGGCCTTCGGCTGCGGCTTGGGCTTGGGCTTGGGCTTCGGGGCCGCCTGCACCGCCGGGGTGGACTGCGTCGGCGGGGTGAGGCCGACACCACCCGGGTTGCTCGCCGACACGCGGCAGCTGATCGTCGCGCCGGCGTCGGTCGTGCCGGTGACCGTGTAGGCCTGGGAGCCACCGGTCTGCAGCACCGTGTTGGTCTTCGTGTCGGTGAACGTGTAGGTGTACGCCGGGCTGTTCTGCCACGTGCCGGGCGAGCAGTTCAGCACGTCGCCCTTGCTGGGAGTGGCGTCCGGCGCGGCCAGCACGACGTCCGTGCCGCCGCGGGGGGCCAGGGGCGGAGCCAGGTTGCCCTTGATGAACTCCTGGATCTCACCGGCCGTGACGTTCGTGTAGAAGTTCGGCGTTCCGCTGTTGCATCCGCCGGTCGCCGAGACGACGCCGATCACCACGCCGCCCGCCGTCAGGGCGCCGCCGCTGTCACCCGAGCAGAACGAGCCGGCCGGGGTGAGGCCCACGGTGAAGAGCGCGTTGAGAGCGCCGATCGGGGTGGGATCTTGCACGTTCTCGCCCAGCGCGAAGAGCCCACCGGTCGGCGGGGCCGTGTCGGCGGGATCCTGACGCCCGTAGCCGGTCACGGTCGCGCCGCTTCCGAACGGGACGAGGTTGTTCTCGGCGCCGAGGGCGATCGGCTGCACGCTAGCGTTGAACGTGAGCGGCGTGGCCAGCTTCAGGACCGCCGCATCGTCCGCGAACTGGTCGGTGGTGCCCTGGGCCCCGGGGGGCTCGACGTAGTACGGATGCGGAGTGGCGCTGGTCAGCGCGCTCTGCTGCCCGCCGGTGGCGTCGCCCGTCGTGGGGTCGTACGCCGAGACGCCGGCGAAGACCTGGAACTGGTTCACCGGCAGGGGCGCGCCCGTGGCCTCGTCGAACAGGCAGTGGCCCGCCGTGAGGATCGTCGTCGCGTCGAGGATCGAGCCGCCGCAGGCGAAGTAGCTGCCGGTGGCCGGGTCCAGCGCGCGCAGGTACACCTGCCACGGCGCTTGATCGATGGTGATGGGAGCCCCGCCGACGATCCGTGGCTTCACGGTGAGGTTCTGGTCCTTGGCGGGATACTTCTGGGCGCTCGAGGTGGAGGCCTGCGCGGCCGCCCCCGAGAGCAGGACGCTCGCTACGAGGGCGAGCGGTAGCAGTGTGGTGGCCCGGCGCTTCCGGGTGCGCAATGGTGACATCGCGCGGCAAGGTAGTTGCGAACCCGGCAAACCACAAATTTGTCAACTCGCGGCGGTCGCCGGTTCCGTCCGCCGGTGCCCGTAGCGTCCCGAACGTCAATCGACCCGTACCGCCTCGGGAGCGAACCCGCACCATGCCACTCTGCTTCATCGAGCCGCAGGACGCCATCCGCGTGATCGCGGAGTCCGTCGGCCGCGAGGCGCGCCGCCAGATCCTCGGCGAGCTCGTGCGTGCCTGGGTGGACGAGATTCCCGACGAGCAGCTCGCCTCGCACTACGCCAAGGCCGTGGCGGACCTCGACGAGAACGACCTGTCGATGCTCGCCGCCTGGCACGCGTCGCTGGAGGTCGGCATGCCGATCGCCAACAAGGAGTTCCTCGTGGGCGCCTTCTCGTCGCTCGGGGACAACCGCCGCGAGGCCCTCAAGATCGCGGCCGGGCTGCGCGGGGAGGACGCGATGGCGGCCGGCGTCGCCGAGGAGCAGGCGCTGGAGACGGTGCTGCCCTGGCTCTCTCGCGCGCGCGCCACGGAGCTGCTGGCCGAGTGCCTCGAGCTCTACTGCTGGGACCGGATGGGCTGCGAGAACTGACCGTCCTGCCGCCGCGTCGTCGGTGGCGGGCTCAGGGGGCCAGCAGGGCGTCGAGTTCCGCGATCGCCTGGTCGGTGTCCCTGAAGTGGACGCCGTGCATTCCGTGCTCGCGGGCGGCGGCGATGTTGACGTCGAGGTCGTCCACGAAGGCACACGCCGCGCCGGGCAGCCCGAGCCGCTCGAGCATGAGCTCGTAGATGCCCGGCTCGGGCTTGCGCATGCCGACGAAGCCGGAGTCGACCACGGTCTCGAAGAGCGCGTCGATCGGCAGCTTGGGCCGCCACAGCGGCTCCCACTCGCGCACGTTGTTCGTCAGGAGCGCCAGCCGGATCCCACGCTCGCGCAGGCCGCGGTAGTAGCCGAGCAGCGCCTGGTTGGGATGCAGCGCGTCCATCAGGCGCGCGCCGAAGCCGTGCAGCGACACGTCGCGCCCGGAGCTGCCCGGTCAACTGGCGCTCGACCCGGGAGAGGAACTCCGCCTCGGTCACGTCCCCGCGCTCGAGCGCGAACAGCGGGTGCTCGCCCTCGCGCTCGGCGGACGCGGCCATCGCGGCGCCGTACTCCTCGAGCGAGATGCCGAAGCCGTCCTGGAGGGCGACGAGGGCCTCCAGCAGCGGGGTGGTCAGCACGCCGCCGAAGTCCGTGACGACGGCCTCGATCATGCGCAGCGCAGGATGTCGTAGCGGCCGACGCCGCGACGGCCGTCCACGTGCCAGCGGAACACGGCGGCGTCCAGGCGCAGCTCGCCGAGGTCGAGCGTCGAGCCGCACACCACCTCGCCCGCCGCGCGCCGCGGTGCGCCGTCGGCCTCCTCGATCCACAGCTCGAGGCCGGCACGCCGCTGGCGCCCGTCGCCGTCGTACGTGGTCGAGAGGCGCGGCTCGTCGACGTGGAGGCTCCCCGCCGGGTCGAGCACCGCGCCCCAGTGGACCTCCTCGTCGTGGGCGCGCGCTCCGGCGGGGCGGACGGCGGCGACGCTCAGCCCCGTGCCGTCATCGAGCCAGGCCGACAGCGTTCGCGTGGCCTCCATGCGCTCCCAGTCGGGTTCGCCCCAGGCGCGCGAGCGCTGCCCGAGGCAGTGCACCGCGTGCTCGGCACCGCCCGCCCGCACCGTGCCCTGCACCCGGCAGAGCTGCTCGTAGCCGGACATGCCGCCGACGCGGGCGAGCGGCTCCGCGGGGTCGATCTCGACGGGCGCTCCGAGCGCCTCGAACTCGAGCGCGAAGCCCGCCGCCGCGCCGCCGTCGAAGGACACCGTCCACGCGCGCAGCGGCGTGCGCACGGTGGTGGTCAGGCCCGGGAGGGCGAGGTCGGCGAAGTCGGCCCCCGCGGGCGCCTCGGCCCTGCCGCGCGCGAGCGCGCCGACGGGCTCGCGGCCGGCGAAGAGGACCGCGAGGGCGCTCGCCTCCGCGCCGAGGCCCAGCCGGGCGAGCCCGTGGAGCTCCGCCCCGGGATCGCCCCAGGCGAACGTGACCGCGTCGGCGAAGCGCGGCCCGGAGATCGGCCGCGCCCGCTCGTCCTCGGGCGTGATCACGAAGCGGGGTCCTGCCGTGGCCGCAGCGCGCCGGGCTCCACCTCGACGGCGGTGCCGTCGACGTCCGGCGCCGGTCGCGCTGCGCCCGGTCCGCGTCGTCCCGGCTGGCGTCCGGAAAGAGACACGACCAGCCGCTGCCCGAAGCGTCGGACGAGGACGCGGCGCACGATGGCGCGCGTGGGCGGGAGGAGCAGCAGCAGCCCGAGGACGTCGGACAGGAACCCGGGCGTCAGCAGCAGCGCGCCGCCGCCGAGCACCAGCCCGCCGTCGAGCGCCTCGCGCGCGGGCACGCGACCGGTGCGCACGGACTCCGTGAAGCGCCGCCACGCGGCGCGGCCCTGCGCGCGCATGAGCAGCGAGCCGAGCACGGAGTCGGCCACGAGCAGCCCGATCGTCCACCACACGCCGATGGCCTGACCGACCTGGATGATCACGGCCAGCTCGGCGATCGGCACGAGGATGAAGAGCACGACGAGGGGAACGAGCATTCCCCTCCCAGGCTACGCGGCCCGATGAAGGGTCGTTATGCGCTGAGGACCGGGCGTGCGCCCATGAGGCGCACGGCGGGCAGCCGGTGCAGCCCGACCGTCTCGATCAGCGTGCGGATGTTGGGCTGTGGGCCGCTCAGCCACAGCACGCGCTCGTGCGCGCGGAGCCGCTGCGCGAGGCACGCGAGGTCGATCATCACCGACGGATCGGCGAAGCGCAGCTCGGAGAGATCGACGATGACGTCGCGGGTCGCCTTGAGGGCCGTCGACAGCGGACGACGGCGTCGTCCGCTGGTCGTGCGGTCCTCGTCCCCGGCGATCCGGAGGATCGCTCGCTGCTCATCGAAACTGACGATGCAGGCAACCTAGTACAAACCGCCAGGTTCGTACAGCGATCCCGCAGATGCAGATGAGCCGCAGGTGGGCCGGGCGTCTAGACTGGCCTCCATGGTCGACCAGGACATCGTCCTCGAAGCGCTCACGAACGTCATCGATCCCGAGCTCGGGCTCGACTTCGTGGAGCTCGGACTCATCTACGGCGTCGAGGTCGACGGCGGCGACGTCACGATCACCTTCACGCTCACGACGCCCGCCTGCCCGATCGGACCGCAGGTCTCCGAGCAGATGGAGGAGTTCGTCGGCGAGCTCGACGGCGTCGAGGAGGTCATCCCGCAGATGGTCTTCACGCCGCCGTGGTCCCCGGACAAGATGTCCGAGGACGCGAAGTTCGCGCTCGGCTACTGACCCCCGTTCGCGGCACCGCAGCGCGCACCGAGCCCGCACTACAGTGCGGCGCGTGCTGCGCGCCCTGATCGCCGTCCTCGTGGCCGCCGCCCTTCCGGCGGCCCCGGCGCTCGCGCAGCCCGCCGCGACCGGCCGGATCCTGGTCACGTTCGACCACGCCGCGCAGGGGGCGAGCGCCTCCGTGCTCGCCCACGTCGCCGTGCGGCCGGACGGCCCGCGGGTCCCGGCGCTGCGGCTCGTCACGATGCGTCCGCGCGTGGGCACGCCGATGGCCGCCGCCCTGCGTGCGCTGCGCGCCGACCCGCGCGTGCGCAGCGCCATCCCCGAGCGCCGGCTGGCGCCTCGCGCGCTGCCGGACGATCCGGCGCTGACCCTCCCGGACGCCGACGAAGCCGCGCCCCCCGGCACGCCGCTGCAGTGGACGCTGCCGCGCGAGGGGTTCCCCGCGGCCTGGGACCTCGACTCGGGCGCCGGTGCGCTGATCGCCGTCATCGACACCGGGATCGACGCGACGCACCCCGACCTGCAGGGCAAGGTCGCCGGCGCGGTCGACCTCGACGACGGGTCCGCCGCCCCGCCGCGCACCGACCAGGACGGCCACGGCACGCACGTCGCCTCGCTGGCCTGCGCGGCGACCGGGAACGCCCTCGGGATCGCGGGGGCGGGCCGTGACTGCCGTCTGTTCGTCGTGCGCTCGGATCTCTCCGAGGCGAGCGTGATCGCCGGCCTCGTCGCCGCCAGCCAGCGCGGCGCGCAGGCCATCAACCTCTCCTTCGGGGGCGGCGGCGCGGCCGACCCCGCCCTGCGGGCCGCGCTGCGCTACGCCGTCGACCACGGCTCGGTCCCGGTCGCCGCCGCCGCCGACGCCCCCGTCTTCGAGCAGGGCCAGCCCGCCAACATCCTGCAGCCGGCCGGCACGGGCTCGCGGCTCGACAAGGGCCTCGGGCTGGTGGTCACCGCCGCCACGGCTGCCGACCGGCGCGCGGGCTTCGCCGGCTTCGGCAGCGAGGTGTCGCTGGCGGCGTACGGGACGCTGACCGACGGCGAGCGGCCGCACGGCCTCGTC